>OGGR01000024.1_pt1 | contig 145554 bp, 133 predicted proteins | sample 1571321 | NCBI WGS metagenome assembly OGGR01 (sample SAMEA2582048, study PRJEB24529) | metagenome | biome: Human gut stool | place: China | collected 2011 | reverse complement strand
GGGTCGTTAGCTCAGTCGGTAGAGCAGTTGACTTTTAATCAATTGGTCGCTGGTTCGAATCCAGCACGACCCACCATCATTTCAGAATCCCAGGTCGTTTAGCTCAGCTGGGAGAGCACCTCCCTTACAAGGAGGGGGTCACTGGTTCGATCCCAGTAACGACCACCATATTCGCAAGCAAGGCTGAGATATCAGCTGCGGTTGCAGAGAAAGTCCCCATTCAGATGGGGATTTTTTTTGCCTGAAATTCAGTGATCAGCATTTTCTATTGCTCGATCTCTTAACCTATCCCGTCTGCTCCCGTCTGCTCCCGTCTGCTCCCGCCTTATCCAAAGCGCCCTTTTCCACTCCCGCTCTTGGTCTGCTGATGCCTGCTCATCTTATTGCCGAACCTTGACTGTTGTCTCTGGCGAGCGGCAAGAAAAAGGGCAGGCCCGAGCCTGCCCTCATCGCGATGATCGACGTTACATGATCCCGCGGATCAGGATCCCGCTGATCAGCAGCGGCGCCACCACGCGCCAGCACCAGAGCAGCGCCAGACGCAGGGCGGGTGACAGGCCTACAGGGAGAATGGCATCACCCAGGCGCCAGCCCAGCAGCAGGGTCAGTACCAGACCAAACAGCGGCATCATCAGGTTGGAGGTCAGATAGTCGAGCAGCTCGAAGATGGTCTTGCCAAACAGGGTCAGATTGCTCCATGGGCCGAACGACAGGCTCACCGGAATGCCGGAGGCCATGATAAGCAGGGTCAGTACCCGGCAGGCGCCACGACGCGACCAACCCCACTCCTCGGTGGTGAAGCGCACCAGATGCTCCAGCATGGAGATGGAGGAGGAGAGAGCGGCGACCAGCAGCAACAGGAAGAAGACCACCCCCAGCCCCTGACCGAACGGCAGATGGCTGAAGACGGCAGGCATGGTCATAAAGGTGAGACCCGGCCCGGCAGTGGGATCGATGCCGGTGGAGGCCAGCGCCGGGAAGATCATCAAGCCCGCCAGCACCGAGATAAGGCTTGCCAGAGTGACCACCCAAACCCCGGAGCGCAGCACCCCTTCGCTATTGGGCAGGTAGGCGCCATAGGTAGTGTGTACCCCGAGCCCGATGGAGAGGGAGAAAAAGGCCAGCCCCAGCGCGTCCAGCACGCTCTGGCCGGTCAGCATGGAGAAGTCCGGCAGCAGCAGCTGGCGCACACCCGCCATGGAGCCCGGCATGGAGAGACCGACCCCCACCAGCAGCAACATCATGATGAAGAGTGCGGGCATCATCCAGCGCAGTGCCCGCTCCACTCCTTTCTGAATACCTCCCTGCACGAACCACCAGGTTAGCCCGGCAAACACCAGATGGGTCAGCACCGGCCACCAGGGGTTGCTGACATAGCCGTTGAACAGGGTGGTAAGGGCGCTTCCTTCGTTCAGGTTGAGCTTGCCAGCCATCGCCAGCGCGGCGTAACCCACGGTCCAGCCACCGACCACGCTGTAGAAGCTGTAGATAAAGAAGCCGCAGGCGATCCCCATATACCCCATCCAGCGCCAGTTCGGCCCTACCAGTTTGCGAAAAGCGCCGAGCACCCCGCGCTGGCTATGGCTGCCGAGCAGGGTTTCGCCGACCTGTACCGCTACCCCCAGGGTGAAGCTGAACAGCAGAAACACCAGCAGAAAGGCGCCACCGCCATTTGTGGCGGTCACATAGGGAAACTTCCAGATGGCACCAAGGCCAATCGCTGTGCCTGCTGCGGCCAACACATGACCGAGACGGGAAGACCACTGAACCTGGCTCATACAACCTCCGGGTAACACGACATCGAAGCAATACTCCTCTGTAGCAATAAACGACAGACCATAAAAAAGGCCGCCTGAGGCGACCTTTGCAATGAACATTCAGAAAAACTGTGCGTGCAAGGTCACCTCTCTTGCGAGCTAAAAAATCGACCAAACAGCACGAGGATGGCAGACATGAGGTGACAACCTGACTTATGAATGAGGAAACAGCCTAAACCATGGAAAGAATAATTGACACATAAAATAAAAAATTTTTTATGTGTGCCGCTGTCACCACTCTGGCTATACGTACAACTCAATGGGGGAAAACCTCGCCGGGCCGTATCTTTTCTACCTTGTGGCTATTTACTGGGCGATAATCGACGTAGCTTCTTCTGGAACTAGTGACCGCTACATGGCGCTGACGGGAACAACGATGAGACAGGATGTCGTATGAGATGGATGGTGCTGCCCTGGTTACTGATCAGCCTGAGTGTGTCGGCGCAGCCCGCATTAACCCTGCTGAGTCACGACTTACCCCCCTTTACCGAATACCGCGACGGCAAGCTCGACGGATTTGCTATTCGCCTGATCGATGAGGTGCAGGAGGAGCTTGGCACCCGCTATCCGGTGCGGATTTACCCGCTCAAGCGGGCGCTGGCGCTGGCACGGGTCGAGCCCGGCTATGGACTGTTCGTGGTACAGCGGCTCCCGGAGCGGGAGTCTCATTTCAAATGGGTTGGCCCGCTCTTTATCAATCGGGTCTTTATCTATCAGGCGCCGGATAGCCGCCACCCGCTGACCTCGCTGGCACAGTTGCGAGATCTGCCCAGAGTGGGGGTCGTGCTGGGCAATGCCGATGATGTGCGGTTGACCCATGAGGGCTACACCAATCTGGTGCGCTACAAGACAGTCGGGGAGGCGATAGAGCGGCTGATGCTGGGCAAGATCGATGCTTTGCCGATGGCGGAGCTGGTGATGGAGGCCACCCTCGACAAGATGGGGTTATCCCGGCGCAGCATCGTCAGCAGTGGCGTGCTGCTCCATCAGGCCGGTCTCTATATCGTCTTCTCCAAGGGAACGGAGGATGCCGAGATCACCCGCTGGCAGCATGCCCTGGAGGCCGTCAGAGCTGCCCAGGGGCGGGCCGATGAGCCCACCCGCGAAGAGTAACCGTCACACCAGACCGCGAATCAAGATCCCGCCGATCAGCAAGGGGGCAATCCAGCGCCAGCAGTTCATCAGCAGGTGATGCCAGTGGCTGGCAATCCCTTGCGGCAGCGCCTTGCGTCCCAGCTTCCAGCCCAGCAGCAGCGTCAGCATCAGGCCGAACAGCGGCATCATCAGGTTTGAGGTGACAAAGTCCAGCAGCTCGAAAATGGTTTTGCCAAACAGAGTGGCGTGTTGCAGCGGGCCAAACGACAGGCTGACCGGAACACCGCTAACCATGACGAATCCAGTGATGGCGCTGCAGGCCGTGCGGCGTGACCAACCCCAGGTCTCGCACAGGAAGCACTGCAAATGCTCCAGCAGGGAGATGGCCGAGGAGAGCGCGGCAAAGACCAGCAGGGCGAAGAAGATCACCTCAAGCACCTGACCGAAGGGCAGCAGCTGAAATACCGCCGGCATGGTCATAAAGGTGAGACCGGGGCCGGAGGCCGGGTCGATACCGGTCGAGGCCAGCACCGGGAAGATCATCAAACCCGCCAGTACTGCCACCATGCTGGCCAGCAGCACCACCCAGAGGCTGGAGCGACCAACCCCTTCGCTGGTCGGCAGATAGGCACCGTAGGTGGTGTGAATGCCCAGACCGATGGAGAGGGAGAAGAAGGCCAGCCCCATGGCATCGAGCACGCCGGACATCCCCAGCTTGCTGAAGTCGGGCATCAGGAAGTGACGTACTCCCGCCATCGCATTGGGCAGGGTGAGGCCAAAGGCGACCAGCATCAGGATCATCAGGAACAGGGCTGGCATCATCCAGCGCAGGGTGCGCTCGACCCCTTTCTGAATGCCGCCTTGCACCACCATCCAGGTGAGGGCGGCAAACAGCAGGTGAGTGAGGATTGGCCAGACGTCGCCGCTGACATAGTCATTGAAGCGGGCGGTGAGGGCTGCTGCATCACCGTGATTGAGCTGGCCGGAGATGGCCATGCCGGTATAACCGAGCGTCCAGCCGCCCACCACGCTGTAGAAGCAGTAGATGAGCAGGGTAGAGATCACTCCCATTACCCCAACCCAGCGCCACTGTTTGCCGAGCAGCTCGGAGAAGGCTCCCACTACCCCGCGGCGACTCATGCTGCCGAGCAGGGTTTCCCCCATCAGTACCGCAACCCCCAGGGTGAAGCTGAACAGCAGAAAGACCAACAGGAAGGCGCCGCCGCCGTTGACGGCGGTGACATAGGGGAATTTCCAGATTGCGCCGATACCGACCGCGGAACCCGCTGCGGCGAGAATGTAGCCGAGTCGGGATGACCATTGGGACTGCTTCATAAGAACTCCAATCGAGCGCCCCTTGGCAGGGGCAGAATGGCGCTCATGTTACGGAGGTCACGGCGCAATCACTACGACGGTTATCAGGTGTAAATGCGATTTATTGGCATGATTGGCTAATTTAATTCTGTTTTTTGCCCAATCCTGCCACCAAATAAAAACCGGAGCGAGATTGCTCCGGTTTGGTCTCTGACAACTGTTCGTCGGGGGACTAGATCACCCCCAGCTCCCGCAGCCGCTCCATCAGGTAGCTGTGGGCGGTATGGCGCTCGGAGAGCACCACATCCGGGCGCGGGTGGAGGAACAGCGGTAGGGAGATGCGTGACTTGCTGGCACTGCCACCGGTCGGGTTGATGACGCGGTGAGTAGTGGAGGGATAGTAGCCGCGAGAGGCCTCCTGCAGCATGTCGCCGATATTGATGATGAGGGTGCCAAAGTCGCACGGCACGTCCATCCACTCGCCATCGGAACCCTTCACCTGCAGACCGGGCTCGTTGGCGGCGGGCAGAATGGTGAGCAGGTTGATATCCTCGTGGGCGGCGGCGCGGATGGCACCCGGCTCCTCGGTGCCATCGAACGGCGGATAGTGCAGCACCCGTAGCAGAGTCTTCTGGCTCTCTTCTATCATCGAGGAGAGGGGGCAGCTGTAGTGAGCGGCGATATCGGCCGGGGTGTACTGCTCGACCCAGCCCAGCAACTCGGCGGCCAGACCGTTGGCGAGGCGGTAGTACTCCATCGCCTGATCCTTCAGTTCTTCCGGCATCTGGCCCCAGGGATAGATGTGGAAGTACTCCTTGATGTCTTTCTGGCTATGGCCCTTGGCCACCTCGGAGACCGAGGGCGGGAAGTAGCCATCCTGAGTCTCGCGGTTGAACAGGAAATCCTGCTTCTGCTCGCTCATGAAGAAGCGATACCAGTTGTCGTAGATGGACTGCACCAGCTCTTTCGGAATGGGGTGGTTGGTCAACACGCCAAAGCCGGTGGTTCGCAGGGATTCGGTGAAGCGTTGGGCCGCATCGGGTGAGCGGTAATCGACGGTCAGGACTTTCATTGTTTTTGTTGCGCGCCAGTTAAAAGATGGCGCAGTTTACCTTGCGCCTGATAACAAGGAAAGCGGGTTGGCCGCCCGTCTGGCACGGCGTTTAATAGTGACAAAAACATCAAATAAACCGCGCCAGACCGCACGGGAGCGCATCCCTTGTTATGGCCTTTTATCCTCTCTAGAATGCCGGTCACTATCTTTTCCGGAGTCTGTTCATGTCCCCCAAAATCCTGTTGCTGACCCTGCCGGTATTGCTGGCGGGATGCAGTGCCCTGTCAGAAGATGAGTGCCGCACCATGAGCTGGTACAACCTGGGTTATCAGGATGGATCGGAAGGCAAAACCCGTCAGGCGACCCGCGATTACGTTTCGTCTTGCAGCGAATATGGCCTCAAAGTGGATGAAGCCGAGTGGAAACGGGGCTACGACAAGGGGCTGGAGCTCTACTGCATTCCCGAGCTGGCTTACAGCAAGGGCAAGGAGGGGCAGGCCTATCTGGGGGTATGCCCCAATGATGCCAGCTTCCTCAAGCAGTATCAGCGTGGCTACGAAGAGTACAAACTGGCTGCCCGCCTGCGGGAGATCAGCGACGAGCTGGAGCGTACCGAGCGTGATATCGATACGCTGGAGCGCAGCATCCGCAACGAAACCAACACGGAACAGCGCGACTACTACCGCGCCAAGCGCGATCGGGCCATTCGCCACTACGAATCCCTGCGCCGGGAGTACAACCGTCTGCGCTATCCGGATCGGGTGATCCAGTTCTCCTTCGGCGGTTAATCCCTCTCTTCATGGCCAGCCCGCGTGCTGGCCATGTTGCATCTTGTCAGCTCAGGGCAGTACCCAGCGCTGTAGCGCCAGTGCGATGCCATCTTCGTTGTGGTCGGCCGTGACCCGATGGGCATGGCTTTGGATCTGCGGGGCCGCATTGCCCATGGCCACCGCCAGCCCAACTTGCTCGAACATGCTGATGTCGTTGTTATTGTCACCAAACGCCACCACCTGCTCCATCGCAATCCCTTCGCTGGCAGCCCACTGGGTCAGCCGGTTGCCCTTGCTGCAACCGGGCTGTACCAGCTCCACCGCATAGGGGGCTGCCCAGTCGCGGGTAAAGGGCATCTGCTCGACCACTTCGCCCATAAAGGTGTGCAGGCGTGCCGGATCCTGATTGAACAGCTCCAGCTTCCAGACCGGGTTGTCGAGCCAGCCTGCCAGCTCCTCGACCGGGTGGAGGGCGATCTTGAGGTGGTCCGGCTGATTGGCCGACCAGTGGCGGATGCGGGTGACATGCTCTTCACAGCCGATGTAGCCAATGCCCTCGTTCAGGTGGAACAGGGCGCCCATCTGCTGAGCTTCGACCGCAGCCAGCAGCTCGGTAAGCGGGGCGGTAGCCAGCGGGTCGCCGCTGAGGATCCCGTTCTGCACCGGATCATAGAGATAGGCGCCGTTGCTGCAGATGAGGGGAGTATCGAGGGCCAGCTCGTGGTGAAAGGGGCGCGCCGTCATATAGTGGCGCCCCGTGACCAGCAGCACCTTGATGCCGTGGGCGCGGGCCTGCGCCAGTGCTGCCCGGGTGGCCGACGAGATCTTGTGATCACTGGTCAGCAGGGTGCCATCCATATCGAGCGCGATGGCCTTGTACTCACTCATAGCTCCTCCAGCATCGAACAAATCCGTAAAGAGCTTTACCGTCCCAGACCCGGCGCCCCGATGCAAGCCTTGCCCGATAGCGGATCGCCGAACTGTGATCCCTTCGTGGCTCAGGTGCAGCTGGCCAGTTGTTGGCGGCGGTCGGCACGGCGGCGCAGCAGATAGAAACCGGCGGCACTGGCAAGGGAGCAGAGGGTGGCGAGATAGAAGGGCCACTCGGTACCGGCCAGCAGCACCAGACTGCCGAGCAGCACCGCCAGGATCTCGCTGCCCACGGCGAGGGCGCGGTAGAGCCCCATCGCCTGCCCCTGCTGCTCCGGGTGACTGCGGTTGGAGATCGCCACCGAGGTGGCCAGCTCCCCCAGACTCATGCCGATGCCGGCCGGAACGAAGGTAAGCGCCAGTCCCCACCAGTGCACGGGCAGGATAAAGAGCAGCATGCCGCTCGCCATCACCAGATGGCCGACAATCCCGAGGGAGCTGCCGCGCCAGTGACGGGCGATGCGGGAGCCGAGCCAGGAGCCCGCCATCATGGGCAGGCTCACCAGCAGCGCCGCCTGCGCCAGCTGGGCCGGATCCCACGCCAGCCGCTCCACCAGCCAGATATTGAAGTAGGTGAAATAGAGCTGCACGGCGCCATAGCTGATCAGGGTAAGTGCGAAGTAGGGCAGCAGGGTCGGTTGCAACAACAGCTGGCGGCTGGAGAGGGTCGCTGTCTGACGGGTGGCCGCCACCGGCGGACGATAGGGGATCAGCCAGTAGACCAGCAGCAGGTTGAGCAGGGTCATTCCTACCGCCAGCCAGGCGGCCAGACTGTAATCCCCCGAGATCACCGCGGCGTACCCCCCGATCATCGGCCCCACGACCCAGCCCAGATTCATGCCGATGTTGATCCAGGCGAAGCTGCGCGCCTTGTGCTCCTTGCCGGCGAGATCCGCCGCCATCGCCTGCACGATGGCGATGTTGCCGTTGCACAGCCCCTCCACAATCCGGCTGAGCAGCAACAGGGGGAGGGAGCGCCAGGCGATACCGAGTGCCATCAGGGCATAGCCTGCCAGTACCCCCGCCAGCGAGAGCAACAGCAGTGGCTTGCGGCCATAGCGATCGGAGAGGCGACCGAGCCAGGGACTGCCCACCAGCTGGAACAGCGGGTAGAGCCCCATGATGACTCCCAGCCACACCTTGCGGCTCCAGTCGGAGGCTTCCGGCGTCAGCATCCCCTGCGCCGGATCCAGCAGCAAAGGTGCCAACACCGGGGAGGGAAGACTGAAGCCTGCAACTGCCAGCGTGACCGTCATGACCAGCACCCAGAGGGGATTTTTGTGCCCGTGTTTCTCCATGCAGCACCCATTAAGTAAAGTTATTGGTTTATTTATGCTGGTTCATAGGCGGGATTAAGTAAAGTGAATTGTTGATTTAATAAGGGGCGCTCCCCATAATGAGATCATGAACGCAAGCACCGACAAGATCCTGTTTCTGCTCAAGAGCCATGGCCCGCAGAGCGCCGCCGCGCTGGGGGAGCAGTTGCAGATGACCTCCATGGGCGCCCGCCAGCACCTGCTCGCACTGGAGCAGGAGGGGTGGGTCACATTCAGCGACGAGGCGCGCGGGCGCGGTCGTCCCGTGCGGCTGTGGCAGCTCACCGAGCAGGCCTGGCAGCGCTTCCCCGATAGCCATAGCGATCTGACCGTGCAGTTGATCGACAACGTGCGCGAGCTGTTTGGCGAGGAGGGGATGGAACGGCTGATCCAGCAGCGGGAGCAGCAAATGCTTGCTCGCTATCAGGAGGCGCTGGGGTCCCATGGCCTCTCTGGCCGGCTGGCGGCGCTCAAGGAGCTGCGTACTCGCGAGGGCTACATGGCGGAGATCCGCCGCGAAGAGGATGGCAGCTGGCTGCTGTGGGAGAGCCACTGCCCCATCTGTGCGGCGGCGCGCACCTGCCGTGGTTTCTGTCGTAGCGAACTGGCGCTGTTTCGCCAGCTGCTGGCGCCGGCGACGGTGGAGCGGGAGCAATATCTGCTGGAGGGGGCGCATCGCTGTCTCTATCGCATCACGCCGCCCGCGCTCTGATTGCGCCAAACGCCCAAAAACAACAAAGCAGGCGCCGGGATGCCTGCTTTGTTGCCTTCGGGGAGGGGGTTCTCTCGTTCCAGCCCGTCGTTTCCCGATAAGGTAAGACGGCTGATGGGGCTCTTGACCCGGTAAGGTCCTTCACCGCAGAGACCCGGTCAGGTATCTGCTTCGCCACCGGAAGATGTAACCATAGTATCCCTCCCGTGCCGGTGAGTGGTTGCAAAGTAACCACTTATTTCGGTTGTTTTTGCAATAGTTCACCCTTAATCTAGGAAAAGTGGATTAGTCATTGCAACGAGGAAGGGTAAATGCTGAAACTTGATCGCATAGACAGACATATTCTCGAGCTGATGCAGGAGAATGGCCGCATCAGCAATCTGGAACTGGCCGAGCTGGTCGGGCTCTCCCCGTCCCCCTGCTCCCGCCGGGTCAAGGCGCTGGAGGATGCTGGCCTCATCGACACCCACGTTACTCTGCTCAACGCCCGCCAGCTTGGCCTCACCCTCACCGCCTACATTCACATTTCCATGGACAGACATACGCCCGAGCGGTTCGAGAATTTCGATCGCGCCATCAGCGAACTGCCCGAAGTGCTGGAGTGTGATCTCATCACCGGCAACGATGCCGACTACCAGCTCAAGGTGGTGGTGCGCGACATGGAGCACTACCAGCACTTCCTGCTGGACAAGCTGACCCATATTCCGGGGGTGACCGGAGTGCGCTCCAGCTTCGTGCTGCGCCGCATCAAGCACAAGACGGCGCTGCCGCTCAACCATCTGGGTTGAGTCCGCGCAAACCGCTCATAGAAACAGAAAGAGGAGGCCCGTGGCCTCCTCTTTTGCTATTCGCTCTTGGTTATTCGGTAGTGGTTATCGGGTCTGGATTAGCTGTTGCGGTGACGGGGCGACTGCCGTGGTCAGACGCTGACCTGGCTGATGTCTTCCACCTGCAGCAGCCAGCCGCTCTGCTCCTGCTGCGGTTCGCCGCTGACTCGCAGCCGCTCGCCGGTTGGCACCCACTGCCCCTCGGGAAGGGAGACCAGCAGGCTCTCGCTGCCGTTGTCGAACAGCCAGCGATCTTCGCCAAGCGATTCAATCAGATAACCTTCCATCTCCACTCTGGACTCGGCTTGCCAGGATGGCGCAACGGAATCACGGCTCTCGATGAAATCCCCCTGAACACCAAAACTGGCTAGCCCCCACAGAATGGAGAGCCCGACGATGGATGTTTGCATCTTGTCTCTCCTCTTTTGGAACTGTAGGGCCAGTATGGGAACAGAAAACTGAGCGCACCATGAACAAGGTGGCAAAGTGCTGGCGAGATCGCGAAAAAATCCGGCCAATTGGCCGGCAGTGTCATTTTATGGTGCCTGGATCACACTATTTGGCGGCTTCTTCTGCCATCCGTTCAGCTCTTGGCTTATTCGTCCACATGGCTACCCCGCGATGATCCCCACAGATCCCCTCTGCCACCACGGCGCGAACCCGGGTGCCATCTTTGCAAATGGCCTGCCAGGCGTCGGCATCATCGATGGCGAGCGAGTTGGGGGGCGGCGTGGTTTGGCAAGCCGTGAGCAGCAGAGCGCACAGGGGGAGCAATTTTTTCATGGCGGACTCCTCGGGGTGATGGGGGACTAAGAGGATTGGAATGGCCTCTCCATCCGGGCTTCACTCCCCAGCATCAGTGATAACCGGTTCAGGGGCAAGGGGAGGAGCCACCGACAGGCGAAGGTGCCGTGCAGCCGGGGCTTGTCCTGTGCCCTCCTTGGGCCTAAGGTGGGGCCGTTTTACTGCCTTATTGAAGGAGCGTTTTCATGTCCACTTTCTATCCCCGCGTCGGGGTCGGCGTCATCCTGACCAACGCCCAAGGCCAGGTGCTGCTTGGCAAACGCAAAGGGAGCCATGCCCCCTACTGGTCGATCCCGGGTGGTCATCTGGAGTTGGGGGAGAGCTTCGAGTCGGCGGCGATCCGCGAGGTGGCCGAGGAGACGGGACTTGAGATCCACGGGCCCGAGGTGGTGGCGGTGACCAACAATCTGGAGACTTGGCGCGAGAGCGGGTTGCACTATATCTCGGTGACGCTGCATGCCAAGGCCGATGGTGAGCCGCAGCTGCTGGAGCCGGAGAAGTGCGAAGGCTGGGTCTGGTGCGATCCGCGCGCGTTGCCCGAGCCCCATTTCGACGCCAGCCGTCAGTCCATCGCCTGCTGGCTGGCGGGGCGCTGCTATCTGCCGGGTGATGTGCCCATGGTGTCGGCCTAATCAGTCTGATTGTCATAAAACGATCATCGCGCTGTCATAATATCTCCTCTCCATCGGGAGAAGAGGGATGAGGGGGAAGATCGTGGGGCAGGTATTTATTCAGTTTTTATGGCTGGGATGCATCAGCTTTGGTGGTCCGGCCGCTCATATCGGCTATTTCCAGCGTACCTTCGTCCAGCGGCTCGGCTGGCTGACACAGGCCGAATTTGCCCGCCTGCTGGCGCTGTGCCAGCTGCTGCCGGGGCCCGCCTCCAGCCAGCTCGGCTTTGCAATCGGTCGTCATCGCGCCGGTCTGGGTGGGGCGTTCTCAGCTTTTGTTGGCTTTACGCTGCCCTCATTTCTGCTGTTACTGGCGGCTGCGATCGGCATCGGCCAGCTGGGCAGCAATCTGTGGCTCGATGCGGCGCTGCATGGCCTTAAACTGCTGGCGCTTATCGTGGTGGCCGATGCGGTGCTCACCATGAGTCGTCAGTTCTGTGCCACGGGAATGACCCAAGGGATTATGGTGGTGACCGCTGCTGCACTCTGGTGGCAGCCCGGTCTGATGACTCAACTGTTGATGCTGGCGGGAGCTGCGCTGATCTGCGCCCGCAGCCAGAGCGGGGCGGGTAGTGTGCCAGCCTCCGCCGAGCAGCCTTCTGCCGCCAGCAGTCAGCCTCATTGGCCGACCCTGCTGCTGTTTGGCATCCTTTTTATCGGTCTGCCGCTGCTCGGTAGCCCGCTTGGTCAGCTGGTTGCCGACTTCTATCGCGCCGGTAGTCTGGTGTTTGGCGGTGGCCATGTGGTGCTGCCGCTGCTGCAAGAGAGCGTGGGCCACACTCTCAACGCGCAGCAGTTTCTGACCGGTTACAGCCTGGCCCAGTTGGTGCCGGGCCCCATGTTTACCCTTGCCACCTATCTTGGCGCCCAGTTGCAGCCCGAGATGCCGATGATCGGGGCCCTGTTGGCGACCCTGGCGCTCTTTGCACCCGGCTTTCTGCTGCTCTGGGCGGTGGGCCCCTGCTGGCAACAGTGGCTGGCCCGGCCCCGTCTGGCGGGGGCCGTCACCGGAATCAACGCCGCCGTGGTGGGCTTGTTGCTGGCGGCCCTCTATCAGCCGGTGTGGCAGAGTGCGGTGCTGGCGCCGACCGATCTGGCGCTGGCGGCCATCGGCTTTTATCTGCTGCGGGTGTTGAAGTTGCCGGTGCCGGCCATCGCGGCCCTGTTGGTGATGGCTGCTATCCTGCTGGCGTGAAGCCGGTGAAATCCCGATAAAAAAAGGCGCCTCCGTGATGGAGGCGCCGTTTTTTATTGCAATGGGTAAGCCGCTTAAGCGTCGGGATCGAAATCCAGACTCAGGCTGTTGACGCAGTAGCGCTGGCCTGTCTCGGTCGGTCCGTCGGGGAAGACGTGACCGAGGTGAGAGCCACACTGGCGGCAGGTGATCTCCACTCGCTTCATGCCGTGGCTGTTGTCTTCGGTGTACTCCACCGTCCCCTCGATGGCCTTGTCGAACGAGGGCCAGCCGCAGCCAGAATCAAACTTGGCTCCTGAGTGAAACAGCACGCTCTTGCAGCAGACACAGAGGTAGTCGCCGTTCTTGCGATTGTGGAGCAGGGCGCCGCTGTAGGGGCGCTCGGTGCCCTTCTCCCAGCAGACGTGAAACTGCTCGGCGGTCAGTTTGCTGCGCCACTGTTCCGGATTGTTACTGCTCATACCGACTCCTTGCCATCCATACCGGAGCCCAGCATAACGGCTCCGTAAAGCTGACTCCAGCATGCCTCTTATGCTTTGCCTGTATCTGTGATCGAGGTGGCAACCATCTCCTCACCGGATGCAGGGAGAATTTCCTGCTGCGGTGGCTGGGCATCCTCCGAGGTGCTGGCCAGCGCCACCCGCTCCAGCAGTTTGAGGGAGTGGGCCCGGCCGACTGCCACCTGCCGTTTGATGTCATCGGGCAGGAAGGGGAGGCCATCGTTGGTGGCGGTGTCGATGGTCTGGATCCACTCCAGCCCTTCCCCCGGCGGCGGCAGGCGGAACTGGATATCATAGTCGCTGGCGTTGAACAGCACGTACCAGCGCTCGCCGACACAGTTGATCATGCCGATATCCATGGCGAACGCCTGCCCCATGGGGGCGTGCCAATCCTGATCGGTGAGCTGATGGCCGTCCGGGTGATACCAGTTGACCTGATGACAGCTGGACGGGGTGCCATTCCAGCTGTCGTCGCTCAGTTGCAGGTTGGAGAAGACGCAGGACTCCGCCCGCAGCGCCATCATCTGCTGGGTGAAGGCGAACAGCCGCTCATCCTCCGGTCGCCATTGCCAGTTGACCCAGCTGATCTGGTTGTCCTGACAGTAGGCGTTGTTGTTGCCAAGCTGGCTGCGGCCCATCTCGTCGCCGGCGAGGAAGTGGGGAGTACCTTGGGAGAGCAGCAGGGTGGCAATCAGATTGCGCTTCTGCTGCTGGCGCAGGCTGTTGACCCGCGGATCCAGGGTCGGTCCTTCTACCCCATGGTTATAGGAGAGGTTGTTGCCGTGGCCGTCCCGATTGTCTTCACCGTTGGCCTGATTGTGGCGCTGGTTGTAGGAGACCAGATCCTCCAGGGTGAAACCGTCGTGATAGCAGAGGTAGTTGACGCTGGTGTGGGGGGAGCGCCAGTTTTTCGGGAAGATATCCCGCGAGCCCACCAGACGGGTGGCAAAGTCCCCCATCTTGCCCGCATCACCACGCCAGAAGGCGCGCACCGTGTCGCGGTAGCGGTCGTTGATCTCCTGCCACTGGCTCGGGAATTGGCCCAGCCGGTAGCCGAAGGGGCCTATGTCCCAGGGTTCGGCGATGAGCTTGACCTGTGACAGCACAGGGTCGGCCATCACTGCCTTGAAGAAGGCGCCCATGGGCTCGAACTCCCCCGCTTCCCGCGCCAGCGTCACCGCCAGATCGAAACGGAAGCCATCCACCTGCATCTCGGTGACCCAGTAGCGCAAAGCATCGAGCACCAGTCGCAGGGTGTTGGGGTGATCCAGATTGACGCTGTTGCCACAGCCGGTCACGTTGGCGTGACGGGTGTAGTCCGGGCCGTGGGGGCCCGCTTCGAAGGCGTAGTAACCGGCGTTGTCAAAGCCCTTGAACGAGAGGGTTGGGCCATCGAAGCCAGAGGCGGCAGTGTGGTTGTAGACCACATCCAGGATCACCTCGAGCCCGGCCCGGTGCAGCTCGCGCACCATGGTCTTGAACTCGGTCACCGCCTCGTCTGCCCTGGTGCTGTAACGCGGCTCCGGGGCGAAGAAGGCGATGGGGTTGTAGCCCCAGTAGTTGGTCAGTCCCAGCTGCTCCAGTCGCGGTTCCGACATGAAGGCGGCCACCGGCATCAGCTGCACCGAGGTGATGCCGAGGCTCTTCATATGTTCGATAACCAGCGGGTGACTGATGCCAAGGTAGGTGCCCTGCAGCGCTTTTGGGATCCCCGGGTGCTGCTTGGTAAAGCCCTTGACGTGGGTCTCGTAGATAATGGTGCGGGCCGGGCTGATCCCGGGTTTGCCAACCCCTTGCCAGTCAAAACTGTCATCCACTACCACCGACTTGGCAATCATCCCGGCGCTGTCACCCTGATAGAGGGCTTCATCCCAGTAGGTGGGACGACTGAGCGCCCTGGCGTAGGGGTCGATCAGCAGTTTTTGCGGATCGAACAGCATCCCCTCCTGCGGGGTGCCATAGACCCGATAGCCGTAGCGCTGACCGGCCTTTACGCCGCGCACGTAGCCAAAGCGATACTGGCCACGGCGGCCGGGCAACTCCAGCCGCATCAGCTCCTGCTCCTGCTCGTCGTACAGGCAGAGCTCCACCTTATCCGATTGGGGGGCCCAGACGCAGAAGTGGCAACCGTTCTCGTCAAGGCGGGCCCCCAGCGGGTGGCCCACCCCTTTTTCCATTACAAGCATCAAGACTCCTGTTTGATAAACAAGGTCGCCAGCGGCGGCAGATCCAGCACTATGCTGTGTGCCATCCCCTGCCAGGGGGTCGGCTCGGCAGCGAACACCAGACCTACATCATAGTTACTGCCCCAGTAATACTCGCTGTCGGTGTTGAGCACCACCCGATAGTGGCCTGCCGCAGGGACGCCGATCCGATATTCGAGACGGGGTACCGGGGTGAAGTTGCAAGCCACCACAATAGCCTGCTTGCCCTCTTTGTCCGCCCGCAGCCAGGCAAAGATGCTGTTGTCGGCATCGTTGTGATCCAGCCAGCGGAAGCCGGTCTGCTCATAATCGGCCTGATACAAGGCAGGCTCATGACGGTAGAGGTGGTTGAGATCGTGGATCAGCCGCTGCTGACCGGCATGCTTGGGATATTGCAGCAGATGCCACGGCAGCTGGGCATCGTGGTTCCACTCGTTGCTCTGGGCGATTTCGGTGCCCATGAAGTTGAGCTTCTTGCCCGGGTGGGCGTACATGAAGCCCATGTAGGCCCGCAGGTTGGCGGCTTGCTGCCACTCGTCCCCCGGCATCTTGTAGAGCATGGAGTGCTTGCCGTGCACCACCTCGTCGTGGGAGAGGGACAGGATGAAGTTCTCGTCATAGTGGTAAACCATGGAGAAGGTCATGTCGTTGTGGTGGTAGCGACGGTGGATCGGCTCTTTCTGCATATAGGTGAGGGTGTCGTGCATCCAGCCCATATTCCACTTGAAGCCAAAGCCGAGGCCGCCGAGGAAGGTGGGGCGGGAGACACCGGCAAATGCGGTGGACTCTTCGGCGATGGTCATGGCGTGGGGGTACTTGCCGTAGACCTCCTCGTTGGTCCACTTGAGCAGACTGATCGCCTCGTAGTTATGGTTGCCGCCATCGACGTTCGGTACCCACTCACCGGCGTTGCGGGAGTAGTCCAGATAGAGCATGGAGGCGACCGCATCCACCCGCAGGCCGTCGATGTGGAACTTGTCGAGCCAGAACAGGGCGCTCGCCACCAAGAACTGGCGCACTGTGTCGCGGCCAAAGTCGTAGATGTAGGAGTTCCAGTCCGGGTGCCAGCCACGGCGCGGATCTTCATATTCGTAGAGCGGGGTGCCATCGAAACGGGCCAGGCCGTGGGCATCGGACGGGAAGTGGGCGGGCACCCAGTCCAGAATGATGCCGATGCCGGCCTGGTGGCACTGGTCGACGAAGTATTTGAAATCATCAGCGGTGCCGTAGCGGCTAGTGGGGGAGAACATGCCCACCGGCTGGTAGCCCCAGGAGCCGCTGAAGGGGTGCTCGGAGACCGGCAGCAGCTCGATGTGGGTGTACTCCATCTCCTTGATGTAGGCGACCAGCTCCACTGCCAGTTCGCGCCAGCTCAGGCTGTCGCCGTTGGGGTGGCGCTTCCAGGAGCCGACATGCAGCTCATAGATGGAGAGCGGCTGCTCGCGTTTGTCGTTGTGCTGGTTGGCAATCCACTCGGCATCCTGCCACTGGTACTGGGCGTGGTCATAGACCACGGAGGCGAATGACGGATACTGCTCGCAATAGAAGCCGACAGGATCGCTCTTGTGGGGCAGCCGGTTGCCCATGGGGTCCTTGAGCTCGAACTTGTAGCGATCCCCGGCCTTGAGGCCCGGCACAAACAGCACCCAGTGACCGCACAGGCTGCGCTGCATCGGGTGGCGGCGGCCATCCCAGAAGTTGAAATCGCCGATGAGGCTCACAGCGGTGGCGCTCGGCGCATAGACCGCAAAACGCACCCCTTCCACCTGCTGGCCAAGATGCTCCACGGTGCGCAGCTGGGCGCCAAGGGTGTGGTAGAGGTTTTCCGGCTGGGCGGTCAGTTCGGCCAGGCCTGCCCAGGCGGCATCCTGAAACTGATAGGGGTCGATGACCTCGGTGGTGGCATCTTGGTAGCTGGCGAGCAGCTGATAGGGGAAGGAGTTTTTGCGGCGGGTGAAAACAGTTTCAAAAAGACCCGATTCATCGGTGGGCGCCAGGGTGGCAACGACTTTGCCCGATTTGAGATCCTTGACGCGAACTTCGAGGGCATCAGGCAACCAGGCGGTCAGTTTGAGGCCGGGCCCATCCGGATTGGCCTGCAGGCCTAAGTGAGAGAAGGGATCGGAACAGCGGGCAGCAACCAAACGTTCAACGAGCATCGAGATTTCCTTTCATGACAGAGCATCCACTCCGGCCGAAGCCGGAGTGGATTTAGGTGAGAGCGCTGTGGGAGACAGCGTCTCAACGACTGGCCTCATCACGGGCTTGGCTCATCTTGCCAGCCAGTGCCTTGAGTGCCTCATTGGCAAAAATATCTTCCAGATCAGCGGAAAGCTTGCGGCGCCAGTTGGGGTATTCGTAACTGGTGCCCGGTACGTTGACCGGCTTGTCCATCTCCAGCCAATCTTCCAGCTGGGTACTGAACAGGGCACAGCTGCCGCGGGACATGTGGATCTGCAGACCGTGGTTGAGTTCGGTGTTCATGCCGACCCAGTTCACGTCATGACTGATGTTGTCAGAGATGACCTTGTGGGCATGCAGGCTGTCGAGGATCCGCTGTTTGGCCTGGTGACGATCAGCATACAGAGTCTTCAAAACATCTTCATCCGGATACAGACCCAGTTGACGGCCGAGCGCCAGATCATCGCAGTGCCAGAAGCCCTTGAGGGTCGGCATGTCGTGGGTGGTCAGGGCCGACATCGCCTGCTCTGTGTAGTGTGCCGGGGAGATAAAGCCGCCATCTTCCTTGGAGCGCTCGAAGAAGAACACCTTGTAGGAGTGGACGCCGTTCTCTTTCAAAGTCACGTCGATCCCCTCCGGCACGGTGCCCAGATCCTCGCCGATCAGCAGGCACTGATTACGGTGGGATTCGAGGGCCAGAATGCCCAGCAGATCGTTGACCGGATAGTAGATGTAGGCGCCCTTTGCGGCGGACGCTCCGGGCGGTACCCACCACAGGCGCAGCAAGGCCATCACGTGGTCGATGCGCAGTGCGCCGCATGAGCGCATGTTGGCACGGAACAAGTCCACCATCGGCTGATAGGCCGCTTCGAACAGTTTGTTCGGGTTCATCGGGGGCAGGCCCCAGTTCTGACCAAGCGGGCCGAGGATATCGGGCGGCGCACCGACCGAGGCTTTCGGGCAGTAGAGATCCTGGTTGGCCCAGATCTCGGTGGAGCCTTCGGAGACGCCCACTGCCAGATCCCGGTAGATCCCCATCACCATGCCGGCAGCCTTGGCGCGGGCATCGGCTTGCGCCAGTTGTTCGTCAGCCAGGAACTGCAGATAGAGGTAGAAGTTGACATCTTGCGGGTGCTCGGCCATCCAGGCGGCAACGGCAGGGTTGTGGTAATCGCGCAGCTCCTGCGGCCATACCGGCCAGCCCCAGGCATTTTCGCCTTTGGCATAGAAGTGGGCCTGCAGGGCATCAAATGCTGCCTGCTGTTGCAGGCTGTCGCCACCGGCGGCCACGAAGGCATCAAAGGCGGCCTGACGCTCGGCGCTCAGGGTGGCTTCATCGAACACCTGACGCAGCATGCCGAGTTTGGTCTGGATCACGCCGGTGTAATCGACGTTCTCTTTGGCGCGCAGATCGGCCAGATGTTGCTGGAAGGCAGGACTTGCCACTTCCGCTTTCAGGCGATCGCTCTGCTGGAATTCGGGCACCGCTTCCACATTGATATAGGCCACGTTGAGCCAGCGACGGGAAGAGGGGCTGTAGGGACTGGCGCTCTCCGGATTGGCCGGATAGAGGGCGTGGATAGGGTTGAGGCCGACGAAGTGGGCACCCCAAGCGGCGGCTTTCTCGACCAGCTGGCCCAGATCGCTGAAATCACCGATACCCCAGTTGTGGCGGCTGCGCAGGCAGTAGAGCTGCACGCTCGGACCCCATACCTTGCGGCCATCGGCAATCGGCGCCTGCTTGTAGCAGGCCTTGGGGGCGACAATGAGGCGCATGGTGGCCAGCGGCTCGTCATTGCCCTCTTCCAGCAGCACCAGCTGGTGATAACCCAGCTCCGGGGCCATCTCCAACGTGACGCGATAGGCCTGGCACTCCATCTCTTCAAATTCGGCCACGCCGACCAGCTCACCCTCGATGGGGGTAAATTGACCGGACAGCACTGCACCCTGCTCCTGCTGGAGCTGCCAGGTGAGGGCGTCGTTGACGAATTCGATGGGGAGGCGAACCTCAAGGGTAACGGCGTCGCCGGTGCGAACCACCATCACAGGATCCAGCGCCCGCAGCCAGTGCTGGCGATGCTCCTCTTCCAACTGCTGCACCAGTGCGGCCTCGTCATCGACGCGGTAGCCCATGGCGCCCAGCATGGCGGCCTTGCTCTCTTCTGATACCTGGGCCGGGTGGCCCCAGGCATCGACATACTCGCTGGCGATACCTTTTGCGGCAGCCAGCTGTTCAATCAGGGTGGTCATAGTTTGAGAATTCCCGCTGTGGATTCTATCTATACTATTTTGTTTGATTTTTATGGGGTGGTACTTGAACAGTGGCTCTTTGGCCATGCTAAACCGCGCACATTTTTACATATCTCTGTGAATGGTTGTGTGACCGAGTAGGCACTATTGTTGATATCTGCGCGATGCCACGATCTGGCACTTTTTTCGTCAAAACGTGGTAATCAGTTACATAAACAGAAAATTAATTTCACAGTTTTTCATGATATAGCGCAATTTCAGACAGAATGTTGGTTGACTCACCGGAGAGTTCTAGTAAATTTACAAGCGGAATTTTCTTTGACTACTGAACAGTTAGGTAACTAAATATGACTATCAAAGTAGGTATTAACGGTTTTGGCCGTATCGGTCGTTTCGTATTCCGTCTGGCTTGCGAGCGTGCAGACATCGAAGTTGTTGGTATCAACGACCTGATCGATGTTGACTACATGGCTTACATGCTGAAGTACGATTCAACTCACGGTCGTTTCAACGGTACCGTTGAAGTTAAAGACGGCAACCTGGTTGTAAACGGCAAAACCGTACGTGTTACCGCTGAGCGTGACCCGGCCAACCTGAAGTGGGGCGAAATCGGTGTTGACGTTGTTGCTGAAGCTACCGGTCTGTTCCTGACCGACGAGACTGCTCGTAAGCACATCGCTGCTGGTGCCAAGAAAGTTGTTCTGACTGGCCCGTCCAAAGACGCTACCCCGATGTTCGTAATGGGTGTTAACGACTCTACCTACGCTGGCCAGGACATCGTTTCCAACGCTTCCTGCACCACCAACTGCCTGGCACCGATCGCCAAGGTTCTGAACGATACCTTCGGTATCGAGTCTGGCCTGATGACCACCGTTCACGCTACCACTGCTACCCAGAAGACCGTTGATGGTCCGTCTGCCAAAGACTGGCGCGGTGGCCGCGGTGCGGCTCAGAACATCATCCCGTCCTCTACCGGTGCTGCCAAAGCTGTTGGCGTAGTTATTCCGGAACTGAAAGGCCTGCTGACCGGTATGGCTTTCCGTGTTCCGACTCCGGACGTGTCTGTTGTTGATCTGACCGTTAACCTGAAGAAAGCTGCCACCTACGCAGAAATCTGCGAAGCGATGAAAGCTGCTTCCGAAGGCGCTATGAAAGGCGTTCTGGGCTACACCGAAGACGAAGTTGTATCTACCGACTTCCTGGGTGAGCGTCAGACCTCCGTATTCGACGCCAAGGCTGGTATCCAGCTGAACGACAAATTCGTTAAAGTTGTATCCTGGTACGACAACGAAATGGGCTACTCCAGCAAAGTTCTGGATCTGATCGCTCACATCTCCAAGTAATTTGGGATGCGCAATCGCGTAGCTTGAAAAAGGCGGCCATTGGCCGCCTTTTTGTTTTTCGGTTTCCCCTGATGACAGGAGTCCACATGCAATCCATTCGTCCCCTGACAGCCAATTGCAAGCTTGCCAACAATGCGGCCGGTCTGCCGGTTCTCACCATCAACAACGACTATGCCAAGGCAGAAATCAGCCTGTTTGGCGCCCATGTGCTGAGCTATCAGCGTCATGGCGAGCCGGCCTCCATCTGGCTGAGTGACAAGGCGGTGCTGGATGGCAGCAAGCCTGTTCGCGGTGGTATCCCGATCTGCTGGCCATGGTTTGGCCCGGCGCCCGCCCGCGTCGGTAGCGGCAAGCCCTCCCACGGTTTTGCCCGTACCACCCTCTGGATGCTGGATGGGGTCTCCGATCACGCTGACGGCACGCTTGTTCATCTTTCCCTGCGCGACAGCGATGCGACCCGTGCCCTGTGGGATCAAGCCTTCGAGCTGGAACTGGACGTGCTGGTGGGCAAAGAGCTTTCGCTGGTGCTGACCACTCGCAACACAGGTGCTCAGCCGCTGACCTATAGCGGTGCGCTGCACACCTATTTGCAGATCAGCGCACCGGAGGCGGTGAGCGTGAGCGGTCTGGGTGAGCCCTATGCCGACAAGCTGACCGGGCAGGATGCCAAGCAGCAGGGTGCATTGACCCTGAACGGGCCGCTGGATCGGGTCTACTGGCAGCCAGAGGCGCTGGTGAGGGTGCAGGATGGTGAGCGCGAGACCCGGGTGGTCAGTGGCAACCACGACAGCGTGGTGGTCTGGACCCCTTGGCTGGAAGGGGCCACCGCCATGGCCGACATGAGCGACGATGGCTATCGCACCATGCTCTGCGTCGAAGCGGCCATCGCCGGTGATGCGGGAGTGACCGTTGCACCGGATGAAGAGCACAGTCTCTCCACCGTAATCATCTGAGTTGGATGAGGTTCAGATAAATAAAGAGGGCTCCCGCGGGAGCCCTCTTTGCATCTCGTGACGGCGGCAATCAGGCGTTGCCCTGGGTCTTGAGCTTGAGTTCGGCGGCGAAATTGAGCATCCGGTCGAGGGGGATCAAGGCTTTGACCCGCAGCGCTTCGTCGACATGGATCTCGTGGCGCTCGGCACCGTCGGTGAGGGCCTCCTTGATCGCCACCAGACCGTTCATAGCCATCCAGGGGCAGTGGGCGCAGCTGCGGCAGGTAGCGCCATCGCCACCGGTCGGTGCTTCCACCATCACTTTCTCCGGACAGGCCTGCTGCATCTTGTAGAAGATGCCCCGATCGGTCGCCACAATCAGTTTTTGTTGGGGCAGCTCCTTGGCCGCCTTGATCAGCTGGCTGGTGGAGCCCACCGCATCGGCCAGCTCGATCACCGAGGCGGGGGATTCCGGATGAACCAGCACGGCGGCGTCCGGATTCTGCTCTTTCAGCTCGCGCAGGGCACGGGCCTTGAACTCGTCGTGGACGATACAGTGGCCCTGCCAGCGCAGCATCTGCGCCCCGGTCTTCTTCTCGATATAGGCGCCCAGATGGCGATCCGGGCCCCAGATGATCTTGTGACCCAGACTGTCGAGGTGTTCGACGATCTCGAGTGCGATGCTGGAGGTCACCACCCAGTCAGCCCGTGCTTTAACGGCGGCCGAGGTATTGGCATAGACCACCACGGTGTGGTCGGGATTGGCATCGCAGAAGGCGGAGAACTGTTCGATGGGACAGCCCAGATCGAGGGAGCATTCGGCCTCCAGCGTCGGCATCAGCACCCGCTTGTGGGGGCTCAGGATCTTGGAGGTTTCCCCCATAAAGCGCACCCCGGCGACGATCAGGGTTTGTGCCTCATGATCGCGGCCAAAGCGGGCCATCTCCAGCGAGTCACCGACGAAACCGCCGGTGGCTTCAGCCAGCGCCTGGATCTCGGGATCCGTGTAGTAATGGGCGACCAGTACCGCCTTGCGCTCCTTGAGCAGCGCCTTGATTTCTGTGGTCAAGGTCGTTCTCTGCTCGGCACTCAGGGGAAGAGGTTTGGCCGGAAAGGGGTAGTCCATCGCGACTACCGGCGGGACACTGCTCAGTGCATTGCTCATTGCGACTGTTCCATCAACGCTCGGGAAGGCAAAAATTATAACCAGAAGCCTGCCACAAACCCATCAACAAATCGGGTGAAGCGCAAGTGGGCGAATATACTCAAGTAATTCGTTGTTATTCTGCCATAAGGAGTTGTCGCATGAAGCAACGTTCCCTCAAGTTCAAGTTGTTGTGCCTTACCATGGGGCTGTTTCTGCTGACCGGGCTGGCCATGACCCTGTTACAGTCGGCCTCTTTCAGCTCCCTTCGCAACATGGTGATGACCCAGACCAGCGATGCACTGGAAGAGGAGGTCTCCCGCAGCCTGCAGTATCAGGCGGAGCGCTATGCCATCCAGATTGCCTCTCTGATGCAGAACTCCTATCAGATCCCCCTGACCGTGACCGCCCAGATTGAAGCCGGGATGGCCAAGCCGGAACTGCGCTTGTCGCGGCCCCAAGTGGAGTCTCTGCTCGGCAGCAGCCTGCAGCAAGCGAGCGGGATCAGCTCCATTTATGCCCAGTTTGAACCGGATGGCTATGATGGCGAGGATGGCAACTGGCTGGGCGGGGCCAGCCACTCGGTGGCAGGCAAGGGGAGTCTGGAGGTCTATTTCACCAAGGATCAGGGAGGGGCCGTCGCTCAGCAAGCGGTGGACGCCGCCGCCAGCGAGGCCAAGTTTGATACCTCCCTCAACGAGTTCGGTATTCGCAACAGCGAGTGGTATCTCTGTGGTCGCGATACCCGCCAGCCCTGCCTGATGGAGCCCTACCTCTACGAAATCAGCCCGGGCAACAAGATGCTGATGACCAGTCTGACGGTGCCCGTGCTGCGTGACGGCAAGTTTGTCGGGCTGGCCGGGGTGGATATGAACCTGCCCATCTTCCAGCAACTGGCTGAAAACCTTGGCAAGAGCCTCTATGACAACAAGGCGGATGTGACCCTGGTCAGCAAGATGGGGCTGATTGTGGGCAGCAACCGCTATGCCGACAAGCTGGGCCGTCCACTCAAGGAGGTGGGCCTGACCCTGCCTGACGGTCAGCCGGTCAGCAGCGACAGTGACTTTATTCTTCATCAGCCCATTCGGGTTGAAGCAGCCAATACCCAGTGGTGGTTGATGATCAAGGTGCCCAAGGCGCTGGCGCTGAGCAAGGCGCACGCCATCAGCAATGAACTGGGCGCCCTGCTGGTGGATGCCCAGCGGCAGCAGATCATCGCCATGGGCGGGATTACCCTGCTGGTGCTGGGGCTGCTGGTCTGGTTTATCCAGACCATCACAGCACCGCTTTCTCTTATCAGCCGCCATGTGGGTCATCTCTCCAGCAACGAGGGTGACCTGACCCAGCAGATGGAGATCGACACCCATCAGGAGCTGATCGATCTGGGGTCCCAGCTCAATGCCTTCCTCGGCAAGCTGCGGAGCATGGTGCAAATGAGCAAGGGGATTGGTCAGCAGGTCTACCAGCAGGCGCGGGAGATGAAACATACCGCCGACACCATGCGCAGCAGTCTGGACGAGCAGAATCTGGAGCTGGAGAGCGTGGTGAGCGCCATGCATCAGATGAGCACCACGGCAGTCAGCGTGGCGGGTTATGCCGAGCAGGCAGCGCAGGAGTCGGAAGCGGCGACCCACCATATCAATACCGCCCAGCAGACCCTCAGCAATGCCCGCAACGAGATCCATACTCTGGTCGGCGATATGCATGAGGCGGATAAAGCGGTGGCGCTGGTGGCCCAGCGCAGCACCAATATCAGCCGGATCCTCGATGTGATCCGCGCCATTGCCGAGCAGACCAACCTGCTGGCCCTCAATGCCGCCATCGAGGCAGCACGGGCAGGTGATATGGGCCGCGGCTTTGCGGTGGTGGCGGACGAGGTACGGGCGCTGGCGACCAAAACTCGTGAATCGACCGACGAGATCGGCCAGCTGATTGGTAGCCTACAAACAGAGGTGAGCAGCAGTCAGCGTCTGATGAATACCGGCATCGAGCGCTCCACCACCACGGTGCAGGGCACCGAGCAGGCGTTTGAGGCGCTCAATCGGGTGGTCGCCCAGATCCAGCAGATTCACGACCACATCAGTCAGGTCGCCACCGCCGCCGAGCAGCAGAGCGCCGTCAGTGACGATATCAACAAGAATTTGATGCGGATTGGTGATACCGCCAACGTGATTGGGCAGGAGGCCAGCTCCAGCCATCAACTGAGCGAGGCGCTGGAGCAAGCGGCTACGGCGCTGGCCAGTCAGCTCGATCGGCTGCGTACCTGAGTGGCAGCCAGAGAGACAAAAGCCCGCGAGCGATCGCGGGCTTTTTTATGACTCGATGGTAGAGTTGCGTCAGTTGCGGGGTTCAACCAGCAGGATGTGGGAGTCAGCCCCCACCACCCTGACCTTGCTGCCTGCAGGCAGCGACTCGTCGCAGCGCACCGTCCAGACCGTGTCGTCCAGATGCACCCGACTGGTGCCCTGAGTCACATCATCCAGCAGGGTCAGCTCGCGGCCCATATAGCTCTGCATCCGCTCGTTGATGGTGCTGGCGGCATCCTGACCCGAGTTGTCGCGCTGGTGCTGCCAGCGCCACCAGGCCCAGGTGGTGAGCAGGGATTGCACCGCAAACAGCAGCAACTGCGCCTGCCAGCCAAAGGGCCAGATCAGCAGCAGTAGCCCCACTTCCAGCGCGGCGATGCCGGTCCAGAGCAAGAAGCCCACCGAACCGAGCACCTCGATGGCCAGCAGAATGAAGCCGAGCCCCAGCCAGTGCCAGTGGGTCAGCCCCTCTAACAGGGCTGTCATGACTTGCTGCCCTTGCCATCTTTGTTGAACAGCTCGGCCATGCCAGCCACAGAGCCAATCAGGCTGCCTGCTTCCAGCGGCATCATGATGATCTTGCTGTTGGGGCCTTCACCGATGCGGGCCAGTGCTTCGGTATATTTCTGAGCCACGAAGTAGTTGATGGCCTGCAGGTCTCCTTCCGCAATTGCTTGGGAAACCATATGGGTCGCCTTGGCTTCCGCCTCGGCAGCCCGCTCCCGCGCTTCGGCGGCGAGGAAGGCGGCCTGGCGCTCACCTTCGGCTTTGAGGATCTGGGACTGCTTCTCGCCTTCCGCTTTCAGGATCTTGGACTGGCGCACCCCTTCGGCCTCCAGTACCTCGGCCCGTTTCTGGCGCTCGGCCTTCATCTGGGCGTTCATCGCCTCGACCAGTGCCAGCGGCGGGCGCACATCTTTAATCTCGATGCGGGTCACCTTGATGCCCCAGGGGGCGGTGGCGGCATCCATGGTGCGCAACAGCTTCTCGTTGATGGTGTCGCGCTGGGAGAGCATCTCATCCAGCTCCATGGCGCCGAGCACGGTGCGCATATTGGTCATGGTGAGATTGCGGATAGCGCTGGTGAGATCGTTGACCTCGTAACCCGCTTTGCGGGCATCCACCACCTGCACAAAGCTGATGGCGTCGATGGTGACGTTGGCGTTATCGCGGGAGATCACCTCTTGTGCCGGGATGTCCAGCACCTGCTCCATCATGATGATCTTGTGGCCGACCCGATCCACGTAGGGGATCAACAGGTTGAGGCCCGGGGTCAGGGTGCGGGTGTAGCGGCCGAAGCGCTCCACCGTCCAGTTGTAGCCCTGGGGCACGATCTTGATGCCCGCGCTCAGGGTGGCGAGCACTAGGAACACAAAAATCCCTAGCACAATCAATGATTCATTCATCATTTAGCTCCTTATGAAACACAGTCCATAGCCTATGGTCTGGCGTCAGGTACCACAAGTGACTTCGTACGCCTTTGTCATGAATTGGCTTTGCTAATTACCAAAACGCATTAAAAAGCATTTTTTATTATTTTGAGGGATAAGCTGCCCTGCCTATAGTCGCCCCATATTAGTCGTGTTCCGAGGGATGGGCCGAAATGGATTATTTACCTATGTTTGCCAAGTTGGAAGGCCGCCCGGTGCTGCTGGTGGGCGGGGGCGAGGTTGCCCTGCGCAAGGCGCGCCTGCTGCTGGCGGCCGGTGCCAGACTGACCATCGTTTCCCCGGAGCTTGAACCGGAATTTGCGGAATTCACCGGTCGTTTCACCCATCTGGCGGAGCGCTTCACCCCGGCCCATCTGGCCGGCCAGATTTTGGTGGTGGCGGCGACCGACAATCTCGAAGTCAACGCTCTCGTTTATCAAAGTGCCAACCAGCTGGGGCTGTTCGTCAACGTGGTGGATGACCCCAAACGCTCCAGCTTTATCTTCCCCTCGATCATCGATCGTTCGCCGCTGATGGTGGCGGTCTCCAGTGGCGGCAAGGCGCCGGTGCTGGTACGCCTGTTGCGCGAGCGGCTGGAGAGCCTGCTGCCGCGCCATCTCGGCGGGCTGACCGAGCTCTCCGGCCGGGTCCGTGACAAGGCCAAGCGGGTGCTCTCCTCTATTTCCGATCGCCGCCGCTTCTGGGAGCGCGCCTTTGCCTCCAACACCCTCGCCAGCCTGATTGAAAAAGAGGATTGGCAAGGAGCCGAGCAGTGGCTGAGCGATGGCCTCGACCAGGCGAAAAGCGAAGTGGGTGAGGTGGTGCTGGTCGGCGCAGGCCCTGGCGATCCGGGCCTGTTGACCCTCAAGGCGCTGCAACAGATTCAACAGGCTGAAGTGGTGCTCTACGACCAGCTGGTCTCGCCTGAGATCCTCGACCTGGTGCGCCGCGATGCCACTCTGGTATCGGTCGGCAAGAAGGCGGGGGCCCACAGCGTGCCGCAGGAGGAGACCAATCGCCTGCTGGTGGAATACGCCAAGGCGGGCAACCGGGTGGTGCGGCTGAAAGGGGGCGATCCCTTTATGTTTGGCCGGGGTGGCGAGGAGCTGGAAGTGCTGGCCGATGAAGGTATCCCCTTCTCGGTGGTGCCCGGCATCACGGCCGCTGCCGGTGCCACCGCCTATGCCGGCATTCCGCTCACTCACCGTGATTACGCCCAGAGCGCCGTCTTTATTACCGGCCACTGCCAGAAAGAGGGCAAGGAGCCCGACTGGCAGCAGCTCGCCGCCACCAGTCAGACCCTGGTCATCTATATGGGGCTGATGCGTTCCGAGCATATCCAGCAGCAGCTGGTGGATCACGGCAGAAACCAAGCCACCCCCATCGCCATCATCGAGCGCGGCACCACATCCCGTCAGCGGGTGCTGACCGGCACGCTGGTCGACTTGGCTGAGCTGGCCAAACAGGCGGTAAGCCCGTCGCTTATCGTCATCGGCGAAGTGGTTGCCCTGCGCGATCGGCTCGCCTGGTTTGGGGAAAAGGGCTGCGAGCAGCAGCGCGCTAACCCGGATCTCGATGGCTGTGACCTCAAGCTGGTGCAGCTGGCCTGACCGAGAAAGAGATATTTGATGCGGCTGCTGGTGCGGCCGCGCACTGAACCACCCAGCGCCCTGAGCAGGCGCATAAGCAATGACCCGAGGACCAACATGGACCGTGAAAGATTGACGCACTTGCAGCAGCTGGAAGCCGAGAGCATCCATATCATCCGCGAGGTGGCTGCCGAATTTGAAAACCCGGTGATGATGTACTCCATCGGCAAGGACTCCTCCGTCATGCTGCACCTTGCCCGTAAGGCCTTCTATCCGGGCAAGATCCCGTTCCCCTTGCTGCACGTCGACACCGACTGGAAGTTCAAGGAGATGATCAAGTTCCGCGACGAGACCGCCAAAAAGTACGGGCTGGATCTGATCGTCCACAAGAACCCGGAAGGGCTCGCCATGGGCATCAACCCCTTCGTCCACGGCAGCGGCAAGCACACCGACATCATGAAGACCGAGGCGCTCAAGCAGGCGCTCAACAAATATGGCTTCGATGCCGCCTTCGGCGGTGCCCGCCGCGACGAAGAGAAGTCCCGTGCCAAGGAGCGGGTCTACTCCTTCCGTGACAAGTCTCACCGCTGGGATCCGAAGAACCAGCGCCCCGAGCTGTGGCGCGTCTACAACAGCCAGGTCAACAAGGGGGAGAGCATTCGGGTGTTCCCGCTCTCCAACTGGACCGAGCTGGATATCTGGCAATACATCTATCTCGAGAACATCGACATAGTGCCGCTCTACTTCGCCGCTTACCGTCCGGTGGTGGAGCGCAACGGCATCAAGATCATGGTGGATGACGAGCGCATGCCGCTGACCGCCGAGGATGAGGTGAAGCAGGAGCTGGTGCGTTTCCGTACCCTCGGCTGCTACCCGCTCACCGGGGCCATCGAATCCGATGCCACCACCTTGCCGGAAATTATTGAAGAGATGCTGCTCACCACCTCGAGCGAGCGGCAAGGGCGGCTGATTGACCACGATCAGGCTGGCTCCATGGAGCAGAAGAAGCGTCAGGGATATTTCTAAGGAGTCGTCAGCATGAACAGCCATATTCAGACCGCCATCACCGAACAGGGCATTGAAGCCTATCTGCACGCCCAGCAGCACAAGAGTCTGCTGCGTTTTCTCACCTGCGGCAGCGTGGATGACGGCAAGAGCACCCTTATCGGTCGCCTGCTGCACGACTCCCAGCAGATTTATGAAGATCAGCTCAAAGCGCTGGAGTCCGACAGCCAGAAGCTCGGCACCACCGGCGAGAAGCTGGACCTGGCACTGCTGGTGGATGGCCTGCAGGCGGAGCGCGAGCAGGGCATCACCATCGACGTGGCCTACCGCTACTTCTCCACTGCCAAGCGCAAATTTATCATCTCGGATACCCCGGGCCATGAGCAGTACACCCGCAACATGGCCACCGGCGCCTCCACCTGCGATCTGGCCATCATCCTCATCGACGCCCGCAAAGGTGTGCTGGATCAGACCCGTCGCCACAGCTTTATCGCGAGCCTGCTCGGCATCAAGCAGTTCGTGGTGGCGGTCAACAAGATGGATCTGGTGGAGTTCAGCCAAGAGGTGTTCGAGCGCATCAGCGCCGATTACCGCGAGTTCGCCAAAAAGCTCAGCGTCGACACCATCCATATCGTGCCGGTTTCGGCGCTGGACGGCGACAACGTGGTCAACCAGAGCGACAAGCTGGCTTGGTATCAGGGCGAAACCCTGCTGGCGCTGCTGGAGTCGGCAGAAGTGGAGCGCGAGCTGGAGCGCCATCCGGTGCGCCTGCCGGTGCAGTATGTGAACCGCCCCAACCTCGATTTTCGCGGCTTCGCGGGGACGCTCGCCTCCGGCATCCTGCGGGTGGGCGACAAGCTGGCGGTGCTGCCGTCGGGCAAAGAGAGCACTGTGACCCGCATCGTCACCTTCGACGGAGATCTGGAGTACGCCCTGCCGGGTCAGGCCATCACGGTCACCTTCGCCGACGAGATCGACATCAGTCGCGGCGACCTGCTGGTGGATGCCGCCAAGCGGCCGCAAGTGACCCAGAATCTGCTGGCCCATATCGTCTGGATGGGGGAGGAGTCCCTGCAACCGGGTCGGGTCTACGACGTCAAACTGGCCACCAAGAAGAGTCGCGGTCAGGTGGAGGCCATCCGTCACCGCATCGAGATCAACAAGCTGGACGAGTTGCCCGCCAGCGAGCTCAAGCTCAACGAGATCGGCCTGTGCGAGCTGAGCCTCACCGACCCGGTGGCGTTCGACCCGTATCAGGAGATCCGCGATACCGGCAGCTTTATCCTGATCGACCGGCTGACCAACGTCACCGTCGGCGCCGGCATGATAGTGGAAGGCTTGGCCGCCAAAGCGGTAAAAGGGCACTACAGCGAGTTCGAAATCGAGCTCAATGCGCTGGTGCGCAAGCACTTCCCCCACTGGCAAGCCCTTGCCATCGGTAACGACACAAGCAAGGAGTAAGCCCATGACCTGGCAACAATTCCTGGTGCTGGGTCTGCTGGCTGCTCTCGTGGCCCTGCTGATCCAGGGCAAACTCCGCCCGGCGCTGCTCTTCTCGGGCGCCGTGCTCATCACCTACCTGAGCGGGCTGGCGGATATCAACGCCGTGGTGGCGGGCTACACCAACAGTGCCCTGCTGACGCTGGTGCTGTTGCTGCTGGTGTCGCTGGCGGTGGAGAAGACCCGCATCATGAGCTGGTTCGCCAATCTGGTGGGCACGGGTTCATTCAACAAGGTGCTGGTGAAGGTGTGGTTCTCCACCGCCTTCCTGTCGGCCTTCGTCAATAACACCGCCGTGGTGGCCTCCATGCTGGGAGCGGTCAAACGCAACCCCAACCATGCGCCATCGCGGCTGCTGCTGCCCATGTGCTTCGCGGCCACCTTTGGCGGGGTGCTGACCCTGATCGGCACCTCCACCAATCTCATCGTCAACAGCTTCCTCATCAAGATGGGGGCACCGCCGCTCGGCATGTTCGACTTCTTTATGGTGGGGGCGGGCACCCTGCTGACCGGTCTGGTGGCCGTGCTGCTGTTTGCCCGTCACCTGCCGGAGCAGGATACCGAGATGAGCCGCGAATCCGGCTACTTTCTCGAAGCCAAGGTGGGCGCCGGTTCACCGCTGGCGGGGCGCAGCGTCAAGGAGAACGGCCTGCGCAGCCTGAAAAGCCTCTATCTGGCGGAAATCATTCGCGGCGAGCAGGTGATCTGCCCGGTGCAGCCGGAACATGAACTGCACGAAGGGGACGTGCTGCTCTTTTGCGGAGACGTGGAGAGCGTTGGCGTGTTGCAGGAGATGAAGGGGCTGGATCTCTACGGCCAGCACCGTCTCAACGGCCAGCATCTGGTGGAGGTGATCGTCAGCCACAGCTCGCGGCTGGTGGGTCAGACCATCAAGGATGCCGAATTTCGTACCCACTTCGATGCGGTGGTGCTGGCGGTGCGCCGCGGCGAAACCCAGCTCACCGGCGGCCTCGGCCAGATTGAGCTGCATGCCGGTGATACCCTGCTGCTGGCCCCCGGCCCCCAGTTTGCCCGCAACAAATCGCTGGGGCGGGAGTTTGTGGTGGTGAGCGGGCTGGAAGCCTCCACCCGCCTCGATGGCAAACGCAGCGCCGCCGTGGTGCTGGGCTTTCTCGGGGTGCTGGCGCTGTCGGTGTTCGATCTGGTGCCGCTGTTCAAGGGGTTGCTGCTGATGCTGGTGGCGCTGCTGCTTACCCGCATTCTGACCCTGGACGAGATCCGCCGCCGCTTTCCGCTGGATATCTGGCTGGTGGTGGGCGGGGCGCTCGCCATCGCCGATCAGCTGGAAAAAAGCGGGTTGGCCAAGCTTATCGCCGACTGGCTGATGGGGGAGTTCAACGGTGCCAGCCCCATCATCGCCTTTATCGGTATCTATCTGTTTACCCTGGTGCTGACCGAGCTGATGAGCAATAACGCCGCCGCCGCGCTGGCCTTCCCCATGGGTTACCAGCTGGCGCTCAGCATGGATGTCTCGACCATGCCGTTTATTCTGGCGGTGCTGTTCGGGGCCAGCTCCAGCTTTATCCTGCCCTACGGCTACCAGACCAACCTGATGGTCTATGCAGCGGGCAACTACAAGATGCCGGACTACCTCAAGCTGGCCCTGCCGGTCTCGCTGGCCTATAGCCTCGGGGTGATTGTGATGGTGCCCCTGCTGTTTCCGTTTTAAGGCGTGTTGGGTGAGCAATGCCATGGCATCAGCACGTTGTCGGCGGATAGTCCGAGGCGGCTCCTCGTGGTGCCGGACAGTTTAAGTTTTGAGGCGTGAGCGCCAATCAAGGAGTGTTGGATGAGCAATATCGTGTGGCACAAGCATGCCGTGGACAAACAGAGCCGGGCCGAGCTTAAAGGGCAAAAACCGCTGGTGATCTGGTTTACCGGGCTGTCGGGGGCGGGCAAATCGACCCTGGCGGGGGCGCTGGAGCAGGCGCTGGCGGCACAAGGCAAGCACACCTATCTGCTGGATGGGGACAATGTGCGCCACGGCCTCTGTGGCGATCTCGGTTTCGATGATGCCGCTCGTCAGGAGAATATCCGCCGGGTCGGCGAGGTGGCGAAACTGATGGTGGATGCGGGCCTGATCGTGCTTACTGCCTTTATCTCGCCGTTCCGTGCCGAGCGGGCGCTGGTGCGCAGCCTCTTGGGCGAAGGGGAGTTTGTCGAGGTGTTTGTTGATGCACCGCTCGCCATCTGTGAAGAGCGCGACCCCAAGGGGCTCTATAAAAAAGCGCGAGCAGGGGAAATTCGCAATTTCACTGGTATCGACTCCGCCTACGAGGCGCCGGAGCAGCCGGAAATTCATCTGCTCAACGCCGGCAAGCCGGTGGAAGTGCTGGTGGGGGAGTTGTTGACGGCTCTAAAGCTGAGGAGAGTGATCGACTAGGTGCGACTTTTGGGGGAGCTCGGTCGAGCGCCTGACCTAGGACAATAATCACAATCCCAGCGGGATTGCCGCTACTCGTGGTTTCGCCCGCCCTGCGGGCTGTGGCGAGTGACTTTTCTTTGCGTGGCCAAAGAAAAGTCACCAAAAGAAAGGCCAGCCCCGCTGATTTGTTCTCCGTCGTCGAGTCCCCTCATCTCAGCCACAGCACCGACGGTACGCGCCTGACGGGCCCTCTATGGCCCGCCGCCGCTCGCTCGACATCCCTGTCTCGCGACCTAGTGCCGTGGCCTCGTCGCTGCGAATCAGAGGGGGAACTAAAACCGTGTCAGACAGTTGCTAAGTGGGCTCGCTACGCGGCGCTCGAAATGGTGGGTGTCCCAATTTGGTGGTTTTGACTATGTACGCCCATAAAGAGAATTAAAAAATACTGAAGGGAACTTATGCAACTCAGGCTCAATTACATCACGGTGGGTCATAGCTAGTTTTTTACCATGCTCAGATACTTCCTTCTCGGATTTAGCAATGCGATCTGCCACAGCTAATGCAACAACTCTATCAGCCAAACCAATCGCATAAAGCTCCTTGGCGATATTATTAGATAGCCCAATACGTAGAGCTAGTTGTAATTCACGTACAGAATCAGCCAGTAATTGCTTACCGAATAGGTTCTCAATGATGTCAGCGCAAGCTCCCACTATCAGCATCACATCATAGCCCAATGCACTGTCACAAATATCGATAACGTTCTCTAATTTCAGCCTTCTTTGCTGAGAACCTGCCCTAAATCTGAAAGCCTTCTTGTTTGCCTGCAATAACATTTCATTGTACGAAACGCCAGAACACCATTTCTTAGCAAAAAACAAGTGTGCGTCTTCACCGATAAGCTTATTCAGGCTGTTGTTCATACCTAAGCTTTCAACCATAGGCCAAAGCGACTCTAGTATCCCTATAACATCCGAGTCTTCATCTAGAACTTCGATGTTATCTATTAGCCATTTTTCAATAATATTTAGTTCATTGATACCCAGAAGCGCTTTTCCAAAACAAGGGCGCTTTTCGACCTCAACTTGTTTTACCCGCTCTGCTACCATATTAAAAACTTGTCCTAACTTGTCCTTTTCAGCATCAGAAGCAAGGCTATAGGCAAAGGTTCCATGGCAAAGTTCAGTCAAAGCCTCACCATCAAGCTTTTCGTCACTAGTGAGGTTTGCCAGCAGATAGCTTTCAAGACTTTCTATGTAGCCCACCCGTTGTCTCATTTGTCTAAGTAAGCTGTTAATATCAATATTCTGGTGCTCAGCGGCCTCAATGATAAGTTTTTCATACTCTTCAGGTGACTTTATATGCTGGATAGGATCGATATTGAATGGATCGTCAATAAACGGCTGAACCAGAGTTAAGAGACTACTTAAACAGCTCTCCGATTGAGAAGGGTCTAACAAATTGCTCATTTGTTTCCACTGTCTCCACTTTGAGGTGCGACGATTATCAAATAATTCGGTATCTGCGAAAATGATACTTCCCTCGGTATGCTTGCCAGCTCTACCCGCTCTACCCAAAAGATTATGAAAATCTCGAGTCGATATCAGTTTCTCTCCTTGAAAAACACCAGAGACTACTAAGTACTTAATTGGAAGGTTAACTCCCTGAGCTAAGGTTGATGTGCAAATAACGCAACGACCATAACCATATTCCATTGCATTCTCGACAGATATCCTCAAACCATTAGGAATGTTTGCACTATGCGGCAACACACCAAGTTTTATTGCTTTCGTAACAACCGCGCTACTTCCTAGATGCAATTCCGACAACTTCCCAATTTTCTGGATTTCATCTTGATCGCTAAATCGTATAGGCTCATTAAGTTGCTGAATTCTTTCCAACGGCTTAAGGACTTCCCGACAAATTTTTATAACTGAACTTTTTTGCCCACAAAAAACTGCTACGGGGCCATGTTCAGATAGTTTTAACCCTAGATATGCCGCAACAAGTGATTTATCCTCTTTAGGAGGGAAATACCGTTGGACACTTTCACTCCCCCTTCTAGGTAGTTCTAACGACTCCATCACTCTGGGAACGAAGAATTGCTCTTCATCAATATTAAATGGTTCTACGTAGTGGAACTGCCCACGTCCACTTCGCCAACTAGCAAAAGCAACACTTCGCTCTGTCGATAAGCACTCTGCCCCATTGACGACGAGACCATCACCGGCATAAAGCCAATCGCCTATAGACTCTGCATTTGACAACACTGCTGAAATCAATACATGTTGCGTCAGTGGGTTCAGCTCTCGCTTTAAACTGGTTAAAAGTAACTCATAAGTTACCCCTCTAGCACCAGTATCAAACTGATGCCCCTCATCATAGATAACTAAAGAAATTGCTCCAGCCAACTCAGGCTTATGTCGTAGCAGGTAAACTAACTTCTCTGGAGTTGCAATGATAATGGTTGGAACATCTCGAATATCCTCTTCTGCTTCTCTGAACAACTGCGAAAATAATTCCACATCAAAATCATCTATTTGAGGAACGTCGCTAAGTTGGTTCACCAATACTTCTTCGCCAGAAAAAGATATAGAAAGTGAAGAGCTAATCTCACGGCATAGTGAGCGAAAAGGTGCAATAACCACAGCAGCCGTCGCTCTTCCTGACAAGAACGCAGAGCGCATTATCAACTCTGCTGATTTTGTTTTTCCCGCGCTGGTAGGAAGTTGCACGATTGCAGAGCTTCCTTTTAATACTCCAGCTTCACCTAGTAGCCTTTGAGCTGGCCAAAACTCTCTAACGAACGTCTCCTTTTTGAGAGCGGGTAGCCAATCCTCCACAGGCAACTTTGTATAAGCTGGAAGTAAGTTAATTGATGCGTTGTTTATCTTACGTACGACAACAGAGGCAACTATATCTGCCAATAAAAGCTCACGATCACTACCGCGTTCATGACATTGTTCACGAATATTATTGGCGAGGGTTAAACTGTTAAATTTAGCATTTACATCTGAGCCGACATAGGCATGAAGCGACAGAGATAACTCGGTCATTAAAGGAGTTAAAAAAGTTTCTTGTTCAAAAATAAGAGGCTCAGAGAAGTTTGATTGTAACAGCCACTTCAATAGTTTATCAATTGATGAGTCCGTCAAGCTGACACTTAACCCATCAAGCTTGTTGGATAAAACAATGGCACTTCCTGGCATGTCTGCAAGGTAATATGATGCTGCACCTAATAGGCAAAGGTAATAGTTGTGTTCAGTTTGTAACTTTGAACTAAGTAGAGCATCGAAGTACCTAGCTACATTTCTAATTTCTCTCCTACTCAATTCGTAAGTTGCGAGGTTTCTTTCGATAGAGAGTTCTTCTCTGCATAAATCACCTAAGATACCAATTGTCATTAATAGCAATTTGGTTGGCGATTCTATTAAATGAATATGATGCTCTTCATCTAAACCAAACTCGTACATTTTTGCCTTTGATTTAGTAATAGAAAGCAGCTTTGAAGATTTATTTTCAAATCTCATGAGCAGCCCTCTCGTACAATGTGTGAGCGAGTGCCATTAACTCACTTCCTTGAATGGCTAATAACTCCAAGTCATGTGCATGTGGATGATTAGTAGTATCCGCTTGTTCAAGTATCGCTGCATCATATGCACTGTCAGAACATACCGCAGCTGCTCCAAATCTCAACTGATAAGGTCGATTTACTGAATCCTGAAACCTATTAATCATCGCCACACTAGCTAGTTCGTTCCGATCAATCATTCTTTGCTTTATTCCATTCAGAGATTCAGCCAAACGTAAGGAATCTTTGGTTGAGTGATCTACTGCTTCTTGAAGCATCGACTTAGCCCCAGCACTGAGCTTCGCTTTTACTTCATAGACTAACAACTCATCATTGGCTTGATTAGTTTGGTTATACTTAAAAGCCAAAACGTCTGACCCCTTGGTGGATTCATTAGGTACACCTTTCCGGTCATAACGTGTTCTAGGGACGGTGTAATTTTTAAGATATGTTAAATAATCAGCGACAAGAATTTCCGCGAAATCCCCAGCTCGAATACTTGGCCCTGGAGGCATTGTAGCACTGGGGAATTTCATCGTTAGCAAATAATCAGAGCTAGACTGACCTGGAGCTTTTAGAAGATCTATTTGATGGTCGTTGCAATAATGGTTTCTAAAGTGCTTAGCCCATGCTGCCATTTTATTATCATCATTTACATCGTGATGAAACCTATAAACTGGTACTTGCTTACCACACGTTAGTTTTAATACATTTCCGGTGTCTTGTAGCCACTCGATGTGCTCATTAGTCCATGGCATTTTCTATTTCCTAATAATACATTTTCTAAATGAACCTGTGAAAGTCACCATTGTGAGTGGCTCGTAGTGGGCACCTCTCGCTTATCCATTCCATCGGGCAAGGCTACCGCCCCTGAATTTCAGCCTCCAGTCTGCTGCTTGTTACCTGCGTTTTGGCACTGGTTTGGCTCATGGCTGACTCCTGCGAGAGGTTGCCAAGCGGCTATGTTACCGAACGGGGCTGGGGTGGAAAGTGGAAGCGGGCGGTTTTCTGAGCAAGATCAATAAATTAATAAATAACGGACGGCGATATAACCGCTCAACAGTGGCTGCCATCAGCACAGAGGGAGAGCTGACGGGGAAACGGCTGTGCCGTCCTCTTGCTGGCGGGTATGAAAAAACCCTATGGGCCCAAGGGCCCATAGGGTTTGTCTGCGGTGATTGTTTGGGTAGTGGTTATCTGGCTTGGCGAACCGGCACGGCGCGGGTGGCGGCCACTTCGTAGCGGCTTTGGGTTGCCGGAGCCCCTTTCTGGAACTGGCGTACCAGCCGGTCGAGATCGCTTAACTGGTTGACCAGCTGGGTGATGCCGTGCACGGCGTGCTGGCTGCCCACGCTGGAGTCATCGGCCAGGGTCTTGATGCTGAGCACGTTGCGGTTGATCTCGGCGGTAACGTGGGACTGCTCCTGCACCGCCTGGGCAATCTGGCTACTGCCGGAGGCCACCTGCTGCAACATGTTGTTGATCTGCTGGAGTATGGTGCCGGTCGCGGTGGCCTTCTGCTGGCAACTGTCGGCAAGCTGGCAGCCCTTCTCCATCGCTTGCTCAGCCTCGCCAGAGCTGTTTTGCAGCTCGGTGATCATCTTCTGGATCTCGCTGGTCGAGGATTGGGTCTTGATGGCGAGGGTGCGGATCTCGTCAGCCACTACCGAGAAGCCGCGACCCGCTTCGCCAGCCCGGGCCGCTTCGATGGCGGCGTTGAGGGCCAGCAGGTTGGTCTGGTTGGCGATGTTGTTGATCACATCGAGGATGCCGTCGATATCACGGCAGTGGCCGACCAGCGCACTGATCACGCTCTTGGAGGTGATAAGTTCGCTGTTCATGCCCGCCACGGCAGCCACGGTTTCGGCCACGCTACTGTTGCCGCTCTTGAACAGCACGGCCGTTTCATCCAGCAGGCTGGAGGAGTCAGTCGAGCTTTGTGACACCTCGCGAATGGACTCCGACATTTCGGTCACGGCAGTGGCTACCTGATTGGTTTCGGCCTGCTGCTGTTGCAGGTTGTCGGTGATGGATTCGGCGTTGCGCAGATCCCCCTCGGCGGCCTGCAGGATCTTGCTGCAAGTCTGCTGGGTGCGGGCCAGCACGGCGTTGAACTCGGCCTGATTCATCACCATCGAGAGTTCGATGGCGGCGATATTGTCCACCTTGTTGGTGTAGAGCAGCTGCATCAGCGGGTTGTCAAAGCGGCTGCGGGCCATCTTGTTGAGCTTGCCGAGGCGGCGGGAGAGGGCATTCAGGGTGATGGCCGCTATCGCCAGCGGCAGGGCGGCCAGCGCCAGTTGCCAGTTCATATCGTGGCTGTAGCCCAGTGCAAACATGGCGAGCAGGCTCAGCAGCAGACAGAGGTTGATGGCCAGGGTATGGGAGAAGGTGGGCAACTTGAGCGCCAGCGGCAGCTTGTTGTTGCGCAGGTCGGCATAGACCTTCTCGGCCCGCTGTTTGATCTCCTCGCTCGGGGCGGTGCGCACCGACTGATATTCCACCACCCGGCCGCTGGCATCCTTGATGGGGGTGACAAAGGCGCTGACCCAGTAGTGATCGCCACTCTTGCAGCGATTTTTCACCGGCCCCATCCAGCTTTTGCCTTCGCGGATATGGTTCCACAGATCGGCAAAGGCCTGTTTCGGCATGTCAGGATGGCGCACCAGATTGTGGTGTTCCCCCACCAGCTCGTCGAGCTGGAAGCCCGCAATCTCGCAGAACTCATCGTTGGCGTAGGTGATGCGGCTCTCCAGATCCGTGGTGGAGATGAGGCTCTGGTGGTCTGGATAGAGACGTTCTCTTTGGGTAACCGGTTGATTGATTCTCATGGCCTTACTCCCGAGCTGTGATGGTTAGATTTTGATCTGCATCAAGACATCTGCAAGGGGTGGGCCAGCTGGCAAAAGTTAATGACTGATGTGTTATTAGTGCCGTTTTGGCAGGAAAAGATCGGTGCTGTTTGCAATATGCAACGGATCTGACGGGGTGTGCCTTTGCGGCATCTGCAATTTGCAACCTATTCTGGTCAAGCCCATAAGCTTGGAGCCAGCAGCTTGATGCGAAGGAGCCACGAACCGACGGGGCATCCGCTGCCCCGCCAGAGATCAGGGGAGAGGGTCGGGAGCGGGTGAGGAGGGGGCGCTGACGAGCTGCATCACTTCAATCTGGATACCCTGCACCAGCACGGTTTTCAGATCCTGCAGATACTCCTCCAGCGGTGACTCTTGCAGCAGCTGGGCGAGTTCGTTGCCCACCGGGGTGAGACGGTAGTAGAGCAGGGTGATGTTGTTCTGCTTGCACTGCAGCCGCCAGCGCTGGTTGCCGAACTCCAGCTCGACCCCATCGGCGGGCAGCGGGCCGGATTCCAGCTCGGCGCGATGCAGCAGCCCGAGCTCAAACAGTTGCAGCAGGGCGTTGTAGGGGAGGCGATATTTGCCAAGGCCAAGGCGCGTTGCTTTGGCGCGGCTCAGTAGGGTGGCCCCCTTGTGCAGCCCCAGCAGCAGTCGCTGCTCGTCGCTGCCGGTGTAGTGGCAAGTCAGTGAACAGATGCGCTGGAACAGCTGGGCCTCGCGCTGGGTCATCTCTTTGAGGGTGGCGAGCGCCCGTATGGAGAAGCGGCCCGGCGTGGCGACTTCCAGCGCGAAGATCCGCCCCCACAGCTGCTGCATCGGCACCATGCTGATATCTTCCGCCAGTTGCAGGAAGCGGGTCAGCCAGTCGCTGTCCATCTCGCCGCCAGCCGCGGTCTCTTCGCAGTGGCGGGAGGCCATCACCATGATGGCTTCCAGATTGCGCTGGCGGGCGGCCTGATCCGCCAGATGGCGAAAGGTGGCGCGCTGTTCGAAGGTGCTGTCGGTATTGCGGGTGAGCATGCCGTCGATACCGCGACTGCGGGCCAGACGCAGGGTCTGCTCCTGGCTGCTCAGGATCGAACTCTCTTTTTTCGGGGGGGGGAGGTCTGCCATGCTGACTCCATTCGCACAGGTTCTGGAGCTGAATGTTACTCCAACCGGGATGCCAAGATAACAAAGCGGCCTCCGTGGAGGCCGCTTTTTTTGCAACGGGAGGGTTACTCCTCGTAGACGCTCACCTCGACCGCTTCCATCGAATAGGAGGCGGTGGCCATCTCGTGGCTGGAGCTGACAGTGCGCATCTTGCCCTTCACCCAGATGGCATCCCACAGGTCATCCACCGGCGCACCCTTGGGGTAGCTCACATAGATCACCTGATTGGTGGGGGGCGGCGGCACATGGATGCAGGCGCCGAAGTAGGGTACCAGCAGGAAGGCGGTGATCTTCTTGGCATCCCCTTCCAGCGGCACCACGAAGCCCGGAATGCGCACATCCTGGTTGTCCAGCTTCTTGTTTACCCCGCCCACCGGTTGCGGCACCGACATGGGATCTTCGTGATTGACCTGGGGCGGTGGCAGCAGTTTCTCCCCTTCCGGGATGAGCACATCCCAGTCGATGGTCTTGTAATCGGCGGCCAGGGCGGGCAGCACCAGCAGGCTGGCGAGCAGCGCCACAATTTTCCACTTCATCATCTGTCCTTCTGTTTCTATTTAGGGCGTCTCGCTAGACGCGAATGCTCATACCATCGCTCAGGCTGTAGCGGTAAGCGCGGGCAGCAGGGAGCAGGCCGATCATCATGCCTGCCAGCCAGACTACCCCCAGCAACTGCCACTCGTAGGTGCTCGGCAGCCCCAGACTCAGTTGCAGGCCATAGTGGCTGAGCAACCAGGGCGAGGCAAGCCCCTGCCCCAGATAGAGCACGGCGACCCCGAGAGCGATACCGACCGTGGTCAGCGCCATCGCTTCCAGCGCCAGCAGCAGGAACAGATGGGCAGGGCCTGCGCCGAGGGATCGCAATATGGCGAGCTCCCGGCGCCGCTCGTTAAGCCCTGCCAGCAGGGTAGTCAGCATGCCGATCAGGCCCGCCACCACCACGAAACCGGCGATGACCGAGAGGGCCGTTTCCGCCACGCTCATCAGGCTCCACAGCTCCTGCAGGGCGGCCCCCGGCAGGATCGCCATCAGCGGCTCCTTGGGATAGGTGTTGACGCTGCGTTGCAGCTGGAACGCCAGGATCCGGTTGCTCAAGCCCACCATAAAGGCGGTGATGGTTTTCGGGGTGAGATCCTGCGCCAGCGCCTGCTCAGGTGTTACGTTCTTGCTGTGGCGGCCGGTATCCCAGCCCAGATGGATCGCCTCTATCCCCGCCAGCGGCACATGGATGGTGCGATCGATGGGCGTACCGGTCGGCGCCAGAATACCCACCACCTTGAATGGCAGATTGTCGTGCTGGCTGAACGAGGTGTTGCCAGCGCCGTGGGCGATGACGATGGATTGATCAAGGTGATAGCCGAGCTTCTCGGCCACCTGGGCGCCGAGTACCGCTTCAAACGGCGTCTCGAACGGTCGCCCTTCCCGCAGTTGCAGCGACTGTTGCTGACCGTACCTCAGGTGGGTGAAGTAGTCGCCATTGGTGCCGAGAACCCGAAATCCCTTGTGGGAGTCACCAAGGGAAAGCGGGATGGTCCAGGCGACGCCGGGTTTCTGCTTGATGGCCTGATAGGAGTCCCACCCCACGTTGTTGGTGGGGTTGCCGATGCGAAACACCGAGTAGAGCAGCAGGTTCACCTGACCAGAGCGGGCACCGACGATGAGATCGGTTCCCGAGACGGTATTGGAGAAGCTTTCGCGGGCCTGGGTGCGCACCCGCTCCACCCCGAGTAGAAGGGTGACGCTGATGGCTACGGCCAGCAGGGTGAGCCCGGCGGTGAGTCGGCGGGCCCAGAGACTTTGCAGGGCGAGTTTTAGCACGTAGCCCTCCGGTTAAGTTGTTGCAGGTTTTCCACCCGTGGGAACAGGGGTTCGAGATAAGGGTCGTGACTGACGAAGATCAGGGTCGAGCCCTGCTTGTCGCACTCCTCGAACAACAGCTTGATAAAGGCCGCCCGGTTGTCGGTGTCGAGGGCCGAGGTGGGCTCGTCGGCGATCACCAGTGGCGGCGAGCCGATCAGCGCCCGTGCGGCAGCAACCCGCTGCTGCTGGCCGATGCTGAGGGCATGGACGGGGCGATGCAGTGCGTCATCCGGCAGTTGCAGCTCCGCCAGCAGACGGCGCGCCTCCTGCTCCGGACTCCCTTGCAGGCGAGCCCGTTTGGCGGGCGAAAAGGTGAGGGCAGCGGTCACGTTGTCCTGCACCGAGATAAAGGGCAGCAGATTGAACTGCTGGAAGATATAACCCAGATTGGCCGCCCGGAAGTGGTCACGGGCACGGCCAGAGAGCCGGGCCAATGGTTGGCCCAGCACCTCCAGGGTGCCGTGGTTGGCGGTCTGGATCCCGGCCAGCAACCCGAGCAGGGTCGATTTGCCGGAGCCCGACGGGCCCTTGATAAAGACCCGCTCACCCTCGCGGATGGTGAGGGCGGGCAGATCGAGTACAGCGTCGCCACCTGGCCAGGCAAAGGCCAGATCGCGGATCTCAACCACGGCTTTTTTCATGGCGTTACCAGCTCAGCTTGTTGGCGGACGGGGTCAGCTCGCCAGCGGTCTGGCCAGTGGGCAGGATGCCCTGCACGCTCAGCTTCTCAAGGCTCGGATAGACGCTGAAGAGGGTTGCCTCAAGGCCGGTCAGTTTGGCTGGCGTGGCGCAGGTGTAGGTATACATGGCGCCCATATCGGCGTGACCCGCTTCGTCATGATCATGGTGGTCTTCATGTTTGTCGCTGGCAGCCTTGTCATGGTCATGGTCATGGTCATGGTCATGGTCATGGTCATGGCCGTGATCGTGCTCTTCTTTGGCTGCTTGCAGCTCCTGCTGGGTCAGTTTGCAGCCAGCCGCCGGGTCGAAGCGGAACAGGGCGTCAGGTTGCTGGAGGCGGGCGACCGCTTTGGCATATTGCGCCTTCTCTTCATCGCTCTTGGCGGCGTGCTCGAAGCCCACCAGATCGGCTGCGGGGGCCTGCAGTTCGATCATCAGCTGGTTGCCATCGACCACCAGATTGAGGTGGCCGTGGCCATGCTCGTGGGCGCCGTGGCTGTGGCTCTCGTGTTCGTCGTGATTGGCGTGTGCGCCAAAGGCCGCTGCGGCCAGCAACAGAGTAACTGCTTTCATCTTTAATCCTTTTTTCAAAACAAATAGCGAAATTAAACAAAGGGATAGATAAAAACAGAGGCGGGCGGCGCACGGATTGCATAGCTGTGAAACGCGGCGGTATCCGCCGAGCGTTGCATGGTTGCAACGACGGGCAGAACAGAGCTTGAACCGGGGAAACAATAGGGGGTAGCCGTGATGACCTGCTTGCCATCCAGATGGAGGGCGCAAACCAGACAGTGATGGTCGTCGTGGCCGGGCAGGGCGGATTCAAACTGGTGCCGGGCAAGGGCAGGCTGCAGCCATAACCAGCCCAGCAGCAAGATCCAGATTTTCAGCTTGATACGACCCATAGACCCTTATGGAAAGGGCGCCATCAGCGCCCTTTCTCTCTGACTTAGAGATGGGACTTGATGAGCCCCATCACGGTAGCAATGTTGTTGGCATCGAGCTGGCCATCTTTGGCAAACAGCACCTTGCCCTCTTTATCCAGCAGAATGATCGCCGAGCTTTCCGGCGTCAGATCCCAGGCGTTGCGCGCCATCCCCTTGGCATCCAGCACCATGGCGGACCAGGGGAACTCTTTCTTGCTGTCCTCGGCACTGCTCTTCACGAAGCCGGAGGTACCCCAGATGGCGTCATTGCTGTTGATGACGGTAACGGTCTGGTACTTGTCTTGCGGCAACTTGGCGGCCTTGATCGCCTCGATCATCGGGGCGTTCAGCTCCTTGGCACTGGAGCGACCGGCAATATGCTGGATCAGGAATACCTTGCCGGTGAGCGAGGTGCTCTGCCACGGCTGGTAGCCGATCTCCTTGCCATTCAGTACCAGCTCACCCTTGTCGCTGACATTGACCAGCGGAACCGGGTTGCCATCCTTGAAGTTGTGAGCAAAGACCAGAGATGGCAGCAGCGCCAAAGTAAGTACGAGATGTTTCATCCTGATGACACTCCATTTGTTATGTTATAACGAGTTTCGGATTGAGGGAATGGGCGAGCTTCATCCTAAACTGATCGGATCTGTTTAAAAAGTGTTAAATAAGATCGCAATTCAGAAGCGTCGGCGCCCCGCCAGTCAGGGGGTTGGCTGGCAAGGGCGGCTAGGATGGCATGACATCGATAAAAATCAATGAATTGGCTGCTGGTCTGAGCTGTCTGCGTCAGTAGAGCGACTCACTGATGAGGGGGATCTTGGCCATGGTCATCTGCTGGGCCAGCAGGGACGAGCCGGTCAGCAGCACATGGCGCTGATTGTTGATCACCACCACATCACCGGGTACGCCGCTGTCTGCCGTAATGGCCAGCCAGGCAGGGGAGACGCTGCCGATGCTGATATCCGGATAGATGATGCTGAGCACATATTGCGGCGCCAGCTCCGCAAGCAGACTGGCCATCAGCAGCGCCTTCTCGTCGCTATCGGCCTTGTTATCCTGCAACGCCTGCAGCGGCGGCGCGAAGTGATCCAGCTGCTCCGGCTGGGTGGGAATGGCGTTCAGCCACTCCTGCAGCAGGCTGACGCTGGTGGCGAGATCCTTGGCCGCAAATTGCTGCGCCAGTGGCTTGAGATGCCCCTTGAAGTGGTAGAAGAGCTGGGAGTAATCGGGTCGCACGCAAGGCAGTTTGCGATTGGCAGGATGGACGCAGGGGATCACCCTCATCTGGTAGAAGGCATCCTCCTGATACTGCTGGTAGGCTTGCCAGAACAGCATCGACTCCATGCTGTCGTCCCGCAGGGTGAAGGCCTGCTCCAGATTGCGAAATTTGGTAGCGGTCTCTGGGCTGCTCTGATTGATCAGGTTGATGCTGTTGTAGAGCCGCGGGCTGATGTAGGCGTAAAGGGTCTCCAGCGGATTGGTGAGAGAGGCCTTCAGCAGGCTCATCTCGTGGCGACTGGCGGCCATCACCTGATCGTCGGTGGTCAGCTGGAAGTGCTTGCGCTGGCCATCGGTGGATTGCCACTGCCAGCTCATGTTGATTTCGCTGGCGTTGCTTGTAGCACCAAGAGTGGTGCAGAGAGTGAGGCTGAGCAACAGCGCGGGGGTCAGCTTCATGGTGGTGCTTCCTGCCGTGGACGATAATTAACAACTAGGTGAGCCGGCACCACTTTGGTGATGTTTCGTTTTGTGATCTGGATAACAGATTGATGTGACTTTTAATTTAATTGTGAAATTAAGTCACTCTGGAGGGGTTATGAAGCCTTGGATCATAGTGCTGTTTGGGCTGCTCAGCCTGCCAGCCATGGCGGGTCAGGTGATCGTCAACAAGGGGATGTCCATTGCGGATACCTTTGCCCTGCGTGATCAGCTGGCACGCGAGCACGAATGGCAGGAGTGGCTGCGCTACCAGCAGGCCATCAAGTGGCTGGAGGTGTTGCCGGTCAACTGCGAGCTGATGAGCCAGCCTAGCGGCGGCTATCGCTGTGGCGGTGATTACTATCGTCCCTACCAGAAAGATGGTCGTGAAATATACATTCAGGGCAATCCTGCCGGAGATGCAGCCGGTCAGCTGCCGCAAATACCAACAAAAAAGGCGCCATAAGGCGCCTTTTTTACAAGCGAAGTGACGCTTACTTGGCAGCGTAACGCTCGGCAGAGGTCTTGATCTCGGCTTCGGCAGCGGCCTTGTCGCCCCAACCTTCCACCTTGACCCATTTGCCCGCTTCCAGCTCTTTGTAGCGCTCGAAGAAGTGCTGGATCTGGGCTTTCAGCAGTTCCGGCAGATCGTTCACATCCTGGATGTGGTCGTACTGCTTGGTCAGCTTGGAGTGTGGTACTGCAACGATCTTGGCATCTTCGCCAGATTCGTCGGTCATCTTCAGCACGCCAACCGGGCGGCAGCGAATGACGGAACCGGCCAGCAGCGGGTAGGGGGTCGGAACCAGTACGTCGACGGGGTCACCATCCAGAGAGAGGGTCGCATTCACGTAGCCGTAGTTGCACGGATAGAACATCGGGGTAGACATGAAGCGATCGACGAAAATAGCACCGCTGTCCTTGTCGACTTCGTATTTGATCGGGTCGGCATTCTGCGGGATTTCGATGATGACATAGATATCGTCGGGCAGGCTCTTGCCGGCCGGTACCAGGTTCAGGCTCATGATAATTCCTTCGTTGTTAGTATCAGGTTTGCAGGCCGATATTATAGCGATGTGATGTTAAATGACCATATTTCAGCGGCTATCGCTAACAAAGAAGGGGGATGTTTCCGCTTTGCGGCACTTTGATGTGTGCGGGATGCAACAAAACGGCTGTTTTGATGCCCTGCCGCTGACCTTGGTCACCGGCAGGGCATGTGGAGTTGCGAGCAAAGGGGGTCAGAGCGAGTAGGGGAGTCTCGACTCGTTGACCAGTCGCGACAGGGCTGTCACTACATGAGGGTCAAACTGGGTGCCGGAGCGGGACTGGATATACTCCATGGTCTGCGTCAGCGTCCAGGGTTCTTTGTAGGGGCGCTTGCTGAGCAGGGCATCGAATACATCGACTACCGCCACAATCCTCGCCGACAGCGGGATCTGCTGGCCAGCCAGCTGCAGCGGGTAGCCCTTGCCATCGAAGTGCTCGTGGTGGCCCCGGGCGATTTCGGCGCCGAGAGAGAGGTAGCTGGTTCCCTCCACCATTTCGCCCGCCTTGTGCAGGATATTGGCGCCGATACCGGCGTGTTGCTCCATGATGGCCCGCTCTTCCGGGTCGAAACGACCGGGCTTGTGCAGGATATGGTCCGGGGTGCCCACCTTGCCCACATCGTGCAGGATGGAGGCCATGCCGATCATCTCGACAAACTCCGGAGTCAGCTGCTCGGGATAGGCCGCCATCTTCTTCAATTCGGCCACGATGGCATCCGAGAGCTTCTGTACCCGCAAGACATGCTCGCCGGTATCTGAGTCGCGAAACTCCGCCAGCGCCGCCAGCGCCACCACGGTGGCCTCCTGGGCGCGCAGCAACTGGTTGTAGAGATAGAGGTTGTCGTAGGCTGCCGAGATGCGCTGGCAGAAGACATCCAGCAGGTCGCATTCGAGGGGATCGAGGGGCTGGGTCGGGGTAAAACTCAACACGAACTCGCGACCATTCTGGGCGGCGATATAGAGGGAGTCTTGCGGGTGTTCAAAGCGGTTGCTGCGCGCCGCCAGTGCCTTCAGAACCGAGTCATTGAGGGTGGGGAAGTCGGTGATCTTGCCATCATCCAGCAGAGTCTCGTAGTCGCCGGTGGCGGCGAGGATCTCCAGCCCCTGTTCGCCGGGACGGCGCTCGGCGCAGATGGCCCCTTCGGTGCCCACATCGAGAATGGCGCTGATCTGTTTCAGCACGCCGGAGGCAAACTCCTTGAGTGAATGAAGATGGTAGAGATCGCCTGCCCCTTCGAGAATTTTGCCGAGCCCCTGCCGGCTCTTGTCGATGGCACTGAGGGTTTCGTATGAACGCAGGGATGCGATGACGGTGGTGTACAGCTTTTGTACCGTCAGTTCGGTCTTGGTCTTGTAGTCATTGATGTCGTAATCGAGGATCACCCGCTGCTCGGGGGCTTGGCCGGGTTGGCCGGTACGCAGCACGATCCGCACCAGCGAGTTGTGCATTTCGTTGCGGATCCGGTGCACCAGCCGCAGACCAGCGTCTTCGGTCTCCATCACCACATCGAGCAGGATCAGTGCAATCCTGGGATTGGCCTCCAGCATACGGCCAGCTTCGGCGCCGCTGTAGGCATTGAGTAGCTCCAGCGGGCGGGATTTGTAGTGAATGTTGGAGAGGGCCAGGCGGGTGGCATGATGGATATCCGGCTCATCATCCACGATCAGCACTTGCCATGGGTTGAGTGCCTTGGGGACCACGACCTCCTCATCATCGAGTTCGATAATGTCGTCGTCCAGCAAGATATCGTCCTTGTCTTGGGCACTGCTCATATCGGTTACGCCTCCGGCGCTCAATGAGTATGTGAACAGTATGCACGATCACATCCTCTCGGATCATCAGGATAAGTAGATATCGTGAGCTGGCTCCGCCTCTTTATCGCTACTCGAAAGGTTCCAGATACCCCTGGATCGACTTCTTCAACCAGGCCAACACCTTGCCGTGATAGGCGTTTTCCGCCAGATAGACCCCGTAATCCCGCCACTGCAGGCTGAACTTGTGTTTCAGGGTCAGCAGGGAGCCTTGTCGCAGCTGGCTCTGGATCAGTGGCGAGGGGAGCACTGCCCAGCCCAGTCCGTCCAGCACCGCATTGCGCATCAACTCGAAGCTGGAGAGGCCGATATGCTGGCCTCCCACAGGTAGCAGGCTTTTTACAGAAAATTCATCTACATACGAGAGGGTGACCTGGGTGTGATCGGTCAGGTCCTGCTGTTTGACCCGCTTCAGTCCGGCCAGCGGATGGCTGGGGGCCACCACCATCAGGGTGCGGATCGGGTTGAGCACGTCGATATTGAGGCCGCTGCGCTCCTGATCTTCTGTGATAAGGCCAAAAGCGGCATCGACGAATCCCTCTTCCACCAGCGCCGGCAGTTCGGGCGGAGAGGCGAGCACTAGCGAGATACTGGTGCCGGGAAACTGATTGTGCAGGCTGGCCAGCATCTCGCGCCACACCGGTTCGGGAATTGCGTCATCGCGGGCGACCCGCAGCGCCACTTCGGCCCCCGAGGCGTAATGTTTGCACTTCTGCTGCAGGCTGTTGGCTGCCTGCAGCAGGCGGGTGCAATCATCCAGCACCAGCTCGCCGATCTCGGTCAGGCGACTCTGATTGGCGCCTCGTTCAAAAAGTTCGACGCCAAGCTCAACTTCCAGCGCCGCGATGGAGGTGCTGACGGCGCTGCGACTTTTGCCGAGGCGACGGGCGGTATTGGCAATAGAGCCGCTATTGGCTGACTCTACAAAGAGTTCTATCTGATATAGCTTCATGTTTTACAGGCTGTGGCGGAGTTTTTCACCATCACCTTAGCGTGCCAAACCAAGGCAAGGCAAACCTGTGGCGTCGGAATAATCGACGCTGAGCGATTGTCGCGAGTTGCTTCTCCCCGTTTACCATCTCTCCCGTCGAAGCAACAAAGGCATCTTATATGTTATTAAGTCGTATGTTTCTGGCCCGGCTGTTTTTGACCGGCGCCATCGTGACCGAGGTCGCCGGTACCTCCAGCATGGCCATGATCCCCGAGCAGGGGGCTGGTTGGATGAATTACATCCCGATGTGGTTGTTGATCGGTTTCTCGTACTGGTTGCTGGCGAAAGCCGCCAAAACAATCTCCATTGGTATTGCGTTTGCGCTCTGGGAGGGGCTCGGGATCACCTTGATCACCATAGTGTCGGTCATGTTCCTTGGTTACGATGTGACCGTTCAGGAGCTGATTGGCCTGGCTCTCGCGATAGTGGGGATTGTTATGGTGACCATGGGGGAGACCCATGATGAGCCCGCAGACAAGTCAGTAGAAGCGGAGGCCACAGCATGAGTCCGTTTGTGATTGTACTGGGTGCCGCACTGATCGATATCGGCGCCAACATGGCCATCAACCGCTCCAAGGGTTTTCGTTACAAGGGGTGGGGATTCCTGGGGATCATGCTGGTACTCGGCGCCTTTACCCTGCTCTCGGAAGCGGTAAGTGGCGGTCAGATTGACCTGGCTGTTGCCTACGCCACCTGGGGGGCTATCGGCATCGTCGGTACGGCGCTGGGTGGTTTGCTCTTCTTCGGTGAGCGGCTCAAGCCCATCGGCTGGGCTGGCATGATGGTGATGGCGCTGGCTGTCGTTATGCTGACTACCGCCTGATAATATGAAGCAATAACAAAAGCCGCCCGGTTGCAACCGGGCGGCTTTTTGTTTGGCTGATTGCTTGGTCGATGCAGGCTCAGCGCGGCGCTTCGTAGAGCTCCAGTGGCAGGCCGTCGGGGTCGGCGAAGAAGGTAAAGCGCTTGCCGGTCAGCTCGTCCACCCGCACCGGCTCTACCTCGACCCGATGGGCCAGCAGGTGGGCGATGACCCGGTCAAGGTCGCTGACCCGAAAGGCGAGATGGCGCAGGCCGCACGCCTCGGGGCGGGAGGGGCGCTCGGGAGGCGAGGGGAAGCTGAACAGCTCCAGCTGGCTGCCGTCCGGCAGGGCCAGATCCAGTTTCCACGACTGGCGCGCCTCGCGCAGGGTCTCGGCGATAATGGGTAGCCCCAGCACCTCGTGGTAGAAGTGGCGCGAGCGTGGGTAATCGCTGGCGATGATGGCCACATGGTGGATGGCGTCAAACAGCGGAAAGGTCATGGTGTTTCCTTGTCAGCAGCATAGTGAACGGGCAGCCTGCGCTGCCCGTGTCGTAGATCTAGTTGAAGAAACCGCCGAACCAGTCATCCAGCGCACTGCGTGGCGTCGCACTGCTGGCGCAACCGGCCGGGGAGCCCATGGTAGAGGCTTTGGCCGGCACCTGCAGGCTGCCCGGGCAGTCGCTGGTGACGCGGGTGCCGCTGGCGCGGGAGAAGTTGGCCCAGGTGACCCCTTCCGGCATCTTCAGCCCCAGACTGTTGACGCCGCGTTGGCTCATGTAGCCGCTAAATAGTTGCAGAGCACCGCTGGCACCGGTCAAGCCCGCCGGGGTGTTGTCGTCGCGACCGACCCAGATACTGACCAGTTCGTTGTTGTCCATCCCGGCAAACCAGGAGTCGCGCAGCTCGTTGGTGGTGCCTGTCTTGGCCGCCATGGTGGCGCCGGGGAACTTGGCACTGAGCGCGCGGGCCGTGCCCTGACTCACCGTCTTGGTCATGGCGAACAGGGTCAGCCAGCTTGCCTGCTGGTCGGTGACCCGCTTGGCGGTCTGATCATGCTGATAGAGCAGGCTGCCATCACCGTTGACTACGGCGCGAATGGCCGACAGCGGCTGGGTCAGTCCCTGATTGGCGATGGGCAGATACATCTGGTTCACCTCCAGCGGGGAGAGGGCCACCGCCCCCAGCACCAGCGACGGATAGGGCTGGATCTCCTGCTGGACTCCCAGCTTGTGCAGGGTGTCGACCACTTTTTCCAGCCCCACCTGCAGACCCAGATTGACGGTCGGTACGTTGAGGGAGCTGGCCAATGCATCCATCAGCGGCACGCTCTGGCGGAACTTGCGATCGTAGTTTTGCGGCGTCCAGACCTGACCATCCTGACCGCGAATGCGGATCGGCTGATCTTTGAGTGGGGTCGCGAGCGTCAGGCCGTTGGAGAGACCGGTGAGGTAGACCGCCGGTTTCACCAGCGAGCCGATCTGGCGGCGGGCATCCAGCGCCCGGTTGAACCCTGCGTAGCGGGGATCGCGGCCACCCACCAGCGCGACGACTTCGCCCTTATGCCAGTCGGAGACCACCATGGCCGCCTCCAGCTTCTTCTTGCCGCGCAGTTTCTCGATATCGGCGAGGCCCGATTCGACCGCCCGCTCGGCCGCATGCTGGGCGATGGGATCGAGGCTGGTGAAGATCTTGAGGCCGGACTGCTTGAGCAGATCGGCGCCGAAGCGGCTCTGGATCTCTCGCTTGAGCAGTCCCATAAAGGCCGGGGTGCGACCATAGCTCATCTGGCCACGGGCGATGATGCCGAGGGGTTGGCGGCTGGCCAGCTCATATTCGGCCTGGGTCAGGCTGCCGTGATCCATCAGCAGCTTCAGCACCAGATCGCGGCGGGTCTTGGCCCGCTCCGGGAAGCGCCATGGGTCGTAATAGGAGGGGCCTTTCACCAGACCGACCAGCAGGGCGACCTGATCGATATCCAGCTCGTTGACCGGAATGCCGAAGTAGAAGTAGGAGGCGAGGCCGAAACCATAGACCCCTTGCGAGAAGTTCTGCCCCAGATAGACCTCGTTGAGGTAGGACTCCAGGATCTCGTCCTTGCTGTAGCGATAGTCGATCAGCACCGCCATATAGGCTTCCTGCAGTTTTCGCCACAGGCTGCGTTCACGGGTCAGGAAGAAGTTTTTGGCCAGCTGCTGGGTCAGGGTACTGCCCCCCTGCACGGTGCGACCCGCGATCAGGTTGGCGAACATGGCGCGCATGATGGCCACCGGCGAGACACCGCCATGCTGGTAGAAGTCGCGATCTTCGGTGGTGAGCAGGGTCACCAGCAGGCTGTCGGGCACCTCGGCGATGCGAACCAGCAGGCGATCTTCCCGATCCTCGGTATTGAGGCGATCGAGCAGCACAGGGTCCATCTGGGCGTAACCGAGCTGGCGCTGGTTCTCCAGCGACTGGATCCCCTCAAGACGCGGGCCGTTGAAGGTGAGGCGCAGGCCACGGGCTCCGTCGGCGCCGTCATAGAACTCGAAGGGACGGCGAATCAGCTCGATGCGGTTGCCATTGATGGTGTATTCACCCGGTGTGTGAGGCTGGCGCACCTGCTTGTAGCTCAGCATGTTGAGCTCGCGCAGCATCTGGTCCCGCGACAGGCGCTGGCTGGGGTAGAGCTCCAGCGGGCGGCTGTAGACCATCACCGGCAGCTGCCACTTCTCGCCATCGAAGCGCTCGCGCACCTTGGTATCGAGGTAGATGCCAAACACCACCATAAAGGCCGCCACCACTAGGGAAAGCTTGAAGCCAAGCCAGAACAGCTTGCGCCAGATGGTGCGTTTGGGCGCTGCCTTCTTGGGGGCACGCTTGCGTCGTTGGGTTGCCATAAATCCTCTTTGCTTTCCTTTCTACTTGTTATGTCGCATTCGCGAACGTCCGAGCGGGATTAACCCATCGAACCTAGATGCCCATCTTCTTTTTGGTGACCTTGGTCGGCATTGCCTCCAGCGGATTATCCGGCCAGTAGTGGCGGGGATAGCGCCCCTTCATCTCTTTCTTCACCTGCTCGTAGGATCCTGCCCAGAAAGCGGCCAGATCGGCGGTGATCTGCAGCGGTCGCTGGGCGGGGGAGAGCAACTCCACCACCAGCGGTACTCGGCCATCGGCCACGCAGGGGGTTGAGCCTTGCCCGAACATCTCCTGAATACGTACCGGGATCACCGGTGCCTGCCCTGGCTGATAGCGGATCCGCACCCGGCTGCCAGTGGGCGCCGCAAAGTGGCTCGGCAGTGCCTCGTCCAGCCGTTTGGGCAACGGCCAGGGCAGGGATTGGCGCAGGATGTCGCTCATATTGAGCTTCTTCAGCTGCTCCAGCCGGGTCATACCGCTCACCGCTGGCAGCAGCCACTGTTCCAGCGTGGCCAGCAGACTCTCGTCATCCATCGCGGGCCACCCCTCATCGGGCAGCCAGTCGCGGGCGCAGCGCAGACGGGCCAGCAGCCCTTCGCTGCTCTCGTCCCACGGCAGCACATGCAGCCCCTTGCGGCGAATGCCTTGCAGCAGGCAGCGCCCTTTCTGCTCGTCAGAGAGTTCGGTCAGCGGTCGCTGGCTCAGCACCAGCTCGCCGATCACCTGCTGGCGTTCGGCGCGCACCCGCTCCTCGCGCTCGTCCCAGTCGAACCACTGGCGCTCGCTCACCAGCTCCGGCAGCAGACGCGCCAGCTCATCCAGCTCTATCGGTTCGGCGATAAAGATGCGGCTGCCGCGATCGTTCTGCCCCATTTCGATGGCGATGAGGGCCCCTTGTCCCTGACAGGGATGACCTTCTACCAGATCGCAGCTCACCCCACCACTGAGTTGATAGCGACTGCCGCTACGCAGTTTGCCGATGCGATCCGGCCAGGCGAGGGCACAGAGTAGCCCCAGCCACTGACCCTGCGCAGTGGCAGGGCGCACGCCAAGCCGTTCAAACCAGCGGGCAGCGTTCTGGCGCAGGGCGCTTTGACGGCGGTGGAACAGCACAGAGAGGCGCTCCGATCCTCGCAGATCTTCTTCCTGCAACGCCACCAGATAAGCGGCATCGGCGACAATCCCTGTCAGACCTTCTGAGTCCAGCTCGCGGGCGCGCAGCAGCATGCGAGCGAGGCGAGGGTGAGTACCGAAGGCGGCCATGGCGCGGCCAGCGGGAGTGAGTTGTTGCTCACCCTCCGGCTTCATGGCGCCAAGGGCCACCAGCAACCTCTGGGCGCTGGCCACCGCGGCGGCGGGAGGCATATCGAGAAGCGGCAGATCTTCTACCTTGGCGCCCCACTGGGCGGCATCTATCAGCAGGCCGGTCAGCTCCTGAGTGAGGATGTCTGGCGGGCTCTGCTCGGCGAGCCGCTCCTGCACCTCGCTGCTCCAGAGCCGGTAGCAGACGCCGGGGCCGAGACGGCCAGCACGGCCTGCCCGCTGGGTGGCGGAGGATTTGGCTATCTGGCGCGTCTCCAGTCGGGTGACACCGCTTTTCAGATCATAGGAGGCCCGTCGTTCCAGCCCGCTGTCGATAACGACAGAGACCCCTTCGATGGTGAGGGAGGTCTCCGCCACATTGGTGGTAAGCACCAGCTTACGGCGGCCGGCAGGCGCCGGTTCGATGGCCGCTTGCTGTGCCGCCATGTCGAGGCGGCCGTAGAGGGGGGCGAGGGTCACGTCGTCCGGCAGTTTGTCTGCCAACCACTGTGCCAACCGCTCGATCTCACCCTGTCCCGGCAGAAAGACCAGCAGGCTGCCATCTTGCTCGGCCAGCGCTTCGAGCACCACGGCGCCGACTTGCGGCTCCAGCCACTGCTGGCGATTGGCGGGGCGGTAATGGTAATCGATCGGGAAACCACGCCCCTCGGAGCGAACCACAGGGGCATCCGGCAACAAGGTCTCGAGTGCCATGCCATCCAGGGTAGCGGACATCACCAGGAGCTTGAGATCATCGCGCAATCCCTGCTGGCTCTCGATGGCGAAGGCCAGCGCGGTATCGGCGTGCAGGCTGCGTTCGTGGAACTCATCGAAGATGACCAGCGAGACGCCATTCAGCTCAGGGTCTTGCTGCAACATCCGGGTCAGCACCCCTTCGGTGACGATCTCGAGCCGGGTCGCTGAGCTGGTGCGGCTCTCGCCACGCACCCGCAGGCCGATGCGCTCGCCCACCTTCTCCCCCAGCTGGCGCGCCAGAAAAGTGGCGATATTGCGCGCAGCCAGGCGCCTTGGTTCCAGCATGATGATGCGGCCGGGCAGCCGGTTCTGACGCACCAGCTCCAGCGGCAGCAGGGTCGATTTGCCCGCGCCGGGTGGCGCCTGCAGGATCACGCTGGTGTGGCTGTCGAGGGCGGCAAAGAGTTCGGGTAATACCGAAACGATGGGGAGCTGGGACAAAGCGATGAGCACCTTTTGTGGCAACCGGTAAAACGGCGCCTATTCTGCCACAGCCACCCACGCCACCGTGAGTGGATGTGCGCAGATGGTCACTCGGGCGGGAGGGTGGCGAGACATGGCCGGATGGCTGCCATAGAATGGGCTCATCCAATGAGCGTGAAAAAGGCATTATCACCACATGGCCAAACTTTTTTTTGCCCTGCCCGTCAAGGAGCTCGCCCCCGAGCTCATCGCCTGGCGCGATAAGCTGCCCTGGCCCGGTCAGCCGGTGCCACAAGCCAACCTCCACCTGACCCTGGCTTTTCTGGGTGAGGCGGACGAGTTGACCACCCGCCGCCTGATCGCCGCCGTGGAGCGTCAGCACTGTCCGCCGCTCTCCATCAGGCTGGATGAGACCGGCTGGTTCAGCCGGGCCAAGGCAGCCTGGATTGGCCCGAAAGAGTGGCCCAACGAGCTGACCGTGCTGGCGAAGGCGCTGCGCCGCCACGGCGAGAAGTTGCGTCTTGGTAATGGCGAGCAGGGTTATCGCCCCCATGTCACCCTGTCGCGCAAGGCGGTCGAGGCCCCTGCCATCCTGCCAGCCCCAAATTTTCTGCTGCAGGCCGATGAGTTCTGCCTCTATCAATCCATCTCGACTTCGGACGGGGTGCGCTATGAGCCGCTTGCCTGCTGGCCGCTGCGTGCCCGGATAAAAGAAGATGCGCGGAGGGCTAACCCGTGATTTTTGATCCCCCCCTGCAATCGGGCCAGCTGGTGGCCCGCTACAAGCGCTTTCTGACCGATGTGCAACTCGATAACGGCGAGGTCATTACCATCCACTGCGCTAATACCGGTGCCATGACCGGTTGTGCCGATCCGGGCACCCGGGTCTGGTACTCCACCTCCGATAACCCCAAGCGCAAGCTGCCCAACAGCTGGGAGATCGCCGAGAGCCCGGCGGGCCACTTTATCTGCGTCAACACGGCGCGCGCCAACCAGATTGCCCGGGAGTTGATCGAGCAGGAGGCCATCGCTCCGCTGGCGGGGTACAGCCGGTTGCGCACCGAGGTGAAGTATGGCGAAGAGAACAGTCGCATCGATCTGCTGCTGGAAGATGACGAGAAGGGCAATTGTTACATCGAGGTAAAATCGGTCACCCTGCTCGACGAGCGGGAGCAACCGGGCATGGGCTACTTCCCCGATGCGGTCACCGCCCGTGGTGCCAAGCATTTGCGCGAGTTGATGGCGATGAAAGCAGCGGGCCACAGGGCCGTGCTGCTCTTTATGGTGTTGCACTCCGGAATAAGCCGGATGCGCCCTGCAACCCATATAGATCCGCACTATAGTCTGCTAATTGAGCAGGCAATCGCGGCGGGGGTTGAAATTTTATGCTATCGGCCCCATGTTGGGGTGCAAGGCATGGTGGCTCAAGGGTTTATCCCGTTTGAATCTGGTCACCTGTTACCCGAGGGGAGTGCATAAATATTGGAGTGGGTAACATTATTGGTACGGCTTGTTTGCTTACCCGTTACCCTTCTGCTATAGATGTCGCCCTCAATTTATGGATGGCACGGGTAGCGTGCTGAATTAGGAGACAGGGCATGCCAACAGGCGAAAACAGGAAATCTCTGGGCCCCCTGGCCATTGCGGGTGTCGCGCCTTACCAGGAAAAGCCGGGTGAGGAGTACATGAATGACCAACAAAAGGCGCATTTTCGCAAGATCCTGGGTGCCTGGCGCAACCAACTGATGCAGGAAGTTGATCGTACCGTCGACCATATGAAAGACGAGGCTGCCAACTTCCCGGATCCCGTGGATCGTGCCGCGCAAGAAGAAGAGTTCGCTCTTGAACTGCGTACCCGCGACCGTGAACGCAAGCTGATCAAGAAGATCGAGAAGACCTTGCAGCTGCTTGAAGACGATGATTTCGGTTACTGCGAGCACTGCGGTATCGAGATCGGTATCCGTCGTCTGGAAGCCCGTCCGACTGCCGACCTCTGTGTCGATTGCAAGACGCTGGCCGAGATCAAGGAAAAACAGATGGCCGGTTGATCCCGACCCTCTGGTATATGAAAAAGGGAGCTCGCGGGCTCCCTTTTTTATTGAGCTTTTGGCGGTCGCGCCCCAGAATGCAGCCTCAATGAATCGCTTACCCGAACAGTCATGCCAGTGAATTCCCCATCCTCACCCCTTGCTCGTCCCTATGTCGGCCGCTTTGCCCCCTCACCCTCAGGCCCGCTTCATTTCGGTTCGCTGATCGCCGCCCTCGGCAGCTTTTTGCAGGCCAGAGCGCAGCAGGGACGCTGGTTGGTACGCATCGAAGATATCGATCCGCCGCGGGAAATGGCAGGGGCAGCGAACCTGATCCTCAAGACTCTTGAGGCATATGGGCTCGAGTGGGATGGGGAGGTGATGTTCCAGAGCGCGCGCCATGGCCGTTATGACGAGATCATCGACCAGCTCTATCGGGCGGGAGACCTCTACTGGTGCCGCTGCACCCGGCGCGAAATCATGGCCGCGGGCGGTCTCTACAGCGGCCACTGCCGCACGCTGGGGCTTGCGGCCGAAGGTTGCGCCGCCCGGCTGCGCCAGCACCATCCGGTCTACCACTTCGATGATCGTTTGCAGGGCCATATCGCGGTCCCGGCGGCGCTCGCCGAGGAGGATTTCATTATCCGCCGCCGCGACGGGCTTTACGCCTACAACCTGGCAGTGGTGGTGGATGATATGGACAGCGGCATCACCGAGATAGTGCGCGGCGCCGATCTGCTGGAGCCCACGGTGCGCCAGATTGCCCTCTACCAGACCCTGGGTGCACCGGTGCCGGACTGGGTGCATTTGCCGCTGGCGGTGCTGGCAGATGGCAACAAGCTCTCCAAGCAGAACCATGCGCCGGCGCTGGCGCTTGATGAGGTGCGACCAGCCCTGTGGCAGGCGCTGCACTTCCTCGGCCAGTGCCCGCCGCCCGAGCTGATGGCGAGCCGGATTGACGAGATCATCCGGTGGGGCATCGCCAACTGGCGGCTAGAACGGGTGCCAGCCAGCGAGAAGATCCCGCTCGCGGATTGCTGAGTCGACCAGGTGATTTTTGTTTGATTGAGCGTAAATTGCCGCTGTTGATTGTGATTTTACCGGGATGATCCGTTTCAAACGGGATCAATTGTCAGCACGGTTTTTCATTTGGTTAGGCGTGAGCTATGATAGGCCGCTATTTTTTGGCCTCCCGTCAATTTAGAAGTCATGAAGAGGTGTACCATTTTTTCCCAGATCGCAAACTTTTGCCGCAAGGTGCTCGGCAAGGAAGACGGCGAGCAGTCGGTGGAATCCCCCATTCCAGCCCGTGTCGCCGGTCAACGTCGTACCTTAAGCCGTGATCAGCACCCTATTTCGCGCAAAGAGATCAGCGAGAATGCACTCAAGGTGCTCTATCGCCTGAACAAAGGGGGCTATGAGGCCTACCTGGTCGGCGGCGGAGTCCGGGATCTGCTGCTCGGGAAGACGCCCAAGGATTTCGACATCGCAACCGATGCGACGCCGGAGCAGATCAAGGCGCTGTTCAGCAACTGCCGCCTGATTGGCCGTCGTTTCCGCCTGGCCCACATTGTCTTTGGTCGTGACGTGATCGAAGTGGCCACCTTCCGGGGTCACCACCATCAGGTCAATACCAGCAAACATGTGTCGGCCCAGTCTGATGAAGGCATGCTGCTGCGCGACAACGTCTACGGCACCATCGAAGAGGATGCCGAGCGCCGCGACTTTACCGTCAACGCCCTCTACTACAGCGCCAAAGATTTCACCCTGCACGATTTCGAAGGGGGTCTGGAAGATCTGGCCGAGCGCAAGCTTGAGCTGATCGGCGATCCCGAGACCCGTTATCGTGAAGATCCGGTGCGGATGCTGCGCGCCGTGCGCTTTGCCGCCAAGCTGGATATGACCATCAGTCCGCGTACCGCCGCCCCTATCAAGGAGCTGGCGCCACTGCTGCAAGACATCCCGGCTGCCCGCCTGTTTGAGGAGACCCTCAAGCTGTTCCTGGCTGGCGATGGCCTAGCGACCTACAAATTGCTGCGCGAGTATGGTCTGTTCCAGCAGCTCTTCCCGCAAGTGGCGGCGCTGTTTACCCCGCACGGCAACTCGCCCTACGAGCAGTTTATCGAGCAGGCGCTGATCGATACCGACACCCGCGTTCGTGAAGACAAGCGCGTCACTCCCGCCTTCCTCTACGCCACCCTGCTGTGGGGCTGCGTCGAGGCCCGTGGTCGGGTGCTGGAGAACGAGAGCGGCCTGCCCTGGTATGACGCCTTCATGCTGGCGATCAACGAGGTACTGGACAATCAGGTGCGGATCATCGCCGTTCCCCGCCGTTTCACCACAGATGTCCGCGACATCTGGGCACTGCAACAGCGGCTGACCCGTCGTCAGGGCAAGCACCCCGAGCGCGCCATGGAGCATCCCAAGTTCCGCGCGGCGTTCGACTTCCTGTTGCTGCGCAACCGGGTCGAGCGCGGTCTCGGCGAGCTGGCCAGCTGGTGGGAGCGCTATGTTGCTTCCAATCCGGATGTGCGCCCGCAACTGCAACGGGAAGCGACCCGTCGCCCGGCCAGCGGTGAGCGCGGTGAGACCCGTAGTCACGATGGCGAGAAGCGCAGCAGCAACAGCCGTAACCGCCGTCGCCCCCGTCGCCGCAAACCGAAAGTGGCCGAGTGACAACAGACGTGATGACCGAGGTCTTCATCGCCATTGGTTCCAACCTGTCTGATCCGCTGGGTCAGGCTCGTCGCGCCGTTGCCGCGTTGGCAAGGTTGCCGGAATCTGTGCTGGTGGAGGCCTCGTCGTTTTACAGCAGCCGCCCCATGGGGCCTGCTGACCAACCGGACTACGTCAATGCCGTGGCCCGGCTCAATACCCGGCTCGCGCCCCTTGCGCTGCTGGATCAATTACAAAAAATCGAGCTGGAACAGGGACGTGTGCGCAAAGATGAGCGGTGGGGGCCGAGAACTCTGGATCTCGATCTGCTGCTCTATGGGGATCAGGTGATCAACCATGAGCGCCTGATCGTACCCCACTACGGCATGAAGGAGCGGGAGTTCGTGCTGCTGCCCCTTGCCGAAATTGCGCCTGCTCTGGTGCTGCCCTGCGGCACCCCGCTCGCCCGACTGGTTGCCCGCTGCCCGCACAATGATTTGGCCATCATTGCTCTGCGTGCAGACGTACAGGAGCCTCTATGAGCAAGATCACCACCGCCAGCCTGTTGAAGATGAAGCAGGAAGGTCAAAAGTTCACCGCCATCACCGCCTATGATGCCACCTTTGCCAAGCTGTTCGACGACGAGGGGGCCCACGTGCTGCTCATCGGCGATTCACTGGGCATGGTGCTGCAAGGGGGTCAGGATACCCTGGCGGTCAACATGGATGAGATGGTCTATCACACCCGCTGTGTGGCGCGCGGTGCCAGCAAGGCACTGGTGGTCGCCGACATGCCGTTCATGAGCTACGCCACCCCCGAGCAGACTTACCAGAACGCTGCCCGCCTGATGGCGGCCGGTGCACGCATGGTGAAGATGGAAGGGGGCGACTGGCTGTGTGACTCCATCCGCCACCTCACCCGCAACGGGGTGCCGGTGTGCGGTCACCTCGGCCTCACTCCGCAATCCGTTCATGTCTTTGGCGGCTTCAAGGTGCAGGGGCGCGATGAGTTTCAAGCCCAGGAGATCTACCGTCAGGCCCTCGAACTGCAAGCGGCCGGTATCCAGCTGCTGGTGCTCGAGTGTGTGCCCACTGCGCTGGCCGAGCGCATCACCAAGGCGCTTCGCATCCCGGTGATCGGCATTGGTGCCGGCCCCGCGACCGACGGTCAGATTTTGGTGATGCACGATGCCTTTGGTGTCACCTCCGGCTATGTGCCCAAGTTCACCAAGAACTTCCTGGCCGAGACCGGCGATGTGCGTGCCGCCATCCGCCTCTATGTGCAGCAGGTGAGCGAGGGGAGCTTCCCCGGCCCGGAGCACTGCTTCAACTGATCCTGGCAGTTGCATGATGGGGGCTGCGCCCCCCGTCTCTGCTTGTCAGCCTTGCACAGTTAATCCGTATAGCTAATCCGTATCTTATTGATTCATCTAAAGGTGAACTGCTGATAGCCATGTTCGTGCCCCATCCAGCCCGAGCGCTACCGGTGGATGCAACCCGTCTCTCTTTTTGATTTATCGGAAGGTGAACTGCTGATGTTGGTCGTAAATAATCCCGTCGTTCTGCGTGAGCAGATCAGCCAATGGCGCCGTGAAGGGCGTGCCATCGCATTCGTGCCCACCATGGGCAATCTGCATCAGGGCCACCTGACGCTGGTGAAAGAGGCGCACAGCCACGCCGAGAAGGTGGTGGTCAGCATCTTCGTCAACCCGATGCAGTTCGACAAGGCCGAGGATCTTGCCAACTACCCGCGAACTCTGGAGCAGGATTGCGCTGCGCTGGAAGCGGCCAGCGTCGACATGGTGTTCACCCCGACCCCGGAGATCATGTATCCGCAGGGGCTGGCCAGCCAGACCTTCGTCGAGGTGCCGGGTCTCTCCAATCTGCTGGAGGGGGCGCTGCGCCCGGGTCACTTCCGCGGTGTCAGTACCGTCGTCACCAAGCTGTTCAATCTGGTACAGCCGGATGTGGCCTGCTTTGGCCAGAAGGATTACCAGCAGCTGGCGCTCATTCGCAAGATGGTGGCCGACATGGCGATGCCCATCGAGATCGTCGGCGTGCCCACCGTGCGGGCCGAAGACGGGCTGGCGCTCTCTTCCCGCAACGGTTACCTGACCGCCACCGAGCGGGCCATCGCCCCAGAGCTGGCGCGCACCATGAACTGGATCGCCGAGCAGATCGAAGCGGGTGATCACCACCTGCCCTCCCTGGTGGCGCAGGCCAGCCAGCGCCTCGACAACGCCGGTTTTCGTACCGATGCCATCGACATCGTCGATGCCGCCACCCTCGAATCCGCCACAGACGAGAGCGCGCAGTTGGTGATCCTGATGGCCGCTTATCTTGGCAAGGCCCGCCTTATCGACAATCAAGTGGTCACGCTGCAGCAAGCCTGAGCCCGCCACAACCAGGAGGACCCCATGTCCAAGAAGGTTTACTGCATTGCCCAATTCCTGCCGAAAGCCGGTCAGGAGCAGGCCCTGTTTCAGGTGCTGCAGGCGCTCGAGCCCAACACCCTGCGTGAGGATGGTTGCCTGCAATATCGGGTAACCCGCCACATCGCCAGCCCGTTTGCCGAGGGGGAGAGTTTCCCCATCGTATTCAACGAGATTTGGCAAGATATGGCAGCCTTTGAAGCCCACTGCCAGCGCGCGGAGATCAAGGCTTTCTTCGAGCGTTACTGCCTGGCGGAAGATGGTTTGGCCGCGAAGTGGAATGTCTGCGTCTATAGTGACGAACCTGAACAGTACGACGCCCCTGTAAAGAAGTAATTCCCCCGAATGCCAGCGGACGCCCTCTCGGGCGTCCGCTGTTTTTTCACGCCTGCAATCCGGCGTTCTCCCCCGCGACCCCGCTCGCTCCCGCTGTTTTCTCTCTCCACAATCGGCCCTGATGGCCGTTACAGGTGTTTATTTATGTTTACCTTGTTTGCTTCGTTGCTCTTCTGTCTGCTCTGTTTTGCCCTGACCCGGCTACCCGCTTCGGTGCCGCTCTCGCGCAAGGTGCTCGCCGGTCTGCTGCTGGGGGGGCTGTTTGGTCTCGCTCTGCAGCTGGGCTGGGGCGCCGATGATGCCGGCGTCCAGCAGACCCTGGAGTGGGTCAATATTATCGGCGGCGGCTATGTCAGCCTGCTCAAGGTAGTGATGATGCCGCTAGTGTTCACCTCGATCCTCTCCGCCATCAACAAGCTGGAGCAGGCCCAGTCCCTCGGCAAGATCAGCGCCGTGCTGATCGGCTCCATGCTGACCCTGGTGATGATCGCCGGTGTGGTGGGGATGACGGTGACCCATCTGAGTGGCCTCACTGCCGAGGGGCTGTTGAGCCACGGCAGCGACAGCGCTGCGCTGCAACAGAGTATGAGCACCATCGACGGTGCCCAGACCCTGCCGGCCCTGCTGCTCTCGCTGGTGCCCACCAACTTTGCCGCCGATATGGCGGGTAGCCGCGGCCTCTCGGTGATCGGCGTGGTGATCTTTACCGTGCTGGCGGGGGTTGCCCTGCTGCAGTTGAAGGCGGAGCATCCAGAGGCTGGTGCTCGCGCCGCTGTGGCCATCGACACCCTGCAACTGTGGGTGATGAAGATGGTGCGGGTGGTGATTGCACTCACCCCCTATGGCGTGATGGCGCTGATTGCCCGGGTGGTGGCCCACTATCCCCTGAGCGAGATCCTCAGCCTGCTCGGCTTTATTCTGGTCTGCTACGTCGCCATTCTGGCGATGTTTGCGGTGCACATGGTGATCCTGCTGCTGATCGGCCAGAACCCGCTGCACTATCTGCGGGAAGTGTGGAGCGTGCTCACCTTCGCCTTTATCTCCCGCAGCAGCGCCGCCTCCATCCCGCTCAGCATCGAGACCCAGCAACGTCTTGGCGTGCCCGCCAGCATCGCCAACTTTGCCGCCTCGTTCGGTGCCAACCTCGGCCAGAACGGCTGCGCCGGTATCTATCCGGCCATGATGGTGGCGATGATTGCCCCCATGCTCGGTATCAACCCGTTTGATCCCCTGTTCCTGCTGACTCTGCTGCCGGTGATTGCGCTGGGCTCCATCGGGGTGGCTGGCGTCGGCGGTGGCGGCACCTTTGCCGCGTTGATCGTGCTCTCCACCCTCAACTTCCCTATCGCGCTGGTGGGGGTGATGATCGCCATCGAGCCGCTGGTGGATATGGGCCGCACAGCTCTCAACGTCAACGGCTCCATCATGGCGGCGATGATCACCAAACGGTTGCTGGGCAAGCAGCAGCTGGCCAACGTGGAGACGGTGCAGACGCAGGCAGCCAGTTAACTCCGAGTGTTGCCCAATATGAAAGAAGCCCGCAGTTGCGGGCTTCTTTCATATTGGCTGTGTTGCCTTGTGGGCAGACGCGGTTATTCGGCAGAGACGGGGTAACCGGCGCCTTTCCAGGCGAAGATGCCGCCAGGCACCCGATAGACCTGTTGATAGCCCTGAGTCACCGCCCAGGCTGCAGCGTTGTGGCTGCGGCCGCACTTGACGAAGCCGCAGTAGATCACTACAGGGCGGGACTTGTCTTCACCCAGCAGCGCCTGGAACTGCTCCGCCGTGCCGCTCCCTTCGACGATTTCGCTCCAGTTGTCGCCGGACTTGGCCTCCTTCACAAAGACAAAGTTTTTGGCGCCCGGAATGTGCTCTTTCTTGTAGGAGTCCTCATAGGGCATGGTGTCGATGATCACCAGCTCTTCGCCCTTGTCCATCCGGGTCTTCAGCTCGGCAACGGTCAGCAGCTGATAGCCCCCCTGCTGCGCCTCCTGTGCCAGTTGCACCGCCGATTGTTCCAGCTTCACCTCCTGCTCGAACTGGTTGTCGCCACAGCCTGCGAGGGCAAAGCTGGCGGCGATCAGCGAGGCTACCAGAGTGCGGGATCGCAATGTCATCATGTCACTACTCCTTTGGAACGGGAAAAACGGGGCGGGAAGTTCGCAGCAGGGCGCCCGCAAGCGTCAGTAGCAGCAGATCCCGCACAATGGCCTCCGGCAGCGAGCTGAGATCAGCCCTGCCAAGACAGCCGCAAGAGATGTCGAGCCCGATGGCAATGCCATAGCCCAACACCGGAATAAACAGGGCGAGCAGCCCGATCACCAGCCACAATCCCCAGCGTCGGTTGGCGATGACTGCAAGCCCGGCGCAGAGCTCAAGGGCAATCAGCCCCCAGGCGGCGAACGGGATCAGCTGCGGCCAGATCAGACCAAAGGCGCCGATCTGCTCGATGAACAGGGCGGGGGAGACCAGCTTGAACCCAGCGGAGGCGAGGAAGAATCCCCCCAGCGCCAGATTGGCCAGCATGCGCAGATAAACAGCCATGGGATAGCTCTTTATCATCCATGACTCCGACTGCCAGCCACAGGCGTTTGCTTCGCCATGTCCGGGCTATTGGCCGGATAGCGGGCCAGCTCCTGATAGTCGCCGTCCGCTTCGCAGCGAAAGACGGCGGCGGTTTCACCGCTCTGGCACCACTGCTGCCACTCGTCTGGCGGGCAGTGGAGGCGAATGGCGAGGCCACAGCCGGCGCTGAGCAGGCGCGGCACATCGCAGACCCGAAACGCCTGGCCGTGCTGCTCCAGCCGTTTGCGCAGCCTGACCGTGCCGAGGGTGGAGTGGAACAGGTAGAGAAACTCCTGATTCATGATTTGCCTCCCGTGCTGGCGCGGGCGCCGAACAGGGCGGCCCCCAGCGCACCGGCAAACTGGGCATCCGGGTGGGTGGCGACCTCACAGCCCAATCCTTGCGCCAGATAGTGGCGGAAGGTGGCGCAGTGGCTGACTCCGCCGGTAAAGAGCACGCTCGGTCGGGCGCCGAGGCGGCCGATAAAGTTGGCGCTGCGCCGGGCCATGGAGCGGACGATGCCGGCCAGGATCGACTCGGCGGGAATGCCCGCCGAGCGCAGGCTGATCGCCTCCGATTCGGCAAACACGGTACACATGCTGCTGATGTCGTGGGGCTCGGCCCCTTGCAGCAGTTCGTCAAGCTGCTCGACCCGCGCTCCCAGAGTACGGGTGATCACCTCGAGAAAGCGACCGGTGCCGGCGGCGCACTTGTCGTTCATCAGAAAGTCGGTGAGATTGCCCTCGCTATCGAGCTGGATCACCTTGCTGTCCTGGCCGCCGATGTCGATGACGGTGTGTACCGACGGGCAGAGCAGGCGAGCCCCCAGCCCATGGCAGGAGATCTCGGTAACCCGGCGATCGGCGAACGACGCCAGATCGCGCCCATAGCCGGTCAGGGTCAGGTGGGGGCGTTCTGGCAAATCGGCCGAGAGCTCCTCCCAGCCTTGCTCGATGGCAGCCAGCGGACGAAAGGGAGTCGGCACCAGAAAACGGCGGACGATACGCCCGCCATCCTTGTGGTCGAACAGGATCCCCTTGGTCGCGGTGGAGCCCGAGTCAATCCCGATGGAGAGTGACACGGCGCCTCCTTACAGCATTTCGATAAAGGCGGCCAGCCGGGTCGCCAGTTGCCCCTTGTCGGCGCTGGAGTAGTCAGTCTCGACCGCCATGTAGGGGATACCGTGGCGTTCGCGCACATGGCGCTTGATGGCGAGCGACTCCACCGCATAGGTGTGGCAGGCATGCAGGATCACATCGATCACCCCGTCTGCCTGATACTCCTCCACCATCTGGCTCAGCAGATTCATGCGCTGGTGGTTGGGGGAGATGCAGGAGCAGCCGATGGCCAGATACTTGTCGGTCAGCGCATCGAACGGGTCGCCCTGTTCGCTGACGCACTGCTCGGTTGCCTTGGCGCCGGTGCAGTTCTCGTAACCCACCACCCAGCCGCCGTGCTCCTCGATGAGGCGCACCACCTTGTCGGCTGCGCCGCCGATGGGGCAGCCGGTGATGAGGATGCGCGGGCGGGCATCGAGCCGCTTGCCCTCGGCATACTCGGCCTTGATGTGACGGGTCATCTCCTGCAGCTCGCCGATGAGCTGCTCCTTGTCGAAGCGGAAGGTGGCACCATAGACCACCTTGAGCAGGTCGGTACCGCTGAGTGCCGGCGGATTGAGCTGGCCCAGCCGGTAGAAGTCGGCCAGCGCGCGGCGCTCGCGGTTCTTCAGCACGATGGCGTCGCGCAGCGCGTGCTCGCTGATGGGTTGGCCAAACTGCTGCTCCAGCAACTCCTTGAAGCGGACTATTTCGCTGCGCCACAGGGTGCGGGAGGCCTCGTCATCGGCGCGGTTGGGCAACTGCATCACATGCACCGGTTTGAACTCGGCCATGTACTCGTACATCTTCTTCTTGCCGTCGCAGGTGGTTTCCCCCACCACCAGATCGGAGAAGTAGAAGTAGGGGCACTTGTCGGTCTTGCCGAACCCGTAGCTGCTCTTGATCAGCGGGCAGAGGTTGCGGGGCAGATCTTTCTCGGCCTCCTCGATGGTCTCGTCGCTGGTGGAGCAGAGCGATACCACCACGGCGCCGGCCGCCATCGCCACCTCCTGTGGCATGAAGGTGCAGTAGGTGCCGACCAGGGGAATCTGTCGCTCCTTGAGTGCCATCACAGCCAGAAAGCCCTGACGACGGGCATCTGAAAAACTATCGAAAATGGCTGGCAACTCGGTGATAAGTGACATAGGCGATCCTGCCCTGATGAGAGAAATGAAGAGACAAGATGCTCCATCAATGACGGCACATCCAACCGCGAGAATTATACCTTTGGGGGTAATTCGAAAATTGCGGTGGATCACAAGGTGTCAGGTAAAGCCTTAATAACAGGCAGGTTATTGCGAAGGGGTCTGGCAGGTTGAAGGGGCTACAGGGGGAATAAAAAACGGGCACCGTGAGGTGCCCGTTTTGGCAATCAGTGGCGCAGTCCGGTACCCCGGGAGATAAGCCACCAGGCGATACCGTAGAGGGCCACGATAAAGCCGATGATGATGAGGTAGGCGGTGCCGAGCGGCACGTCGGAGATACCGAGGAAACCGTAACGGAACGCGTTCACCATGTAGATGATGGGGTTCACCTGGGAGACACCCTGCCAGAAGGGGGGCAGCAGGCTGATGGAGTAGAACACTCCGCCCAGATAGGTGAGCGGCGTCAGCACGAAGGTGGGGATGATGCTGATGTCGTCGAAGGTCTTGGCAAACACCGCGTTGATAAGGCCACCCAGCGAGAAGAGGATGGCGGTCAGCAGCACGGTGAAGCAGACGCTGAACAGGTGGTGGATCTGCAGCGGCACGAAGAACAGCGACACCAGGGTGACGATAAGGCCAACGCAGAGGCCGCGTGCCACGCCCCCGCCCACGTAACCGGCGATGATGACGTAGTTGGGCACCGGTGCGACCAGCATCTCCTCGATATTGCGCTGGAACTTGGCGCTGAAGAAGGAGGAGGCGACGTTGGAGTAGGAGTTGGTGATCACCGACATCATGATGAGGCCGGGCACGATGAACTCCATGTAGGTGAAACCGCCCATGTCACCGATGCGCGAACCGATCAGGTTGCCGAAGATGACGAAGTAGAGGCTCATGGTGATGGCCGGTGGCACCAGGGTCTGGATCCAGATCCGGGTAAAGCGGCTCACCTCCTTGGCCAGAATGCTCTTGAAGGCGATGTAGTAGATGGCCAGATTCATGCTTTTCTCCCCTCTTCGACCAGATTGACGAACAGCTCTTCCAGCCGGTTGGCTTTGTTTCGCATGCTCACGACCTGCACCTGCTGGTTCGACAACTGCTCGAACAGGCTGTTGAGTGACTGGCTCTTGTCGAGATCCACTTCCAGGGTGCGTTCATCCGGCATGCGGCCGTTGAACTCTGGTACCTCAGGTACGGCAGAACCTGGCGCAAGGTCGAGCAGGAAGGTCTCACGACCCAGCTTGCCCAGCAGGTTTTTCATGCTGGTGTTCTCGATCAGACGACCCTTGTCGATGATGCCAATGTTGCGGCAGAGCATCTCCGCCTCTTCCAGATAGTGGGTAGTGAGGATGATGGTGACACCCTGCTCGTTGAGATCCTTGAGGAAGGTCCACATGGAGCGGCGGATCTCGATATCGACCCCGGCGGTCGGTTCATCGAGGATCAACAGCTTGGGCTCGTGCATCAGGGCGCGGGCGATCATCAGGCGGCGCTTCATGCCGCCGGAGAGAGTGCGGGCAGGCATGTCGCGCTTCTCCCACAGATCGAGCTGGCGCAGGTACTTCTCGGCGCGGATCTTGGCTTCCGCCTTGGGCACGCCGTAGAAACCGGCTTGATGGGTGACAATCTGGATCACCTTCTCGAATTGGCTGAAGTTGAACTCCTGCGGCACCAGCCCGAGCTGGGCCTTGGCCTGTTCCAGATCGCTGTCGATGTCGTAGCCAAATACCTTCACCTTGCCGGCGCTCTTGTTCACCAGCGAGCTGATGACGCCGATGGTGGTGGACTTGCCCGCGCCGTTCGGGCCGAGCAGGGCGAAGAAATCCCCCTGCCTGACGGTAAGATCGATGCCTTTAAGGGCTTCGACGCCCCCCTGATAGGTCTTTTTCAGGCCGCTGATTTCCAGTGCGTTCATTGCAACCTCTGTGATGGTTGAATCCGGCTCGATACAGAAAAGGCGGCCAAGGCCGCCTGCACAGAGTAAAGGGCGCAAGGCCGCTTCACCCGTGATATTCCTGAACCTGGCTTACTCCTGGGGTACCACTTTGCCGATAAACGGCAGGTTGCGGTACTTCTGGGCGTAGTCGATGCCACAACCGACCACGAATTCGTCCGGAATGGCGAAGCCAATCCAGTCGACCGGCACCTGCACTTCGCGGCGGGAGGGTTTGTCCAGCAGGGTGCAGATGGCCAAGGATTTCGGCTCGCGCAGGGAGAGGATCTCGCGCACCTTGTTGAGGGTGTAACCGGTGTCGATGATGTCTTCCACGATCACCACATCCTTGCCCTTGATGTCGTCGTCCAGGTCTTTGAGGATGCGGACGTCACGGGTGCTGTGCATGCCGGAGCCGTAGCTGGAGGCGGTCATGAAGTCCAGGGTGATGGGCAGCTGGCACTGGCGGCAGAGGTCGGCCAGGAAGATGCAGGAACCGCGCAGCAGCGCAATCATCACGACTTCGTCAGAACCCTGATAGCGGGCGGTGATCTCTTCACCCAATTTGGCGATCCGGGCGGCTACTTCAGCCTCGGAGATCATCACCTCGACGGTGTGTTTCATCACTTACTCCCATAAGGCCAAAGGGGATTTGGCCGTTCATGAATATCAAAACCGATGATTCTACCACTCATGTTGAAGGGTGCTAGAGATACGTGGTGCTTTTATCGGCTTATTTTAATTGATAGAGTTAGCAGGCACTCAGGCATGATTAGTTAAAATACTATAAACACCATAATCAATAACTATTAGATGATAAAAACTATGGAACCACGCGCAGAAATAAGACGTCGTACCCGGCTGTCGCCGGAAGCTCGTCGCTCCCAATTGATGGAATGTGCCATCGAGGTGTTCTCCCGTCGCGGCATTGGCCGTGCAGGTCACGCCGAGATAGCCGAACAGGCCAAGGTCTCTGTGGCTACCGTCTTCAACTATTTCAACACCCGCGAGGAGTTGGTAGATGAGGTGCTGGCCGAGATCGAACGCTTTGTGAACCAAATGCTGTCGCAGGCATACGGTGACCAGGGCTCCATTTTCGACAAGATCCAGCGTCATGTACGCCTCTCTGTCGATGCCGCCTACGATCAACCGGATTATGCCGGTATCTGGCTGGAGTGGAGCTCATCGGTTCGGGAAGAGGTATGGCCCCGCTATACCCGGCTGCTCGATCAGTGCCTTGAGCTGATCGCCAGCGAGCTGCAAACCGCCATGGATGCAGGGGAGATCACCAGTGTGCTGTCGGCACAGGATCTGGCCCGCTCTCTGACCGGTTTTGGCTATGTGATGATGCAGATGATCAATCAACCTCAGCGCCCGGTGCGCCAAGAGGTGACTGATTTCCTGTTCAAGTACGTGACGGCGCCAATTCAGGCTCGCTAACACGGCTTAACGAAAATACGGCGTCACTCATTGAGTGGCGCCGTTTTTTTTATGGCCGGATGTGGCGGTCACCTCACTGGTGGCCATAGCCCCAGCGGTGGGTTAGCTCATGCTCGACACCCAGATGATCGAGGATGCGGGCGACCATAAAGTCCACCAGATCGGCGATGCTTTTCGGCTCATGATAGAAACCGGGGGCTGCGGGCATGATGGTCACCCCGAGCCGTGTCAGTTTCAGCATGTTCTCCAGATGGATCGCCGAGAAGGGGGTTTCGCGGGGCACCAGGATCAGTTGGCCGCGCTCCTTGATCACCACATCCGCTGCCCGCTCCAGCAGGTTGTCCGAGGTGCCGTTGGCAATGGCCGAGACGGTGCCCATTGAGCAGGGGCAGACCACCATCTGTTTGGGCGCGGCCGAACCGGAGGCCACCGGCGAGAACCACTCCTCCTTGCCGCAGGCGACAATCTGCCCCTCCTTGGCGCCATATTGGCGACAAAGATAGGCAGAGAGCTCTTTCGGCGAGCCGGGCCAATCCTGTTGCTGCTCGGTCTTGAGTACCACACGAGCCGCCGATGAGGCGAGCAGGTAGACCCGATAGTCCGCCTGCACCAGACACTGGAGCAGGCGCAGGGCGTAGGGGGCGCCGGAGGCGCCGGTCAGCGCCAGGGTGATCGCTTTGTTCATAGTTCGCCGTGGTAATCCTTGAGGCGGGCGATCAGCTTGTCATGAATGCCACCGAAGCCGCCGTTGCTCATGATCAGAATATGGTCGCCATCGCGGCTCTCGGCCACCAGCCGGTTGATCAGGGTCTCCAGATCATTGAATACCTTGGCCGGTCGGGTCATATGGGCGGTCACCTCGCCGAGATCCCAGCCGATGTTGGGCGGCTGGAAGAAGAACACTTCATCGGCGCCATCGAAGCAGCCAGCCAGCTCCTCCTTGTGAACCCCCAGCTTCATGGTGTTGGAGCGAGGCTCCAGCACCGCCAGAATACGTGAGCTGCCTACCTTGGCGCGCAGGCCGCCGAGGGTGGTCTCGATGGCGGTGGGGTGGTGGGCGAAGTCGTCATAGACGCGGATGCCCGCCACTTCGCCCTTGAGCTCCATCCGCCGTTTGGGGGATTTGAACTGGCAGAGGGCGGCGATGCCATGCTCCACCATCACGCCAGCATGACGGGCGGCAGCGATGGCCATCAGACCGTTGTTGACGTTGTGCTCGCCGATGCACTCCCAGTGCACCTCACCCTGCTTTTCGCCATCGAGCCACACCTCGAAGGCGGAGCCGTCATCGGCCAGCTTGACCGCCTTCCACTTGGCGTCATCCTGACCCACCAGCTCCACTTCGCTCCAGCAGCCCATCTTGCGCACGGCGGTGAGGTTGTCATCGGCTTGCGGGAACAGCACCCGGCCGTTGCTCGGTACGGTGCGCATCAGGTGGTGGAACTGGCGCTGGATGGCGGCGAGATCCGGGAAGATGTCCGCGTGGTCAAACTCCAGATTGTTCATCACGAGGGTGCGCGGATGGTAGTGCACGAACTTGGAGCGCTTGTCGAAGAAGGCGCAGTCATACTCGTCCGCTTCGATGACAAAGAAGGGGGCAGAGCCTAGACGGGCGGAAACCGGGAAGTTGCCCGGCACACCGCCAATGAGGAAACCGGGCTCCAGCTTGGCGTACTCCAGCACCCAGGCCAGCATGCTGGCGGTGGTGGTCTTGCCATGGGTGCCGGCGACGGCCAGCACCCAGCGATCCTGCAGCACGTGCTCCAGCAGCCACTGGGGGCCGGAGATATAGGGCAAATTGCGGTCCAGCACATATTCAACACAGGGGTTGCCGCGGCTCATGGCGTTGCCGATCACCACCAGATCCGGCGCCGGATCGAGTTGGGAGGGGTTATAGCCTTCTGTCAGTTCGATGCCCTGTTGCTCGAGCTGGGTGCTCATGGGGGGATAGACATTGGCATCCGAACCGGTCACCCGGTAACCAAGCTGTTTTGCCAACACCGCCAGACCACCCATAAAGGTGCCGCAGATCCCGAGAATGTGAATATGCATACCGCTTCCTTTCGCAGTAAAGGGAAGTGCGCATTCTAGGGGGTGTTGCGGTGGTGGCACAAGCCGCACTCATGGTGAGAGGCCCACAGATGCAGCACCGGAGGCAGAAATCTTGGCGCTGTTGGGATATGCGAGATTGGAATGGGTTGGAAGGCTTTATTTGAGGCTTGATATTGTGTCGCACTTTCTTACAATTCTTCGGTTTTGTGACGCACTCTACAGTTTTACGATATCGCCCTTTTCCAAAGGAGAGTCCCCATGGGCAAGTTCCTGCTTTGCTATCTGGTCGGTGGTCTAGTGGCCATCAGTTGGGCTGTGTTGCCTGCTCATGGTCCCTGGGATCAGTGGGACCTCGCGATTTTTCACACCGTTAACGGCTGGCTCGGACAGTCGGCTCTGTGGGCCGATCTGGTGGCCATCACCAATAACCGGCTGTTCGATCTGGCGGTGTTGGCCTGTATGGGGCTGATTCTGGTCCGCTGCTTCTTTGCACGGGATCTGGCGGGTCGTCGCCAGCTGGTGGCGATGGGCATAGTGATGCTGCTAAGTGCACTGGTGATCAACCAGCTTGGTCACCGATTGCCGGTGGAGCGACCCAGCCCGACCCTGATGGTGGCCGATGCGCTGCGGGTGACCCAGATCAGCGGTATTCCGACCAAGGACTCTTCCGGTGACAGCTTCCCCGGGGATCACGCCCTGTTCCTGATGATCTTCGCCGGCTACGCCTTGCGCTATCTACCGCGCTGGGCGGGAGTCACCGCATTGCTGATGGTGCCGATCTTTTCCGCGCCGCGCATTCTGGCTGGGGCTCACTGGTTTACCGATGTCTACGTCGGCGCACTGGGGCTGGCGACCCTCTGTCTGCCCTGGCTGCTGTTGACCCCGCTGGCGGATCGGCTGATAGAGCGCATTTCCCCCCGATTGGCCCGTGTGCCGCTGCTGCGCAGTCAGACCCACTGATTGAACGTCGCAAAATAAAACGCCCCGACATGAAAATGTCGGGGCGTTCTGTTATCCACCCGCGAGAGATCAGCCTTGATAACCGTTCGGGTTGTTGCTTTGCCAGCGCCAGGTATCGGCCATCATCTGATCCAGACCGCGCTCTGCCTGCCAGCCCAGCTCGGCACGGGCCAGCGTCGGCTCTGCCCAGCACTCGGCGATGTCGCCCGGGCGACGGGGTTTGATCTGGTAGGGAATGGGTCGGCCGCTGGCCGCTTCAAACGCCTTGACCATCTCCAGTACCGAGTAGCCTTGACCTGTGCCCAGGTTGTAGGTGAAGACGCCGGTGTCGCTCTTGATGCGTGCCAGTGCTTTCAGGTGACCGATGGCGAGATCCACCACATGGATGTAGTCGCGTACGCCGGTGCCATCCGGGGTCGGGTAGTCGTTGCCAAATACCCCCAGCTCCTTGAGCTTGCCGACACCCACCTGGCTAATATAGGGCAGCAGGTTGTTGGGGATACCGTTGGGATCTTCACCAATCAGGCCGCTCTCGTGGGCGCCGACCGGGTTGAAGTAACGCAGCAGTACGATGGCCCAGCGGGGATCGGATTTGGCGAGATCGCGCAGGATCTCCTCCACCATCAGCTTGGAGCGACCATAGGGGTTGGTGGCGCTGGTGGGGAAATCTTCCCGCAGCGGCACCGAGGCGGGATCGCCATAGACGGTGGCCGAGGAGCTGAATACCAAGCGGAAAACTCCGGCCCTGGCCATCTCTTCGCACAGCACCAGAGTGCCGCTGATGTTGTTCTGGTAGTAGGTGAGCGGGATCTGGCTCGACTCCCCGACAGCCTTGAGGCCGGCGAAGTGAATGACCGATTCGATCTGGTGGTTGGCGAACAGCTGCTGCAGGCAGGCTCTGTCCAGCACATCCCCTTCGACGAAGGTGACCGGTTTGCCGGTGATCTGCTCGACCCGCTTGAGTGACTCCGGTGAGGAGTTGGAGAGGTTGTCGAGTACCACGACCTGCTGCCCCGCGCCGAGCAGCTCAACCAGGGTGTGGGAGCCGATATAGCCGGCGCCCCCTGTGACCAGTATTGTCATTTTTTATCCCGTGTTCTGGTGAAACTGGGGCCGAGTCTACCCGTCCTGCCCGCTCGAGAAAAGGTTGAGATACCAATGAAGCCCTTTGTGTATCTCAATAATCGAGACTGATATCCCCTTTCGCGGTGCAGGAGCAGGCCAGAGCAACGCCGCTCTCCAGATCCTGAGCACTCAAGGTCATCACGCTCTGGCGCTCGATGTCACCTGTGGTGGTGCAACGACAGCTGCCACATACCCCGGCGCGGCAAGCTGCCATCATGGTTTCGCCCGCCGCTTCCAGTGCCGCCAGCAGGGTTTGACCCGGCAGGATCTTCACCTTTTTGCCACTCTTTTTCAGGGTCAGCCAGAAGTGGTCGCTGGTGGTGGCGGGCTCTGCGGGAGGAAGGCCAAAGGACTCCTGATGCAGCTGCTCCGGCGGCAATCCCAGCTCTGCCAGCATGGCGCTGACCGCCGCCATATAGGGGGCCGGGCCGCAGAGATAGACGTGGCGTTCGCGCAGATCTGGGGCCAGTTCGGCCAGCATAGCGGGGGTGAGTCGGCCCACCCAGGGATGAGCCGTTGGCGCCTCTTCCAGTATCAGGGCATGGCGTACACCGGGATGCGCTTCGGCCAATGCAGCCAAGTCATCTGCGAAGATCACATCTGCTGGCGAGCGGGCGCTATGGATAAAGCGGATATCGGCATCCGGCCGTTTGGTTAGCTCGTCTCGCAACATGGCCCACATGGGGGTAATGCCGGAACCAGCGCTCAAGAGCAGTGGCCGTTTGCAAGGGAGGTTGGTCAGGTTGAAATCGCCGAACGGACCATCCACCCGGATCTCGTCTCCCACCTGCAAGGTCTGGTGCAGATGGCGGGAGACCCGTCCCACATCCTTGATGGTGACCTGCCAGCATGAATCCTGCGGGCTGGAGGATAGGGTATAGGCGCGGCACTCCGGCTGGCCGTCAATCTCGGTATGCAGGGTGATGCACTGGCCAGCCAGTACGGGAGGGAGGCTGCCGGAAAGCGGCGCTAGCTGCCAGCTCACGACGTCGTGGGTGTTCTGTTGGCGGCCAATGCAGGTGAGCGTGAGAGAGGTCATCACAAGGCTCCTTAGGTTTGAAACTGTTCGAAAAACGTCTGGTGAAAAAGCCGGATCCAGAAAAAAGGCGAGCCGGGCGGCTCGCCAAACGCTTACAACATGAGATGCCGATCAGGCCGCCAGGATCTCGGCCAGGTCAGCCTCGGCCGTGGTGGTCCCTTTCAGACCGAACTGCTCTTCCAGCACCTTGAGCAGAGCCGGGGTGAGGAAGGCGGGGGCGGTCGGGCCGGTACGAATGTCTTTCACCCCGAGGGAGAGCAGGGTGAGCAGAATGACGATGGCTTTTTGCTCGAACCAGGAGAGCACCAGCGTCAGCGGCAGATCGTTGACCCCGCACTCGAACGCCTCGGAGAGTGCCAGCGCCAACTGGATGGCGGAGTAGGCATCGTTGCACTGGCCCACGTCCAGCAGGCGCGGAATGCCGCCGATGTCGCCAAAGTCGAGCTTGTTGAACTTGTACTTGCCGCAGCCCAGGGTGAGCAGCAGGCTGTCGCGCGGCGCCGCCTTGGCAAACTCGGTGAAGTAGGCGCGCTCGGCCTTGTCGCCGTCACAGCCACCTACCAGGAAGAAGTGGCTGATCTCTCCGGCTTTGACCTTCTCAATCACTGCGGGCGCAGCCTGCATCAGGGCGTTGCGGGCAAAGCCGATGGTGATGAAGTGCTCGAGCTCGGTGTGCTTGAAGCCTTCCAGCGCTTGCGCCTTGGCGATTACGGCGGAGAAATCATCCCCCTCCAGATGGGTTACGCCCGGCCAGCCGACGATGGAGCGGGTGAAGATGCGATCCGAGTAGTTGCCCACATTCGGGTCGATAATGCAGTTGGAGGTCATCACCACGGCGCCCGGGAAGTTGGCAAACTCTTTCTGCTGGTTCTGCCAGGCGGATCCGTAGTTGCCCACCAGATGGGGGTACTGCTTGAAGAAGGGGTAGGCTAGCGCAGGCAGCATCTCACCATGGGTGTAGACGTTGATGCCGGTTCCCTTGGTCTGCTCCAGAATGAGCTTGAGATCCATCATGTCGTGGCCGGAGACCAGAATGCACTTGCCGGGGATGGGGGTGACGCGTACCTGGGTCGGTTCCGGATGACCGAAGGCGCTGGTTTCACCCAAATCCAGCATCTCCATGATTTTGAAGTTGAGCTGACCGATCTCCATGGCGCAGTTGAACAGCCGACCCATTTCGCTCGGATCTGTGCTGAGCCAGCTCATGATGCGATGGAATTCGGCAGCCACCTCGTCACTCTGCTGATCCAGCACCCGGGCGTGCTCCATGTAGGCGGCGGCGCCCTTGAGGCCGTAGAGGCAGAGCAGGCGCAGCCCCATGATGTCTTCGTTCACCTCGCTCTTGCCCCGATTGGGGGCTGCAGGCGCGGCATGGGCAAGTTGCTCCAGCAGCTCGGCACCGGGTTCGAAGTAAGCGGAGTGCGGCAAGTCTTTGACCTGCACCGCCATGGCGGTCATACGATCGGCCAGCTGCTGGCGATAGGCGAGGGCCTGATTGACATAGGCCACGATGCGATTCGAGTCGAAGTTGACGTTGGTGAGGGTGGCGAAGAAGGCCTTGGGCACGAAGGCATCGATCTCGCGGTCGATGATGCCCTGCTTACGGGCGGCCAGCGCCCAGGCGCTGAGCCCCTGCAGGGTATAGATCAGTACATCCTGCAGATCCGAGGTTTCCGCCGTCTTGCCGCACATACCTTGTGCGTAGGCACAGCCGTTGCCAGCCGGGGTACGAATTGTCTGTTCACATTGCACACAAAACATCATGCCTCTCCTAATTGGACATTTCAGTTGTCTGTTTTGTGGCGATTCTATTCCTCTCGCGAAAAACTTAATAGGCATTCAATTTGCCAATTAGGGTTCCCTTGATGCAGATCAAAAACAAAAAAAGCCGCCCAAACAGGGCGGCAAGCGGGTGGATAAAAGGAGAGACAACTCAGGTTTGCAACAGAACATAACAATCAGACGGATTGGGCCGTGGTCTGGTCAGGAGCTTTCGGCCCGGTACTTACTCAAGCCAGCATACGTACGCTGTAGTCGGCTTGGTTCACTATCAGGCCAGATAAGCGCGCAGCATCCAGACCAGTTTTTCCTGCTGCTGCACATAGTCGGAGAGGATGGAGGCCGTGCCCTCATCACCGGCTTCGGCGGCCTGACCCAGAATACGGCGCTGGGCGACCAGCAGTTCACGGAAGCTATCCAGCAGGGATTCGACACAGGCGCGGCCATCGTGCAGCCCTTTTTGCTCGGGGATGGCAGAGACTTTCAGATAGTCGCTGAAGCTGTGCATGGGCACGCCATCCAGGGTCAGGATCCGCTCGGCCAGCGCGTCGACTTTCAGCAGCAGGTCGTTGTAAATCTCTTCAAATTTCAGGTGCAGTTCGAAGAACTGGTTGCCACGGATATTCCAGTGGAAGCCGCGCACGTTCATGTAGAGGATCTGGTAGCTGGCCAGCAATTTGTTCAACTCGGCTGCCAGGGCTTGTGATTGAGCAGTATCAAGACCAATCGGGCTTTTCATCATTCACCTCCAGATTTGGAAATCGGTTTTAAATTCTCTTTCGGAACGCAGTCAGAATAACGCCTTGCAAAATGCAGGGACAATTGCTTGTGCCTAACTGTTTGATAGCTAACGGCTATCAAACAGTACGCAGCAACAGGGGCAATGGATGAGGATTAGGGGAAGTATTTTTCGATCAGCGCCATCAGGATGGCCTGACACTCGCGGTCCGGTTTGCTATCGACCTTGCTGGCGCGAAAGTGGAGCTGAAAGGCGCCCATTACGGCGCGGCTCTGCTCATCCCACTGGCCGGTTTGGGACAGGCCGTAGCCATAGCGGGCCAGCTGCTGCTGCCACATGGCCGCATCCCAATCGGGCAAGGGGCTGGCCAGTAGCTCGGCCACCCGACCTTCATCTGGCCAGGCGCCGACTCCGTACGTCAGATAGAGCTGGCGCCAGGGGAAGTGAGGGCCGGGATCCTGCTTGCGCTCGGGGGCGACATCGCTGTGGCCCAGCACCTGGGTCGGTGGAATCTGGTAGCGGGCGGCCAGCTCCCGGCTGAGGGCGCCGACGGCGGCAATCTGCTGCGGGGTATAGGGTTGCCAGCGGCGGGCATCGGGGGCCAGCGGCTCATCTTCCGCTGGATAGCCGAGGTTGACGATCTCGATGCCAAGGGAGCTGGCATTGAGCCCGGCATATTGGTGCCAACGGCTGCGTCCGGCATGCCAGGCGCGCGCGCTGTCCGGCACCAGCTGATAGACCGGTAGCGGGGTCTCGCGGCTGTCACGAGGGATCAGGTAGTGGGCGCTCACCTTGTGCTCCGGCTCGGTCAGCAGGCGCAAGGAGTTGGCATCATCTTCGTCGGTGTAGTGCAGGATAAGAAATGCGATGCGCTCGTTCTGATTGGCGCTCTGATAGCGGGTCGAGAGCTGATATTCGGACGGAGTACAACCACCCAGCAGCAGAACCAGTGGCAGAAAAAAGAGGGGAAGAAGACAGCGCCAGCGCCATCCCCCTGCCACAACCAGTCTGCTGAGCGTGGGAGGAGTGAGTCGCTGGCACATGTCGAAGGCCCGGTCTGGTCAGTCGCGCGGCTGGTTAGCCGCGGTATTTGGCCGTGAGGCCGATCAGGAAGTTGCGCAGGATCTGATCCCCGCAATCCTGATAGTGCTTGTGATTCTTGGAGCGGAACAGGGCACTGAGCTCGGACTTGGAGAGGTTGAAGTCGGCGAGCTTGAGGGTGCCGAGCATATCCTCTTCCTTGAAGTTGAGACCGATGCGCAGCTTGCGCAGGATCATATTGTTGTTGATCCGGTTCGGGATCACCTGGGCCGGTGCATCTTCCCGCACGCCGCGGCGGGCGATGATGAAACCGTCGAGGAACTGGCTCAGGGCCGAGTCGGGACAGGCGACATAGCCTGCCTCTTGCTCTTCACCTTCCGCAGCCTCTTTCATCAACCAGCTGTGCAGCTGGGCGTGAGTGACCGTCAGGTTGCCCTTGGCAAACATCTCGACCATCTGGTCGTTGCTGATGGTGAGGGCGTAGCGCAGACGGCGCAGAATATCGTTGTTGGTCATGCTGACTCCTGTGTAAACGGCACAACTTTACCATCTGGCGGCCCTCGCGTCAGAAAAAGCGGGGCCGCTACAGTTCAGGTCAAGCTCATCAAGCCTTGCCGAGATAGCGGGGCGCCTCCTGGCGCACCAGTTCCAGCGCATCTTGCAGCTCCAGCAGCTCGGGTTCCAGCTCGCTGACCGGCACGCCGTCACGCAGCTGTTGCTCCAGCTGGGAGAGCAGCCGTTGCAGTCCCGGCACCCCGGAATAGGCACAGCCGCCGTTGAGGCGATGGAGCTGGGCCAGCACCTCGCTATCTTCAATTTCGCCAGCCAGCGCGCTATCCAGCACAGGTTCCACTTCGTCGAAACTGGCCAGCAGCATGGTCAGCATCTCTCTGGCGAGATGCTCTTTCCCCGCCGCCTGCCGCACCGCCAGTGCCCAGTCGATCTGTTGGGCACCATTATTCTGGTGGCGGCGATGGGCAAAGTCGGTGATGAGCTGGGCCAGCATGCTCTCGTCGATGGGTTTGGCCAGATAGTCGTCCATCCCCTGGCGGATCAGCCGCTCCCGTTCGCCGGGGATGGCGTGGGCGGTCACCGCCACGATCGGGGTGGTGGTGTTGAGGGACTGGTTGCGGATCGCCTGGGTGGCGCTGATGCCATCCATGATCGGCATCTGGATATCCATGAAGATGATGTCGAACGGCTGGCTCTGGGCCTGCTTGACCGCCTCCTTGCCGTTTTTGCACACCACCACCTGACTCACCATCTCCTTGAGCATGGCGGCGATCAGCTTGAGGTTGGCGGCGTTGTCATCCACCGCCAGCACCTTGATTGGCTGCAACTGGCGCGGCGCAGGTTGCGCGGGCAGCTTCTGGCGGCTCGATTCCGGCGATAGCAGGGCGTGCAGCAGCTTGCGGTGGTTGACCGGTTTGGAGAGACAATGCTGGGCGCCATGGGCCAGCATCGCTTCATAGAGCGCCGGCTCGTGGCTGCTGAGCAGCACTATGGTGTTCTGCTGCTGGCCGTTCAGTCTGTCGAGGCGGCCGATCACCTGCTGCGGCGTATGCAGGGTGCTGCTGCCGATGATCACCATCTCCTGCTCGCTCATCTCGGGCCAGGGATCATCGCTGGTCAGTGGGTGCACGTCGAGGTGCCACTCCGCCAGCAGGGCGAGCAGAGAGGCTTGCGCGAAGGGATCCGGTTCCAGCAGCCAGAGCCGTTTGCCACGGATCCGATCCAGCGGCAGTTGATCGGTCTGGGGCAGGGGGGAGACCTCCACATCCAGACTGAACGAGAAGAGGGAGCCCTTGCCGAGTTCCGATTCGAAGCGGATCTGGCCGCCCATCTGCTGCACCAGCTTCTGGGTGATAACGAGGCCCAGGCCCGTGCCGCCATAACGGCGGGAGATGGAGGAGTCGGCCTGATTGAAGGCCTGGAACAGCTGATGTTGCTGCTCTTGGGAGATGCCGATGCCGGTATCACGGATCTGGACGTTGAGCCTCACCTTGTGGTTGCCACTGCCGGTCTGCTCGATATGGACATCCACGTTGCCTTGCTCGGTGAACTTGATGGCGTTGCCGGTGAGGTTGGTCAGCACCTGTTGCAGACGCATGGGGTCGCCGGTGAGGTAATCCGGCACATCGGCATCCACCCGCAGAGAGAGCTCCAGCTGCTTGTCGTGGGCGCTGGGGCCGAGCAGGTGCATGGTCTCGTTGAGAGTGTCGCGCAGGCTGAACGGGATATGCTCCAGCTGCAGCTTGCCCGCTTCCAGCTTCGAGAAGTCGAGGATGTCGTTGATGATGCCAAGCAGGTTGCGCGCCGATTTCTCGATGGTCTGCATGTAGTCGGTCTGGCTCGGGGTCAGGCTGGTTTTCAGCAGCTGGCGGGTAAAACCGATGACCCCGTTGAGCGGAGTGCGCAGCTCGTGGGACATGTTGGCCAGAAACTCCGACTTGACCCGCGCCGCCTCCTGCGCCCGCTTCTTGGCCATGTCGAGCTCGACGTTCTGGATCTCGATCTGCTCCAGGGTTTCGCGCAGGTCAGAGGTGGCCTGATCGATATTCTGCTGCATCTCTTCGTGATATTCGGAGAGCGCTTTGGCCATGGCGTTGATGCCGTTTTTCAGCATATCCAGCTCGCCGGTGAGCTGGCCGCTGACCCGGGTATCGAGCCGCCCCTCCCTGATCTTGTGCACTGCCTGCACCATGTTGGTGATGGGCTGGGTCACGCTCTTGACCAGCCGGAAGCCAAACAGGGTACTGAAGGCCACCCCGATGAGCACCATGATCACCGCAAAGAAGGTGTCGCGGTACTGCAGCAGCATGGCCCTGTCGGTCGCCATCTGCATCGAGATGTAGCCGATCATCGGCGGCTCTACATCGCTGGGCAGCGGGAAGCCATCCAGACTGGTTTCAGCCTGGATCGGGGTGCGCAAAATGATGTCATCCCCCTGAAACGTCACGCTGGTCAGATCCGGAATGGGCTCGCCATCGGGCAGTCTGAGTCGGGTGAAATCCCGGTGGTAGTTCGAGGTGACGAACAGCTGGTTGTCCTGGGTGAAGACAGCGATGGACTTGATGAAGGGGGAGTTCTTGCGATGGGTCAGGCCAATTAGCCGCTTGAGGGATTCGCGACTGTGCTGGGTCATCCCGTATTCACTGGCGATCGCCAGCGGTTCGATGATGTTGATCCCCTGATCAATGAGGTTGTTTTCCAGCTGCTGGTAGCGGTGGAAGGTGAAGTAACCGGCCATCAGGCCACCGATGATCAGGGTCGGCAGGATGGTGAAGGCGAGAACGCGTGCTCTCAGGCCATATTTGGTCATACGAACAGGCCACCAGTGAACAGGGTTGGCGATAGGGTTGATGGCAATACACGGGCTCTGTGGCCGTATTTGGTCATACTATTATTCTTGTGGGACAATACCCGGCAGCAGGTTCCACAATCATGACATAGCCACCTATAGGCACCAAGTTTTATGGCCCAGTTTTTCAAGCCCCAAAAGAAGTCCACCCAGCTCCAACGCATTGAATTTACGATAGACACCCTCGATCACCACTGCGTCGGTATCGGTCGTCATCAGGGCAAGGCGATCTTCGTCGAAGGGGCGCTGCCCGGCGAGACCGTCAAGGCACGCATCACCGAAGAGAAAAAGCAGTATGGTCACGCCGCCTTGCAACAGGTGGTGACCCCGGCAGCCAACCGTATCGCTCCCTTCTGCAGCCACTATCGCGAGTGCGGCGGTTGCAGTGCCCAGCACATGTCGGTTGCCGATCAGCAAGCCGCCAAGGCGGCCGGACTGGTCAGCCTGTTCGAGCGGTTGGGCAACATCAAGGCGCCGGCGCTGGAGCCGGTACTGACCGGTGAAGATCGTGCCTACCGCCGGGTCTGTCGTCTGGCCATCAAATTTGACAAGAACGGTCGCTGCACCCGGGTCGGTTTCCGCCGTCGCAACAGCAACGATCTGGTGGAAATCGAAGGGTGCCCTGTGCTGGCCGAGCCGCTCTCTGCGCTGATTGCCCCGCTGCGTGAGTGCCTCAATCGCTTGAAGAGCCAGCGCGAGCTGGGCCATGCGGAGCTTATCCAGGCCGAGCAGGGGAGCATGATGCTGCTGCGCCACACCGGCCGCCCCAATGAGGCGGATCGCGCCCTGCTGGTGGAGTTTGCAAAAGCGCAGGGGATCGACCTCTACCTGCAGGCGGCTGATGATCGCATCGAAGCGCTGCAGCAACAATTTTCCCCATCCTATTCGCTGGATGGCCTGTCTCTTGCATTTGCTCCGGGTGACTTCATTCAGGTCAACGGCCCCATCAACCAGAGCATGGTTGAGCAGGCGCTGACATGGCTCGGGGCGAGCAAGGATGACAAGGTGCTCGATCTCTTCTGCGGCATCGGCAACTTCACCCTGCCGCTGGCCCGTCAGGCTCGCGAAGTGGTCGGTGTGGAAGGTGAACTGGCCATGGTGCAGCGGGCCGAAGAGAACGCCCGTCGCAACGGCATCACCAATGCCCGTTTCTACAAAGCCGACCTGAGCGATGACATAGTCGGCATGTCCTGGGCGCGGGAAGGGTTTGATCTGGTGCTGCTGGATCCGGCTCGTCCCGGCGCGCTGGAAGTGATGGGACACGTCGTGAAACTTTCACCCAAGCGGGTGGTCTACGTCTCCTGTAACCCGGTCACCCTGGCGCGGGACAGTCAGGTGCTGGTGAAAGGGGGTTATCGTCTGGTGCGCCTCGGCATGCTCGACATGTTCCCTCACACCGGTCATCTGGAGTCCATGGCGCTGTTTGAACGGGAGTAAATGACTCATCAGTTCGGCGATGCGGATGTGCAATCTGGCATGTCTGCGGCTGTTTGAGCTGATGTGATTGGGGTAATCTAGACCCTCGTCGTTCGGCAGGGCCTGTTGGTGCGCTCTATTGTCTTTCTGGACAATATGCCTTGAAAAGTGCGCTGGATATCCCCATTTGAGGCAATCTCATGAGGGGAGAAAGTGACAGCTTTCGGCCCGATAATTTAAAGGATTGATACCATGGTTGCGGTTCGCGATATTCATTTGAAAGACAACTTCACCCTGGAAGAGTGGGTCAGCTCGCTCTCCTTGAGTGACAGTGAAAAGGATCAGCTGCGAACCGTCTACCAGTATTGTCTGACGCTCGGTGACGAGGCGCTGACCAGCAAGCTGCTGGTGCGTGGCATCGAAATGGTGGGCATCCTGCAGATGCTCAGCATGGATATCGGCACCCTCAAGGCCGCCATCATCTACCCCTTCGTCGAAGCCGGTCTCATCAGCCAGGAGCGGATGGACGAGGACTTTGGCTCCAAGATCGCCAAGCTGGTGGAAGGGGTGCTGGAGATGGAGGCCATCCGCTCCCTGCAAACCCTCCATCGCAGCGAAACCTCGCCGGAGCAGGTCGACAACGTGCGTCGCATGTTGCTCGCCATGGTCGAGGATGTGCGCGCCGTGGTGATCAAGCTGGCGGAGCGGATCGCCTGCCTGCGGGAAGCGAAGACGGCAGATGAAGAGACCCGGGTGCTGATGGCCCAGGAGATCACCAACATCTATGCACCGCTCGCCAACCGTCTGGGCATCGGCCAGCTCAAGTGGGAGCTGGAAGATCTCGCCTTCCGTTACCTGCACCCGGATACCTACAAACAGATCGCCAAGCAGCTCGACGAGAAGCGGCTCGACCGCGAGCGCTACATCCGCGAGTTTGTGCAATCCCTGCGTAATGGGTTGAAAGAGGCGGGAGTTGACGCCGAGGTGTACGGTCGGCCGAAACACATCTACAGCATCTGGCGCAAGATGCAGAAGAAGCACCTCGAATTCAACGAGTTGTTCGATGTGCGCGCGGTGCGGGTAGTGACCAAGCGGTTGCAGGATTGCTATGCGGCGCTCGGCATAGTCCACACCCAGTTCCACCACATTCCCCGCGAGTTTGACGACTATGTCGCCAACCCCAAACCCAACGGCTATCAGTCGATCCACACCGTAGTGGTGGGGCCGGAGGGCAAGACAGTAGAGATCCAGATCCGTACTGACCAGATGCATCAGGATGCCGAACTCGGCGTCGCGGCGCACTGGCGCTACAAGGAAGGGGCACAGGCAGGCGGCAAGGCCAACACCTTCGAAGACAAGATCGAGTGGCTGCGCAAGCTGCTCGCCTGGCAGGAAGATCTCTCCGAGAGCGGCTCCCTGCTCGAAGATCTGCGCAGTCAGGTGTTCGAGGACAGAGTCTACGTCTTCACCCCGAAAGGGGATGTCATCGACCTGCCGGCAGGCGCCACCCCGCTCGATTTTGCCTATCACGTCCACAGCATGATCGGCCACCGCTGCATTGGCGCCAAGATTGATGGCCGCATCGTGCCGTTTACCTACGCGCTGCAGACCGGCGATCAGGTGGAGGTGATCACCCAGAAAGAGCCGAACCCGAGCCGCGACTGGATGAATCCCAACGCCGGCTTCCTGCGTTCCAGCCGGGCGCGGGCCAAGGTGGCGACCTGGTTCAGAAAACTGGATCGGGACAAGAATATCGTGGCCGGTCGCGAGTTGTTCGAGAAGGAGCTGGATCGCCACAACCTCAGCATGTCCAAGATCGACAAGGGCAACATGCTGCGCCGCTTCAATCTGGAGAGCACCGACGATCTGCTGGCCGGAATCGGCAGCGGCGATATCCGCATCAACCAGGTGCTCAACTATCTCGACACCTGTTACAACAAGCCGACGGCGGAAGAGGAAGATCGCCGCCTGCTGGAGAAGCTGGAGCAGAAGGCCAATGCGCCGATGCGCCACAAGCCCAAGGATCACATAGTGGTGGAAGGGGTCGGCAACCTGATGACCCATATCGCCCGCTGCTGCCAGCCGATTCCGGGGGACTCCATTCAGGGCTTTATCACCATGGGGCGCGGCGTTTCGATCCACCGGGAAGATTGCGAGCAGTTGAAAGAGCTGTCACGTCGCAACCCGGAGCGGCTGATCGATGCGGTGTGGGGGGAGAACTACTCCGGCGGTTACGGCCTCACCATCCGGATCATCTCCAACGATCGCTCCGGCCTGCTGCGCGATATCACTACCGTGCTGGCCAACGAGAAGATCAATGTGATGGGGGTGCGTTCGCGCTCCAACGTGCGCGAGCAGACCGCCGAGATCGACATGGAGCTGGAGATTTACAACATCAACGCCTTCAACCGGGCGTTGGCCAAGCTCAGTCAGCTTAATGACGTAATTAGCGCCAAGCGGCTTTGATATCGAACCGACCGGCCCCAGTGGCCGGTCTGTATTTACGACCCTTTTTGAACGAATTGAAAGCGAATATCCCATGTCCCAACGTTACGATCTGCCCCAACTGCTCGACATCATGGCTCGTCTGCGTGACCCGCAAAACGGCTGCCCCTGGGATCTGAAACAGGACTTCCAGACCATAGTGCCGCACACCCTGGAAGAGGCCTACGAAGTGGCCGATGCCATCGAGACTGAGGATTGGCAGGGGCTGAAAGGGGAGTTGGGGGACCTGCTGTTTCAGGTGGTGTTTTACACCCAGCTGGGTAAAGAGCGGGGCTTGTTCGACTTCGCCGATATCGTCGATACGGTGAGCGAAAAGCTCATTCGCCGTCATCCCCATGTTTTCTCCGATGTCGACCTTGCCAACGAGCAGGCGGTAAAAGCGAACTGGGAGGCGGAAAAGGCCAAAGAGCGAGCGGCCCTCGACAAAGAGAGCGTGCTGGACGATATCCCGCTCTCGCTGCCGGCCCTGACCCGCGCCGCCAAGATCCAGAAACGCTGTGCCACCGTCGGTTTTGACTGGAAAACCTTGGGGCCTGTGGTGGACAAGATCCACGAAGAGATCGACGAGGTGATGGAAGAGGCATTGATGGCCGATGTGGACGAGGCGCGGGTGAGCGACGAGCTCGGCGACCTGTTGTTTGCCACCGTCAATCTGGTGCGTCATCTGGGCAAGGATCCGGAGCAGGTGCTGCGCGGTGCCAACGCCAAGTTCGAGCGTCGTTTTCGTCAGGTTGAGCAGATAATCGCCGCAGAAGGCTTGAAAATGACCGATTGCACCCTCGAAAAGCTCGATGCAGCCTGGGATAAGGCGAAGGAAACCGAGCAAAGTTGATTTGGCGCAAGATGGGGGGGCGGTGAGCCTGATAGATTTTTGCTCATTGTTTGGGAGAGGGGTTTTTGGTATACTGTTTCCCCGTCCTGCTTCATCCCCGAAGCACCCCTTAAAATTCCCTAAACTTCTTTCAGGTTCAGCATGACGACCAAATATATTTTTGTTACTGGTGGCGTTGTTTCATCCCTCGGCAAAGGCATTGCCGCAGCTTCTCTGGCAGCCATTCTGGAAGCCCGTGGTCTGGATGTGACCATCATGAAACTGGACCCGTACATCAACGTGGATCCGGGCACCATGAGCCCGACCCAGCATGGTGAAGTGTTCGTAACCGAGGACGGGGCAGAAACCGATCTGGATTTGGGCCACTACGAGCGTTTCATCCGCACCAAGATGACCCGTCGCAACAACTTTACCACCGGCCGTATCTACGCCGACGTACTGCGTAAAGAGCGTCGTGGTGACTATCTGGGCGCCACCATTCAGGTTATCCCGCACATCACCAACGCCATCAAAGAGCGGGTGATTGCCGGTGCCGAAGGCCATCAGGTTGCCATCGTCGAAGTGGGCGGTACCGTGGGTGACATCGAGTCCCTGCCGTTCCTCGAAGCCATTCGTCAGTTGGCTGCCGAAGTGGGCCGCAACAACGCCATGTTCATGCACCTGACGCTGGTTCCTTACCTGGCTGCTGCCGGTGAAGTGAAGACCAAGCCGACCCAGCACTCCGTCAAAGAGCTGCTCTCCATCGGTATCCAGCCGGATGTGCTGATCTGCCGCTCCGACCGTGCCATTCCGGCCAACGAGCGCGCCAAGATTGCCCTGTTCTGCAACGTGCCGGAGCGCGCCGTCATCTCCATGAAAGACGTCGACTCCATCTACAAGATCCCGGCACTGCTGAAATCCCAGAATCTGGACTCCTACTTCACCGAGCGTTTCGGTCTGGAGTGCAAAGAAGCTGATTTGTCCGAGTGGGAACAGGTTATTTACGAAGAGGCCAACCCGACTGGTGAAGTAACCATCGGTATGGTCGGCAAGTACGTCTCCCTGCCGGACGCTTACAAGTCCGTCAACGAGGCGCTCAAGCACGGTGGTCTCAAGACCCGTCACTCCGTCAACATCAAGTACATCGACTCTCAGGACATCGAGACCCGTGGCGCCGAGCTGCTGGAAGGTCTGGACGCGATCCTGGTGCCGGGTGGCTTCGGTGAGCGCGGTGTGGAAGGCAAAATTCTGGCTGCCCAGTATGCCCGCGAGAACAAGATCCCCTATCTGGGTATCTGCCTCGGCATGCAGGTTGCCATGATCGAATTCGCTCGCAACGTGGCGGGCATGGAAGGGGCTCACTCCTCCGAATTCAAGAAAGATTGCGCGTACCCGGTCGTCGGCCTCATCACCGAGTGGGTGGATGAAGAGGGCAATATCGAGACCCGTACCGAGAAGTCCGATCTGGGCGGTACCATGCGTCTGGGTTCCCAGCTCTGCCACCTGGTCGAAGATTCCAAGGTGCGTCAGATGTACGGCAGCCCGACCATTTACGAGCGTCACCGTCACCGTTACGAAGTCAACAACAAGCTGCTGCCGCAGATTGAAGCGGCAGGTCTGAAAGTGACCGGTCTCTCCGCCGACAAGAAGTTGGTGGAAATCATCGAGATCCCGGATCACCCCTGGTTCGTGGCTGCGCAGTTCCACCCGGAGTTCACCTCTACTCCTCGTGATGGCCACGCTCTGTTCGCCGGTTTTGTGAAGGCGGCAGGCGAGTATCAGAAGCGTAATTTGAAGTAATTGAAAATAAATGCGGTTGGGGCACTGTGCCACAGCCGCTTTTTTTGGCATATTTTTGTTGTTTTTTTACGAAACCTGAGGAAATACACATGTCCAAGATCGTTAAAGTGATCGGTCGTGAAATCATCGACTCCCGTGGTAACCCGACCGTTGAGGCCGAAGTTCACCTGGAAGGTGGTTTTGTTGGTATGGCAGCCGCTCCGTCTGGCGCGTCCACCGGTTCCCGCGAAGCGCTGGAACTGCGTGACGGCGACAAGAGCCGTTTCTTGGGTAAAGGCGTGCTGAAAGCCATCGAAGCCGTAAACGGCCCGATCGCTCAAGCTCTGCTGGGTAAAGATGCCAAGGACCAGGCCACCGTTGACCAGATCATGATCGACCTCGACGGTACCGAGAACAAATCCAAGTTCGGCGCCAACGCCATCCTGGCTGTTTCCCTGGCTAACGCCAAAGCTGCCGCTGCTGCCAAAGGCATGCCGCTGTACGCCCACATCGCCGAGCTGAACGGCACCCCGGGTGTTTACTCCATGCCGCTGCCGATGATGAACATCATCAACGGTGGTGAGCACGCCGACAACAACGTCGACATCCAGGAGTTCATGATCCAGCCGGTTGGCGCCAAGACCCTGAAAGAAGCCGTTCGCATGGGCGCAGAAGTGTTCCACAACCTGGCCAAAGTGCTGAAGTCCAAGGGCTACAACACTGCAGTTGGTGACGAAGGTGGTTTCGCTCCGAACCTGAAATCCAACGCCGAAGCGCTGGAAGTTATCGCTGAAGCCGTTGCCGCTGCCGGTTACAAACTGGGCACCGACATCACCCTGGCTATGGACTGCGCTGCTTCCGAGTTCTACGACGCAGAGAAGAAAGAGTACAACCTGAAAGGCGAAGGTCGTGTCTTCACCTCCAACGGTTTCTCCGACTTCCTGGCTGACCTGACCACCAAGTTCCCGATCGTCTCCATCGAAGATGGCCTGGACGAATCTGACTGGGAAGGTTTCGCCTACCAGACTGCTGAACTGGGCAAGAAAATCCAGATCGTTGGTGACGACCTGTTCGTAACCAACACCAAGATCCTGAAGCGCGGTATCGACAACGGCATCGCCAACTCCATCCTGATCAAGTTCAACCAGATCGGTTCCCTGACCGAAACTCTGGCTGCCATCAAGATGGCCAAAGACGCTGGCTACACTGCCGTCATCTCCCACCGCTCCGGTGAGACCGAAGACGCGACCATCGCCGACCTGGCTGTTGGTACCGCTGCTGGCCAGATCAAGACCGGTTCCATGAGCCGTTCTGACCGTGTTGCCAAGTACAACCAGCTGATCCGTATCGAAGAAGCTCTGGGTGCCAAAGCTCCTTTCCGCGGTCTGAAAGAAGTTAAAAACCAGGCTTAATTTGCTGGTTTGCCAGCCTCGGCTGGAATGAAAAAAACCGGAACCCCTGGGTTCCGGTTTTTTTATGCCTGAGCCTTGCCACAACGGCCTGAGAGGCGCGGGCGTTGTGCCTCTGGTCTCTGGGTCAGATAAAGGGGAGCATGCGCTGATAGCGCCCTGCACGCGCTTTGAAACCCAGCTTTTCAAACAGGGCGATAGAGCGGACGTTATCTGCATCGATATCTGCGGTGAGGCGGGTGACCCCCAGTGTGGTGGCGTGGGCGAACAGCAATCCCAGCGCTTCCGACATAAACCCTCTGCGCCAATAGGCCGCATTGAGCAGGCAACCTACCTCGCAGCTGTGGCCCGCCTCGCTGAAATTGTGCAGGCCGCAGGTGCCGATCACCTTGTTGTCCTCCCGCTCGACAATCGCCCACTCCAGCGACTCCCCCGTTTGCTCCAGCCGCACCACGCTCGCCATCATCTGCGCCACCATGGCGGGAGAGGTAAAGCAGGGATCAGAGGCAAACTCCATGGTCAATGGATTGCCATAAATCTCGAACAGATCGGCTGTATCGTGCGGGCCAATGGTGCGCAGCGCAATCCGTGTGCCGGTTAAGTCGGGCTTCATAAATCTCCTTGGCGCGGGTGTTAGCCAGCAAAGATACAGGTGAATACAGAGATCATGTGAAAGTCGGTCTCTAAAGGAAACTGCTGCTATCACGAATATTGTTATCGTGAAAGTCCGATTACGCTTCGCTAATCGAACCTACGGGCTGACGCGCCTTGGATCGCGCCAAAGCGTTTGATATAAACCCCGCAAGGGGATCTTCCGATTACTGGTGATGTATTGGCGGGGATATTCGCGATTGTCCGAATACGCTGCGCTATTCGAACCTACGGGCTAGCCTTCCTCTTTAATACAAGAACCATTAGTTGACAATAATATCTTATCAATCAGTTTTTCAATATCTCCAGTATAACCTGATGATGCAATTGTTATCTCTCTGTGATCGTCTGTCGCTACCAAGCATTCAACATATGCTTTCCCAGTATTTATTCTTATTGCGCGTAATCTGATGGGAGCTGTTGCTGCACATAGCTCTTGACTTACATTTTTCCCTATCTTTTTTAGAAGACGTTCATTTTTATTCCAGACGACCTTATATTTACTTCTCGGAATTGAGTAGACAAATATTGTAGAGAACATAGCCATCACCAGAAAAGTAAGCACTAGTATCAGCCAACCCCAGATGCCAAAAATTGGTTTCGAAGAGGTTAGTTCGCCAGCGATCAGTAGCAATGAAAATATTGTACAAGCAATGCTGACTACTGCGCCAAGCCAGCTTATTATGGTTGAGTTACTTTCGTACAATATGGTTTCTTGTGGTGGCATCATATGTTTGTTTCCGATCTTTTTTATAGCAAAATAAAATCAAAATGATTAGGGAGTGTACTGCCAGAATCATTAAATACTTAGCCAGCACTTCAAAAGTGCCGCATCAAGGCGGCTAATCTCAATCCAGCAAGAGGAGCTTCCGAACCTTGCTTATTTCGTGGTGGGTTATTTGCGTTTTTCCGAATGCGCTTTGTTATTCATTAGCTCTGTATCTATTTTGTTTGAAAAATCGGAGAAATTACCCAAGTCAAATGGGGCATAAATTTTCTTGCGACCGTTGGTACGAATAACCAGGCAATTTACTATTAGTAACATTTCCATGCTCACGCCGACCATCTCTGCATATGGTATGGATACTTTCCGAAAGAAGCGGTTTCTACCTACAACACCCTCACTTCTTACTTCGACAGAAAACAATCTGGAGGCTTGATCCATTGCGAACAATACAACGAAGGATGCTAGCAGGATTTTTAAATATTGGTAAAAGAGCCAAGAGCCCAACTCCATGTCGAGTTGGGTTTTGTATGTACTGAGTGCAACAAACCCGGAAAAAATCAATGTGATAAATATAAAGAACCGCTTGCTCATGGAGAGTAATGGTGGTTTCCAATTTAATGAATATTTCATGGTGTATTCCAGTTGGATGAAAATAACGTCCGCTTAATCAGTGAATGGCAGAGGATCTACACCTTGTCAGGAAAGCTTGCTATAGACATAGTGGATTGTCCAAATTTTTTGGGGCCGATTTATTCGCAATTGTCCGAATACGCTTCGCTATTCGAACCTACGGGCTAAAACAACGCATAGTGAATGTGCCATGCGTTGCGAATCCCTCTTGAACAGTTTGTTAGGTTATAGGGCTTGAGGTGACAATACCAGTTTCAAACCATTTCTTTATTACGTAATCGTAAAATGCATCGTTTGGTTTTGAACCACAAACATTTACAAGTTCATGACCAGTCTGAGTTAAAAGAGCAGCTCCTAAACTAATTTGATTGTCTTTCTGCTGGTTAAAATAAAGGTCGGTAGGCTTACCATAGTAATGAAATCGTTCGTATTGACCGAGCCTTCTTCTAACATAACCCGCTGTTGGCTCAAACGAAATTAATCCTATTGCATCAAGGTGTGTTAGGTTAGAAAAGTTCACTCCAGCATCATTATAAATATCATCATTTACGTCAAATATCATCGGGATGCAGTTACCATGAAACCAGACAAATTGGCAGAAATCTGTGAACATTTTTGCATCCTTCTTATCCATCGATGCTACAAAATCAACAGTTCGTTTGGAGAAAGTTCCAGGTTGATTAGCCTCGTTGGACAACAACTTAGACCATAGTGACTGCATTTCCAAGTCAGATACATTTTCACATTTAGAGAAAAAATGAGCTACCCAATCTTCGTCTAGAGCATCGGTATTGGAGTCATCGGGAAGCTCTTTAATAGCTTGTGCGGTTATTTTTTCTATATTTTGTTGCTTTTTAGATTCTTGAGCTAACACTCTCTGCATTGCTCTTTGTTCTATTTCTGACAGTTCTAACTGAGCTAAAAGCTTTATCTTATCAGCTTCGGCATTGGCTTTAGCCAGCTTTTTGATTTTTCTCGGCTCATATAGAACTCCAACTGCATTAGATATTTTCTCAATCAAAACCGTTGCTGGCTTAGAGATATCACCTAAATTAACCACAGAATTACCTTCACTCAATGTTTAACTCCTCTTTTAACCTAGCAGTGATTAGATGGAAGGCGGTACTAATCCGTTATCAGGGCATTCCATATAACTCCGTAACACCTCCATCGTCGCCAAATCACGCTTGCGTGAACAGGTCAGAAATAAAGATGAGGCCGTTGCCATGTTGGGTGGGTCATTGTGGGCTGCGTTCACTTATCCATTCCATCCGGCATGGCTACCGCCCCTGAATTTCAGCCTCCAGTCTGCTGCGTTTCACCAACGGGATGGGGTTGGCATGGCTCATGGGAGACTCCGACGAGGCAAGTGTTGCCAAATGGCAATATTAACCATGGCGCTGTGGAGAGAAAGCTCAATATTTAGATTTTCTGTGCAAGATCAATAAATTAATCAAATGTCACCCGCGATTGATGACGCGCCGACATAGCGTGAACAGCCATTCTTGATCTATCACCATAGAATATTCATGGTTATATCTGGCTTGAACCAGCATAAAACTCTTTGTTATTGTCCGCCTCCCCTGCTGAAACAGCTTATTTATCTATAAATCAACAAGATAGCATTATGTGGTGGCGTCGCGGGGGCATCTGCTATCGGGAAGGAGAGTTATGAAGTCGCAGTTCAAAGTGGCGCTGGCCATGTTGGCCCTGTTCGTCGTCCAAGGCTGCACAGCCCCGGATTCATCCGCCAAGCGCAATGCCCCCGGCCCGGTGCTGACAGTGCATTACGAAAGTGCCCCCCTGATCCCCGTCACCATCGCCGGTGAGCAGTACCAGTTTTTGCTCGATACCGGGGCCAGTATCACCTTTATCGATCGTCGTCTGGCCCGCCGCTTCAAGGCGCTGACCTTAAGCGAATTGCCCAGGGCCTATCAGGCTGATTTTGCCACTGTGAACAGCGTTTCGAGCCAACTGGGCAGCGAGCAGCTTGGCTTTGTTGAGCCGCAACCCTTCTCGGTGGGGTCGGTCACCATTGACGACAGCGATCTGTGGGCAACCGTTGATTTCGATCTGTTCTCCCAGTCTCTTGGCAGCCGTATCGATGGCATCCTCGGGATCGACACCATCCGCCGTTTCAACTGGGTGTTTGATCGCGACAGGCATCTGCTCACGGCTTCGCTGACGGCACCATCGGCAGCTACCTTCGAGCGTTGTATCGGCTATGAAGACAGCTACAACCGCTCCCCGGCCGTGTATCTGACCCACGGCGAGAGCAGCGTGCGCATGTATCTGGATACCGGGGCCGATCAGAGCTATGCCGACCATGCCTTTATCGACTTTATGGTGAGTCAGAAGGCGATCTCCGGCGAAGATGCGATGCCACGCAAAGGGGTGGACGCCAGCGGTATGGTGGAGGGGCGTGAACATATCCTCACCGGCCTGCACTTTGATGAGCGCCAGCTCGGTGAACTGCGCGTGTCGGAAAACAGCAATGAGCAGTATGGTCTGGGGCTGGATTTTGTTAACCGCTTCAATCGCTTTGCGATCATGCCCGGGCGGATGATGCTCTGCTACGACGCCGACAGCCTGGCGCGCAAAGTGCCGCCAACCCTGCGCAATATCGGGGTGCGTTTTGATGGCGAGCATCTGCAGGTCTACTACAGCGACGAACGGGATCTTGCCCCCTATGGTCTGGCCAACGGCGACATTCTGGAACAGATCAACGGGGTGGCTTATCGTCCCCTCGAGATCGACAAGGTGCGTGAACTGCTCAGCACCGGCAAGCCGGGGTTGCTCAAGTTGCGGATTGTGCGGGAAGGAAAACCGCTGGATATCGCTATCTAGTCAAGGTGGAGGGCGGCAAGACGAGCCGCCCCCATGAGCCTAGCCCTTGGTCGGATTTTCCATGCAGGTGAGGGTTGGCTGGCCGTAACGCTCCAGCGTGGCGTCGTCCCCTTTGGTGAAGAAGGTGAGGTTTTGCCCTTCATAACGGGCGCCGCTGGCGCTGGGGGCTTCATAGGCGAGCACTTGTTGCTGCTTGTCGCCCTCGCTCAGGTTGATCACCGCGGCGGGCAGCTTGGCATCGTTATAGAAGTAGGTAGAGAGAGTGACGTTCTTGCCGCACTTGTAGTTGACCGGTGCCGGCACCATCAGCTGGCCGCCGCTGATCTGCAGTTCGGTGATCCGCAGCAGGTAGTTATCTTCCACACACTGGCGCAGATCCTGCCCCTTCCAGCAGTCGTTGCGACCCTTGATCCAGCCGCGCTGCATGGCGCGCTCAGTCTTGAGCTGTTCGGGAGAGAGCGCGGCAATCGCTTTGGGGTAGAGGGCCGCCAGTTCGTTATCAAGGGCGGCCAGTCCGGCATCCTTGCAGATCAGGGTTTCGACCGACCCGGAGGCTTTGGTGCAGTCAAAGGAAGGGGTTGCGGCGCTGGCGAGCAGAGGGGCAAACAGCAGGGTGGCAAGCAAGGTCTTGTTCATCGATAGGTTCCAGCAATGAGGAGTGCATATCTGCCTACTACAGCACACTCTACAGGGCAATGCAGCAGGGGAGCTGAGCCCACTTGCACTGCTGAATGGCTGCCAAACGGAAAAACCCGACACTCCTGGCCGGAATGTCGGGTTTTTTGTGGCCGCGATAGAGGGGGAGGCGGGTTGCCCGGTTGCTTAGGCCAGCGCCAGTTGCTGACTGCGGGCGCGCCACAGCCGCTCGTGGAAGAAGAATACCACGGTGTTGATGGCCGGTTCAATCATCGCCATCACGCCGCCGGTGAGCAGCTCGCCGCTCAGCAGGAAGGCCACCCCGAAGGCCACCGAGAAGTGGACCACCGCGAAGCTGCTGGTCTTGGCCTGCAGGCTGTGATTTGGTCTGAGCTTGTGCCAGCCAAGGTCATGAAAGTAGAAGGCGACCGTGTTGACGGCGGGCTCGATCAGGGCGATCAGGCTGGCGGTCAGCAGTTCACCGGTCAGCAGGTAGGCCACGGTAAAGGCGACACCGAAGTGCAGGATGGCAAAGCTGATGGTCTTTTTCATGATGGCGGCTCCCTCTGTTGATGATGAGAGTATCCACCGAAACGAGATTAAATGAAAACCATTCTCATCTATTGCCAAAATAGAGAGAACCTATCAACGGGCGAGTTGCCGGTGCGGTTCAGCGGTTGCCAATCGCAACCAAGGCGATAAAGTACAGCTTCTTCACACTTGCCCATGAAAAAGGAGCTTTCATGAATATCAATGCCACCCTGCTTGGCCAGTTCATTGCGTTGCTGATGGTCATCGTCGGCCTCATCGCCTGGCGGCTGGCGCGCCGCAAGAGCGAGCATCCGGCGCTGATCACCCTTATTTGCTCCCTGCTCTGCCTGTTTCCGCCCTTTGGCCTGCTGGCCCTGTTGCTGGTTGCGCTGAAACAGGATCTGCCCACCCGCTCATAGGGCGCGCAGGTTCAGGCTGCCGCACACACTGGCCGTACCAAAAGCAAAAGCCCCGTGATGGGGCTTTTGCGTTTGAACTCGGTGAGCGCCGTGTGGGCGGGGGATTAACCTTCGGCCTTGTTGAGCCACTCCACCTTGTACTGGGCACCGGTGCCCTGTGCCAGCTTGGCGCACAGCGGTTTGAGGAAGGCTTCAATCTGCTCGTCCAGCATCCAGGGGGGGCTGATGATCAGCATGCCTGAGCCGTTCATTCCCCAGTCGGCAGTCTGACCGGCCACTTCCAGCTCGGCCACCAGGACGTTGCCGAAGTTCTCGCGCTTGATGGCGCGCAGCATGTCGCGGGATTTGTCCGCCTCCTGCCCGAGGATCGGATACCAGAGGGCGTAGATGCCGGTGGCCCAGCGTTTCTGCGCCTTTTTCAGGGTGTCGACCACGGCGAAGTAATCTTCCTTGAGCTCATAGGGCGGATCGATCAGCACAAGCCCGCGGCGCGGGGTCGGTGGCAGCAGGGCGATCAGCCCCTCGAAGCCATCACGGTGGTGCACGGCGACGCGGGGGTCATAGCCCATGTTGGCGCGCAGATCGTCCACTTCGTTGTTGTGCAGCTCCATCAGCGCCAGCTTGTCCTGCTCGCGGGTGAGGCGGCGGGAGAGCTCCGGCGAGCCGGGGTAGTAGTGCAGCTCGCCGTTCTGATTCATCTCCTCGATAACACCCAGATAGGGGGCCATGGCAGACCACTGGGCCCGCTCGTCCCACAGGCGGCCGATGCCGTCGGCATACTCGGCCTTCTTCTGGGACCAGTCGCCGCGCAGGTCGTAGAGACCGCCACCAGCATGGGTGTCCAGCACGATGAAGGGTTTCTCCTTCTTCTTGAGGGACTCGATGATCAGGGCCTGAACGGCATGTTTCAGCACGTCGGCATGGTTGCCGGCGTGAAAGGCGTGGCGGTAGCTCAGCATATTAGATCTCTGAGGGGGCCCTGCTGGGCACCCAGTAACGATAGATAGTTCAACAGGTTGCGGCTGTTGCCGCGAAACAGGGAGAGGCTGCGCAGGGTCTGCAACAGGACGCCCTGTTGCAGCCGCTCCAGCTCCAGCTCGTGGGCCAGCATCGACTGATACTGCTGCTCGTCGAGTCGCGTCTTGGCGCTCTGGCGCAGGGCGCGCCACGGGGTTAGCACCGCCTCGGTCTGCACCAGCGCCGGTTGCAGATCGGTGAGATCAACCACGATGCCGAGTTGATCGAGCCGGTGCAGCAGCAGCGCCAGATTGACGTTGCCCCCCAGCTCCTGCACGGTGAGCCAATCCTGGCTGCGCTCACCATAGACCTTGCCGCTCCAGTGCCAGAAGCCGATCGGCGTCGGCAATTCGTGGACCGCGACCCGCTCGCTGGCCATCAGCTGTTCGTCACGCAAAGAAGGCTTGCTCCATGGTTTCCAGCTCTTCTGAGAGGCTCATCCACTCCAGCTCCACCTCTTCCAGCTGCTCCTTGAGGGGGCCCTGGGATTTGAGCAGCTCGGAGAGCTTGGTTTTAGCGCTCTCTTCGTAGATGGCCGGATCGGCCAGCTGGCTCTCGATGTCGCCAAGCTTGCCTTGCAGCTTCTCCATGCTCGCTTCGAGTTTTTCGAGCTTCTGGCGCAGGGGACGTGTCGCTTGCCGGAACTCCGCCTCGCGCCGCTTCTGATCCTTGCGCGCCACTGCCGAGTTGGCGGAGACCGGGCCATCCGCCGGTTTGGCGTTGGCCTCTTTCTCCTGCTCGCCGAGCCACTTGTGGTAGTCGTCCAGATCGCCGTCGAACGGCTCGACCCGGCCACCGTGCACCAGATAGAAGTCATCTGTGGTGGTGCGCAGCAGGTGACGGTCGTGGGAGACCACTACCATGGCCCCTTCGAAGCCTTGCAGCGCCATGGTGAGGGCGTGGCGCATCTCCAGATCCAGGTGGTTGGTCGGTTCATCCAGCAGCAGCAGGTTGGGCTTTTGCCAGGTGATCAGCGCCAGCACCAGCCGAGCTTTTTCGCCGCCGGAGAAGGGGGCCACCTTGTCGAGCGCCTTGTCACCGTGGAAGCCAAAGCTGCCCAGATAGTTGCGCAGCTCCTGCTCTGTCTTCTCCGGCGCGAGGCGGGCCAGATGATCGAGCGGGGAATCGTCGAGACGCAGGGTCTCCAGCTGATGCTGAGCGAAGTAGCCGATGCTCACCCCGGCGCTCACTTCGAGCTTGCCCGACAGCGGCGGGTTGGAGCCCGACAGCATCTTGATAAAGGTGGACTTACCGGCGCCGTTGCGACCGAGCAGACCGATGCGCGAACCCGGTACCAGATTGAGTTTGATCTTCTCCAGGATCACCTTGTCGCCGTAACCGGCAGAGAGGTTCTCCATGGCGATCAGCGGGGTCGGCAGGGCTGACGGCTCGCGAAACTCGAAGCTGAACTCGGAGTCGGCGTGGGCGGGCAGGATCTTCTCCATCCGCTCCATCGCCTTGAGGCGGCTCTGGGCCTGACGGGCCTTGGAGGCCTTGTAGCGGAAGCGGTCCACATACGCCTGCATGTGGGACATCTCCCGCTGTTGCTTCTCGTACATCGACTGCTGCTGGGCCAGATGTTCGGCGCGCTGCAGTTCGAAGTCGGAGTAGCCGCCGGTGTATTCGTTGAGCTTGCCGTTCTCGATATGGATGATGCGGCTGATGACCGAGTCGAGGAAATCGCGGTCGTGAGAGATGAGCACCAGCGTGCCCTGATAGCCCTTGAGCCACTTCTCCAGCCAGATCACCGCATCGAGATCCAGGTGGTTGGTCGGTTCATCGAGCAGCAGCAGATCGGAGCGGCAGAGCAGCGCCTGGGCGAGGTTTAAGCGCATGCGCCAGCCACCGGAGAAGCTGCGCACCGGCGAGCTCAACTGCTCATCGCTGAAACCGAGGCCGTGCAACAGTTCGGCGGCGCGGGCGCGAATGCTGTAGGCGCCGATGGTATCGAGGCGACCGTGCAGCTCGGCCACCAGCAGACCATTGTCATCCTGCTCGGCCTGCAACAGCTGAGCTTCCAGCGAGCGGAACTCCTTGTCGCCGTCGATCACATACTCGAGCGCGGAGCAGTCGAGCGCCGGGGTCTCCTGCGCGACGCCTGCAATCTGCCAGCCAGCGGGCAGGCTGAAGGTGCCGCTGTCGATGGCCAGCTCGCCCCGTACCAGTGCAAAAAAGGTGGACTTGCCACAGCCGTTTTTGCCCACCAGACCCACTTTGTGGCCGGGGTGAATGGTGGCGGAGGCGTTGTCCAGCAGCTTGCGGCCGCCGCGGATCAGTTCGATTTGACTGGCAACTATCATGGGTGGGATCTGCTTGCTCAAAATGGAGGAGAAAAACTGGCGCGGATCTTACGTGAAATGACGCTGATTTGCACTGTAGCGAAGGGCTGGCCACTGGCTGGCGCTGCAAAAACATGCCATAACAGAGAAACCAGTTTGGTTACGGGAGGTTAGCATGCATATCAGGGATATTATGACGACCCGGGTCGCCACCGTTTCAATGGATGATCGACTCAGTGTCATCAAGGATATCTTCGAGCAGGCTCACTTTCGCCACCTGCTGGTACTGGAGGAGGGTGAGCTGGTGGGGGTCATCTCGGATCGGGATCTGTTCCGCGCCATCAGCCCCTATCTCGACTCCGAAGCCGAGATGAGCCGTGATACCGAAACCCTCAACAAGCGGGCCCACCAGATCATGAGTCGTCAGCTCGTCACCATCGCTCCCCATCTCACCGTGCGCGACGGCGTCAAGCTGATGCTGGAGAAGGGGGTCTCTTGCCTGCCGGTGCTGGAGAATGGCGCTCTGGTCGGCATCATCAGTTGGAAGGATTTTCTCAAGGCGGCGCTGGAGAGTGACGCACTGGTTTGAGCCCAACGCTCATCGCCATCAGCTGACAGAGAACCAATATAGAGAGAGGGGAGCTAAGGCTCCCCTCTCTCTATATTGGCTTTGCCGACAATGCCGGTTTGCACGCCGCCAGCATCATCACGGCTCGGGCTGCCCTGCGACAAGGCAGGAGGGGCCGCTGCCGGAGAGGTGCGGCTGAAGATGAGTGCGGATCTCCTGCAGGGTGCGCTGGTACTGCTGGGCATGTTGATCGAGAAACGCGGGGCTGTGCTTGAGGCGCCGCTCCAGGGTATCGACCAGCAGCGCCACCCTGGGAGCGGCCATACCCGCGGGCCAGCAGTGTTGCAGCAGCTCCAGCAGTTGCCAGGCATCGCCCGGTAGAGCGGGGAACTCCTCCAGCAGCTGCAAGCCCGCTTGCAGGGCTGTCTGATATTGGCTGGCCTGCATCGCCTTGTGGCGCAGCTGGCGCAGTTCGCTCAGCCGTTGTTCTCTCGCCGTCAGGCGCTGGCCCAGCTCGGCCACCAGATGGTGGAACAGCTGGCGAGTGAGCGGGTGGGGCGCCACCCTGACGCGGTATTGGGTCAGTTGGGTCAGGTAGCGCTGGGCGTGGTGGGGCAAACCACAGAACTGGCTGACCGCAAAGCCGAGCAGCAGGGTGAGGTGGTTGTCGCTCCCCTCATCCGGCTGGTGGTGGGCAATCAGGATCAGCGCCTCGTCAAATCGGTAATCCAGCCCCAGCATCAACGCCTGCAGCAGCTCATATTCGTGGGGTTGCAGGTGGACGGTGCGCTTGAGGTGCTCCCACTCCTGTTGCAGGGAGCGGATCCGGTTGCTGGAAGGGGCGTGCCACAGCACCGCCAGACTGGCATTGAGCATGAAGCTGTCGATGGCGAGCCGGACGCGCTGCTCGCTGAAATGGCGCAGGGTCAGGCTGTTGGCCTGCTCCAGCACCTTCTCCTCATCTTGCAGCACCAGCCCGAGCAACATCGCCAGCTGATGCCAGCGCGGCTGATGGGGGCGGATCTGCAGCAGCTCTCCCATGGTCTCCCATGCCGCCAGCCAGTGATGCTGATGCAGCTGGCTGGCGAGTTGCAGCTCCAGCCGGGTGGCCATCGAGACGCTGGCCTGATGGCGCTGCAAGTCGGTCCGGGCGCTCTGCAATTTGCCGAGCCCCAGCATGGCGTAGAAGAGCCCGGCCCTTGGCCAGCTCGCCTGATATTCGTTGGCACAGAGGGCATAGTGCTGGGCGGCAGTGATCCGCTCGGCTGATTGCAGCAGCAGATAGCCCTTGAGCCGATCCAGCCAGGGGGTCAGCGAGCGATTCTCCCGTTGAAACAGCAGGTCTTCACAGAGGGCGGTAGCCAGTTGCCACTCCCGCAGCAGAATGGGGGCGGCCAGCGTGCGGGTCAGGTTGCTTAACTTCACCAGCTGGCCGAGCACCTCGGTGAGCTGCTGGGTCATGAAGGGGAGGGGCAGATAGAGGGAAAAGTAGAGATCTGAGGGGAGAAACTCCTGCTCGCTCTGATCGGCATCGAGCAGCAGCAATACGCAACCGGGTTGCAGCAGGCCGAGATAGTGCGCTTCGTGCAGCAGCCGGGCTCCGTCAAGATCCTGCTGCTTGTCCTGCTGACAGATGATGGCGTCGAAGGCGTGTTGTTGCAGCAGCGCCAGCAGGCCACTGCGCTCGTGGTTTGGATGGCTGTGGTAGTGGATCCGGTCGGCGGGCACTCCCTGTTCGGTCAGTTCCCGGGTGATGGCGCTACGGAGCAGGGGATCCTCTTCAAGCAGCAGTATCGTCATGCAGGTACTTCCTGTGAGCAAACCATTAGGTTGATTATGGTAGACCCAAGAGGAACATAGGCACAGCACTCGCTGAGTGAAAAGCTGACAGTAGCCAGCAGGGTACTGGAGGGCGCACTATGGGCTGTTATTTCAATCGGTTATGCCACCTCTCAGGGCGGCAACCTGTTATTGCCGAGGGCGGGTCTGTGCCCCGAAGTGGCAGTCGCTCTGGCGGATCAGCCGCGACCCCTTGCCCTGTTCCCCCAGCCAGTTTAATTCCAGCTTGCCGAGGCGGCCCAGATGACGCAGCTCGAACTCGTAGCGCTGGCAGAGGTTGTCCTGGGGCAGGCTCGCCATCCCCGCTGGCAGTCGGTATTGATAGCGAAGGAGTGGCCCATCTTCCAGCTTGCTGGCCACCGGCATCAGCCCCTCTGGCGTGGGCTGCGGCGCCCCGAGTGCGCGGCGCAAACTGAGCGGCGCATCGATCGCCTTTTGATAGTGCAAGCCGTTCATCGCCGCCAGCTCCTCTTCCAGTCGTTGCAACTCCCCTTCCAGTCCATTGATCGCGGCCCCCAGCTGCTGGTGGGTCGTTGACGAGGCGCAGCCACCCAACAACAGGGTGGCAAGCAGAAGGGCGGCTCTGATGGGGGGCACGGCATCTCCTTGGCAATGACGATGAAGTGTGAAGGTCAGGTCGGCTGGCCCTGACTATAGCAGGGGATTGCTGGGGGGCGTCCCCTGCAGCAGTTGCGCCAGACGGGCCAGCCCTTCGCCGACCCGGGCGTCGGTGGCGGGTTGGCTCAGGCTCAGGCGCACCCCTTGCGGAGCGGCAAACTGACCGGCAGCGAAGTGTTCCCCGCTCGCCACGCCAACGTCAAGGGCGTCGGCGGCGGCAGCAAACTGCTGGCTGCGCCAAGGCTCAGGCAGCGGTAGCCAGGCGTGCATGCTGCCAGGCTGCCAGCGGGCGGCAGGCAGCAGGTGGCGCAGCAGTTCGCCACGGCGTTTGAGGATCTCCCGCTGCTGCTCGACCAGCGGCATGATCTGGCGCTGACTGACCATTTTGCAGGCGAGCTCGATCAGCAGCGGGCTCACCATCCAGCTCGACAGCCGCATGGTCTGGGCGAAGGCGCTGCGCAGGGCGGGGGGCGTCAGCACGAAGCCCACCCGCAGACCGCCGCAGGCGATCTTGGCCAGACTACCCAGATAGATGACCCGCTCCGGCGCCAGATTGACCAGAGGGATCACAGGTTGCTGGGGCAGCAGGCCGTTGACGTCATCCTCGATGATCAGCAGATCGTGGCGACGGGCGATGGCGACGATGGCCTCCCGCCGCGCCAGACTCATGATGGCGGTGGTGGGGTTTTGCAGGGTCGGGGTGAGGTAGAGCAGCTTGGCCCGGCGGGTGCGGCAGGCGGCGTCCAGCGCCTCGGGCAGCAGCCCCTCCTCGTCCATCGCGAGCCCCACCACCTGATTCTTCAGTTGGCGAGCGTTACCCAGCATACCGGGGTAGCTCAGCCCCTCGCACAGGATGGTCTCCCCCACGCAATTGGTCGCCAGCAGCGCCAGCATGATGCCGTGCTGGGCGCCGTGGCTGAACAGCAGGCGATCCTCACTGCAGGCCACCCCTTGCTCCGCCAGCCAGTTGACGAACTGCTGGCGCTGATCCGGTCGTCCCGCCTCCTTGTCGTAGCCGAGCAGGGCGTTGAGATCCCCGTCCGCCACTTCCCCCAGCATGGGGCGAATGATGGCCGCCCGATCCAGCTGCACCGGCAGGTTCTGCCACAGCTCGATGCGGTGCCCCTCCTCTTGGCGGATCACCCACTCATTGGCGGGATCCGTGTTCGCTCCCTTGACCCAGGTGCCGTGGCCCACCCGGGCGGCCAGCAGGCCGCGCCGCTCCGCCTCACTGTAGGCGCGGGTGACGGTGCCGACGGTGACACCCAGACGATCCGCTAGGGATCGGTGGGTGGGCAATCGGGTCTGCGGTGGCAGCTCGCCATCCACAATCCCCCGTTCGATCGCTTTGACCAGCTTGAGGTAGAGGGGGCCATCGAAGGCCGCAAGGTCGGGTGTCCAGATTGTCATGGTGACAATAAATCCATTGATCAAAATTTGTTGTCAATATAGCGTGAATTTCAACCTGATAACAACCAAATAGCACATATTGTATCGATACAATGTGGCAAGCAAGGAGTCACAATATGACGATGGAGTGGTATGTCACCCTGTTCGGTTTTGCCGTACTCACCTGCGGTACGCCGGGGCCCAACAACCTGATGTTGACGGCCTCCGGCGCCAACTTCGGGGTGCGTCGCACCCTGCCACATCTGCTCGGGGTGGGGCTGGGGCAGCCGGTGTTGCAACTGGTGCTGGCGCTGGGGCTCTATCCGCTGTTCGAGCGCTGGCCTTTATTACGCCTCGGTTTGCAGATCTTCGGCAGCCTCTATCTGCTGTGGCTGGCGTGGCGTATCGCGGTGGCCGGGGCGCCGGGGGATCCGACCCGACGCGCCCGTCCGCTGACCATGCTGGAGGGGCTGGGCTTTCAGTTCCTCAATCCCAAGGCGTGGATGATGGGGATCTCCGCCATCAGTCTGTTCAGCCTGCCCGGCGCCAGTTACTGGTCGAGTCAGCTGGCGGTGATGGTCATGTTTGTGCTGGTGGCCCTGCCGGTCTGCTTTGTCTGGGTACTGTTCGGCCATCAGCTGAGCAACTGGATCAGCTCGGATCGGGGCTGGCGGCGGCTCAACGGTTCCCTCGGTCTGCTGACGGCGCTCTGCGTAGTCATGCTCTGGTATTGAGCCGTGTTGCGCTGATGGGGGAGGTAGCCGAGAAAGAGGCATTTCTGACTTGTCGCCAAGGGGTTGGCTCTGCATATTAGAAGGCTTTCCCCATAACGGGTGCGTTGTATCGACAAGAGGTTGAGATGGATCTGAACTGGTTACTGCCCCTGGCGGGGTTTGCCCTGGTTACCTGCGGCACGCCGGGGCCCAACAATATGTTGCTCACCAGCGCCGGGGCGGGGCAGGGGTTTCGCCGCACGATTCCCCTGCTGGTGGGGGTGGTGGGGGGGATCAATCTGATGATCCTCGCCACCGCGCTGGGGCTTGGCGTGGTGTTCGAGAAGGTGCCGCTGCTGCACGATGGCCTCAAGCTTATCGGTTCGGCGTATCTGCTCTGGCTGGCGTGGAAGGTGGCGACCGCCAGCGGCCCGGCCGAGGGCAACCGGCCGCTCATTCCCGCTCATCAGGGGGCCATGCTGCAACTGCTCAACCCCAAGGCGTGGATGATGGCGCTCTCCGCCATCAGCGGTTTCACTCTGGCGGGGGAGGCTTACTGGCCCTCTGCGCTCTGGGTGTTGGTGATCTTCTTTATTACCGGCCTCTACACTGGGGCGTTCTGGGTGCTTTTTGGTGCCCAGGTGCGGCAAATCATCCGCACTGCCCGGGGCTGGCGGCGTTTCAATCTTGGCATGGGGCTGGCGACAGCCGCCTGTGTCGGGATGATCTGGATTTAGCCCGGGGTTGACCCGGGCCTTTACCGGCTGTCTTGTTGGCCCTGCGGGGCCTTTTTTATCTCGTCCGCGTGGCCTTGCCTGCAAGGAGGCGTGGTTCTGCCCTCCCTTGGGATGAAAGGAGTTCCTATGAAATGTATCGGTCTGCTGGGTGGCATGAGCTGGGAGTCCACCGTCAGTTACTATCAGGCGCTCAACCGCGGGGTGCGGGCACAGCTAGGTGGCTTGCACTCGGCGCGGGTGCTGCTCAACAGCGTCGACTTTGCCGGTATCGAGCGGCTGCAGCATGCCGGTGACTGGCCCGTCACCGCCCGCCTGCTGGCGGCGGAGGCGCGCAAGTTGCAGGATGGCGGCGCCGATTTCTTGCTGATCGGCACCAACACCATGCACAAGGTGGCCCCCGAGATTGAGGCGGCCATCGATATCCCGCTGCTCCATATCGCCGATGCCACCGCGGCCAAATTGCGGGCGGACGGGATAACCCGGGTCGGCCTGCTCGGCACCCGCTTCACCATGGAGCAGGATTTTTACAAGGGTCGCTTGCAGGAGCGCTTCGGGTTGGCGGTGCTGGTACCCGATGAGGCCGGACGGGAGCGGGTACACAGGATCATCTATGACGAGCTCTGTCTGGGGGAGATCCGTGAATCATCGCGGGCCGAGTATCTGGCCATTATCGAGGGGCTGGCGGCCGCGGGTGCCGAGGCGGTGATCCTCGGTTGTACCGAGATTGCCCTGCTGGTGGGGGATGCCCGGGCGGCGGTGCCGCTCTACGACACCACTGCCATCCATGCCGAAGCGGCGGTCGCGCTGGCACTGGCAGCTGATTAATAAACTGGTCAGATCTCACTATTCATGCTTGTCTCATACCCCTTGCCATAAAAGCGTGTAAAATTGCGCCCTGAATTTTCCCCGGCCAACGCGGGTTGGCTGCGGTTTCCTAGCATGCAAGGCTGACATTGTGACTGAAGTAGATAGATTCGCGGATATTCGCCCCTACCGCGATGAAGAAGTGCCGGCAGCCATCGAACGGCTGATCCAGGATGATGAATTTATCGGCGCCATCGCCAAGTATCGTTTCGGTTCCCTGATGAGCTGGCTGGGTTGGGCCATCCGCCCGCTGATCCGCCTGTTCCTGCGCCGCAAATGGTCAAAAGTGACCACAGTGCATCAGGTCCAGATGGGGGTCACCCGGTACATGTCCCGCATGATCGCCACCTCCACCAAGGGGGTGACCTTCTCCGGGATCGAGCATCTTAAGAAAGAGCAGGGCTATCTGTTTGTCTCCAACCACAGAGACATCGCTATGGATCCGGCGTTCGTCAACTGGGGGCTGCACACCCACGGTTTCGATACCGTGCGCATCGCCATCGGTGACAACCTGCTGCGCAAACCCTGTGCCACCGAGCTGATGAAGCTCAACAAGAGCTTTATCGTCAAACGCTCCGCCAAGGGGCCGCGGGAGATGATGAAGGCGCTCGGCGAGCTGTCTGCCTATATTGGCAACTCGGTTCACGAAGGTCACTCCATCTGGATCGCCCAGAAGGAAGGGCGCGCCAAGAATGGCGATGACAAGACAGATCCCGCCATCCTCAAGATGTTCTACGTCGACGGCAAGAAGCAGAAGATCGACTTCGTCGACTACATGCGCAGCCTCAATATCGTGCCGGTCAGCATCAGCTACGAGCTGGATCCGACCGACAAGGCGAAGGCGCGCGAGCTCTACGAGAAGTCGGTCAACGGCAGCTACGAGAAGGGCGAGTTCGAGGATATCGAGAGTATCGTCGCCGGTATCGTCGGTATGAAGGGGCGGGTACACGTCTCCTTCGGTGCGCCGATTACCGAGGGCTTCAGCGATCCGGACGAACTGGCCGCGCTGATCGACAAGGCGATCTGGAGCAGCTACCACCTCTTCCCCAGCAACTATCTGGCGGCAGATGTCTCCGGCAAGGCCAATACCATCGAGCAGGCGGCCTTCCTGACCCGTCAGTCAGAGGTGCCGGAAGAGCACAAGGCGATCTGGCGTGCCATGTACGCCAAACCGGTGGAAAATGCCAAAAAGGCTTGAATGAAACCGGTTGTTAAACGGTTTTGCGAAAAAAACGGGCGCTGATGCGCCCGTTTTTGCGTCTGGTCAAAGTCGAAGGGGAAAGGGTGGTGAATAATATGGTTTCAGCTGGTACGATCACTATGAAAATGGGATTATGTCTCTTGGCAAGGTGCTGACGAGTGTGTAACAGTGCCGATATAGCTGAACATGAGCAAAAGCTCTAAACCGGTTTGCTCGGATTGCAGACGGCATTATTGAAGGACCTGTCTCAGGTCCTTTTTCATTGGCTGGCAAAGATGCCGCCCAGATATACCTAACAGGAAACAGACGCCATGATCACCGGTAGCCTGAACACCCTGCAGCGGACGCCGCTGCCCGCCCCGCTGGCCCGCATTATGGCCGAGGTGGTGAAGAGCGTGGCTCACTGGGGTGACGCTCCGCTCGGCAAGACTGAGATCGATGGCCTCAATCTGTTCTGTCTGGTGAGCGAGGATCTGACCGAGCCAGCCGCGGATCGCCGTGGCGAATTCCATCAGCATTATCTCGATATCCAGCTGCTGCTGCGCGGTGAAGAGTGGATAGGTGTGGGTCCCCACGACTACGTGAGCGACAGCGCCGACCATCCCCATCCCGACCTCTGGTTTGTCGATGACGAGCAGACCACTTATCTGGCGCTGCAACCGGGCGATTTCGCCATCTTCTGGCCGGGCGAGCTGCACCGCCCGCTCTGTACCTTCAACCAGCCCGCCAAGGTGAAGAAGCTGGTGGTCAAGGTACACAAGGATCTGCTGGCTATCGCCTGAGCACTCCCATTGAGGCGAGCCCTGCGCAGCTGATGCGTTGAGGCTCGCAAGCATTGAAACCAGTGATACGCACCACAAGTTGCGATCACTCTTTCAAGAGCAAGAATTGAAAAATTGGACGCACCCTCCTGCGACCATAAGCCCCCGGCAGGGGAATCCCATCCTCTTTTGGATGACACGACACTGTCGGCATAAAGCCGAAGCACAGGAAGATGTAGAAAATGAGCAAGTTGGTATTGATCCTTAACTGCGGTAGCTCTTCCCTGAAATTTGCCGTAATGGACGCCGAAACAGGTGAGGACATGCTGTCCGGCCTGGCCGAATGCTTCAATCTGGATGATGCACGTATCAAATGGAAACTCCACGGGGTCAAGGGCGAAGCCATGCTGGGAGCGGGTGCCGCTCACCAGGAGGCCCTCGACCATATCGTGGGTCACATCCTGCCGCAGGATCCGACTCTTGCCGAGCAACTGGTGGCCATCGGTCACCGAATCGTACACGGTGGCGAGCAGTTCTCCCGCTCCGTGCGCATTGATGACGGCGTGATCGCCGGTATCGAAGCCGCCATTCCGTTCGCCCCGCTGCACAACCCGGCGCACCTCATCGGTATTCGCGCCGCGCTGAAAGTGTTCCCGCAGCTGTCCGAGAAGAACGTGGCCGTGTTCGACACCGCTTTCCATCAGACTCTGCCGCAAGAGGCCTACCTCTATGCGCTGCCGCACAAGCTCTACCGCGAACACGGCATCCGTCGTTACGGTGCTCACGGTACTTCTCACCGCTACATCGCGGAAGAAGCCGCGAAAGAGCTGGGCAAGCCGTTGAATGAACTGAACATCATCAACTGCCACCTGGGTAACGGTGCCTCTGTCTGCGCCATCAAGAACGGCGAATCCGTTGACACCTCCATGGGTCTGACTCCGCTGGAAGGTCTGGCGATGGGTACCCGCTCCGGTGATATCGATCCGGCCGTGGTCTTCTTCATGCACGACCAGCTCGGTTACAGCGTGGAGCAGATCAACCACACCCTGACCCGTGAGTCCGGTCTGCTGGGGATGACCGAAGCGAGCAGCGACTGCCGCTACGTCACCACCAACTACGCCACCGACGCCGGAGCCAAGCGCGCGCTGGATGTCTTCACCTACCGTGTGGCCAAGTATGTCGGCGCCTACGCTGCTGCGATGGACGGTCGTCTGGACGCCGTGGTCTTCACCGGCGGTATCGGTGAGAACGCCGCCATGGTGCGCGAGATGGTGCTGAACCGTCTGGCGCTGTTCGGCTTCAAAGTGGACAAAGAGGCCAACAACGCCGCAGTACTGGGTGGCGAAGGTCGCATCACCACCGCCGACAGCCGTTGCGCCATGGTGATCCCGACCAACGAAGAGCTGGTCATCGCTCGCGATGCCCTGAGCCTGGTCTGCTAAGTCAGCCTCGCTTTGAAACAACGCCCGGCCTGTGCCGGGCGTTGTCATTTCTGGCGTACGCCGATTTGACATGGGGGAGGGGAGCGGTACCCTGACCACCACTGTTTTTGCAGCCAGCGGGCTGCCCGGTTCGGGAGAGAGCAATGAAAGAGGCGTTTTTTAACTGGTTGTCGGGCCTTGGGGTGGAAGTGACCAGCATGATGGCGCTGGTGATCGCGCTGGGCTTTATCGTCATCACCTCGTTGCTGCTGCACATGGCGCTGCACCGGGTGCTGCTGGTCCGGCTGGTGGGGATCCTCGGCAAGGCCAAGCAGGTATGGCTGCCGCCCCAGCTGCAACAGCGCCTCTTCAACCGGCTCGCCTTCGTGCTGCAGGGGGCCGTGCTGCTCGGTCAGGCGGAGATCTGGCTGCCCCGTCAATCGGATAGCCTCAAACTTATCGAGATGGTGGCCCAGCTCTGGATTTTGCTGTTCCTGCTGCTGGCCTTCTTCGCCCTGCTCGACTGCCTGTTGTCGGTGAGCCGTTACACCCGCCTTGGTCGGGATTTGCCCCTGCGCGGCATCTTCCAGGGGGCCAAGCTGGTAAGCAGCATTCTGGTGGGCATCCTGATGATCGCCCTGCTGCTCGGCAAGTCGCCGCTGTTCCTGTTCAGCGGTCTGGGTGCCATGACCGCAGTGCTGATGCTGGTGTTCAAGGACCCTATCCTCGGGCTGGTGGCGGGGATCCAGCTCTCCGCCAACCGGATGCTGAGCGTCGGTGACTGGCTGCAGATGGACAAGTACGGCGCCGATGGCGAGGTGACCGACATCGGGCTTACCACGGTCAAGGTGTCGAACTGGGACAAGACCATCACCACCATTCCCACCTATGCCCTGATCTCCGACTCTTTCAAGAACTGGCAGGGGATGACCGAGTCGGGGGGGCGCCGCATCAAGCGTAGCGTCAATATCGACATGACCAGCGTGCGCTTTCTGACCGCCGAGGAGCAGTTGCAGCTCAAGCAGGCGCAACTGTTGGCTCCCTATCTCAGTCGCAAGGAGCAGGAGCTGAGCGCTTACAACCAGCAGCTGAGCGATGCCCTGAGCTGCCCCATCAACGGTCGTCACCTCACCAACCTTGGCACCCTGCGCGCCTATCTGGATGCCTACCTGCGTGCCCACCCCGGCATTCGCAAGGACATGACCCTGATGGTGCGCCAACTGGCACCCACGTCAGACGGTTTGCCGCTGGAAATTTACTGCTTTACCGCGACCACCGCATGGGCCGATTACGAAGGGATCCAGGCCGATATTTTCGACCATATCTTCGCCATCATTGAGCAATTTCATCTGCGGTTGCATCAATCTCCCACAGGTTACGATATGCGTGCCTGGCAACGGGGATAAACAGGGAAATGGGGCGGGTCGGGGACGCGGAAAAAACCGCATATTAATCATCGACCCGTCGCCACTTGTCAGTTGAAATTTGCCGTGCAGAGGAGAAAAATGGCGGCCTTCTCTTCGCGCCCCTGATCCCCTCTTGATCAGCTGCCAGCCCAGAGACGTCACTTCAAGTCATCATCATGGGAAAGTTATGAAGCTCCTTCGCAATAGTGTGGCAACACTCTGCTACAGCCTGCTGCTGACCGCTGCGCCGGTTTTCGCTGTTGAATATGCTCTGCCTGCGGCCAACAGCCGTCTGGTAGGGGAAAATCTGGAATACGTGGTTCCGGCCGAAGAGAACGGCCAGCCGCTGGAGGCCATTGCGGCCAAATTCCAGCTGGGGCTCACCAACATGACCGAAGCCAACCCCGATGCGGATCCCCTGCTGGTACAGACCGGCGAGAAGCTGGTGATCCCCCAGCAGCTGATCCTGCCGGATGCACCCCGTGAAGGGATCGTGCTGAACGTGGCCGAGATGCGCCTCTACTACTACCCCAAGGGTAAAAAAGTGGTGGAAGTGCTGCCCATCGGCATCGGCCAGCTCGGCACCGACACCCCGGAAAACTGGGTGACCAGCGTGCAGCGCAAGAAAGCGGGCCCGACCTGGACCCCGACCGCCAAGATGCATGCCGAATATGCCGCCCGTGGCGAGAGCCTGCCTGCGGTATGGCCAGCCGGCCCGGACAACCCCATGGGTCTGTTTGCCCTCTACATCGGCAAGATGTACGCCATCCACGGTACCAACGCCAACTTCGGCATCGGCCTGCGGGTGAGCCACGGTTGCGTGCGTCTGCGCAACGACGACATCGCCTACCTGTTCAAGCAGGTACCGGTCGGTACCCGCGTCCAGTTCGTCAACCAGCCGATCAAGGCCTCTCTCGAGCCCAACGGCGTCCGCTATCTGGAAGTGCACCAGCCGCTGTCGCGCAGCGAAGAGGAGTTCAACTCCAAGCTGCCGGCACCGCTGCCGATGACCCCGGCGGTGACCCGCTTCATTGCCCACGCCGACAGCGACTCCCAGTTGGTGAAGCAGGCGCTGGAGCAGCGCAACGGCATGCCGATGGCGATCAACCGCTAAGGGCAAATCCCCGTCACGACAAAGGGCGAACAGCAAGCTGTTCGCCCTTTTTGTTTCTGCTGCGTTGACTCAGCTTCGCAGCAGATTTGCCTGCAGCTCGCTGCCGAGCTGATCGAGCAGCTGATAGCGCGCCTTGTAGCTGGCCCGCTTGCGGGAGGGGATCTCCTCCAGTGTCTTGCGGGGCACCTCCAGCGGCAGGCTCATCCAGAGTTCATCCTGCACGCAACCCTGATGCTCCTGCCACAAACCGTCGAGGTCGAACTTGACCCGATCGGCTGTGCGCTTGCTGCTCTGATAGACGTGGCTTTGGGTGCGGATCCCGAGCAGGGTGTTGCACGCCAACCCCCGGGCCAGCTCGGCGGCCATATAGACCAGCAGGGACATGGGGCGCAACCCGCCGCACGCCTTGGTGACCAGCTTGATCTCCTCGCTCTGCCCCTTGCCGCCCTGCAGCGAGCAGATCTCGAGGGTCGGGTTCGGCGCGGGGCGCAGATTGAGGGCCATGTAATAGAGGGCCGCGTCACCCAGCTTGAGGGTCAGGCTCATCTCTCCCTCTTTGCCCATGTGGGTTTGGTAATCCAGTTGCAGGGTCAGCGGTGCCGTCAGCTTGTCGCTCTGCCACTGGGCCAGCAGCAGGCCGCGCCCGCTGTAGATTGCCAGTTGTTGCGCCTTGGGCAGCTGACGTGCCAGCTGCTGGTAGTGGCCGCTGATAAGCCCGGCTCGCAGGCGCTTGTGGAGCCCCTTGTGGCGATAGGGGTGGATCGGCTTTTCCAGAATATCGGGGAAGCGGCTGATCGCCTGCGCCAGCAGCGGTTGCTCCTGCTGCTGGCGATAGAGGGCGCGGGCGCCGGGATTGAGCCAGAGACGCCCCACATACTTGGCCCGTCGGATGAGATGACCCGACTCCTCCACCGGGTGAAGGCGGCGGGCGAGGGTTCGCAGGTGTGACAGATGAGATGACAAGATGCCGACCTCTGACTGGTGTGATGAGACAGGGCGGGGAGTGTAGGAGCGGGGCGCTGGCTTGTAAAAAAATGGATAGTAACAAAATGTGAAAACATAACGCTCAATAGTCGCCGTTGCGACGATATGGCCGTCACGGCCACGGCAGGAAATCTTGCGCCATCCTCTTGATGCGGCAGATGATTTGATGCGCAAAGGTTTTTATTGTGTTTTGTGTTTGTTAAAAGTGGTTGAGCTGGCGCGAACGGCTGATTAAGCTAGGCCGGTTTTTTAGGGATGAGCCCGTCACCAGAGCGGGCAGAAAATGACACAAAACGGAGTTTTGCATGACAGCTAGCACACCTATGTTAATCACCTTCCTGGTGTATATCCTCGGAATGGTGTTGATCGGCTTCGTCGCCTATCGCGCTACCCGCAACTTTGATGACTACATTCTGGGCGGTCGCCGGATGGGGAGCTGGGTGACCGCTCTCTCTGCCGGCGCCTCCGACATGAGCGGCTGGTTGCTGATGGGCCTGCCCGGCGCCGTCTTCGTCAGCGGCATCTCCGAGAGCTGGATCGCTATCGGTCTGGTCATCGGCGCTTACCTCAACTGGCGCTGGGTAGCGGGTCGCCTGCGGGTACATACCGAGAAGAACCGCAATGCCCTGACCCTGCCGGACTATTTCACCTATCGCTTTGAAGATCACAGCAAGGTGCTGCGCATTCTCTCGGCGCTGGTGATCCTGCTCTTCTTCACCATCTATTGCGCCTCCGGCGTGGTGGCCGGTGCCCGCCTGTTCGAGAGCACCTTCGGCATGGATTACAACACCGCCCTCTGGGTCGGTGCCGCTGCCACCATCACCTACACCTTCTTCGGCGGCTTCCTCGCGGTGAGCTGGACCGACACGGTGCAGGCAACCCTGATGATCTTCGCCCTGATCCTGACCCCGGTCTTCGTCATCATCGCCGTCGGCGGGGTGGACAGCGCCATGATCGAGGTGGCCGCCAAGAGCGCCACCAACCTCGACATGTTCAAGAATCTGGATGTGATCGCCATTGTCTCGCTGATGGCCTGGGGCCTTGGCTACTTTGGTCAGCCCCACATTCTGGCCCGTTTCATGGCGGCGGATTCCCACCACTCCATGGCCAATGCCCGCCGTATCAGCATGACCTGGATGGTGTTCTGCCTCGCTGGCGCGGTGGCCATCGGCTTCTTCGGGCTGGCCTATTTCGCCCGCTTCCCGGAAGTGGCGGCTGGGGTGACCGGCAACCCGGAGCGGGTCTTTATCGAGCTTTCCAAAATCCTGTTCAACCCCTGGATCGCCGGTGTGCTGCTCTCCGCCATTCTGGCGGCGGTGATGAGCACTCTAAGTTGTCAATTACTGGTCTGCTCCAGCGCCATTACCGAGGATCTCTACAAGCCCTTCCTGCGCAAGAATGCCTCCCAGCGTGAGCTGGTGTGGGTGGGTCGCCTGATGGTGCTGCTGATCGCCGTGATTGCCATCGCCGTCGCCATGAATCCGGAAAACCGGGTGCTGGGGCTGGTGAGCTACGCCTGGGCCGGTTTCGGTGCCGCCTTTGGTCCCGTGGTGCTGCTCTCGGTGCTGTGGCCGCGAATGACCCGCAACGGCGCGCTGGCGGGCATGCTGGTCGGTGCCATCACCGTCATCGTCTGGAAGCAGTTCGGCTGGCTGGGGCTGTATGAGATCATTCCGGGCTTCCTGTTCGCACTGCTGGCCATCGTGGTGGGCAGTCTGCTGGGCGAAGCGCCCTCAAAAGCGATGCTGGAGCGTTTCCGCGATGCCGAGGAGGAGTACAACACTCCGGCCGAGAGCGCGGGAGAGCCGGTCGTGGTGAACTGATCCCCCTTACCGCTTTCTGATTGAGAGCCCCGCCCCCGGACAAGGAGCGCCCTGGTTGGCCATCCTTGCACCGGTTTGGCGGGGCTTTGTGCTATCTGATTCACTCTTGGGCACTTTTTTATGTTCGGCCGGTGGCTCCTGGGTGCTCGCTTTCTTTTGTCTTGGCACCGAATATGGGACACTAGGCCGCCTGAAGGAGACCTAGTGCATGCGGCTATTCACCCTGATCCTGATCCTCCTGCTGGGGGGACTGCAATATGACCTCTGGCTGGGGAAGAACGGGCTATCCGATTATCAGAACCTGTCGGAGGCCATCTCGCAGCAACAGCGGGACAACCAGACTCTCAAGGATCGTAACGACCTCATTTACCGCGAGATAGATGATCTCACCTCTGGCCTCGAGGCCATCGAGGAGTTGTCGCGCAACGATCTGGGTTACATCAAGCAGGGGGAGACCTTCTACCGGATCATCCCCAAAGAAAAAGACAAAGAGACAGCGCCGGACGATGAGCCATACGATGACTGATGCCAGCCGGGTATCCGGCCTGACGGCGATCGTCCCTGCCGCCGGTATCGGCAGCCGGATGGGGGCCGATTGCCCCAAGCAGTACCTGCAACTGGCGGGTAAAACCATTCTCGAACATACCCTGGAGCGGCTGCTCTCCCACCCGGCCATCGCCCAGGTGATCGTGGCGCTGGCGCCCCATGACCGCTGGTTCGAGGCCCTGCCCGTGGCGGCCGACCCGCGCATTGTGCGGGTAGAGGGAGGCGCCGAGCGCGCCTTTTCCGTCCTCAATGGTCTCCATGTGGCGCAAGGAGAGTGGGTGCTGGTGCACGATGCGGCCCGTCCCTGTCTGACTCACGGCGATCTCGATGCGCTGATTGCCGCGGCCATGAACTGCGGCGGTGCCATTCTCGGCAGTCGGGTGCGCGATACCATGAAACGCTCCGATGGCGAGGGCAATATCATCGCCACCGTCGAGCGCGAGCAGCTCTGGCATGCCCTGACGCCGCAGATGTTCCCGACCCGTACCCTGAAGCGGGCGCTGGAAGAGGGGCTGCTGCTGGGCGCCACCATTACCGACGAGGCCTCCGCCATGGAGCGGGCCGGATTCACTGTGCGGATGGTGGAGGGGCGTGCCGACAATATCAAAGTGACCCGGCCGGAAGACTTGTCACTGGCGGGGCTGTTTTTAAGCCAGCAGGCATAAGCCCCTCAGTCAGAACAGACCGTTCAGAGCTGAGCGTCTCGAACAAACAGGCCCGAACAAGGAGTTAGCATGATCCGGATTGGACATGGTGTGGACGTACACAAAATTGATGGGGTTGGTTTCAGCATGTTGGGAGGTTGCCGCTGATGATGCGCATTGGTCATGGTTTTGATGTCCATAAATTTGGTGGTGTTGGCCCCTGCATGCTGGGTGGCGTGCCGGTTCCCTACGAGCAGGGGCTGGTAGCCCACTCCGATGGCGATGTGGTGCTGCACGCGGTAAGCGATGCCCTGCTGGGGGCTATCGGTGCCGGTGACATCGGTCGCCACTTCCCCGATACCGCTGCCGAGTTCAAGGGGATCGACAGTCGCATTCTGCTGCGTGATGTCTTTGCCCGGGTACAGAAGGCGGGGTATGCCATCGGCAACCTGGATGTGACCATCATCGCCCAAGCCCCCAAAATGGCGCCCCATATCGACGCCATGTGCGCCGTGCTGGCCGCCGATCTGCAATGTGATTTGAACCGGGTGAACGTCAAGGCGACCACCACCGAACAGCTTGGGTTTACGGGGCGCAAGGAAGGGATCGCCACCGAAGCCGTCGTCCTACTGGTGAAACAATAATGCTGGAACAACTTGCCTATCTGCACGGGGCGCCCACCGCCCGCGGTATCCTCAAGGCCGAGGCCGCCGATTTCGTGGTGAATGAAGATCTCGGCTTCGAGCCTTGCGGGGAAGGGGAGCATATCTTCGTCCGGGTGCGCAAAACCGGCGAGAACACCGCCTGGGTAGCGGGTCTGCTGGCCGATGCGGCCGGGGTCAACCGCAATGCGGTGACCTGGGCGGGCCTGAAGGATCGCCACGCGGTGACCGAGCAGTGGTTTGGCATTCATCTGCCGGGCAAGGCCGAACCGGACTTGTCGGTCATCGAGAGCGACAGCATCCAGATCCTGCAAGCCAGGCGTCACAACCGCAAATTGCGGGTCGGCTACCTCAAGGGCAACCATTTCACCCTGCGTCTCACCGGTCTGGAACAGGCCGACGGGCTGGAGGCGCGCCTGCAGGCCATCGCCACTCAGGGCGTACCCAATTACTATGGTGAGCAGCGTTTTGGCCGCGATGGCAACAACCTGGAAGCGGCCAAGGCGATGTTTGCCGGCAAGCGGATCAAGGATCGCAACAAGCGTTCCCTCTACCTCTCTGCCGCCCGCAGCATGCTGTTCAACGCCATTGTCAGCGCCCGTATCGAGCAGGGGCTGGCTCATCAGCTGCTGGCCGGTGACTGCGTGATGCTCAAGGGCAGCCACTCCATCTTCAGTGAAGAGGTGCTGACCCCCGAGCTGGAAGCGCGTCTCGCCTCCGGCGATGTGCAGCTCACCGCGCCCCAGTGGGGCCGTGGCCGCCTGGCCAGTCAGGGCGCCGCTGCCGAGTTCGAACAGGGCGTGCTGGCCCCTTACAGCGATTGGTGTGACGGGCTGGAGAAAGCCGGGCTGGATCAGGACAGGCGTCCCCTGCTGCTCAAGCCGGAGCAGATGAGCTGGCAGCTGGACGGCGAGGCGCTGACCCTCTCCTTCTTCCTGCCGGCGGGCGCGTTTGCCACCAGCGTGGTGCGCGAGTTAATGCAGGCCGAAGAGGCCGATCACGGTTTCAGGAATCAGACCGATGCGAATTCTGGTCAGTAATGATGATGGTGTGCATGCTGAGGGGATTCGTGCCCTCAGCGAGGCGCTGCGCGCCTGCGGCGAGGTCATTGTGGTGGCGCCGGATCGTAACCGCAGCGGCGCGAGTCACTCCCTGACGCTGGAAGTACCGCTGCGGGTTACCCGCATTGCAGAAAACGGCTTTAATGGGGGCGAGAGCTATGCTGTGAAGGGGACGCCGACCGACTGCGTGCATCTGGCGGTCAACGAGCTGGTGCGTCCTGAACCCGACATGGTGGTGGCCGGCATCAACCACGGCGCCAACCTGGGGGATGATGTCATCTACTCGGGCACGGTCGCCGCGGCCACCGAGGGGCGCCATCTTGGCTACCCCTCCATCGCCATCTCGCTGGTGGGCAAGACCCACTTCGCCACGGCGGCCCACTATGCGGCCCTGCTGGTGAAGGGGCTGATGAAACACCCCCTGCCTGCCGATCAGATCCTCAACGTCAACGTGCCGGACTTGCCCCTCGAGCAGATCAAGGGGATCAAGACCACCCGCCTTGGCAATCGCCACCGGGCGGAGTCGGTGATCTGCACCGAGGATCCCCGTGGCCAGCCCATCTACTGGATCGGCCCCCCCGGTAGCCAGCAGGATGCCGGTGACGGTACCGATTTTGCTGCCATCGAGCAGGGCTATGTCTCGATTACCCCCCTGACCATCGATATGACTGCCTATGACAGTCTCGCCGGTCTGGGGGCCTGGTTAGATCTGCAGGGATGAGGGTGGTGTGATAGTACAGCGCCTGTTAAATCAGCTCATTGCGCAGGATATTCGCGATTTTCGCGTGCTGGCGACCATCGCGAAAGTGCCGCGCCAGCTGTTTGTGGACGAGGCCATGGCGCACAAGGCGTGGGATAACACCGCCCTGCCCATTGGCCACGGCCAGACCATTTCGCAGCCCTATATGGTGGCGCGAATGACCGAGTTGCTGATGCAAAACAATCCGGCCCACGTGCTGGAGATTGGCACTGGCTCGGGCTACCAGACGGCGATCCTCGCCCATCTGGTGGAGCATGTGTATACCGTGGAGCGGATCAAGTCGCTGCAGTTCCAGGCCAGACGCCGACTGCGCCAGCTCGATCTGCACAATGTCTCGGCCAAGCACGGCAACGGCTGGCTGGGGTGGCCCAACAAGGGGCCTTATGACGCCATTCTGGTGACGGCCGCGGCGAGCGAGATCCCGACGGCGCTCACCGATCAGCTGGCCGAAGGGGGTCGACTGGTGTTGCCCGTGGGTGACAGCCAGCAGACCCTGCAACTGATCGAACGATCCGGATCCCAGCTGACCAGCCGTATTCTGGAGCCGGTACGTTTTGTTCCCCTGATTGACGGAGATGTTGAGTGAAGTTGTTTTCCCGTTTGTACGTACTGGTGATGCAGTGGGCTCGCCACAAGCATGCCCCCTGGTATCTCTCCATCACCGCTTTCATCGAGTCGGTATTCTGGCCGATCCCGGTGGACGTGATGCTGGCACCGATGGCGCTCGCCAAGCCCCACAAGGCGTGGCACTACGCCACGCTGGCTACTGTCTTCTCTGTGCTGGGTGCCCTGTTTGGCTATGCCCTTGGCTATGCCCTGTGGGATCCGGTCGTGCTGCCACTGGTGGAGTCTGTGGGCTATCAGGACAAGATCGAGATTGCTCGCAACTGGTTTGAGCAGTGGGGGATCTGGGTCATTTTCATTGCCAGCTTCACCCCTATCCCCTACAAGGTGTTTACCGTGACGGCAGGGTTGTTGCAAATGGCTCTGCTGCCCTTCATCATCACCTCCCTCATCGGTCGTGGCATGCGCTTTTTCCTGGTGGCGGGCCTGATGCGCTGGGGTGGCGAGAAGATGGAACGCAAACTGATGCACTATGTTGATGTGCTCGGTTGGCTCTGTATTGGTCTGGCCGTGGTGGCCTATTTCTGGTTTAGTCGTTAAGGATCCATTATGCGTTCGCGTATTTGGCAAGGAAGCAGTGTCGTGGTGTTGTCATGGCTGCTGCTTGCCTGCTCCTCCAGTAAAAATGCAGCTCCGGTAGATGGTGTTGATGAGGGGCAGTTTGTCTCGACCATTCCGGCTCGCCAAAGCGGTGCCCAGGTCAGCGCCCCCATTCAGGGCGGCAGCTATGTGGTGAAACGGGGCGATACTCTCTACTCCATCGCCTTCAACTCCGGCAACGACGTGCCGTCGCTGGCCAGCCTCAACAACATCAGCCCGCCCTACAACATCTATCCGGGGCAGCGACTGCGGCTCGATGGTTCCAGCGCCAGTGTTGGCAGCAGCCGCAGTGCCGGTACCTATGAGGTGCGCCGCGGCGATACCCTGAGCAGCATCGGCCGCCAGTTCGGCATGACGCCGCAGGCGCTGGCCCAGAGCAACAATCTGAGCGCCCCCTATGCGCTGCAACCGGGTCAGGTGCTCAATGTCCAGACTGCAGGCGGCGGTTCGACCCAGATGGTGGCTGCGACTCGTCCGGCAACCGTGACGCCGGTGGCCGTGAGCCGTCCCAGCAGCGGTCCGCGTCCGTTGGCCGAGCCGAGTGGATCTGGTCAGACCACGCCGTTCATCTCTCAGAAATCCGTTGCTCCGGCAGCACCGAAGGAATACGCTCAGTCAAAAGAACAAAAAACAAACAACTCCCAGTCGAGACTTGCTTGGCACTGGCCCGCAAAAGGCCGGATTGTCGAGGGGTTCTCTGTTGCAGAACAGGGTAACAAGGGGATCGACATAGCCGGCCAGAAGGGGCAACCCGTCTACGCCGCCAGCAGCGGTAAAGTGGTATACGCTGGCAGTGCTTTAAGGGGGTACGGCAAGCTGATTATCCTCAAGCATGATGATGACTATCTCTCCGCTTACGCACACAACGACGAGTTGCGGGTGAAGGAAGGGGACAGCGTCAAGGGGGGCTCGGTCATTGCCAACATGGGTAGCACGGACGCGCCGGATGTGCGATTGCATTTCGAGATCCGGTACAGAGGCAAGTCGATCAATCCGATGAGCTATTTGCCAAAGCGTTAACCCCAGAGAGACCGTCTTACTCTGGTAACGTCAGGGAGACACACCATGAGCCAAGAACAACTGGTAATGCAGGATGCAGAGTTAGAGTTTGACGCTGAACCCGAATCTCACGAGGTAGAAGAGTTGCAGGAGGTAGCCGCCGAGGCGGACGAGACTATCTCCGATGAGTTGCTGGCACCTGAGCTGAACAAGGTGATGGATGCCACGCAACTCTATCTGGGGGAGATAGGTTTCTCCCCGCTGCTCACTGCCGAAGAGGAAGTCTATTACGCCCGTCGTGCCTTGCGAGGTGACAAAGCCGCCCGCAAGCGCATGATCGAGTCCAACCTGCGACTGGTGGTGAAAATCGCCCGTCGTTACAACAACCGCGGCCTGGTGCTGCTGGATCTTATCGAAGAGGGCAACCTCGGTCTTATCCGCGCGGTCGAGAAGTTTGACCCCGAGCGCGGCTTCCGTTTCTCTACCTATGCTACCTGGTGGATCCGCCAGACCATAGAGCGGGCCATCATGAACCAGACCCGCACCATCCGTCTGCCCATTCATGTGGTCAAAGAGTTAAACGTTTACCTGCGCACCGCGCGCGAACTCTCTCACCGTCTCGATCATGAACCGACCGCCGAGGATATTGCCTTCGCGCTGGATCGTTCGGTGGACGATGTGAATCGCATGCTCAAGCTCAATGAGAAGATCACCTCGGTGGACACCCCCATCGGTGGCGATCGCGACAAGGCGTTGCTGGATGTGCTCTCCGACGAGCGCGGCATGGGGCCTGAGCTGGAGTCACAGGAAGATGATATGCGCAGCAGCATTGTCCACTGGCTTGAGGAGCTCAACCCCAAGCAGCGGGAAGTGCTGGCCCGTCGTTTCGGTCTGCTGGGCTATGAGCCGGCCACCCTCGAGGATGTGGGAGCCGAGATTGGCCTGACCCGCGAGCGGGTGCGCCAGATCCAGGTCGAGGGGCTGCGCCGTCTGCGGGAGATCCTGCTGGGTCAGGGGCTCTCCATCGAGGCGCTATTTCGTACCAATTAAGCATCCGCACCAATTAAGTCCGCACCAACTGATCAGCGCATCAGCCAGATAGCACGAGGGGAGCAATCGCTCCCCTCGTTTTTTATTGCTTGTCGTCTGGCGATGGCTTCGTGGTTATACCAGCTCGGCCAGCATGGTGTCGGCGTAGGGCACCAGTGCTTCGCCCTTCTTCACCTTGGTGAGGTAGTCCGGGTTGGCGATAAGCGGACGACCGATGGCCACCAGATCGAAGCGGTTGGCCTCGATGGCCGCAGCGGCGCGCTCGGCGTCGTAGTTGCCCACCCCGACCAGATTGCCCTTGTAGTGGGCGCGCAGATAGTCGGAGGCACGGCCACCCAGATAATCGAAGGTGAGGTTGTCATCGAAGATGCCGAGGTGGATATAGGCCAGCGGGCGATCGTTGAGCTTGCCCAGCAGATAGTCGAACACGGCGCGATCTTCCGGGCTGCCCGCCAGATGGACATAGGCACCCGGGGAGAGGCGAATACCTACCCGATCACCACCGATACGGGCGCTGATGGCATCGACCACTTCCAGTGCGAAGCGGCTCATCTTTTCCGGGTTGCCACCGTAGTTGTCGCTGCGCAGGTTGGTGGAGTGGTGCAGGAACTGGTCGATCAGGTAGCCGTTGGCACCGTGGATCTCCACCCCGTCAAAGCCAGCCTCGATGGCGTTGGCAGCGGCTTGGGCGTAATCCCGCACCAGCTGGGCGATTTCGGCCTCGGTCAGGGCGCGCGGCACCTGATAGGTCAGCTCGCGCATGCGGGGCACTGTGCCCTCGTGCGCCACGGCAGAGGGAGCCAGCACTTCAGCCTGATGGAAGAAGGGGTGGGAGAGGCGGCCGACGTGCCACAGCTGGGCGAAGATCTTGCCGCCTTTGGCATGCACGGCGCTGGTCACTTTCTTCCAGCCATCGATCTGCGCCTGGGTGAAGAGGCCTGGGGTATTGGGGTAGCCCTGCGCGTCGGGGCGGATGATGACGGCCTCGGAAACAATCAGGCCGATGTCGGCGCGGCGGCCGTAATAGGCAGCCATCTGCTCGGTCGGCACCAGACCTGGGCCTGCCATGCAGCGGGTGAGCGGGGCCATCATGAAACGGTTGGCCAGGGTCAGAGTGTCATTGAGTCGATACGGCTGAAACAGGGTATTCATGATAGGTTGTCCTGAACGGGTTATTCTTGAACGTGCATTCAAGACGTTTTTTGCGTCGGGCGCAAGCTTTTTTGAATGCGCGTTCAAGAAGGTTGGCCCGAGCGGGCGGCTGGGGTAAACTTGCCGCCCTTTCCAGCCACTCTTTATCGGCGGGCCCTGTTGCCCCTTGCCGGTGAACCATTTCCCACGGGAGGAACCATGCGCATAGCCGAGTTTGATCGGGACGAGGTACTGCGAAATGCCATGGAAGCGTTTCGCGCCAAGGGATATGCCAAGACCACCATGCAGGAGCTGGTGGCCGCCACCGGCCTCCATCCGGGCAGCATCTACGGCGCCTTTGGTAACAAGCGAGGCCTGCTGCTGGCTGCGGTGGATCACTATGTCGAGGGCAAACGCACCCTGCGCCGCTCCCTGCTCGACAACCCGAGCCCGCTGGCGGGCCTTGCGGCCTATCTCGACCGGATTGTGGGTGAGGCGCTCTGCGGCTCCTGTCTGGTGACCCGCACCATGATGGAGCTGAGCGAGCAGGATGAGGAGCTGACCCAGCGGGTCAAGGGTATCTATGGCGAGCTGGAGCAGGATCTGGCCGAGTTGCTGACACAGGCGCAAGCAAAGGGTGAACTGGCCCCGGATAGCAATATCCACACCCTCACCGCCCTGCTGCTGATCAACCTGCAAGGGTTGGTCACCTTCGCCCAGTGCCGCCCCGATCGCCCCCTGCTCGACGACGTAGTCGCCCAGCTGATGCGGGCCCTGCGGGCGTAACGCGATATCGCAGAAACAACAGTGGCTCCCTCGGGAGCCACTGTTGTTTCTGGTCTCAGCCCTTCCTCGGCTTTTCCATCAATCTTTGATGCCAGACGCCGCGGCCTCATCTCGGCCCCACCAGCTCCTTCATCAAATCTTTCAGCCATACCAGTGCGGGTTGCTGGGCGTGCACGGGGTGCCAGACGCAGTTGAGGTGATAATCCGGCACGTCTTCGGGCAGCGGCAGGCTTTTCAGCGGCCAGTGGGTGGCGAGCAGCTCGGCCACCATGCTGGGCAGCACCAGCAGGTGATCGCTCTGGCTGACAATGGCTGCGGCGGACATATAACTCTGGCTGTTGACCGAGATGGTGCGGCTAAAGCCCTGACTTTTCAGATAGCGGTCGAGGCTCGCCTCCGAGGTGCCAAGGGGCGAGTGGAACACATGGGGCATGGCGATGAGCTGCTGCAGGGTGATGCGCTCCTGCCACTGGGAGGGGTCATCCTCGGCGCCGGCGGGGGCCGATTTGGCAATCGGCAGATCGGCGCGCACCAGCCCGGCCAGCGGCTCGGTGAGCCAGGTCTCTTTGCCGAGATACCCCGGAACCTGCATGTACTCGTCAAAGCCCAGCACCAGATCGATCTCGCCGCTCGCCAGCTCGGCTTCGGGCAGGGTGTCGCGCAGGATGCGGATCTCGATGGTGACCCCTGGCGCCAGCCGTCTGAGCCGCTGAATAAGCGGCGGGATCAGCACGCACTCCACGTAATCTGTGGTGCAGAGCACGAAGCGCCGCTTCGACTGGCTCGGCTCGAACTCTTCTTCCTCGGTGAGCTGCTGCTCCAGCAGCCGAAGCGCCTGCTGCACCCCGAGATGCAGCCGCTGGGCGCGCGGGGTTGGCAGCATCCCCTGCGGGGTGCGCACCAAAAGCGGGTCGCCGAGAAAGGTGCGCAGCCGGTTAAGGGAGTGGCTCATGGCGGGCTGGCTGATAAAGAGCGCTTCGGCGGCACGAGTGACGCTGCCCTGCGTCATCAGGGCGTCAAACGCGAGCAGCAGATTGAGGTCGAGCTGGTGTAGTTTCATGGGGGGGATTATTCGCCGTGTTTATGGGACAATCCATCCTATTCATTTGATGGATGGGGGCGCAACGTCTTACTCTGCGACCCACTCTTATTTTTCCGGGTTCCCGCACCGCATCTGGCGTAAACGGGGACCTCAATCCATGCAAGGAGCCTTGCGATGAGCATCAAGACCATTAACTCCACGCCGGCCGCCGACGGCTTCACCATGCCCGCCGAGTGGGCGCACCAGCAGGCCGTCTGGATGATCTGGCCATTTCGCCCGGACAACTGGCGCGTAGCCGGTCGCTTCGCGCAAGAGACCTTCGCCAAGGTGGCCGATGCCATCGGCGGTGCTACCCCGGTCTTTATGGGGGTGCCAGCCCGGTTTATGGAGCAGGCCCGCGCCATCATGCCCGCCCACGTCACTCTGGTTGAGATGAACAGCGATGACTGCTGGGCCCGCGATACCGGCCCGACCATCGTCACCAACGCGGCCGGCGAGTGCCGTGGGGTGGATTGGGGCTTCAACGCCTGGGGCGGTCACAAGGGCGGTCTCTACTACCCGTGGAATCAGGATGAGGAAGTGGCAGCCCAGATGCTGACCCAACACGGCATGGCTCGCTACGATGCGCCGCTGATTCTGGAAGGGGGCTCCATCCACGTTGATGGCGAAGGCACCTGCCTGACCACCGCCGAGTGCCTGCTCAACGAAAACCGCAACCCGCACCTGACCAAAGAGCAGATCGAAGCGCACTTGCGCGACTATCTGGGCGTCACCAGCTTTATCTGGCTGGACGAAGGCGTCTACATGGATGAAACCGACGGCCACATCGACAACATGTGCTGCTTCGTGCGTCCGGGTGAAGTGGCCCTGCACTGGACTGACGACCAGAACGATCCCCAGTACGCCCGCTCCGTGGCCGCCCTCAAGGTGCTGGAAGCGGCGGTCGATGCCAAGGGTCGCAAGCTGAAAGTGTGGAAGCTGCCCCAGCCGGGCCCGCTGTTCTGCACTGAAGAGGAGTCTGCCGGTGTCGAGAGCGGTACCGGTGTGCCGCGCGAGGCAGAAGGCCGTCTGGCCGGTTCCTACGTGAACTTCCTTATCACCAACGATCGCATCGTCTACCCGCTGCTGGATGCCGCCACCGATGGCGAAGCCCAGCGAATTCTGGAAGAGATCTTCCCGGAGCACACCGTGATCGGCGTGCCGGCCCGCGAGATCCTGCTGGGCGGTGGTAATATCCACTGCATTACCCAGCAGATCCCTTCAGGTCAGTAAACTGGTCGAAGAGTGTAGAAATTCAAAACCCCACGCTGTGGGGTTTTATCTCTTGATAGTGTGATGGTCGCAGGCGCTGATGCGGCGATCATCATGACAAACAGTCACCCTTTTACAGGAGATCCCCATGATCGAAGTGACCGAGGTTTCCATTGCCGAGCTGCGTGCCGCGCTCGAATCAGGCCGCACTACTGCGGTCGAACTGGTCAAGGCCTATCTGGCCCGTATCGAGGCCTATAACGGCCCCGAGACTGCCACCAAACTCAACGCCGTGGTGGTCGCCAATCCCGATGCACTGAAAGAGGCCGAGGCTTCCGATGCCCGCCGCGCCCGTGGCGAGACTCTGGGCCCGCTCGACGGCATCCCCTACACCGCCAAAGACAGCTATCTGGTCAAGGGGTTGACTGCCGCCTCCGGCAGCCCGGCCTTCAAGGATCTGGTGGCCCAGCGCGATGCCTTTACCGTGGAGCGCCTGCGCGCAGCCGGTGCCATCTGCCTTGGCAAAACCAATATGCCGCCGATGGCCAATGGCGGCATGCAGCGCGGCGTCTATGGCCGTGCAGAGAGCCCCTACAACGCCGACTACCTGACCGCGCCGTTTGCCTCCGGCTCCTCCAACGGTGCCGGTACTGCCACCGCCGCCAGCTTCTCCGCCTTCGGTCTGGCCGAAGAGACCTGGTCGAGCGGCCGCGGCCCTGCCTCCAACAACGGCCTGTGCGCCTACACCCCGTCCCGTGGCGTCATCTCGGTGCGCGGCAACTGGCCGCTGACTCCGACCATGGATGTGGTGGTGCCCTATGCCCGCACCATGGCCGATCTGCTGGAGGTGCTGGATGTGGTCGTCGCCGACGATGCCGAGACTCGTGGCGATCTCTGGCGCATGCAGCCCTGGGTGCAGCTGCCCAAGGCCTCCGAGGTGCGTCCGGCTTCCTATCTGGAGCTGGCTGCCAAGGCCGATGCCCTCAAGGGCAAGCGCCTCGGCGTGCCGCGCATGTTTATCAACAAGGATGAACTGGCTGGCACCAGCGAAAACCCCGGCATCGGCGGCCCGACCGGTCAGCGTATCCATACCCGTCCGACCGTGATCGCCCTGTGGGAGCTGGCCCGTCAGGCGCTGGAAGCCGCTGGTGCAGAAGTTATCGAAGTGGACTTCCCGCTGGTCTCCAACTGCGAAGGTGACCGACCCGGCGCGCCGACCGTGTTCAATCGCGGCATCGTGAGCCCGGAGTTCCTCAACGACGAGCTGTGGGAGCTCTCCGGCTGGGCGTTCGACGACTTCCTGCGCGCCAACGGCGACCCCAAGCTCAACAAGCTGGCCGATGTCGATGGGCCGAAGATCTTCCCCCACGATCCGGGCACCCTGCCGAACCGCGAGGGCGATCTGGCAGCGGGCATGGACGAGTACGTCAATATGGCCAAGCGCGGCATCAAGCGCTTTGACGAGATCCCCACAGTGCCGGACGGTCTGCGCGGTCTGGAGAAGACCCGCAAGCTGGATCTGGAAGACTGGATGGACGGGCTTAAGCTCGACGCCGTGCTGTTCCCGACAGTGGCCGATGTTGGCCCGGCTGACGCGGATGTGAATCCGGCCTCCGCCGATATCGCCTGGAGCAACGGCATCTGGGTTGCCAACGGTAACCTCGCCATTCGCCACCTTGGCGTGCCGACCGTTACCGTCCCTATGGGGGTGATGGCCGATATCGGTATGCCGGTGGGGCTGACCTTCGCCGGTCGCGCCTATGACGATAACAACCTGCTGCGCTTTGCCTCGGCCTTCGAGTCCACCGGCAGCAAGCGTATGGTGCCGCCACGGACGCCGCCGTTGGGGTGAATGCTGTTGGGATTTAAATCTCTCGGACTCTTTTTGAAATAATAAAAAACCACCCATTATACGGGTGGTTTTTCATTTCTGTGATGGATGAGTTCTAGATTAAAATTAGATATTATTTTTGCCGTAAGCAAATTCATGTTTATCTAACATTAACTATCCCTTTTAAGCATGGTGGGGTGGGTGTTTTTTGCCCTTTCGAACAACCAGTTTACCATGCAAATTCGACATGCTCGTATAACCCCTCTTCTAAATTCGTCATCCTCTATGCTGTCATGATGTCCAAATTTCTCTGGCATAAGATCCCCGTTGAGTAGCTGCCCAGAGTGAACGATCTCTGAACGATACTTATATATCTTATTCGAAAATTTCTTGAACGTAGGATCATTATTACCATACTTTAACATGAAGTTTAGAAACTTCTTGGTGACTTGATGTTTTTTCTGTTGGCATTGTTCGCATTTCTCTACAGGAGTATCATTGTTTTCTACATTAACCAATGTTTCTAAGCATGAAACAAAACCAACAAACGATAAACTTGGGGAAATGCTCCATGTATTGGCTCCTTGCTCAAATAATGTACTGGCGCATAGGAAGGCATTTTTATCGACTTCCGACAGAATGAAATATGCGTCGAGAATTAACGTTATATCTTCAGGAAGGCTGAACACATTATCCATATGCTGATAGAGAGTATTATAATGTCTATTAGAGGGGATCATTGGTATGGCATCTAAACCTGTAACCTCTGAGAATGACGAAATATTGGCTGATATTTCTCGACAAAAATAGGACTCTTGACCCCATATCGGTTCAATATCACCCTCTCGTTCTGTAGGAATGAACCAGCCTTGTTTACCTGTAGAGCAGGAAATTCTATTAACAGATATAACTCCAAGGACTAAAACAATCTCTCTAAATACTTCACTAGACAATTCTACATCCAGTACCCAATCAGGAATTTCTTCTTGGGTGACAGAATTAATCCTCACTGCATCGGCTTTTCTGGATTTCCATTGAAATATACAAGGTTTGTTTTCGCCAATTAAATATGGTGCCTTTTTCATGGAGGCTGTTGGTGGCAGAATCTGAAACATATCTCTATACCGGTACCAACCAGTAATAGGCAAATCACTTAATAATATGCATTGTTTATAGAGATATGCCATTTGTGTGTCTCTGAAAGCGTTTCTTGTAGAGTGCCATGAATCAGTGATATACAGCAAAAAAGTTTCTAATGGATTTACTGCTTTTTGGCAGCTACACCAATGTTGAGGGCCGTAGGTTCGAATAGCGAAGCGTATTCGGACGATCGCGAAAGTAAGGGCGTTGAGGTGACGCTGATGTTCAGGGTTTCCTGCTTCTCTTGCTATCAGGATATTCGCGGTAAACGGACGATTACGCTGCGCTAATCGACCCTACATGATGTGGCATATTGTTACCTCCCCCTCATCCCCAGCCCTTCTCCCGCAAGGGGAGAAGGGGGCAAATAGACTCCGCTGATTGTGCTTTACGTACGAGATTCGGGTGGGGGTTTGGAATTGGCACAGGCCATCCCCTCTCCCTCGGGAGAGGGCTAGGGTGAGGGGCTGCTATCTGTGTTGTCGTTTCGTTTTGAGCCTTTACCTCTCTCCACTTCCCGCACCGTCGATCGCCATATTGGTCGTGGCTCGTCGCCGATTCCCCCCTGATTTTTCTGAATTTTCCCAGACTTCACCTTCTCTTCACACAACCTCATTTTCCCCTCACAAATCCCCCGTATCTTCTGCCCACTGCTTAAAAGGCCCGGCTTGCCACAGGGGTGGCGAGGGGCGGTTGGTTCGAGGGATCAAGATGATGAAAGGTTGGATGAAGTGCACATTGGCCGGGGCCGTGGTGCTGATGGCGAGTTTCTGGGGTGGCAGCGTGCGGGCAGCGGGGATCGAGCTCAAGCAGGTGAGCGGCCCTGTCTATGTTGTTGAAGATAACTACTACGTCAAAGAGAACTCCATGGTCTATTTCGGGGCCAAGGGGGTGACTGTGGTGGGGGCGACCTGGACGCCGGATACCGCCCGCGAGCTGCACAAGCTGATAAAAAGAGTCAGCAGCAAGCCGGTGCTGGAGGTGATCAACACCAACTACCACACCGATCGGGCGGGCGGTAACGCCTACTGGAAGTCCATCGGTGCCAAGGTGGTGGCGACGCGCCAGACCCGGGATCTGATGAAGAGCGACTGGGCCGAGATTGTCGCCTTTACCCGCAAGGGGCTGCCGGAGTACCCGGATCTGCCGCTGGTGCTGCCAAACGTGGTGCACGATGGCGACTTCACCCTGCAAGAGGGCAAGGTGCGCGCCTTCTACGCGGGGCCGGCCCACACGCCGGACGGCATCTTTGTCTACTTCCCCGACGAGCAGGTGCTCTATGGCAACTGCATCCTCAAGGAGAAGCTGGGCAACCTGAGCTTTGCCAATGTGAAGGCCTATCCGCAGACCATCGAGCGGCTGAAAGCGATGAAGCTGCCGATCAAGACGGTGATCGGCGGTCACGACTCGCCGCTGCACGGCCCCGAGCTGATTGATCACTACGAGGAGCTGATCAAGGCGGCGCCGCAGTCATAACGGCTGCGCGACAGACTGGCAGCAAGCCTTGCCATTGCTGCAATCAGCAGCCATAACGGCACACCACAAAACGCCCGCTTTCAGGAAATAAGCGGGTGTTTTGCATTGGCGGCTTTTTTGGTGGCTGTGAGTGCGTGGCATTAACGCTGTTCAAGGGAGGGAGGCTTTCATAAGATGGCCCTCTCTCTTTTCCCTGAAAGTTATCCATTTTCGTTATGCAATACGCCTCTCTCGCGCGCCTCAAGCAGGCCTTTATCACCGGGATGTGGGCCTCGCTGGTCAGCATCGTTATCGGCTTCGCCTTCAAGGTGTGGCTGGCGCAGTGGGTCGCCAAGGGGGAGCTGGCGCTGTTCAACAGCGTGGTGGATTTGATCTCCCTCTCCTTTATCCTGATGACCGGCTTTCGCTCCTCCATGGTGGTGAGCTACTCCCAGACCAAGAACGATCGGGACATCATCAATATCTTTCGCTACTTCCTCATCGGCATCGTGCTGCTCACCTGGGGGGCGGTGATCCCCTATATCAAGCACGGGCTCCATATCCGGGTGGAGTATCTGCAACTGGTGGGGGTCATCTTCGGGCTGGGGCTCAAGGTCTACTTCACCAATCTGGTGGCCATGTACCGGATGTATGCGCTCTCCAATCGGGTCACCTGGCTGGAGCCGCTGGCCAACGGCCTGCTGTTTATGGCCTGTTACTTTGGGCTCGGGATGGATGCGCTTGCCTCGCTCTTCTACGGGCTGACCTTCTCGTCGCTCGCCATCGCCGGTTATATGTATGTTTCGCGGCGCCGGGCCATCGCCACCAGGCCGCTCGCCAAGGTGGCGCTCGGCCCCGAGATGGTGAGCTATGTGAAGAAGAGCTTTACCGCCTCGCTGGAGGCGGGGGCCAGCATCCTGATGATTTACATCACTGTGCTGCTCACCATCCGCCACTTCAGCCTCGACGAGCTGGGGGATTTTCAGGTGGTGGTGCGCCCCATCTTCACCTATATGACCACCTTGTTCGTCTTCCCCATCTACCGCTTTGTGCTGCCTGAGCTGGCGGTCAATCTGCGCAACGGCGATCACCGCCAGATCAGGATGATCCGCAGCTGGATCTTCCGCCTCTCCACCATCGTCAGTCTGGCGTTCTTTGGCTTGATGCTGCTGGCGGGCAAGCCGCTGGTGTTGCTGTTCTTCCCCGCCGACTACGTGGGGGCGGTGCCGGTGCTGTTCCACTTCTCCATCTTCTTCATCTTTATGATGCTCAACGGCTATCAGCTCGCCTACATTAAAGCTCACGGCCACTTTACCCAGAGCCTGCTGATCCGGCTGGCGGGTATAGTGGCGCTGGTCGCCGCCTACTATCTGGTGGCCGAGTTCACCGCCAACGTGGTGGCGATTATCGTGGCGCTGGGCCTCGGCTATATGGTGATGTTTATCCTCTCGACCCTGGCGGAGCGGCAGATCCTGCGTACCCTGCCACCTGAGCTGGCGACGGCGCCCTAGCTGTCGCCGCGAGTGTGCGCGGTATCTGTGGGCTGAAGGGGTTTGCAGGAGAGGATGGGTTGAAGCGACCAAGCAAAGAGAACGCCCGGGATCGGGCGTTCTCTTTGCTTGGGGCTCGCAGCCCCGCAGTTGCCCCTTTATGGCAGACGGGGCGTGGCGGACATCGGTATAAGATGGAGTTGGGTCATTTCGGGAAAACCCATAAATCCTGCTTATAGTGAGCCGGTTTGCCGCTGCGCCCCCGCACGGCGGCAAAACCGGCCGCACAGGGGCTTGTTCCGGTTTGCAGGGATGGGTTTGCAAGGATTGGTTGGAAGGGATTGGCGCGGGCCGTTAGCGCCGGCCCTTGCCACCCTTGTTGCCAGCGAGGGCCTGCTTTCTGGCGCGCTGCTTCTGGGCCGCCTTGCTGTTGCGGCGCGGCTCGGGCTCGAAGCGGGTGAGATCCGGCTCAAAGCCGGGGAACCACTGCTGGGGCAAACGGGTGTCGAGCACCGCTTCCACCTTCTCCAGCAGCGGCGCATCTTCCGGGCTGAACAGGGTGATGGCGAGCCCCTTGTTGCCAGCGCGGCCGGTGCGACCGATACGGTGGACGTAATCCTCTGCCACAAACGGGAACTCAAGGTTAATCACGTAGTTGAGATCCGTGATATCGAGGCCGCGGGCCGCCACGTCGGTGGCAACCAGCGCCTGCAGGGTACCGGCGCGAAACTCCAGCAGCACCTTCTCCCGCGCGCTCTGCGACAGGTCGCCGTGGAAGGCGAGCGCATTGATGCCCGCCTTGCCAAGCTGCTGGGCCAGTTTGTCGGCCCCCTGCCGGGTGCGGCTGAAGATGAGGGCCGGTGCCCACCCTTTCACTTTCAGCATATGTTCGACCAGCGCCAGCTTGCGATCGCTGTCCACCGTGTAGACCCGCTGCTCCACCTCGGCCGCCGTGGTGTTGCGCGGTGCCACCTCGATAAGCGCCGGGTCGCGCAGCAGCACTTTGCTCAAGGCAAACAGGTTGTCGTCGCAGGTGGCGGAGAAGAGCAGGGTCTGGCGATCCGTCGGGATCTGTTTGAGCAGCGCGGTGATCTCGTCCATAAAGCCCATGTCGAGCATGCGATCCGCTTCGTCAAACACCAGATGGCGCAGCGCCGCCAGACTCAACGCCCCCTGTCGCAGATGGTCGAGCAGGCGGCCCGGGGTGGCGATCAGGATATCCACTCCGGCTTGAAGCGCCTCGACCTGAGCCGCGATACTCACCCCGCCGTAGACCTGCGTGCTGGTGAGACCGGTACCCTGGCCGTAGCGCGCGACACTCTCGGCAACCTGCACCGCCAGCTCGCGGGTCGGCACCAGCACCAGCGCGCGGATCGGACGGGCGGTGTCGCTCGCAGGGTGTTGCATCAGTTGCTCCAGCAGCGGCAGCACAAAGGCGGCGGTCTTGCCGGTGCCTGTCTGGGCCCCCGCCATCAGATCCCGCCCCGCCAGAATGACCGGGATGGCGCGAGTCTGAATGGGGGTCGGCGCGGCATAGCCCAGTTCGCTCAGGGTCTGCTGCAGACGGGGGGAGAGGGCCAGTTCGGCAAAGGAGGCTGTGGACATAGGGGCACCAGTCGGGGTTATCGCGGCCTGCGGCCACGATGCAATGAGTGATCGTGGCCGCGATGGTAACAGAAGCAGGGGGAGCGGCAGAAGGCGGCTATGCCCCTGCGTCGTCCGGCAACGGGCGGATCAGCCGGATCTTTTTGCCCTCGTAGCAGGCGATGTTGTGTTTGCCGTGCTGTTTGACGTGGTAGAGCAGCTCGTCGGCGAGATGCACCGCCTCGGTGACGGTGAGGTAGTCGCGAATGCGGATCACCCCGGCGGAGAAGGTGATGGGGGTGGGCAGCTCGGGGATCCCCAATGGCCGATCCAGCAGGCGACCAGCTGAGTGGATCATCATCTCGTCATCCTCCATCCCCTTGAACAGCACGATAAACTCTTCGCCGCCCCAACGGATGGCGCTGTCCACCTTGCGGATATTGCTTCTGAGGTGGCGGGCAAAGGCGACCAGTGCCAGATCCCCTACGCCATGGCCATAGGTGTCGTTGATCGACTTGAAGTTGTCGATATCGAGGATCATCAGGTAGTCGTGCTCATGGAGCAGGCTCTGGCAGAGCACATCTCTGCGGGGCAGCCGGGTCAGGTGGTCGGTGTGCGCCAGGGTGCGCAGCCGCAGGTAGATCTGCTTCCAGGCCACCATGCCCAGCAACAGCACGATGAGATAGACCTTGAAGGCCGCACTTTGCAGGGCCAGCTTGACGAAATCGAACCAGCTGTAGGACCACTTCAGATAGAGATCATCCCCCGCTTTGGTGCGCATAAAGGGTTTGCTCAGGCAGAGATGCCTCGGGCGGCAGGGCTCGGCGGCTTCAAACGATATGTTGGTGCGGGTCGGGTTGATGGTATCGAAGGGTCGCAGCACATCGTTAAATGCTTCATCGACGGCGATATCGATACCGAGCAGCCCGTATTTGTAACCGCCGCGCCCCGACTGATGGATGAAGGGGAAGTACATCACTATGGTGTTGCGCATGCTGAAGCTGTCGATCTCGATATCGGAGACAAAGGCTTCATCGGCGCTGCACAAGGGGCGTCCGGGGGCAAAGCTGGCGCAACCGAAGTAGTGATACCAGGCGGGCAGTGTCATCAGATCCACCTTGAGCGGCGCCAGTCTGGCGGGCAACACATTGTTGTCAGCCACCATGCCGATCAGCCGGTAGTCATTCCAGATGGTGTAGATGTTGATCACCTCCGGATAGGAGAGGGCATAGCGGAAGGTGTTGAGGATATTGGCTGCCGGGTATTGCAGCGGAATATCGGCAAAGCGGTATTTGCTTTTGAGGTCATACCCATAGAGATAGTCGCTGCCGACGCTATTCGGGAGCGGTGGCTGATCGAGCAGATGGTGCTGTGCCAGATAGCTGGTGATGTTCTCCACCTTGAGGATCTTGGCCCGTTGGTAGAAGACCTCGAACACGTTCTTCTGTCTGGCGGTGATGAGATCCATGTCGTGCTGGATAGTGAGATAGGTGTAGTAGAAGACAGTGCCCAGCCCGGTCAGGGCGAGCAGGGCCAATCCGGCCACTTTGACGATGAACTGGCGAGCAAACGCCGGTGGCCAGCGCAAGGCTGGGGGATTACCTGAAAATAAGGTCATAGGTGTCTGGGTGCAGTACCGATAGGGGCGCGGGCGCCATACGGGCAAAGTATACGCGAAGGAAATCCCGACAGGATCCACCGACAAACCTTGCCAGAAGCTGAAGCCCTCACCACTTATTTATCCCTACTCCACGATCAGCACGCTCTCGCTGGCCAGATGGTGCAGCCACTCCCTGACGATCAGCAGCACGGCGGCAAAGTGCTCGTCGCGTGGCAGCAAGCTGGCGGCGAGGGGATCCCCTTCCGCCATGGCGGCCAGCTGGCCAAAGGCTTGTTCCACCAGATCCCGGTCGAGCTGGTTGTCCCCCAGCGCTTCGGCCAGCGATGGTTGGCTGCGCAGGGTCAGCTGCAAGCCGGGCGGGATCTGCGGGGCGATGCGCATCAGCTCATCTTCCACCACCATGATGGCCCGCTCCAGTTCGAGCGGGGTGGGCGGCGCGTGGCGAAACGGCCCGGGCTGGATGGCGTGGGTGCCAAAGGCCAGCGGGTAGTGTGACGGAGCCGCATCTGGCTGGCTCAGCCAGAGCTGGCTGCTCTGTTCACCAATCTCCAGCAGCAGGGTCATCATCTCCGGTACGGGTTGTGTCATGGTGCTGAGCTCCTGTATTGTAAACGTTTTCCCATTCTGCCTTTGATACCCCCGCTATCGCCGTTTGGCGAGCACAATTTCTGCGAGTCGTCCCTCACTTTGTGGCAAACCCCTTGCAAAAAAATCCATTGGTGGCAGTCTGGATGTCTAAATGGCTATTGCCGTTTCGTTATCCTCAGATGATTCAGGAGTTCAGATATGGATATTCGTACCGCTCCCCGCGCTATCGCGCTTGCCCTCATGCTGGCAAGCGGTATCGCCGCCGCCAACGAAGCGCTGGTGATCCAGACCGATTTCGGCCTCAAAGATGGCGCCGTGTCGGCCATGAAGGGGGTTGCCTTCGGGGTGGATCGCACCCTGCCGCTCTATGACCTGACCCACGAGATCCCGGCTTACAACATTTGGGAAGCCTCCTACCGCCTCTACCAGACCCTGCAGTATTGGCCCAAGGGCACTGTGTTTGTCAGCGTGGTGGATCCCGGTGTCGGCACCGAGCGCAAATCAGTAGTGCTCAAGACCAGGAGCGGCCACTACATCGTGACCCCGGACAACGGCACCCTGACCCTGGTGGCCGAGCACTTCGGCATCGAGGCGGTGCGCCAGATTGACGAGAAACTCAACCGCCTCAAGGGCTCTGAGAAGTCCTACACCTTCCATGGCCGCGATGTGTACGCCTATACCGGCGCACGGCTCGCCTCCGGCGCCATCAGCTACGAGCAGGTCGGCCCGCTGCTGCCCGCCGAGGTGGTGAAGATCCCCTATCAGCCTGCGGTAGCCGAGAAAGATGGCACCCTCAAGGGCACCATCCCGATCCTCGATGTGCAGTACGGCAACGTCTGGACCAATATCGACGATGCCCTGCTGACCAAGGCGGGGATCAACAAGGGGGATAACGCCTGCATCAAGATCCGCGAAGGGGATGTGGTCAAATATGACGGCAAGGCCCCTTACGTCAGCAGCTTCGGTGACGTACCGGAAGGTCAGCCGCTGGTATACCTCAACAGTCTGCTGCAGGTGTCGGTGGCGCTGAACATGGACAGCTTTGCCGCCAAGCATCAGGTGCAATCCGGTGCCAACTGGCATATCAGCCTGAAGAAGTGCTCCTGAAGATTGTCGGGCTTTCGACAAGCGGGTTTGAAGCAAGAGAGGGCAGCCAAAGAGGCTGCCCTCTCTCATTGGGTGGTAAGGCGTTGCTGATAAGGAGTTGTTGTCAAAAAGCATATTAATTGAATGCAATTGATAATGATTGGTATTTGGTTGGATAATCGCGCACTTGTCTGACCACCCAACCATACCGAATGAAAACCAGCCTTTTACTGCTCAGCCTGCTGGCTCTGACCGCATGCAATGACAATCACAGCAATACGTCTGTGGCCCCCTCACCCGAGGTGACCCCGCCGGTCGTCAAGCCGACCGAACCGCCCATCACTCCGCCAATAGTACCGCCGGAAACTCATACCCGGGTTCCTCTGACCATTGAGGTCAATGTGGCTGATCGACTGGGGGCGGGAGCACAGCTTGAGGTGAGACAGGTCGCCACCGGGATCCGCGTGCAACAGGCCATCGAACCGGGCCAGCTTGCCCGCATCACCTTGCCTGAAGGTCTGCAACTGGATCAGCCGCTGGAGCTGCTTGGCAGCGACGAGGGCTATCTGCTGCGAGCGGTATCGGTGCGGGTGGCGGATCTCTCGGCCGGGATCACGCTGGCGCGCCGCAACAGCGTGCCGCGGCTGGGGTTGAACGAGGAGGAGACGGCGCTCTTCCTGCTGGCGGATCAGAGCGGGGATGGTTCCCTCAGTCAGGCCGAGTGGGGCAGGGCAGAGGAGATCCGCCTGCAACAACAGGCGGCTCTTCAGGATTACGCTGCCTTCCTGTTGGCCCAGCGCCAGCCGGGCGCTGTGCTCGACTATACCGACAGCTGGCAGATGCTGTTGGCCCTGCGCGATGACAAGCAGGCGCGCAGCTGGTATCAGCGCAGCAACAGTGCCCAGATCCAGTCCGCCCGTACCCAGCTCTATCCCGCCAATCCGAGCCAGCCGGACGAGCCGGAGACGGCAGATCTGCTGCGCCTCGATGAGCAGGGGCTGCTGGTGGTGCGTGGCCCCTGGCAGTGCCTGCACGATGTGCGCACGGTCAGCGGGGTCAAGGGTAGCCAGTACTGGCTGTATGGCAGTTACACCAGTGCGTTGGCGGTTGCCAGCCAGCCACAACTGGCTGCGGGGCTGACCGCTTGCGGCCGCAGCGACTGGCGCCTGCCGACCCTCACCGAGTTCGAACGGCTGCTGAGCAGTGACAAGTCGGCATGGCGCTATCCCAATACCTTTGCTGTTGGCCTGCCCGCCCAGATCTGGCTGCAGGATGGTGCGGGTCAACCCCGTCTCTATCAACTGGCGACCCGAATTTGGCTGGATGAGGGAGAGGGGAGTCTGCTCTGGTATGCGCTGGCACCCTATCCGGTGCGTCCCTCCGTGGTGCGCGACAGCAGCAAGCCGGACATGGCGGCCCTGCGCGCCCAATATAGCGGTTCATCGGCCCAATGGCCTGCCGCCCGGGTGGATGAAGGGGTGGAGTGGCAGGAGCTGGGGCCGTTGCCGACGGTTCCTTTCCCGGCCGACAACCCCTATAGCCGGGCCAAGGTGGTGCTGGGTCAGCAGTTATTTTTCGACAAGCAGCTCTCCAAGGGGCGGGATATCAGCTGTGCCAGTTGCCACGATCCGCAAAAGGGGTGGAGCGACGGCCTGAGCGTATCGGTCGGTCATCTGGGCCAGAAGGGCAATCGCAACGCCCCCTCCATCCTCAACAGTGCCTTCAGCTCGACCCAGTTCTGGGACGGGCGGGTCGCCACGCTGGAGGAGCAGTCGCTTCACCCGATCCAGAACCCCATCGAAATGGCGCTGAGTCATGACGAGCTGCTGGCTCGCTTGCAGGCCAGCCCCGACTATCAGGCTGCTTTTGCCACCGCCTTTGGCGATCAGGGGATCACGCTGGAGCGGATCGCCAAGGCTATCGCCACCTTCGAGCGCACCATCATCAGCCGCGACAGCGATTTTGAGCGCTTCGTCAAAGGGGATAGTCAGGCACTCAGTGACAAGGCGCTGTGGGGGATGCACCTCTACCGCACCGATGGCCGCTGCATGAACTGCCATTCCGGCCCGCTGCTGAGTCAACACGGGTTCGAGAGTGTGGGGCTCACCTATTACGGTCGTGGCAAGCTGGAAGATCGCGGGCGCTTCCTGCAGACCCGCAACAAGGCGGACATCGGTCGCTTCAAGACCCCCAGCTTGCGGGACGTCGCTTTTACCGGCCCCTATATGCACAACGGCATCTTCCCGATCCTGGCCCAGCGTATCGGCGGCTCGGTGCAGGGGGTGGTGGCCATGTACAACTTTGGCGTGACCAAGTGGAGCAGCGGGGTCGGCTTCCCGACCGGTGCGGATCAATATGATCCCTTCTTCCCCAAAGCCTCCGATCACCTGCATGCTCTTGGCCTCAGCAATGACGAGCTCGATGCCATCGGCGAGTTTTTGCGCAGTGCCTCGGCCGAGCCGCGCCGCACTCCGGCCACGGTTGCTGAGCTGGGGGTGAGTGAGGCGGATGACCCGACTCCGGTGGGGGCTGTGATCACCGGATTGGCTGTGCTGCCTGCCCAGCCTCAGCTGGAAATGGGGCGGACGCTTCCTCTGCAACTGCAGTGGCAACTGAGCGATGGCTCTCTCGGCCCGCTCGATGGGCCTGTTGAGTGGCGCAGCGAACAGCCGGAGTTCGCCACCGTGAGTCCGCAGGGCGAGTTACGCGGTGTGGCGGTCGGTACGGCACGACTGGTGGCGACTACGGCTCGTCACACGTTGACCGTGACGGTGCAGGTGGTGGATGCCCAGCCCGATTTTGCCCGAGGCTGTCGTCAACCCGAGCTGGTGGCGGGCAAGCTGGCCTTTGTCTGCCAGCTGACCAAGGACGAGGCGGACCGTCTGTCCATCTCCTATGACGGTGTGAGCAGTGACAGTGATGGTGACTACAATCCCTTCCCGCTGGAGTATGTGACCATGGGGCAGGCGCGGGCGCGGGATTACTGCCAGCAGCTGGTGGCGCGCGGCCACGATGACTGGCGTCTGCCGACCCGAGCCGAGCTGGAGGTGCTGTTTGCCGCCTACAACAAGGATGGCGCAACGGATCAGTTGCTTCAGCAGCAGGGGTGGCCGCTCTACAACCGCTACTGGAGTAGCGATGCGACTGCCAATGATGATGGTGAGCTGCCGCTGCTCGACCTGAGCACTGGTGATCCGCTGTGGGACCTGGCGGATGAGGCTCATGCCGCCACCTGCGTCAGGGCCATCTAGCCTTCATATAGAGTCAGATGAAAAACGGGCGCCTCGGCGCCCGTTTTGTTCTCTGGTAATAAAGAAAGGGATCAGAACTCGTTGGAGAGCGCCTTGTACCCTTTGACCAGATCGATATTGGTGTGAGCCACGTCCTCGGAGAACTCGGCGGCATCGACCGAAACCCGCGGGATATGGGTCAGATCGCTCTGCTGGTTGATGCGGGTGGTGGAGGGGACGTAGAACTCCGGCGGCAGATCGCAGCCATCGATCACCGAGTTGTGTCGCACCACGGCACCGTCGCCGATATGGCAGTTGAACAGCACGCTGTTGAAGCCGATAAAGACCCGGTTTCCCACTTCACACGGCCCGTGGACGATAGAGCGGTGGGCGATGGAGGTGTACTCGCCGATAGTGACGGCGGCGCCGGATTTGGAGTGGATCACCACGCCATCCTGGATGTTGGAGTTGGCGCCGATGACGATGGGTTCCATCTCGCCGTTGGCATCCACTTCGTCGGCGCGGATCACCGCATAGGGGCCGACAAAGACATTCTCTTTGATGATCACCTTGCCGCAGATGATGGCGGTCTTGTCGATATAGGCGGATTCGTCGATGACAGGCAGATGGCCGGAGGGATTCTTGCGGATCATGTTACATCCTGTGGTTGCCAAGAGGGATTATCTGGTGGTGGACGAGGAGCCTACCGGTCGGTCAGCTTACCCCTGCTCGCCCTCTGGTGAAACCCCTGACTGGTCTGACCCTTGTCGTATGCCGTTTCGGCATGGCTGTTTCCCGCCGCCAGAATATGGGAGCATGGCTGTCATCCCGAGTCGCGTTAGGTGGACATATAAAGATGAAGAAGATGATTGCCCTGTTGGCGGGAGGTTTGTTGCTCTCCTCGGCCGTGCAGGCCAAAGGGGAGGCGGGGGCGTTTGACTATTACGCCATGGCGCTCTCCTGGTCGCCCGAGCATTGTGCCGTCAAACCGGCGGATCGGGACCAGTGTTCCCGCAAGCTGGGGTTTGTGCTGCATGGTCTTTGGCCCCAGTACGATCGCGGTTACCCCAGCAACTGCACCCGCGAACGGCTCGATCCCGATATGGAGAGCGAGTTTGCCGACCTCTACCCCAGCCGTTTTCTCTATCGCCATGAGTGGGAGAAGCACGGCACTTGCTCCGGCCTGAGCCAGCAGGACTTCCATCAGCTGGCGAGCGATTTGCGCCAGAAGGTGAAGATCCCGGCGGCTTATCAATCCCCGGAAGAGCCGCTGCGCAAAACCAGTTTCCAGCTCAAGGCCGATCTGGCGAGCGCCAACGAGTGGCTGGCCCCCGACAACATCACGGTGGCTTGCGCCGATGGTGGCCGCTTCCTGCGGGAGATCTACATCTGCGTCAATAAAGAGGGGACGGATGCGGTCACCTGCTCCGCCGAGATGCAAAAGCGCGAGCGCCGCTCCTGTGGTCAGCCGGATTTCCTGCTGCGCAGCGTGCGTTAAGCCTCCACTCTCTTCATCGGGCCCCTTGCGGGCCTGATGTGTAACCATAGCTATCGGAAAGGAGTCTGACAGATGGATGGCAACAACCGGTTTGGCCCGCAAGAGCGGGCAATGCTGCTCGGGGTGAAAGGGGTGGGGCCGACCGTTATCGGGCGGCTCGAACAGCTTGGCTACCATACTCTGGCCGGATTGGCCGAGGCCGACACAACCCATATCGTCCAGCTGGTGGCCAGCATGCTGGGCTCGACCTGTTGGCAGAACAGCCCGCAGGCGCGCAGTGCTATCGACGGTGCCATCGCACTGGCCCGCGCACATCTAGCGGCGGATGCGACAAACGGGGTGAATGGATGAGCCTGTTTGCCAAGCTGGGGATGCGTTATCCCATTATTCAGGCACCGATGGCCGGTGTGCAGGGAAGCGAGCTGGCGCTGGCCGTAACCCGAGCGGGCGGCTTGGGCTCCTTGCCTGCCGCCATGCTCACGCCAGCGGAGCTGCGCGGCGAACTGGGGCGTCTTTCCCAAAGCAGCCTTGGGCAATTTAACATCAACTTCTTCTGCCACCGGCAACGGGAACCGGATCCCGTTGCTCTGGCCCGCTGGCAGCAGCGGCTTGCTCCCTACTACGCAGAGTTTGGTCTGGAGCATTCAGCTGTTACGACGGCACCAAGCCGTGCCCCCTTCAATGAGGATCATGCCGCCATGGTGGCTGAGTTCAGACCGGCGGTGGTCAGCTTTCACTTCGGCCTGCCCGCGCCCGAGTTGCTTGTCCAAGTGAAGGCTGCGGGGGCCAAGGTCTTGGCCAGCGCCACCACGGTGGCGGAGGCCGTATGGCTTGCCCAGCACGGTGCCGACGCCATCATCGCTCAGGGATTGGAGGCGGGCGGCCATCGCGGTCATTTCCTCTCCGATGATCCCGCCTTGCAGCAGAGCACCTTGACCCTGCTGGCGCAGATCCTCGCGGTGACCGATCTGCCGGTGATTGCCGCTGGCGGTATCGTCGATGGCAAGGGGATCGCCAACGCGTTGGCAATGGGGGCGAGCGCCGTGCAGATGGGCACCGCCTTTCTCTGCTGCCATGAAGCGACCACCTCGGCGTTGCATCGCGCCGCCATCCATTCACCAGAGGGCCAGCAGACGGCACTGACCAATCTGTTCAGTGGCCGTCCGGCGCGCGGGATCGTCAACCGTCTTATGAAAGAGCTGGGCCCGCTCTCGGAGTTTGCCCCTCACTTCCCCTATGCCAGTGGCGCACTGGCACCGCTGCGCGTCGCCGCCGAGAAGGCGGGGGACAGTGGCTTCTCTCCGCTCTGGGCTGGCCAGAATGTATCGGGTTGCAGGGATCTTCCTGCCAGCGAGCTGATAGCGTGCTGGGTCAAAGAGGCTAGATTGGGATAAGCACTGCTATATACGCCTCTTTATATAGAAGCGGCCGTTGGTGCAGTGCGTCGGACGCGACGGTGCGGCGATGATGGATGAGTGCCTGTCCCCTTGTGAGGCGCTTATCCGGAGACAAAACCCCGCATTTCACCCACCCCTGTGGATAAGTCTGTATAAAGGCTGTGTGCTGATATGAATAACTAATAAATTGCACTTTTTTGCAATTTTATTGCGGTAAAGCCTTGCCAATGTGAGCTGGATCTCTATAATGCGCCTCCATCGACAGAGCAAGCGGCAACGCAAACAACCTCGTCGATAACCTCGAAAAGCCTTTGAAAATAAGGCTTGACTCGAGAAGGCGGTTGAGTAGAATTCCACTCCCGCAGCAACACACTGTTGCGTCGCTCTTTAACAATTTGAATCAAGCAATCTGTGTGGGCACTCACAGCATCGAACATCAAAAACAATTTTTGATTTTCAATGTCTGGTGAAGTGACCAAGACGATTTCTTAGCAATAAGAAGTCGAACAGTTTATTTCAGCAATTCATTGAGCCGCTTTTCGAAGCAACCAAACTTAAATTGAAGAGTTTGATCATGGCTCAGATTGAACGCTGGCGGCAGGCC
>OGGR01000021.1_pt1 | contig 155732 bp, 144 predicted proteins | sample 1571321 | NCBI WGS metagenome assembly OGGR01 (sample SAMEA2582048, study PRJEB24529) | metagenome | biome: Human gut stool | place: China | collected 2011 | reverse complement strand
CGCAACCAGCGAATGACACCACCCTGACGGACGTGGTGGGAGTGACCGTGAACGGGGTGGGTGGCAGCACAGGCAGCGGCAACCTGACGATCGCCATCATCGACGATGTGCCGAAGGCGGTAAATGATGGCCCGGTTGCGGTGACAGAAGACGGTACGCTGGCGGTCAGCGGCAATGTGCTGACCGATGGTAGCGACGATGTGTTTGGTGCCGATGGCAAGGGAGCAGACTACGTGGTGTGGGACGCCAACGCGGCGGCCAAGGCCGAGTTGGCGCAATATGGCACACTGGTGCTGGATGATGTGACCGGGGCGTACAGCTTTACCCTGAACAACGCCAGTGCTGCGGTACAAGCACTGGGTGCAAATGACCTCAAGAGTGTCGACCTGACCTACTTCATTCGTGATGCGGACGGTGACACCAGTCCGGCCAAGCTGACGATCACCATTCAGGGTGCGAATGATACGGCCAAGGTGACGGTGGCGGCAGAGGGGGCGGATTCGACGGTTTATGAAGCGGGTCTGAACCCGGATGGTTCGGCCGCTGCGGGCAACAGTGAAACCGATAGCGACAGCTTCCAGGTCTCGGCCAGCGATGGGATCAAGGAGGTGGTGATTGGTGGCGTGACCTTCTCGGTGGCGACGCTCAAGACCTTCTCGGTCGGTGCGCCGTCGGCAGGGATCAACACGGGAGAAGGTACGCTCAAGGTGATTGGTTACAGCAGCGCCGATGGGGACAAGAGCGCGACGATCACCTACAGCTACACACTCAATGCGGCGCAGACACACACGCAACCAGCGAATGACACCACCCTGACGGACGTGGTGGGAGTGACCGTGAACGGAGTGGGCGGCACCAGTGCCAGCGACCAGCTGGTCGTGCGCATCGTGGATGATACGCCGAGTGCCAATGATGATGCCGATAGTGCGACGGAGGGCGTATTCACAGCCGTCACCGGCAATGTGATTACAGGGCTGGGTACCACGGGTGGAACTAGTGGTGCGGGAGCTGATGTCAAGGGGGCTGACGATGCGGCAGTCAGCCAGGTCGTTGGCTTCAATGGCAGCACCGACAATAACCCATCGGGCGGCTTCACGGTGAGGGGGCAGTATGGCAACCTGACCATGGGTCTGGACGGTGAGTACAGCTACATGTTGACTGCGGCCTCGGTGCCGGTTGGGGCAACGGACGTGTTCACCTACACGCTCAAAGATGGTGACAACGACACGGACCCGGCGACCCTGACCATCAACATCGGCCAGGATACCCGCACGCCAGTGCTGACCATCGGCAATGCGACGGTGGATGAAGAGGGTCTGCCGGTTCGTGGCGGCGAGCCGGCCGGTTCGGATTCGGCAGGTGACACCGAGATATTCACCGGCAGTTTCACCGTCAACACGCAAGGTGAGAACCTCACTGCACTGACCATTGGTGGCGGGATTTACAACCTGTCCAGCGGCGGCAGCCAGACGCTGGTAGACAATGCACAGGGTACGCTGGTCGTGACCGGGGTGACCGGTCCGAGCGGGGGTCTGTACACGGTGAACTACACCTACACGCTCAAGGACAATGTGCTCACGCACAGCGTGCAGGGGGATGATGACACGGTTAACGGTCCGCTGTTCGTGGTGTCTGCCACGGATGCGACGGGGGATGTTGGCACCGGTAATCTCCAGGTGGTCATCAGCGATGATGCTCCGATGGCGAATGCAGTGACCAATGCCGGTCAGGCCACTCAGGTTCAAAATACCAACCTGATGTTGATCCTCGATATCTCCGGCAGTATGGGCGATCCATCGGGGTATCAAGGCATGACCAGAATGCAGGTCATGCAGAAGTCAGCACTGGAACTGCTTGACAAGTATGATGCCTATGGCAACGTGATGGTCAACATCATCACCTTTGCCACCTCTGCTGCCAACGTGACAGGAGTCTGGGTCACTGCCGATGAGGCGAAGACGATCATTCTTGGCCTCTCACCGACTAATGCAACCAACTACGATGACGCACTGAACGAGGCAATCAAGGCGTTTGGTGACAGCGGCAGACTCGTTGGCGCGCAGAATATCTCTTATTTCATGTCCGATGGCCTGCCAAACCGTAATGAGCTGAGCGGCAGTGATGCATCGGTTCCAGACGGCGATAATTCTCTGGGGGGAGGAGATGGGATTAGTGGTGACGGGGTGACGCTGAGTGGAGAGGCGAAGGATTGGGCTGATTTCCTGACGGAGAATAACATCAACTCGTTTGCGCTCGGGATGGGGTCTGGCGCCACTCAATCGGCGCTCGATCCGATCGCCTACAACGGGGTCAGCGGAGCGAACACCACAGCCGTGGTAGTGACAGACTTCAGTCAGCTGGCCGCCACGCTGCTCAGCACTGTTGTGGCGCCTCCCCTGTCCGGACAACTGCTCAATGGGGTAACAGCGAGTACCGGGGCTGACGGTGGCTGGGTCAGTGCCATCACAGTTGCAGGAGTTACTTACACCTACAACCAGAAGGCTGACTCAGCTAGTTCAAACACTGCAGCCGGCACCTTTAATACGACGACCAACGAATGGTCCATTACGGTCGCCGGAGGTATCCTCAAGGTGGACATGGACAACGGTGTATATAGCTATACTCCGCCATCATCCATACCGGTCGGTGGTATCAATCAGAGCTTTGGCTACAGCGTGATCGATAACGATGGGGATACAGTATCCAGCACCTTGTCCATCATCGTCAATCCAGCGATCGGCCCTACCGTGGTGCGTGATGACTTCATCATTACCAATCAGGATTCCGCTACCATCCCGGATTGGGCGCTGCTGGTCAACGATACGGGGCCGCTGGCTACTACCCAGACGATCACGGGGGTCTCTGGCGCGGTCAGTGGCACGGTGACCGACAATGCGGGTTCGGTGACCTTCGATGATACCTTGGGCAATATCACACCCAGCACTTACCAAGGATCGTTCAGCTACACCAACAGCACTACCTCGGATACTGCCAAGGTGTTTGTGGATGTGCAGAGCGGGACGCTCACCGGGAGCTTTCTCGACGAGATCCTGATTGGTGGAGCTGGCGATGAGACGCTCGACGGCAATGCCGGCAATGACATCCTGCTCGGTGGTGGCGGCAACGATGGGTTGAGCGGTGGAGATGGTAACGACATCCTCGTCGGCGGCGCAGGCAACGATACCTTGAACGGTGGTGCTGGCAACGACACGGCCAGTTACATCGATAGTACGGCCGGTGTCACTGTTAAGGTCAATGGTAATAATCAGGCGACCGGTGGTGCGGGTACTGACAGTCTGAGCAATATGGAAAATCTGGTGGGTTCCATGTTCAACGACAGTCTGACGGGGGATGGCAATGCCAACGTACTGAGCGGTTTGGTTGGAAGCGACATCTTGAGCGGTGGTGGCGGCGATGACTTGCTCCTTGGTGGTGCTGATGGCGACACCCTGACAGGTGGAGGCGGTAAAGATACCTTTAAGTGGGGGGCGGGTGATATCGGTGGTGTGGATGTCATCAAAGACTTCACCACCGGCACTGGCGGAGATGTACTGGATATAAGCGAGCTGCTCACTGGCGAACATGCCAACTCTGGTTCGCTTGATGCGTACCTCAATTTCAGTAGTGATGGGCCAGGCACAAACAAATCAACATTGACGATTGATTTGGATGGTACGGATGGAGGAACCACCCACGTCATAAAATTTGACAGTATTGACCTGACAACCTTGGGCAACAGTGACCTGGAGATCATTCAGAAGTTGCTGGGTGACGGTAACTTGAAGGTTGATCCGTAACCTTGTCTCGGGGCCGGGCTTGCCTGGCCCCTGTTTTTTCCTCAAGGGGATGGATAAGATAGCGGCAGTAGAGGAGAGGGGTAATCATGCAGTCATTCAACTGGGTCGACATTGATGGCATCCGTTATAGCTGGGATGGGCAGGGGAACATTACCTGCGCAGGCCAGTTTGGCTATCAGGCCTCGATCGCGGGGGATCGGCTGGATGGGATGGAGATTGAGAATGAGGCCGGTGATGTAGCGGGCTCGCTCTATGTTGACTTCGCTACGGCCTCTATCACTTATGTGCCGGTCATGGATACCGAGTCTGCCCATAACATGATTTTGGTTGGCCATCATCAGGGGCAGCAGGAGTATCCGCTGGCCAGTTTTCACTCTCCGTTGTTGCAAGATTTGCTAGGACCATCTGATACCATCCCTTGGTCTGCGATGGAGGAGGATAGTGGTGGCACCAATATCGGACAGGCGGTGCAAGGACACGTTCTGTCGTGGGACTCGTTCCATTTCGATGATGAGGTGTTGGTCTGTGGCGCGGCTCCTGCGCTGGATATGGCAAACCAGAGCCAGGATCCCGGCAGCATGGTCACCATTAGTCTCGATCTGACCAATCAGATACTGGATCAGCTCCCCCCCTTGCACGATATATGAATCCCGTAGCTGCACGGGCATAATGGCCTCAATCTTTCCGATTGAGGTTTTTTTCTATGTGGCGTCCCCTTCTTACTCTTTCCGCTCTGGTTGTCAGTGCTCCGCTGCTGGCGATTGAAGTGCCGCAAGCGCCCCATCTGGTGGTGAGCGGTTATGCCGAGCAGAAGACCGAACCCGATATGCTGACCCTCAATGTGGCGGTGAGTGCACTGGATAAGCAGGGCCTCAAGGCCAAGCAGCAGGTCGATACCAAGGTTGCAGCCTTTTTCAGCCAACTGGAAGGGTTGGGGATCAAGCGCAGCGATGTTGAGGCTGGCAACCTGATGGTCTCGCCGGAATATCAGTATGGCGAAAATAAGAAGCCGGTATTGTTGGGGTATCGTGCTCAGCGACAATTGGCGGTGAAGCTCTATCAGCTCGACAAGTTGAGCCCCCTGATGGATACCGCACTTAAAGCCGGGCTGGAGTCTGTATCCCAGATTGAATACGGGTTGAAATCGCCGCAGGTCATCAAGGAGCAGGCCCGTCTGAATGCCGTTGAGGATGCCAAAATCAAGGCTGAATCTCTGGCCAAGGCGTTCGGGATGAAGCTTGGCAAGGTCTACAGTGTGGAGTACCGCAATGCTTCGCCCATTACCGCCTACAGCCGCAACCTGAAAGTGGTGCAGGCCATGGCGATGGCTGCTCCTGCGGCGGATATGGCGGACAACAGCTATCAACAACAGCAGATCACGGTAAGTGATAATATCGAGGCTGTTTTCTTGCTGGAGTGATGCCCGTCGTTTAAGTCCAGTCATGAACAACCCCGCCATTTGCTGCGGGGTTTTTATTGCGCATCGATGCAGATATAAAAAAGCCGACGCTCGTGTTTACTTAATCGAGCGTCGGCTTTTTGTTGCGCTGGGTTTATCAGGCGGTCACAGCATCAGCCTGGGTCGCTTCAGGAGCTGGGTTGCGGATGAGGTAATCAAACGCACCCAGTGCGGCGGTGGCGCCAGCACCCATGGAGATGATGATCTGCTTGAACGGTACCGTGGTGGCATCCCCTGCGGCGTAGACGCCGGGCAGGGAGGTCGCCCCTTTGGTATCGATCTCGATCTCGCCAAAGCGGGTCAGGGCTATCTCGCTCCCTTTGAGGAACTCGGTGTTCGGTACCAGGCCGATCTGGACGAAGATACCCGCCACCGCCAGGTGTTTGATCTCACCTGTGGTGCGATCTTCGTAGTCCATACCGACCACCTTGCTTCCATCACCTATCACTTCGGTGGTGCGAGCGCTCATGATGATGTCGATATTGCCCATGGAGCGAGCCTTCTTCTGCAGCACTTCATCGGCACGCAGGGTATCGGCAAATTCCACTACGGTGACGTGTTCGACGATGCCAGCCAAGTCGATCGCTGCCTCGATGCCGGAGTTACCGCCACCGATCACCGCTACTCGCTTGCCCTTGAAGAAGGGACCATCGCAATGCGGGCAGTAGGCCACGCCTTTGGTGCGGTACTCGAGCTCGCCCGGTACGTTCAGATCACGCCAGCGGGCGCCGGTAGCCAGGATCACGGCGCGGCTCTTCAAGGTGGCGCCAGAGGCGAGATCCACGTTCACATATCCATCTTTGCTGATGGCCGCGGCGCGCTGTTCGGTTATCACTTCCACGCCGTACTCTTTGACGTGCTGCTCCAGGCTGGCGGCCAGTTTGGGGCCTTCGGTATAGGGCACGGAGATAAAGTTCTCGATGCCGACGGTGTCCATCACCTGACCACCGAAACGCTCGGCAACGATGGCAGTGCGAATGCCTTTACGAGCGGCATAGATGGCCGCTGCGGCGCCAGCCGGGCCACCACCGACCACCAGTACGTCGTAGGGATCTTTCTCATTCAGCTCGGCAGCCTTGCGCTCGGCGGCACCGGTGTCGAGTTTGGCGACGATTTCTTCCAGCGAGATCCGCCCTTGGCTGAACGGTTGCCCGTTCAGGTAAACATTCGGTACCGCCATGATTTGACGCTCGGCAACTTCTTCCTGGAACAGGGCGCCGTCGATCATGGTGTGAGTGATGCCGGGGTTCAGGGTCGCCATCAGGTTGAGGGCCTGTACTACGTCCGGGCAGTTGTGGCAGGAGAGGGAGATATAGGTCTCGAAGTGATACTCACCCTTGAGATTGCGGATCTGCTCCTGCACGGCCGCATCGGCCTTGGATGGGTGGCCGCCGCTTTGCAGCAGGGCGAGCACCAGAGAGGTAAATTCATGACCCATGGGGATACCGGCAAAGTGAACGCGCGGGGCTTGGCCCTGCGGCGCGACACTCATGGAAGGCTTGCGAGCGGCAGTGCCAGAGGTCTGGGTGATCTTGGAGGACATCTCGGCGATCTCGCTGGCCAGTGCCAGCAGCTCTGCAGATTTGTCGCTGTCGTTGCCGGACACGCTGATCTCGATGGGATTGACGATGTACTGCAGATAGGTGTTCAGCTGTTGTTTGAGGTTGGTATCCAACATGGTCGAATTCCTTCTTGTAATGGCGAGTTGGCATTAAATGTGAGTCGGTCTGCTTTCAGGTCTATTTGGCAAGGCCGGAAAGCAGACCGGCGCCTTTAACCGGGCCGGAAAGCAGACCGGCCCTGAAGCGGGCCGGTCTTGGAAGCGGGAGGCTTAGATCTTGCCTACCAGGTCCAGGGACGGGGCCAGAGTGGCTTCGCCTTCTTTCCATTTAGCCGGGCACACTTCACCTGGGTGGGAGGCAACGTACTGGGCTGCTTTGACTTTGCGCAGCAGTTCCAGTGCGTCACGGCCGATGCCGCCGGCGTTGATCTCGACGATCTGGATGATGCCCTGCGGGTCAATTACGAAGGTACCGCGGTCAGCCAGACCAGCTTCTTCGATCATCACGCCGAAGTTGCGGGTGATGGTACCAGTCGGGTCACCAATCATCGGGTACTGGATCTTCTGAATGGTGTCAGAAGTGTCGTGCCATGCTTTGTGAGTGAAGTGGGTATCGGTAGAGACAGAGTAGATCTCGACGCCCAGCTTCTGGAATTCAGCGTAGTTGTCAGCCAGGTCGCCCAGCTCGGTCGGGCAAACGAAGGTGAAGTCAGCCGGGTAGAAGAAGATCACGGACCACTTGCCTTTCAGGTCAGCGTCAGACACCTGAACGAATTTGCCATTGTGGTAGGCGGTAGCATTGAACGGCTTGATTTCAGTGTTGATGTAGGTAGACATGTAATTGCTCCTTGGTGATGTACATATGCCGGTCTGGTGTTGAAGAGTCTTGCCAGACGAGGCGCTTAACTTTCGATGGATTCATCATAGGGGCTTCCGTTAATCGATAAAAGCCGCAATTTTGAATCGCTTAAATCTACTTATTAGATAGCTCACTATGGCTGTACCTAACATGAATATCTCTGACCTACTGAGATAACTCCTTGTCGTGGTTCAATGTCTGTGCGCTACATCGCCTTTTCAAGGCATAAGAAGGGGTGTGCAGAGCCACGATGACGCGATGAGATAAACGGTGGTGCAAACAGGTGGCGAGGAGGTTGAGGCCGTTGGTCGCAGCGATGGGGATGTGCTGGCAAGGGGAGGCCGAAAGGCGCAGATAAAAAAATCCCGGCGCTATCGCAACGACAGGGCCGGGTCATCAAACAAGGAATGGCTATATAAACAAATGCTTTACAGCAAAGACTAACTACGGGGTGTGCAAACTTGCAGACATATGAGAGGAAGATAATGGGTGCACAATCCCTCGTCTCCCCCTCGGCAACTATTGCATGAGAGGATGATAGTGTGACGCAGATCACAAGGCAAGCATTTGGTGTAATTTTTCAATCAAAATGAAAGTGTTTCATCATTTCAGCTTGTTTTGACGGCTGAAAACGCTTTTATTGTAATTTAATTACATTGCATTCTGTCAAAATTCGGTTGGGGGTTCCTGCTCTTCCATCAATTCCAGCAGGTTGATGGCCACTGCAATAAAGTCCGACTCGGTGACAATGCCGATCAGCTTGCGTCCTTTGAGTACCGGCAGGCAGCCATATCTGTGCCGCTGCAGGTAAAGTGCCGCCTCCTTGATGCCGGCGTGAGGATCTACGCTCGCCACTTGCCGTGTCATGATCTCGTCGAGTTGCACGCTGTCGGTAAATTCTGCTTCCCGCTCCGGGCTGATGAGCAGCAGCTTGGATTCCCGGGTGGCCAGGATATCGGTGAGCGTTACCAACCCCAGCAGGTGATGCTGCTCGTCGACGATGGGAATGTGGCGGATCCGCTCCTGCTGCATCAGGTCCATCGCCTGTTTGACACTGTTTGACGGACCCAGAGTGAAGGGATGTTCGGTCATGATTTCGGATAGGGTCATCATGGTGGGCCTCCTTGTGTATCTGCTTTCACCCTAGCCCAGCCCCAACTGGCAAAACATGATCAGGGTCAATACAGAACATTAAAGAATCATTAACCGGAGGTGTGTCTCAATATTGCTCGCTACCCCTTGTCTCTCTTGGGTTTTTGGTCTTTTGGGTTGCCTTGGAAGATGGGGATAACTAGACTAGCCGCCGATTCCCCCCGAGGTGAAAGATGCAAGTATCCGATTTTCATTTTGATCTGCCAGACGAGCTGATTGCCCGCTATCCGATGGCAGAGCGTACCGCCAGCCGCCTGTTGCAGCTCGATGGTCAAACTGGCGCCCTGCGCCACGGTCAATTTGTGGATGTGCTGGATCAGCTCAATCCGGGTGACCTGCTGGTATTCAACAACACCCGCGTCATTCCGGCCCGCATGTTTGGCCAGAAGGCCAGCGGCGGCAAGCTGGAGGTGCTGGTCGAGCGCATTCTCGACGAACACAGCGTGCTGGCTCATGTGCGGGCCTCCAAGGCGCCCAAGCCGGGCACCCGGATGATCATGGATGGTGGCGTGGAAGCTGAAATGCGCGCCCGCCACGATGCCCTGTTCGAGATCCATTTCCTCGACGCCCGTCCGGTGCTGGAGATCCTGGAGGCCATCGGCCACATGCCGCTGCCCCCCTATATCGACCGTCCCGACGAGGATGCCGACAAGGAGCGCTACCAGACGGTCTACAACCAGAAGCCGGGCGCCGTCGCTGCGCCGACCGCCGGTCTGCACTTTGACGAGCCGCTGCTTGAGAAAATTCGGGCCAAGGGGGTTGAAACTGCCTTTGTCACCCTGCATGTAGGGGCGGGGACTTTCCAGCCGGTGCGGGTGGAGAAGATTGAAGATCACCATATGCACTCTGAGTATGCCGAAGTGCCGCAAGAGGTGGTCGATGCCATTGCCGCTACCCGTGCGCGCGGCGGTCGGGTGATTGCCGTTGGCACCACCTCGGTCCGTTCGCTGGAGAGCGCCGCCAAAGTGACTCTGGCACAGGGCAAGCCGCTGGCGCCCTTTTTTGGCGACACCGACATCTTCATCTTCCCGGGCTACCAGTTCCAGATAGTCGATGCCATGGTGACCAACTTCCACCTGCCGGAGTCGACCCTGATCATGCTGGTCAGCGCCTTCGCCGGGTATGATAACGTGATGACCGCCTATCAGGCAGCCGTGGCCGGGCAGTACCGTTTCTTCAGCTACGGGGACGCCATGTTCGTCACCCGTCGCCAGGTTGAAGCATAAGCTTCAGCTTATTTACCGGGCCGTGAGCGGCCCTCCTATTGTCAGACTGTTTATCTGACGCAGCCGAGGTAGCAATGAAATTTGAACTGAAAACCACCGACGGCCGTGCCCGTCGCGGTCAACTGGTCTTCGAACGTGGTGTGGTACAAACGCCGGCCTTTATGCCGGTCGGGACTTACGGCACCGTCAAGGGGATGACCCCGGAAGAAGTGCGTGAAACCGGCGCCCAGATCCTGCTGGGCAACACCTTCCACCTCTGGCTGCGTCCGGGTCAGGAAGTGATGCGTGCCCACGGCGATCTGCATGACTTCATGAACTGGCAGGGCCCGATCCTGACCGACTCCGGTGGTTTCCAGGTGTTCAGCCTGGGCCATATTCGCAAGATCACCGAAGCGGGCGTCCACTTCCGTCACCCCATCAATGGCGAGAAGATCTTCCTCGACCCTGAGAAGTCCATGGAGATCCAGTACGATCTGGGCTCCGATATCGTGATGATCTTCGACGAGTGCACCCCGTACCCGGCCACTTATGAAGAAGCGCGCAAGTCCATGGAGATGTCCCTGCGCTGGGGCAAGCGTTCCCGCGACAAGTTTGATGCGCTGGGCAACAAGAATGCCCTGTTCGGCATCATTCAGGGCTCGGTCTACGAAGATCTGCGGGATGTCTCCCTCAAGGGGCTGCTGGAGATCGGTTTCGACGGTTATGCGGTCGGTGGTCTGGCCGTGGGCGAACCCAAAGAGGACATGCACCGCATCCTCGAGCACGTCTGCCCGAAAATTCCGGCTGACAAGCCGCGCTACCTGATGGGTGTCGGCAAGCCGGAAGATCTGGTGGAAGGGGTGCGCCGTGGTATCGACATGTTCGACTGCGTCATGCCGACCCGCAACGCCCGCAACGGCCACCTGTTCACCACCGATGGCGTGGTGAAGATCCGCAATGCCCAGCACCGCAACGACACCAGCACCTTGGATGCCGAATGCGATTGCTACACCTGCAAGAACTACAGCCGTAGCTACCTGCACCATCTGGACAAGTGCAACGAGATCCTCGGTGCCCGTCTGAATACGATTCATAACCTGCGTTATTACCAACGCGTGATGCAGGGTTTGCGGGACGCGATCGAGCAGGGTAAATTAGACGACTTTGTAACAGAGTTTTACCGTCGGCAAGGGAAGCCTGTGCCTCCGTTAGCTGAAAATGACGTTAAATAACAACAACATATAATTTTGTTTTTTTAAATCTACATCAATAAGAGGTTGTTAAATGAGCATTATCTCCAAGGCGTATGCAGAAGGCGCAGCACCGGGTGCACAGGGTGGTGGTATGGAAATGATCATCATGCTGGCCGTATTCGGCCTGATCTTCTACTTCATGATCTATCGTCCCCAGGCCAAACGTGCCAAGGATCACCGCAATCTGATGAGCTCCTTGTCCAAGGGTGATGAAGTGCTCACTTCCGGTGGCCTGGTTGGCAAAATTGCCAAAGTGGCTGCAGACAGCGATTACCTGGTGATCGCCCTGAACGACCAGACTCAAGTCACCATCAAAAAGGACTTCGTCTCTGCCGTTCTGCCCAAGGGTTCTATCCAGTCCCTTTAATCTCCCAAGGAGCACAGCGTGTTGAATCGCTATCCGCTGTGGAAATACCTGATGGTGATCCTGGTGATCGCCATCGGTTTTCTATATGCAGCCCCCAATCTTTACGGCGAAGATCCGGCTTTGCAGGTTTCTGCCAGCCGTGGTGCCGAAGTCAAGCTAGATACTCTTGATCTGGTGAAAGAGACCCTTGAAGCGGCCAAGATCCCGGTCAAACATGCTGCATTCGAGCACGGTTTTATCCTGATCCGTTTCAAGAACACCGAAGACCAGCTGAAGGCGCGCGATATCGTTGCCAACAAGCTGGGCGACAACTTCATTACCGCACTCAACCTGGCACCTTCCACTCCCGCCTGGCTCGAAGCCATCGGTGCGGCGCCTCTGAAGCTGGGTCTTGATCTGCGCGGTGGTGTGCACTTCCTGATGGAAGTGGACATGGCCGAAGCACTGACCAAGCAGCAAGAGCAGATGGTGCAGGATTTCCGCTCCGAGCTGCGCACCCAGAAGATCCGTTACTCCGGCGTGCGCCGGGTCGGAGATCAGGTGCAGGTGATCTTCCGTGACGAAGCCGATCAGGAACGCGCCGTTTCTCATCTGCGTCGTCAGAACCCTGATTTGACTTTCACTACCGAGCAGAAAGGGGATGAGTTTATCCTGCTGGCTGGTCTGAGCGAAGCCAAGATCAAGGAAGTGAAGAAGTACGCCCTCGAGCAGAACATCACCATCATCCGTAACCGGGTCAACGAACTGGGCGTGGCCGAGCCGCTGGTACAACAGCAAGGCGCCGAGCGCATTGTGGTTGAACTGCCCGGTATTCAGGATACCGCCCGCGCCAAGGAGATCCTGGGGGCAACCGCGACCCTGGAATTCCACATGGTCGATGAGACTGCCGACATCCAGGCTGCGGCCGATGGCCGTGTCCCGCCCAGCTCCAAGGTCTACAACGATCGAAACGGTCGTCCCGTGGTGCTGCAAAAGCGGGTGATCCTGACCGGTGACCACATCGTGGGTGCCCAGTCCGGTTTCGACGAGTACAGCCGTCCCCAGGTCAACATCAAGCTGGATGGCCAGGGTGGCAACAAGATGGCCAACTTTACCAAGGACAACGTGGGTAAAGGGATGGCGACCGTCTTCATCGAGTACAAGCCGGTCGGTCAACCGGGTCCGGATGGCAAGCGCAAGTTCCGCAAGCAGGAAGAGGTGATCAACGTCGCCACCATCCAGTCGCGTCTTGGCAGCCAGTTCCGTATCACAGGTATCGACAACGCCAACGAAGCCCACAACCTGGCGCTGCTGCTGCGTGCCGGTGCCCTGATCGCCCCGATCCAGATCGTGGAAGAGCGCACCATTGGCCCGAGCCTGGGTCAACAGAACATCGACAGCGGTATGGAAGCCATCGGCTGGGCCATGCTGGTGATCGTGCTGTTCATGGGGATCTACTACCGCGCGTTCGGCTGGGTTGCCAACCTGGCGCTCTGTATGAACCTAGTGTTGATTGTCGGCATCATGTCGATGATCCCGGGGGCCACCATGACACTGCCGGGTATCGCCGGTATCGTCCTGACGCTGGGTATGGCGGTGGATGCCAACGTACTGATCTACGAGCGTATTCGTGAAGAGATCCGCAACGGTCGTGGTGTTCAGCAAGCCATCCATCTGGGCTTTGATCGGGCATTCTCCACCATCGCCGACTCCAACGTGACCTCGCTGATCACCTGTGTGATCCTGTTCGGTATCGGCACCGGCGCCATCAAGGGCTTTGCCCTGACGCTGGGCATTGGTCTGACCGCCTCCATGTTTACTGCCATCACAGTTTCCCGTGCCATTATCAACCTGGCTTGGGGTGGACGGCGTATCGACAAGCTGCCCATCTGAGGATAGAGAGATGTTTCAGATTCTACATTTTGAAAAACCGATCCCGTTTATGCGCTATGCCAAGCCGGGTGTGGTTTTCTCTTCCGTGCTGATGGTGGTAGCCCTGTTCTTCCTGTTTGATCGGGGTCTGAACTGGGGTCTGGACTTTACCGGTGGTACCACCATCGAGGTGGGGTTCCAGCAGTCGGTGAGCCTGGACAAGATCCACGACGCTCTGGAAGAGCAGAAGATTGAAGGGGCAACCCTGCAACACTTTGGCTCCAGCCGTGACGTGCTGTTCCGCCTGACCCCGAAAGATGGGGTCAAGGTAGAACAACAGGGTAACGAAGTGCTGGCGGCGGCCAAGCAGCTCGACGAGGGCGCAGTGCTCAAACGCGTCGAGTTCGTCGGCCCTTCCGTGGGTGATGAACTGGCGACAGACGGTGCGCTGGCCATGCTGGCCTCCATCCTCTGTATCCTGGCCTACGTGGCAGTGCGTTTCGAATGGCGTCTGGCGCTGGGGGGCATTCTCTCCCTGGTGCACGACGTGGTGATCACGCTGGGTGTCTTTGCCTACTTCCAGTACGAGTTCGACCTGACCGTACTGGCGGCGCTGATGACCCTGGTGGGTTACTCCCTGAACGATACCATCGTGGTGTTCGACCGCTTGCGGGAGAACTTCCGCAAGGTGCGTAAAGGGGATACCGAGTACATTCTGGATCTCTCCATGACCGAGACCCTGAGTCGTACCATCATCACCTCCGGCCTTACCTTTATCGTGGTGCTGGCGCTGCTGCTCAAGGGCGGTGCGCTGATCCACGGTTTTGCCGTGGCCATGGTGATCGGTGTGGCGTTCGGTACCTACTCCTCCATTTATGTGGCGAGTGCGTTTGCCATGTTCCTCGGCGTCAAGCGCGAGCACATGCTGCCCACCCAGGTAGAGAAAGAGGGTGCGGACCAACAGGAAATCCTGCCGTAACAGTGAAGAGCGCCTCATGGCGCTCTTTTCTTATCTCTGCGTGTCGTTTGCTGACGCACATGATTTAAACAACAGGAGTTTGTCATGCATCACAATCCCCGTTTTTTGGCGCTGGTTGACGGGATCCGCTCCCGCATCACCGAAACCGATGTTCACCAGATCAAGCGCTGGCAGGATGAAGGGCGCACGTTTCACCTGATCGACGTGCGGGAAGAGAGCGAGTGGGCCAGGGGTCATCTGCCCGGTGCCCGATATCTGGGTCGTGGCGTGATTGAGCGGGATATCGAGACCCAGTTCCCGGATCTTGAGACCGAGCTCTACCTCTATTGTGGTGGTGGTTTTCGCTCTATTCTGGCTGCGGACAACCTGCAACAGATGGGTTATCGCAAGGTGATCAGCGTCGACGGCGGGTTTCGCGGTTGGTGCGATGCCGGATACCCTGTCGAATCCTGATTTATTTGAGGTAGAGGGGCACAGCTACATGACAAAGCGGCAGTTGACCTTTACCATATGCGGGGTCAAGCGTAAGCGTCGGAGTGTTCATTGAACGTCAGGAAAGGGATTGGATACCTCCTCGGTATCCTGTTGTTGCTTCCCATGTGGGGTTGCAGCAGTAGCAGTCAGGTTAACACCCCCAAGGTTCCCAAGCCGCAGCCTGCTTCACTGGTGTTGGCGACCCCCCTGCAGGTCTCCTACCAGAGTGAGCTGGCGCTCGCCCGGCTAGGGCAGATGCTCAGTGAAATGGAACTGACCACCGAGCAACGGGCAGAGTTGTTCTATGAGCGTGCCGTGGTGTTTGATCGGGTTGGTCTGCGTTCCCTCGCGCGGCTCGATTTCAACCGTGCCCTGCGGGAGAAACCGGATTTCGCCGAGGCCTACAACTTCATCGGCGTCTATCTGGTACAGCAGCAGAATTACGACGAAGCCTATGATGCCTTCGATTCCGCCCTCGAACTGGCGCCGGACTATGACTATGCCTATCTCAACCGTGGCATCGCCCTCTATTACGGCAACCGTCCCGAACTGGCCGCGGCCGATATGAAGCGTTTCTACGAGGCGCAGCCGGAAGACCCCTATCGGGTGATCTGGCTCTATCTGGCTGAGCAGAAACTCGACCCGTCGGCCGCCATGAGCCGGATGCGCGAGCGTCTCAACAAGTACGATGACGACGCCTGGAACTGGGATCTGGTTCGCCTCTATACCGGCGAGATCAACGCTTCCCAGCTGATGGGCAACGTGGTGAAAGGGGTGAAGGATAACCGGGAGCTTGCCGAGCGCCTGTGTGAAACCTACTTCTATCTGGGCAAGTTCGAGTTGGGCAAAGGCAACCGCAAGGAAGCCATCAGCTACTTCAAGCTGGCCTTATCCAACAACGTCTATGACTTTATCGAGCACCGCTATGCGCTGCTGGAGCTGGAGTTGATGGCGCGCAAACCCTTGCCGCCAGGTGCCCAGAGCGCTCGTAACAAGGGGGATCAGCCCTCCTGATCCACTGCCAGATAGTGGTAAAAAAGGCCTCGCGATGAGGCCTTTTTGTTGGGCGAATGGCGGGTTTACTCCACCAGGCTCATACCGGGGATCTGGCGCCAGTAGCCGTTGCAGTCGCTTCCTTGCTGCAAGGGGAGGGGAGCCTGGCCCTGCCGGTTGGCTTTGAAGCGGGCCAGCATCTCCAGCGTCTCCATCCCTTGCGGCGAAAGCCTGACCACATCTACCAGACCTTCCATACCAGCCAGCTCGTTACCCAGGTTGTAGCAGTAACCGGACTGGGTCTGGATCCCGTTGAGATTGAACACCCGCTGCCCCTCGCGGCTGTTGGCCAGTCGTCCGGTGGGGTAGTTGATGCAGGCGAGCTCGCAGTTGTCCTTGGGCTTGTCGAGGGATCGGGCGGTGAAGCAGCGCGCCGAATAGGCGAGCGGCAGATGGCCGTAGGCAAACACCTCCACCTCAAATTGGTCGCGTAGGGGGCCCAGATCCTGATTGAGCTGGATCAGCCAGTCACGGGAGAGCTCCACCGGCATGACCCAGCGTTTCATCCCCTGTTTTAGCAACATGCGCAGCACATCGGCGTTATAGGCGTTGATGGCGGGGCCACAGACGAAGGGGATCCCTGCCTCCCAGGCGAGTTGCACAGTACCGAGATCGTTGGCTTCGACCATCAGGTCGCCATTGTCGACCAGCCGCTTCACCTCCTTGAGTTCGGAGGGGGCGGAGATAAGGGCGAGGGTCGAGAGCACCACCTGCTTGCTGGAGCAGGCCATCTGACGGGCCAGCGCAATCCAGTCATCGACTTTGAGTTCGCGCCGCTTGCTGCAGACGGTCTCCCCCAGATAGATGATGTCGGCCTGACTGTCGGCAGCGGCATGGTAAAAGGCTTCGGTATCGGCTTTGGGCCAGTAGAAGAGCAGAGGCCCGAGAGAAAATTGCATGGGTGGACTCCTTATTGCCACTGACGATGGTAGGCGCCGAGGGTAGTCTGGCTACCTTCGGAGACGCGGGCGAGCTGGGCATCCCACTCAGCTTTGACCTGATAGGCCTCGGGATTGGCCTGATAGGCATCGATGGCCGCACGCCAGACCCGGGTCACTTGCTCCACATAAGCTGGGCTGCGTTGGCGTCCTTCAATCTTGACCGACTGGATCCCGGTCTTGAACAGCTCGGGCAGGAGACCCAGGGTATTGAGACTGGTGGGCTCTTCCAGCGCGTGGTAGGTCTGGCCATCCACGTCGAAACGCCCCTTGCACAGGGTCGGGTAACCGGCATTTTCGCCCGGGCCATAGCGGTCGATCAGCACCTCGTTGAGCCGCGACTCAAGGCCGTTCGCGGTCTCTTCCCAACGGACGAACTTGGCCGGTGAGCAGGCGCCGACGGTGTTGGGACTCTCGCCAGTCATGTAGGAGGAGAGATAGCAGCGCCCCTCGGCCATGATGCAGAGGCTGCCAAAGGCGAACACCTCAAGGCCAACATCGGTCTCCCGGGCCAGCTGCTTGACCTGATGCATGGAGAGCACCCGGGGCAGCACCACCCGTGTGACATTGAATTGCTGCTGATAGAAGCGAATGGCGGCGGCATTGGTGGCGCTGGCCTGCACCGAGACATGGAGTTCCATCTCGGGGTAGTGGCGGCTGGCATATTCCAGCACGGCGAGATCGGCGATGATTAACGCATCGGCGCCGAGGGCCACCCCGCGATCAACCGCCTGTTTCCATCGAGTATCGGCCCCGGGATGGGCAAAGGTATTGATGGCAATATGCAGCTTGCGACCATGTTGATGCACATAATCCACCGCCTTCTCCAGTTTGCTGTCGGTAAAGTTGAGACCGGCAAAGTGGCGGGCATTGGTGTCATCCTTGAAACCGATATAAACGGCATCGGCCCCGTTATCCACGGCGGTTTTCAGTGCCGGCAAACTGCCTGCCGGACAGAGTAATTCCATTGGTACGCTCCGAGAGTGCATATGAAGGGCAAACGAGCCCTGATTGTATGCAGCCATGCACTCCCGCTTTTTGACCTGAGGCAGCTTTGTGTGGCTTTACCCTTCTTGAGGTAACCCTGCACAAGTTTGATTTCCAACAGGATCTTGCCACTCTCCCTGTGTTTGAATGCGCAAAAAAAGGGAGTCTATCGTGTTTCAACAACTGCAACGCCGCCTGGTCGAACAGGCTCCGCGCTTCTTGCGCCATCCCCTCAAGCTGGTTCCCTTTAATCTGCAAAAGCAGCTGATGGAGAGTTTGCTGGCCCGGGTATTCAAAGAGGCTATCGAAGATGGCGATTTCGAGTTTCTGGCAGACAAGTGGCTGAAAGTTGAAGTCTCTGATCTGGAGCTGTGCTGGTTTATCAGTGAGCAGAATGGCCAGCTGGTGGTAGCTCGCGAGTGTGACAAGGCCGATGTCTGCTTCAGCGGTACCGCCAACGACCTGATCCTCATCGCTGGTCGCAAAGAGGATCCGGATTCGCTCTTTTTCCAGCGCAAGCTGAAGATAGAAGGGGATACCGAACTGGGTCTTGAGGTGAAAAACCTGATGGACAGTCTGGATCTCGATGGTTTACCAAGCCTGATGAAGTATCCCCTGATGGATCTGGCGACGTTTATCGAACGCGCCCGCACCGAGTCAGCGCAGGTTCCGGTGCAGACGGCGCCGGGCGGGATCCCGTCTTAAGTGGACAATCACCCCATGGGCATGGCGACGATAATGGTGCCGTGCCCAGAGGCAACGACAGGCCCACAGACAGGGCACCAAGGCGATGAGTGCCGCAGGGGCGGGCAGCTGTGACATGGCCAGCCCCGCAGCCAGCCAGATGAAGGGCTGCGCTTCATACAGCCACTCCGGCTGCAGCCAGCGTTTGCTCGGAAAGATAATCAGGTCGGTACGCCGGTAGCTGGAGCGCATCATCCAGGTCACCGCTCCGGCGATAAACAGCAAGGCGCCTGCAAACCAGAGCAGGGGCTGATCACTCAACGTAATAATGGCAATGGCTGCCAGCAGGTAGAGGCTGGGCAATCTCTCATAGATAAAGGGAGGAAGCATGGCGTTGTGTCTCCTGTGCCGTTTATCGGATATCCATCAAGTTTAGTCCCCCCCCTCTCACTTCCCTCATGCTGGTTTGTTATACAAACGGGTGGTTTTGTTCTGAAATGGCTCGGCTTTTACGGTGCCAACATTGTGTTCTCTTATGTTACAATTGCGCGCCATTTTTGACTGAAGATTGACTGGGCATGTTGGATCAGATTCGTATCGTTTTGGTAAACACCTCTCATACCGGCAACATGGGGTCTGCGGCACGCGCCATGAAGACCATGGGGTTGACCCAGCTGGTATTGGTTGATCCGCAAGCCTTGCCGGATGACAATGCCTTCGCCCTGGCGGCTGGTGCCAGCGATGTGCTTGCCAATGCCCGTATCGTCCCGACTCTGGACGACGCGATCGCCGATTGTGGTTTGGTGATTGGCACCAGCGCCCGCTCGCGAACCCTGAGCTGGCCCATGCTCGATCCCCGTGAGGCCGGCGAAAAGTCGGTAGTCGAGGGGATGCAGCACCCGGTCGCGCTGGTGTTTGGCCGTGAACGCACTGGTCTCACCAACGACGAATTGCAAAAGTGCCACTACCACGTGGCCATTCCGGCCAATCCCGATTACAGCTCCCTCAATCTGGCCATGGCGGTGCAGACTCTCTGCTACGAAGTGCGGATGCGCTGGCTGCAGGGGCAGGCCGCCGAGCCTGAAGACGAGATGGTCTATCCTAGTGCCGCCCAGCTGGAAGGGTTCTATCAGCACCTGGAACAAACCCTGATGAAGACCGGTTTTATTGCCGATGACCATCCGGGTCATGTGATGAGCAAGCTGCGTCGCTTGTTCAATCGGGCTCGGCCGGAAGCGGCGGAGCTCAACATTCTGCGCGGTATTCTGACCTCGGTGCAGAAAGCGCGCGTACCGGATTAATCCGACTGATTTACTCAACCATATACTTGACTGATTTGGTCGGGTATGTGACCATGTGCCCCATTAAATTGCTTCGCAAGACGGTAAGGCACATGAGACTGACTTCAAAAGGACGTTACGCTGTAACCGCCATGCTCGACGTGGCGCTGCATGCAGAGCAGGGGCCCGTCCCCCTTGCCGATATTTCCGAGCGCCAGGGCATCTCGTTGTCCTATCTCGAGCAGCTCTTTGCCCGCCTGCGCAAACATGGTCTGGTGAGCAGCGTGCGTGGCCCGGGCGGTGGTTATCGCCTCGGGTTGGCCCCAGGCGAGATTTCGGTTGGTCAGGTGATCACCGCGGTCGATGAGTCGGTCGATGCAACCAAGTGCCTCGGCAAGGGCGGTTGCCACGGCGGTACCCAGTGCCTGACTCACTCCCTGTGGCGCGACCTGAGTGAGCGGATCTCCAGCTTCCTCGGGGATATTACCTTGGCCGAGCTGGTACGCCAGGCCGATGTGCGCCGGATTGCCGGCAAGCAAGATGAACAAATGAAGACCGTGTTGTCCCTGGTTGATCGGGCAGAACACGGCGATGTGAGCTTGAAAGTCCAACTATAAACGTGCTTTCCACAGCGGGACTCTGTATGACCCGGACTGTGACGGAGAAAAACATGAAACTGCCTATTTACCTTGATTATTCGGCAACCTGTCCGGTGGACCCGCGTGTCGCAGAAAAAATGATGCAGTGTCTCACCATGGATGGCCTGTTCGGCAATCCGGCTTCCCGTTCTCACCGTTTTGGCTGGCAAGCCGAAGAGGCGGTGGATCTGGCCCGTAATCAAGTGGCAGATCTGATCGGTGCCGATCCCCGCGAGATCGTCTTCACTTCCGGTGCGACCGAATCCAATAACCTGGCCATCAAGGGTGTTGCCCACTTCTATGCCAGCAAGGGCAAGCACATCATCACCTCCAAGACCGAACACAAGGCGGTGCTCGATACCTGTCGCCAGCTGGAGCGTGAAGGGTTCGAGGTGACCTATCTTGAGCCGATGCCCAACGGCCTGTTCACTATCGAGATGATCGAGAATGCCATGCGTGATGACACCATTTTGGTCAGCATCATGCATGTGAACAACGAAATCGGCGTGGTTCAGAACATTGCCGCCATCGGCGAGTTGTGCCGTTCCCGCAAGATCCTGCTGCACGTGGATGCCGTTCAGAGTGTGGGCAAGATCCCGGTAGATGTGGAAGCACTGAAAGTGGACCTGCTCTCCGTCTCTGCGCACAAGGTGTATGGTCCGAAAGGGATCGGTGCACTGTTTGTTCGCCGTAAACCCCGCGTTCGTCTGGAAGCCCAGATGCACGGTGGCGGCCACGAGCGCGGCATGCGTTCCGGTACTCTGCCGACCCACCAGATCGTCGGGATGGGCGAAGCTTTCCGGATCGCCAAAGAAGAGATGGTGAGTGAAGGTGAGCGCATCTTGGCTCTGCGCCAGCGTCTGTGGAATGGCATCAAGGATATTGAAGCCGTCTACATCAATGGCGATCTGGAGCAACGTGTTCCGGGCAACCTCAACGTCAGCTTTGCCTATGTGGAAGGGGAATCCCTCATCATGGCGCTGAAAGATTTGGCGGTCTCTTCCGGTTCGGCCTGTACCTCCGCCAGCCTGGAACCTTCCTATGTGCTGCGCGCACTGGGTCTGAACGACGAGCTGGCGCACAGCTCCATCCGTTTCAGCATGGGTCGCTTCACCACCGAGGAAGAGATTGACTACGCGGTCAAGCTTATTCGTGACTCCATCGGTCGTCTGCGCGAGATGTCCCCTCTGTGGGAGATGTACAAAGACGGCGTCGATCTGAACACGGTCGAATGGGCTCATCACTGATCCACCGGGTCAGTGAGCAACAGAATTAGCAGGAGTGAGATATGGCTTACAGTGAAAAAGTAATCGACCACTACGAGAATCCTCGCAACGTCGGTGGTTTTGACAAGAATGATCCCAGCGTTGCAACCGGCATGGTCGGTGCGCCCGCCTGTGGCGACGTGATGAAGCTGCAATTGAAGATCAGCGACGAAGGCATCATCGAAGATGCCAAGTTCAAGACCTACGGCTGCGGTTCCGCCATCGCCTCCAGCTCCCTGGTGACCGAATGGGTCAAGGGCAAGACTCTGGACGAAGCGGCTGGCATCAAGAACACAGATATCGCTGAAGAGTTGGCCCTGCCACCGGTGAAGATCCACTGCTCCATTCTGGCTGAGGACGCCATCAAGGCCGCCATCGCCGATTACAAGCAGAAGAAAGGTCTCTAAGCGCCGGAGAGCAGTATGGCTATTACCATGACAGATGCCGCCGCGGCACGGGTTTCCTCTTTTCTGGCTAACCGGGGCAAGGGCATTGGCCTGCGCCTCGGCGTCAAAACCACCGGCTGCTCCGGTCTTGCCTACGTGCTTGAGTTCGTTGATGAACTGACCGATGAGGATCAGGTGTTCGAGCAGCAGGGCGTCAAGATTATTGTCGATGCCAAGAGTCTGATCCATCTGGATGGCACCGAGCTGGATTTCGTCAAGGAGGGCCTCAACGAGGGCTTCCAGTTCAACAATCCCAACGCCAAAGGCGAGTGTGGTTGCGGCGAAAGCTTCAGTGTCTGAGTTGTTTGACGTCAATGATCCTTCGTCTGTGGTTGAGCGGGTTGTCCATGACCCGTTCAACCATATCTCGTTTGCCAAGGGCGAGTGAGGTTGTGGCGAACGTTTCCAAGAGGTTTGCATGAATCATTTCGAGCTGTTTGGGCTGGTTGAAGGCTTCGAGCTCGATACCCGTCAGTTGGCTGATACCTACCGCCAGCTGCAAACCCAATTCCATCCTGATCGTTTTGCCACCGCCCCCGAACGGGAGCAGCTGGCTGCGGTACAACGTGCCGCCCAGATCAACGAAGCATTCACCACCCTAAAGGCGCCGCTGCGCCGTGCCGAATATCTGCTCTCCCTGCGTGGCACCGATATCCGTGGTGAACAGCAGACTCTGCAAGATACCGCGTTTCTGATGCAGCAGCTGGAGTGGCGCGAGCGTCTGGCCGATCTGAAAGATGACGCCGACCCTGAGCGCGCCATCAAGGATTTTCGCTGCGAGATCAGGCATGATCACCAGATGTTGATGCAGCAGCTGACCGAGTCTCTTGCCGCCGGCAAAGATCTCGTGGCCGCTGATTGCGTTCGCAAACTCAAGTTTGTCGACAAGCTCCTCGAAGAGCTGGAACGATTCGAAGACTCGCTTCTCGAGTCTTGATCCTTTAACGCTGGAAGTTTCATTACCCATGGCATTACTGCAAATCGCCGAACCCGGCCAGAGCGCTGTTCCTCATCAGCACAAACGTGCCGTCGGCATCGATCTCGGCACCACCAACTCTCTCGTCGCTGCGGTTCGCAGCGGTCACGCCGATACCCTTTGCGATGAGCAAGGGCGCGACCTGCTCCCGTCGGTGGTGCACTATCAAAGCGACGCCATTCGAGTGGGGATTGATGCCAAGCGCGAAGCGGCGCTCGATCCTCACAACACCATCGTCTCGGTCAAACGGATGATGGGCAAGGCGCTGGCCGATATCGATACCCGCCAGCAGCCTTACCAGTTTGTTGCCGCCGACAATGGCATGCCGCAACTGCAAACCCGTCAGGGGCTGGTCAATCCGGTGCAGGTATCGGCCGAAATTCTCAAAAAGCTGGCTGAGCGTGGCGCCCAGACACTCGGGGGCGATCTCGACGGCGTGGTCATTACCGTGCCCGCCTATTTCGATGATGCCCAGCGTCAGGGGACCAAGGATGCGGCCCGTCTGGCCGGTCTGCACGTACTGCGTCTGCTCAACGAGCCGACCGCGGCTGCGATTGCCTATGGCCTCGACTCTGGTCAGGAAGGGGTCATCGCGGTTTACGATCTGGGGGGCGGCACCTTCGATATCTCCATCCTGCGTCTGCACCGCGGTGTGTTTGAAGTGATGGCGACCGGCGGCGATTCCGCCCTCGGCGGTGATGATTTTGATCACCTGCTGGCGGACTGGATCAAGGAGCAAGCGGGCCTCTCCGGCGAGCTGGATGCCCATCTGCAGCGCGAGCTGCTGGATGTGGCCGCTGCCGTCAAACACGGCCTGACCGATGCCGAGCAGGTGGCGTGCACCTTTGCTGGCTGGCAGGGCTCAGTGAGCCGTAGCCAGTTTGATGAACTCATCACCCCGCTGGTGAAACGGACCTTGCTGGCTTGTCGCCGCGCCCTGCGCGATGCGGATCTTGAGCAGGTAGAAGTGCTGGAAGTGGTGATGGTCGGTGGCTCCACCCGCGTGCCTCTGGTGCGTGAACTGGTGGGCGAGTTCTTCCAGCGTACGCCGCTGACCAGTATCGATCCGGACAAGGTGGTCGCCATCGGCGCCGCCATCCAGGCCGATATTCTGGTGGGTAACAAGCCCGATGCCGAGATGCTGCTGCTGGACGTTATCCCCTTGTCGCTGGGTCTGGAGACCATGGGCGGCCTCGCCGAGAAGGTGATCCCGCGCAATACTACCATCCCGGTTGCCCGCGCCCAGGAGTTCACTACCTTCAAGGATGGTCAGACCGCCATGGCCATTCACGTGGTACAGGGTGAACGCGAGTTGGTGGCCGATTGCCGCTCCCTGGCCCGCTTTACCCTGACCGGTATTCCGCCGATGGCAGCCGGCGCCGCCCATATTCGCGTCACCTTTCAGGTGGATGCGGATGGTCTGCTCTCGGTCAGCGCCATGGAGAAATCCTCCGGCGTGCAGGCCGAGATCCAGGTCAAGCCCTCTTACGGGCTGGCGGAGCAGGATATCCTCAACATGCTGAGTGCCTCCATCGAGAATGCCCAGCAGGATATGGATGCCCGCATGCTGGCCGAGCAGCGGGTTGAAGCCGACCGGGTGGTCGAGAGTCTCAATGCGGCGCTGGCCGCCGATGGCGATGCCCTGCTCAATGCTGCCGAGCGTGCCGAGATTGATGCCGCCATCGCCCATCTGCTGACCATGCGCAACAGCGGCGCAACCCATCAAATCAAAGAAGCCATTGAGGCAGCCGATGCTGTCAGTGGCGAGTTTGCAGCCCGCCGGATGGACGCCTCCATCCGCAAGGTGCTGACCGGACAAAACGTCAACAAGGTGTAATATGCCAAAACTGATCATTCTTCCTCATCCCGTACTCTGTCCGGATGGCGCCGCCCTCGAGGGGCAAAGCGGCGAGACCATTCTGGATGTGGCGCTGCGCAATGGTATCGAAATCGAGCATGCCTGCGAGAAATCCTGTGCCTGCACTACCTGCCACTGCGTGGTGCGCGAGGGCTTTGACTCGCTCGAGCCAAGTGACGAGCTGGAAGACGACATGCTGGACAAGGCGTGGGGGTTGGAGCCGGAATCCCGTCTCAGCTGCCAGGCAAAACTGGCGGACGAGGATCTGGTGGTGGAACTGCCCAAGTACACCCTGAACCTTGCCTCTGAACGCCATTAATTACACATGAGTGAATTGCACGTGCAGCATCCTGTGGTGCTTCAGTGATATGGTGGAAGGCCGTGACCCTCGGGGGCACGGCCTTTTTTGTATTCGTTATTCTCTCTTTGCCAATAAGCTCTTTCCCATAAAGAGTGCTTATACATAGTGCCAGTAAAAAGGAAGCAAACACGATGGCTGACATGATGAAGGTAGCGTTATCCACCCAGGCTGCGGCCGCCTATTGGGGCGAGGGCGCCCAGCTCAGTTTCAATGGCGACGAGGCACTGATCCATCTTGGTGCCGCCGGTCAGCAGAAGGATGTTCTGCGCACCGTTCAGCGCGCCGCCCGTCGCCTCGAATCGAGCGGGATCAAGCGGGTGACGCTGGTCGGTGAAGGCTGGGATCTGGAGCGTCGCTACGCGTTCGCCCAGGGGTTCTACGCCGCCAAGGGAGCGCGTGAACTGGATTTCGGCCAGCAGAGCGACGCGGATGCCCGCGAACTGGATGCGTTGCTCAAGGCGGCTCGCTGGGTACGTGACATCACCAATGGCTGTCCGGAAGAGATCTACCCCATGAGTCTGGCGGAATCGGCCCTGTTGCTCATTCGTGGTCTGGCCGGGGATCAGGTTACAGCTCGCATCACCGCCGGTGAAGCGCTGCGCGAGTCCGGCCATATCGGGATCTGGTCGGTTGGCCGTGGCAGCGAGCGCGAGCCGGTGCTGCTGGAGCTTGACTACAACCCGACCGGTGATCGCAATGCCCCCGTGGTGGCGGCGCTGGTGGGCAAGGGGATCACTTTTGATTCCGGTGGCTATTCCATGAAGTCCTCTGACAACATGCTGCCGATGAAGTCCGATATGGGCGGCGCGGCCATGGTGACCGGCGCGCTGGCGCTGGCTATCAGCCGCGGTCTGAACCAGCGGGTGAAGCTCATTCTCTGCTGCGCCGAGAACCTGGTCTCCGACCACGCCTTCAAGCTGGGCGACATCCTCACTTACAAGAATGGGGTTTCGGTCGAGATCCAGAACACCGATGCGGAAGGTCGTCTGGTGCTGGCCGATGGCCTGATGGCGGCCTCCGACAGCGGTGCGGCTTATATCCTTGACGCAGCCACCCTGACCGGCGCCGCCAAGATGGCGCTGGGGCGCGATTATAATGCGGTGTTTGCCCTCGATGAGACCGAACAGCAGCGTGCGCTGGCCGCCGCCAAGGTGGAAAACGAGCAGGCGTGGGCGCTGCCGCTGGAGCCCTGGCATGCCAGCCAGCTCACCTCGGCCTTTGCCGATCTGGGCAACGTCGCCTCGGCAGAAGGCACGGCCGGTGCCACCACGGCTGCTGCGTTCCTTTCCCGTTTCGTACGTGATGAGGGTAAGGGTTGGGTGCACCTGGATCTGGCGGCCTCTTATCAGAAATCGGGCAATGATCTCTGGGCAACTGGCGCCAAGGGTCACGGTCTGCGTACCATCGCACGCTGGCTGCAGGAGGTGACCGCATGAATGTCTGGCTGAGTCGTGAATTTGCACCGGCCGAGTGGGGGGAGGGGGCGCTGCTCTCTCACCGTGCCGACGGCATGGTGATCCATCTGGTGACGGCCAATCCGCTGCTCGATATCCAGCAGGCGGCCCGTCGCCTCTGCCAGCATGGGATCCAGAAAGTGACCCTGGCTGGTCACTGGGAGCGTGAACAGCAGTGGGCTTTTGCCCAAGGGCTACAAACCCCCAAGGCGGAGGTGCAACTGCAGTGGGCCATGTCCTCGGAAGAGGACAGAGAGGAGCTGGAAGCGCGTTGGCTCTGCGGCCGCTGGGTGCGCGAGATGACCAATGCCACCCCGGAGCAGTTGGGCCCGCTGGAGCTGGCGGTGGAAGCGGCCTCCTTTATTACCGAGCTGGCGCCGGACAAGGTGAGTCATCGTATTTTGAAAGGCGAAGCGCTGCAACAGGCGGGCTGGGTCGGCCTCTATCAGGTGGGCCGCGGCAGTGCGCGCGAACCGGTATTGCTGGAGCTCGACTTCAACCCGGGGCGTGACCCCAAGGCGCCGGTGGCGGCAGCGCTGGTGGGCAAGGGGATCACCTTTGACTCCGGCGGCTACTCCATGAAGAGCTCCGAGGGGATGCTCACCATGAAGTGCGACATGGGGGGCGCGGCGATTGTCACCGGTGCGCTGGCGCTGGCCATGCTGCGCGGGCTCGACAAGCGGGTGAAGCTGATCCTCTGCTGCGCCGAGAACCTGGTCTCCGGCCACGCCTACAAGCTGGGCGACATCCTCACCTACAAGAACGGCACCACGGTCGAGATTGTGAATACCGATGCCGAGGGGCGGCTGGTGCTGGCCGACGGCCTGCAACTGGCGAGCGAGTCCGGCGCACCGCTGATCATCGATGCCGCGACCCTGACCGGTGCTGCTGTGATGGCGCTGGGTGGGCGCTACAATGCTCTGTTCGGCCTCGACAAAGGGTTGGTAAGCCGGGCCATGACCTATGCCGATGCCGAGCATGAGCCTGCCTGGCCGCTGCCGCTGGAGCCCTGGCACCGCCAGCAGTGCCCCTCCCATTACGCCGACACGGCCAACAGCCGCCCGGTGAAGGGGGGCGGGCCGGGTGGCGCCTCCAACGCGGCGGGTTTCCTCTCCCGTTTCGTTGTAAACGAAGGGATGGGCTGGCTGCATATCGATCTGGCCGCCTGCTTCAGTGACAACGGCGATGCCCTTTGGGCGCCGGGGGCCAATACCCTGGGGATGCGCACCATAGCGCGGGCCCTGCTGGCGGAAGCCAAATAGGCGAGACAAGGCACCTTCGGGTGCCTTTTTCATGCTGTTCGAATTGTGAACAAAAGATGGGGTTTTGGCGGCTTAAGGTAACTATCGTGCGCAAGCGCACATATTTTCCGGCTCTGCTCGGTCAAGATGAGTGTGGATGTTGATTGCAAGGGAGTGATGTTTAATAAAAAGTTGCTTGTTTGTGTGTTTTTCCGGTTTTTGTTTACGTATAATCGCCAGCGAACATGGATTCTAACAATAAAACTCTGTAGTTAAGGAAAGATATCAATGGCCATCGAACGTACCTTCTCTATCGTCAAACCGGATGCTGTCAGCAAGAACCTGATCGGTGCCATCTATAGCCGTTTCGAAAGCGCAGGCTTGAAAGTGGTGGCATCCAAAATGCTGCACATGAGCAGTGAACAGGCTGCCGGTTTCTATGCCGAGCATCAGGGCAAGCCTTTTTATGACAATCTGGTCAGCTTCATGACCTCTGGCCCTGTCATGGTGCAGGTGCTGGAAGGGGAAGACGCCATCCGTCGCAATCGCGAGATCATGGGTGCTACCAACCCGAAAGAGGCGCTGGCTGGTACCTTGCGTGCCTGTTATGCCGAGAGCATCGATCGCAACGCAGTGCACGGCTCCGATGCACCTGCATCCGCTGCCCGCGAAATTGCCTACTTCTTCTCTGACAACGAGATCTGCCCGCGCGGCTGATTTTTGTGGATGATGACCCAAGGGAGCTTCGGCTCCCTTTGTTGTTTTCGCCGTTTACGCAATATCCCTCTATTCTCCAGGTGGAAAGCCAGACCCATTATTTGTACAATGCCGCCCCCTGACGTTGTCAGCCAATAATTGATGAAGTGTTTGAACTGAGGCCATTGATGAGCGAAACAAAAATCAACCTGCTGGATCTTGATCGGGATGCCATGCGTGCCTTTTTCGTCGAACTGGGCGAGAAGCCATTCCGGGCAGATCAGGTCATGAAGTGGATCTATCACTTTGGGTGTGATGATTTCGATCAGATGACCAACGTCAACAAGGTGCTCAAAGAGCGCCTCAAGGCGATCGCCGAGATCAAGGCGCCCGAGATCAGCCGCGAGCAGCGCTCTGCCGATGGCACCATCAAGTGGGCCCTGCAGGTGGGCGATCAGGAGGTAGAAACCGTCTACATCCCGGAAGATGACCGCGCGACCCTTTGTGTTTCCTCTCAAGTTGGCTGTGCGCTGGAGTGCAAGTTCTGCTCTACCGCCCAACAAGGCTTCAACCGCAACCTGAAAGTCTCCGAGATCATCGGTCAGGTGTGGCGTGCGGCCCGCGTGGTCGGTGGCAAGCGTCCCATCACCAACGTGGTGATGATGGGGATGGGCGAGCCGCTGCTCAACCTCGCCAATGTGGTGCCCGCCATGCGTCTGATGATGGATGACTACGGCTTTGGCATCTCCAAACGCCGGGTGACCATCTCCACCTCTGGCGTGGTACCTGCGCTGGACAAGCTGGGTGACCAGATCGACGTGGCGCTGGCTATCTCCCTGCACGCCCCGAACGACAAGTTGCGTTCAGAGATCATGCCGATCAACGACAAGTACAACATCGAGGAGTTCCTCGCCGGTGTCCGTCGTTATCTGGCCAAATCCAATGCCAACGGTGGTCGGGTAACCGTCGAATATGTGCTGCTCGATCATATCAATGACGATATGCAGCATGCGCACGAGCTGGCCAAGGTGCTCAAGGACACGCCGAGCAAGATCAACCTGATCCCGTTCAACCCCTTCCCGGGCAACCCTTACGGCAAGCCGAGCAACAGCCGTATCGATCGCTTCTCCAAGGTGCTGATGGAGTACGGTTTCACCGTGATTGTCCGCAAGACTCGTGGTGATGACATCGATGCCGCCTGTGGTCAGCTGGTGGGTGACGTGATTGACCGTACCAAGCGAACTATCAAAAATCGGATGCAACAGGATGGGATTTCCGTCAAAATGGTTTAAATGCTAAGCCATTGTATAGACAGGGAATGGATACACGTACATTGATCGTAGTGGCAGCACTCTGCGCGCTGCCAGGCTGTGTGACCGAGACCACTTACGCTGGCCAGAACTCGACCCAGCGTGAAGTGGGTCCTGACCTCAAGGCGGCTGCCCAAACCCGCCTCGACCTGGGTATCCAGTACCTGCGTCAGGGCAATGCCGAGCAGGCCAAGTTCAATCTTGACCGTGCCCTCCAGTATGACCCCTCCAACCCCCAGATCCAGATCGGTTTTGCCTACTTTTACCAGAAGGTAGGAGATTTCAAGGCAGCCGAGACCCATTACAAGAACGCCCTTGCCATGGATCCGTCCAATGCTGACGCAATGAACAACTATGGGGCCTTCCTCTGTGATCGCGGCAGGTATGCCGAGGCAGATCAGGCGTTCAACCAGGCTGTTATTCAGCCAGGCTACGTAAAAATTGCCGATACCTATGAAAATGCGGCACTTTGTGCGCTGCAAAATCGCAGAAATGATAAAGCAGGCGAGTACTATCGCCTGGCCTTGGGGTATAATCCCCGCAATCCAGGGTTATTGCTGGACTTGGCCGAGCTTTCCATGAAAGATGGCAAGCTGCCTGATGTGCAGTCCTACCTCGCCCGTTTTGCCGATGTGTCAGACGAGAACGAGGAGAGTCTCTGGTTGAGACTTCGGCTGGCGCAGGCGATGGACAAGCCGGCATTACTTCACCAATTCGGGACTGAGCTGGTAAGGCAATATCCCACTTCGCAACAAGCCAAGCGTTATTTAGCCAATGACTATTGAACAGCAACACGATTTCCAAGACGACTCCCAGGCAGTAGGCCCAGGCCAATTGCTGCGCAACGCCCGTGAACAGCTTGGCTGGACACGAGAACAGGTTGCGTCTCGCATTCACCTTCGTCTGACCCTGATCGCCGCTATCGAATCGGATACCTACGACAAGCACACCTCCCATACCTTTATTCGGGGCTATTTGCGTACCTATGCCAAGCTGGTCGGGATCCCCGATGAGACCATTCTGGCCGCTTACGACAAGCTGGGTCTGACCCCTCCCGACAATATCGACATGCAGAGCTTCTCCCGTCGCTCCCGCCAGCAAGCCAACGACAGTCGGCTCAAAGTGGTGACCTGGCTGGTGATCCTGGTGTTGATTGCGCTCTCGGTCGCCTGGTGGTGGCAGAGTACTTCACGTCGCTCCGCCGGTGATGAAGCGCTGGCAGCCACCGAGATGAGTGCAACCAGTTCGACTCCTGCTGAACCTGCTATCACGCCGCCCGATGCGATCAACACCGCTCCGGTGGAAGGCACAGCCATCGCACCGGCCGCCACGGACGTGGCTGCCCCTGCGGTGGTCTCCGATGCGAATGCTACCCTGGCGCCTGCTTCTGCGGCTGTTGCCCCGACCGATGTCAGTGCGGCTGTCGGCACTGCGACCGATGCTGCAGTATCCGGTGCCAATGGCACTGAATCTGAAGAGGCTGTCGTTGATCCGGCGACTGCGCCGCAACTGAAGATGAGCTTCACCGCCGATTGCTGGCTGGATGTGAAGGATGCCAACGGCAAGACCCTGTTCAGTGGTCTGAAGAAGGCCAACGACGAGCTGGTGCTGGAAGGCGCCGAGCCCCTGAAGTTCATCATTGGCGCGCCCATGGCCGTCAAGCTTGACTACAAGGGGCAGTCGTTTGATATGAGCCGTTACAACAACGGTCGTACAGCCCGCTTCTCACTGCCGCAGGAGTAATCTGTTTCCCATGTCTTCTCACGAATCACCCATCATTCGTCGTAAATCCAGACAGATCATGGTTGGTAATGTACCGGTTGGGGGCGATGCCCCCATTACCGTGCAGACCATGACCAACACCAAGACCACAGATGTCGCCGCCACCATCGAGCAGATCCAGCGGATCGAGCGGGTCGGTGCCGATATCGTCCGTGTCTCCGTGCCCACCATGGAGGCGGCGGAAGCCTTCCGGCTCATCAAACAGCAGACCCGCATCCCCATCGTCGCCGATATCCACTTCGACTATCGCATCGCCTTGAAAGTGGCCGAGTACGGTGCCGACTGCCTGCGTATCAACCCGGGCAACATCGGCAACGAGCAGCGGGTGCGCTCGGTGGTCGATTGCGCGCGCGACCTCAATATCCCGATCCGTATCGGGGTCAATGGCGGGTCGCTGGAGAAAGATATTCAGGAGAAGTACGGCGAGCCGACCCCCGAAGCGCTGGTGGAGTCCGCCATGCGTCACGTGGACTACCTCGATCGCCTCGATTTCCAGGACTTCAAGGTGAGCGTCAAGGCCTCCGATGTGTTCCTGGCAGTCGGTGCCTATCGCCTGCTGGCCAAGCAGATCGAGCAGCCGCTGCACCTTGGCATCACCGAAGCGGGCGGTTTCCGTGCCGGCGCGGTGAAGTCTGCCATCGGTCTGGGCATGCTGCTCACCGACGGCATCGGCGATACCCTGCGTATCTCGCTGGCGGCGGATCCTGTGGAGGAGGTGAAGGTCGGTTTCGATATCCTCAAATCCCTGCGTATTCGCTCCCGTGGCATCAACTTTATCGCTTGCCCATCCTGCTCACGGCAGGAGTTCGATGTGATCGCCACTGTCAACGCGCTGGAAGAACGGCTCGAAGACATCATCACCCCGATGGATGTTTCCATCATCGGCTGTGTGGTGAATGGTCCGGGCGAAGCGCTGGTCTCCGACCTTGGTCTGGCGGGTGCCGCCAACAAGAGTGCCTTCTATGAAGGGGGCCAGCGGGTCGATCGGCTCGACAACAAGGATCTCATTCCAACTCTGGAGCGCCGCATTCGCGCCCGCGCCGCCATGCTGGATCCCGCTAACCGGATCCCGATGGACAAGGAGTGAGCGAAACAGGGCCACATTGGGTGGCCCTTTTTCCAGGTGACTGATTTTAAATCCCGCATCCGGATTCCCTGATTTTACCTTGGGGGGGAAAATCCCTATAATGCGGCCAAATTTTACCTCTTTTTCTCGAGTATCAACGTGGCAAAACAGATCCAAGCTATTCGCGGTATGAATGATTGCCTGCCGGAGCAGAGCCCGGTATGGCAGAAGGTTGAACAGATCCTGCGCCAGGTCGTTGCAAGCTATGGCTACAGCGAAGTGCGCATGCCGATTGTCGAGCAGACTCATCTGTTCAAGCGCGCCATCGGTGAAGTGACCGACGTGGTCGAAAAAGAGATGTACACCTTTGAAGACCGTAACGGCGACAGCCTGAGCCTGCGTCCGGAAGGGACCGCCAGCTGCGTCCGTGCCGGTATCGAACACGGTCTGCTCTACAACCAGGAACGCCGGATGTGGTACATGGGCCCCATGTTCCGTCACGAGCGTCCTCAGAAGGGCCGTTATCGCCAGTTCCACCAGTTCGGTGTCGAGCTGTTTGGCATCAACGGGCCGGACATTGACGCTGAACTGATCATGCTGACCCACCGCCTGTGGCGTCTGTTTGGCATCAGCGAGCATGTCACCCTGCAACTCAACACCCTGGGCCAGAGCGCCGAGCGTGCCGCTTACCGCGATGCGCTGGTGGCCTATCTGGAGCAGTACAAGGAGCAGCTGGACGAAGAGAGCCAGCGCCGCATGTACAGCAATCCGCTGCGGGTGCTCGACTCCAAGGATGAAAAGGTGCAGGCCATTCTGGCGGGGGCCCCGCGTCTGTTCGACCATCTGGGCGAAGAGAGCCTGGCCCACTTCGAGGGGCTCAAGCGTCTGCTCGAGTCTGCCGGTATCAAATACGAAGTGAACGAGCGTCTGGTGCGTGGTCTTGACTACTATAACCTGACCGTGTTCGAGTGGGTCACCAGCAGTCTGGGTGCCCAGGGCACCGTCTGTGCCGGTGGCCGCTACGATGGTCTGGTAGAACAGCTGGGCGGTCAACCGACCCCGGCCGTGGGCTTTGCCATGGGCATGGAGCGTCTGGTGCTGATGCTGGAAACTCTCGAGCTCAACGCCGATATCCGCCCGGCGGTGGATGTCTATCTGGCGATGGTGGGCGAGGGGACCGAACAGGCTGGCTTCCAGCTGGCCGAGCGTCTGCGCGATGCCCTGCCGGACCTGCGCCTCATGAGCCACTGCGGTGGTGGCAACTTCAAGAAACAACTCAAACGTGCCGACAAGAGCGGCGCGGCAATCGCCCTGATCCTTGGTGAGACCGAGGTGCAAAACGGGGAGATCACTATCAAATATCTGCGTGGTCAGGCCGAGCAACAGACCGTCAAGGTTGACGCCGCCATTGCCCTGCTGGCAGCCAAAGGAGAGTAAGCTGTGGAAGTCTATACCACCGAAGAACAACAGGTTGAGGTTATCAAGGAGTGGTGGAAAGAGAACGGAACCTCGGTGATTGCCGGGACCGTGATCGGTCTGGTCGGTCTGTTCGGCTGGCGCTATTACAACCAGCACCAGCAAGAGACCATGGAGGCCTCCTCCCACTCTTACAACCAGGTGATTGAGCAGCTGGCCAAGGGCGATGCCGCCGGTTTCGAGCAGGCACAGCAGTTTGTCACCGCCAACAAGGGTGACTCCTACGGTGAACTGGCCGCGTTGCAACTGGCTGCCGCTGCCGTCAAGGCGGGCAAGCTGGATCTGGCTGCCGAGCAGCTGGAGCTGGTGGCGACCACGGGTGACGAGAGCATTCGTCCCATCGCGGCGCTGCGTCTGGCCCGTGTGCTGAATGATCAGGGCAAGACAGATGAAGCACTGGCCAAGCTGGCGACCATCCAGAATGAGGCCTTCAAGGCGCAGGTAGCGGAAGCCCGTGGTGATGTGCTGCAAAAGCAGGGCAAGACCGAAGAGGCTCGTGATGCCTATCAGGCAGCGGCCGATGCCGGCGGCCTGCAGGGTAGCGCCGAGCTCAAGCTGAAAATGGACGATCTGGCCCTGCCGGCCGTTGCGACTGGTGAGGCACCGGATGCGTAATCTATTCAAGATGGTGGCGCTGGGGGCTGCGGTCTCCTTCGCTCTGCAGGGTTGCTCCCTGTTCAGTTCCGAAGAGGATCTCAACCCGATGGCGCCGCTGCCCAAGGTTGAATCTGCCTTCACTGCCGACACCGCATGGTCATCCACTGTGGGTGATGGCATCGGTGACTTCTACTCCCAGCTCAAGCCGGTGGTGGAAGAGGATCGTATCTATGCAGCGGCCCGTGACGGCGATGTCAGCGCCTTTGACCGTGCCAGTGGCGATCGCCTCTGGACTGTCGATCTGGCCGACCTGCCGGTCAACGCCGACAAGCGCAGCGCTCGTCTCTCCGGCGGCCTGGTCTCCCGTTACGGCAAGCTGTTCCTCGGCTCCGAGAACGGGGTGGTCTACGCCCTGAACGAAGAGAATGGTGAAGTGCTGTGGCAGACCAATGTGCCCGGCGAAGTGGTGGCAAGCCCCGCGGTGGAAGATGGCCGCGTGGTGGTGTTGACCACCTCCGGTCGCCTGATCGCCCTCGACACTGATGAAGGCAAGATGCAGTGGTCGCTCTCCGAAGAGCAGCCGCCGCTGACCCTGCGCAGTGCCGGTGCACCGGTGATCACCAACGGCGCCGTGATTTACGGTCGTGCCGATGGCAAGGTGGGCATCGCCCTGCTGAGCAACGGCCAGCCGGTGCGCCAGTCCAAGGTGGCTGATCCGCGCGGTGCCACCGAGCTGGACCGCATGGTTGATGTCGATGCCAGCCCACTGATTGCCGGTGATGAGCTCTATGCCATCGCCTACAACGGTCAGCTGATGGCGCGCAAACTGATGACCGGCGATGAAGTGTGGAAGCGCAAGTATTCCGGCTATCGCGATCTGGCGATGACCGGTAATGCCATCGTGCTGACCGACAGCCGCAGCCACCTGTTTGCCATCGACCGTCGCAACGGTCTGGAGCTGTGGTCCAATACCCAGCTGGAAAATCGTACCGTCACTGCACCTGTCATCTTCGGTGACTATGTGGTGGTGGGTGATGTGGAAGGATACCTGTATTGGCTTGATCGTACCGACGGTACCATCAAGGCGATGCAGCAGCTCGATAGCAGTGGTCTCTATGCCGCCCCGCTGGTGGATGGCGAGACCCTGTATGTGCAGAGCCGTGACGGCAAGTTGTACGCCCTCAAGCGTCCTTGATCGTCCGATAATGTGAATATCCGGCTCCTGGTCTTCGGACCCGGAGCCTTTGTCGTCTTGAGAATGAGGCTTTTATGACTCCTGTAGTAGCCCTGGTGGGCCGCCCCAACGTGGGGAAATCCACCCTGTTTAACCGCTTGACCCGTACTCGGGATGCCCTGGTTGCCGATTTTCCCGGTCTGACCCGGGACCGTAAATACGGTCAGGCGAAGTTGGGCGAGCTGGAATTTATCGTGGTCGATACCGGCGGTATCGATGGCACCGAAGAGGGGATCGAGCTGAAGATGGCCGAGCAATCCCTGCTGGCCATCGAAGAAGCGGACGTCGTGCTGTTCATGGTGGATGCCCGTGCCGGTCTGACCGCGGCGGATCAAGCCATTGCCGAGCACCTGCGCAAGGCCCACAAAAAGGTATTTCTGGTGGCCAACAAGACCGACGGTATCGACGGTGATTCCGCGGTCTCCGAGTTCTACGGTCTGGCGCTGGGCGAGGTCTACCAGATCGCGGCCGCCCACGGTCGTGGCGTGCTGAGCCTGCTGGAACTGGCCCTGGCTCCCCATCTGGAGACCCTGGTCGACTCCGCTACCGATGAAGATGCGCAGGATGAGGAAGAGGAGGACTTCGACGAAGAAGCCCTGCTGCGCATGGTGGCTGCCGGTGAACTCGATACCAAAGAGGACACCAAGGAGACCCCGTTCGCCGACCTGCCCATCAAGTTCGCCATCGTTGGTCGTCCCAACGTCGGTAAATCTACCCTGACCAACCGCATGCTGGGTGAAGATCGGGTCATCGTCTATGACATGCCCGGCACCACCCGTGACTCCGTTTACATTCCGATGGAGCGTGACGAGCAGAAGTATGTGGTTATCGACACAGCCGGTGTGCGTCGTCGTGGCAAGGTGCACGAGACGGTTGAGAAGTTCTCCGTTATCAAGACCCTGAAAGCTATCGAAGATGCCAACGTTTGCCTGCTGGTGATCGACGCCCAGGAGACCATCACCGATCAGGACTTGAGCATCCTTGGCTACGTGCTCCACGCCGGTCGCTCCGTGGTGCTGGTGGTGAACAAGTGGGATGGTCTGGATCAGAAGGTGAAAGAGGATGTGAAGAACGAGCTGGATCGTCGCTTGGGCTTCATCGACTTCGCTCGCGTCCACTTCATCTCCGCCCTGCACGGCAGCGGTGTCGGCCATCTGTTTGAATCCATTCAGGAGGCTTACCAGTCCGCCACCCGTCGTACCAGCACGGCCATGCTGACCCGCATCATGCAGATGGCGCAGGAAGATCACCAGCCGCCGATGGTCAACGGTCGCCGCGTCAAGCTCAAATATGCTCACGCCGGTGGCTACAACCCGCCACGTATCGTGATCCACGGCAACCAGCTGAACGACTTGCCGGACTCCTACAAGCGGTATCTGATCAACTACTTCCGCAAGTCCCTCAAGATCATGGGCTCGCCGATCAGGGTCGAGTTCCAGGAGTCGGTCAACCCGTTTGAAGGGAAGAAGAACACCATGACCCTGAGTCAGGAACGTCAGCGCAAACGCCTGCTGAAGATGAAGAAGAAATAAGTCCTTGCGGCTGCCCTCACCGGCAGCCGCTTTGTTATCCTCGCCATGTTAAGGTGAGGAATAAGGGGAGGGGGATCTGCCATGGAACAAGACCATGGCAGATCCACTTTTCGAGGAGTTGATTATGGAAGCCCTGCTTTGTCCATCATGCCAGGCTGAACTGGATACCCGCAGCAAGGAGCAAACCTGTGGCCAGTGCCAGGCCCCTGTTCGCGTTACTGCCATCTGCCCCACCTGCCAGCAGGAGCTGGAGCGTCTCAAGGCGTGCGGCGCGGTGGATTACTTCTGCAACCACTGCAACTCGCTGATCTCCAAGCGGACGGTACAGTTCAAGGCGGCGCTGGTGTAAGACGATAATCAGGTGAGAAAGAAGATAAAAAAACCCGGCGAATGCCGGGTTTATGCTGTGTGCTCTGCAATAAGCAGGGTATAGGATCGATTTCTGCGCCACAGGTTGCGCTTGATGTCATTAAGCTTGAGTTTGCGTCTGGGGCTCCAGCTGCACTTCGCTTTTCTGACCAGACTGATTTTTCTACGTTTTTGCATCTTGGTCTCCTCCCAACTCAGGTGGCCATCCAGGCCTTGGGTCATTGATGGAGCCCATCCGAAATTGCTGTTATTTAATCTCTCAACATAATGAAAACAATGCGATTTCGGATAGGCTCCGATGTGAATCGATGGTAACAGAGAAGTTTGTGTGAAAACAGCCGAATAATGGCTGGTTAGCGCATGGTGATCTGATTGACCACTTCGGCGATGGCGGTGGGGCGCTCGGCCAGCTCGGGCTCGCTGTCGTTGTCGAGACTCTCCCGCTGATGTGCCTTCTGTTGCTCGTTGTCGAGCCAGAGCAGACTCTGGTAATACTGGCGCACGTTGTTGACATAGTTGCGCGCCTCGCTGCCACGGGCATAGCCGTAACGTACCTTGCGGTGCCAGCGCGCCTGTTGCAGCAGCGGCAGCACCTCTTTCACGTCGCTCCAGGCGTCGGGATTCTTGCCGAGCTCTTTGGTCAGGCGGCGGGCATCCATCATGTGGCCGTAACCGATGTTGTAGGCGGTGAGGGCAAACCACACCTTCTCGTCATCGGGCACCGAATCCGGCACCTTCTCCATCATCTGTTGCAGATAGAGGGAGCCACCTTTGATGCTCTCTTCCGGATGAAGCCGGTCGTTGACTCCCATCGCCTTGGCGGTGGGCTCGGTCAGCATCATCATGCCGCGCACGCCGGTGTAGGAGCGGGCCTGCGGGTCCCAGTGAGACTCCTGATAGCTGATGGCGGCGAGCAGACGCCAGTCGATATTCTTGGCGTGAGTCTGGAACAGCGGCTGGTACTTGGGCAGCAGGCTCTTGGCGCGCTTGAGGAAGGTGCGGGTATCGACAAAGTCGAAGTTCTGCACGTGGCCGAAGTACTTCTCGTCCAGCTTGGCAATGGCACCATCCATAAAGCGCTGACCGAAGAAGTCGATCACGCTGGCATAGAGGCTGTCATCGGGCAGCTTGCTCATGGCCCAGGCAACGGTTTGCTTCTGGGCCAGGGTCAGCCCCTCGGTGAGCTCTGGGTAGTAGCGCTGGGTACGGGCCAGCACGGTATCCTGCACCACCGTGTAGTCAATCTTGCCATCCACCACCTGTTTGAGCAGCTCCTCCACATCGGCGTTGTCGCTGGTGCTCCAGGCTAGTTTCGGATTCTCTTTGCTCATCTCTTTGAGCAGATCTTCACCAGTGGAGCCGGCGGCCACCACCAGCTTGCCCTTGATATCGTTCAATGAGGCCGGCTTGGGTTTGCCGTTGCGGTAGACCAGTTTGGGGGAGACCTGGTAGAAGCCCGGGCCGAAGCGAAACAGCTCGCGTCGCTCGGGGGTGACCATGATGGCGGCAGCCGCCAGATCGAGTTTGCCCTTTTTCAGCAGGGTGACCAGTTGGTCAGTGGTGTCGACCGGGATGATGGTGAGTTTCACCCCCAACCAGTCGGCATAATTTTGCGCCAGCTCGTAATCGAATCCCTGGGCGAGGTCGTCACGCTGGTAATAGGAGGTGGGACCATAGATGGTGCCAACCCGGATCTCGCCTCGCTGGCGGATCTGCTCCAGCTGGCTGGAGGGGCTATAGAAGTCACAGCCAACCAGTGTCAGCGTCAACAACAGCCCGATAAACAGTCGAAAAATGCAGCGCAAGTAGGTGAGTACCTTTGTTGAAAAAATCGGCATTTGTCAAAAAAGAGGCACCTTTATACCAGAGAGTGTGCGCAGAGTCACACTGCACGAAGTGAGAAAAACGTTTGTCCGCTGTGAGCCAGATCCCTATAATACGCGCGTCTCAATTCCCCCCCACTTTAAAACTTGGTGAGAAAGGTCATATGGATATCTTGCGTGGTGCCCCAGCACTGTCTGATTTTCGTGTCCAAAAACTGCTGCAACGCTTCGCACAGATGAGAAATGAGAGTGGAGTAGAAAGCGGAGTAGAGATAGAGGATGTCTATGCCGAGTATGTGCACTTTGCCGAGCTGACAAGCCCCCTCTCTCCCCCCGAGCGAGCGACCTTGGGCCAGCTCTTGCGCTACGGCCCGACCATCCCCGAACACACCCCCAGCGGTCAGCTGTTTCTTGTTACCCCCCGCCCCGGCACTATCTCCCCCTGGTCTTCCAAAGCAACCGACATCGCCCACAACTGCGGCCTGAAACAGGTCAAGCGGCTGGAGCGTGGTATTGCCTACTACCTGACCATCAAGGGGCAGGGTGAGCTGAGTGCCGCCCAGCGCAGCGCCATTGCCGCCGTGCTCCATGATCGGATGATGGAAGTGGTGTTTGCCGAGATGAGCGAAGCTGCCGCCCTGTTTGCTCACCACGAGCCGCGCCCCTTCACCCAGGTGGATGTGCTGGGCGGTGGTCGCGCAGCCCTGGCCGAAGCCAACGTGGCGCTCGGTCTGGCGCTGGCCGACGACGAAATCGACTATCTGGTGGAGAACTTCACCAAGTTGGGTCGCAACCCCAACGACATCGAGCTCTACATGTTCGCCCAGGCGAACTCCGAACACTGCCGTCACAAGATCTTCAATGCCGACTGGACCATCGATGGCGAACAGCAGCCCAAGTCGCTGTTCAAGATGATCAAGAACACCTTCGAGCAGACGCCGGATCATGTCCTCTCTGCCTATAAAGACAACGCCGCCGTGATGGAAGGGAGCCAGGGTGGCCGCTTCTTCCCGAGCCCGGCCAACGGCGAATACCAGTATCACCAGGAACAGGTCGACATCCTGATGAAGGTGGAGACCCACAACCACCCGACCGCGATCTCCCCGTTCCCGGGGGCAGCAACCGGCTCCGGCGGCGAAATCCGCGACGAGGGAGCCACCGGGCGCGGTGCCAAGCCCAAGGCGGGTCTGGTCGGTTTCTCCGTCTCCAACCTGCGCATTCCCGGCTTCGAGCAGCCCTGGGAGCAGGATTTCGGCAAGCCGAGCCGTATCGTCAGTGCCTTCGACATCATGCAGGAGGGGCCGCTCGGCGGCGCCGCGTTTAACAACGAGTTCGGTCGTCCGGCCATTCTCGGCTACTTCCGTACCTTCGAAGAGGAGGTGCCGAGCCACAACGGCGTCGAGGTGCGTGGCTACCACAAACCCATCATGCTGGCTGGCGGCATCGGCAACATCCGCACCGAACATGTCCAGAAAGGGGAGATCCCGGTCGGCGCGGCGTTGATCGTGCTGGGCGGCCCGGCGATGAACATCGGTCTGGGCGGTGGTGCCGCATCCTCCATGGCTTCCGGCCAGTCAGCCGAAGATCTCGACTTTGCCTCGGTGCAGCGTGACAACCCCGAGATGGAGCGCCGTTGCCAGGAGGTGATCGATCGCTGCTGGCAGCTGGGTGACGACAACCCTATCGTCTTTATCCACGATGTGGGGGCGGGTGGTCTCTCCAACGCCATGCCGGAGCTGGTCAACGACGGTGAGCGCGGTGGTCGTTTCGATTTGCGCGCCATCCAGAGCGACGAGCCGGGCATGAGCCCGCTGGAGATCTGGTGCAACGAATCCCAGGAGCGTTACGTGCTGGCGGTAGCGCAGGACAAGTTGCCGCTGTTCAAGGCGCTGTGCGAGCGTGAGCGCGCCCCCTATGCCGTCATCGGTACCGCGACCGAAGAGAAGCATCTGACCCTCTCTGACAGCCACTTTGACAACCACCCCATCGATTTGCCGCTGGATGTGCTGCTGGGCAAGACCCCCAAGATGCATCGCGATGTTGCAAGCCTGCCTGCCCAAGGCAAAACGCTCCAACTCGATGGCATCACCTTGGGCGAAGCTGCCGAGCGGGTGCTGCGTCTGCCCACCGTGGCGGAGAAGTCCTTCCTTATCACCATCGGCGATCGCAGCGTGACTGGCTTGGTCAATCGCGACCAGATGGTTGGCCCTTGGCAGATCCCGGTGGCCGATTGCGCCGTCACCGCGGCCACCTACGACAGCTACCACGGCGAAGCCATGTCGATGGGCGAGCGCACCCCGGTGGCGCTGCTCTCCCACGCCGCTTCCGCCCGTATGGCGGTGGCGGAAGCGCTCACCAACCTGGCGCCGGCCCACATCGGCTCGCTCAAGCGGGTCAAGCTCTCCGCCAACTGGATGGCTGCAGCCGGTCACCCGGGGGAAGATGCCGGTCTCTACGAGGCGGTCAAGGCGGTGGGCGAGGAGCTCTGCCCGGCCCTTGGCATCACCATTCCGGTGGGCAAGGACTCCATGTCCATGAAGACCCGTTGGCAGCAGGATGGCAAGGAGCACAGCGTCACCTCGCCGCTCTCCCTGCTCATCTCGGCGTTTGCCCGGGTCGAGGATGTGCGCAACACGGTTACTCCGCAACTGCGTACCGATCTCGGTGAAACCGACCTTATCCTCATCGACCTTGGCAATGGCAAGCAGCGCCTCGGCGCCTCTGCGCTGGCGCAGGTCTATCGCCAGCTGGGTGACAAGGAGCCTGATCTGGACAACCCGGTCCAGCTCAAAGGCTTCTTCAACGCCATTCAGGCATTGGTGGCCGATCGCAAGCTGATCGCTTATCACGACCGCTCCGACGGCGGCCTGTTTGTCACTCTGGTGGAGATGGCCTTCGCCGGTCACTGCGGTCTCGACATCCAGCTCGATCGTATCGGTGGCGAGCTGTTGCCTGCGCTGTTCAACGAAGAGCTGGGCGCCGTCATTCAGGTGCGCCGTGAAGATAAAGAGGCGGTGATGACTTTGCTGGCCGGCCATGGTCTGGCGGCTTGCTCTCACGTGCTTGGCACGGTGCGCGAGGGGGATCTCATCACCCTGCAACGCGCCGGTCAGGAGGTCTATCGCGCCAGCCGTACTGCCCTTCGCACTATCTGGGGCGAGACCAGCTGGCAGATGCAGCGCCTGCGCGACAACCCCGAGTGCGCGGATCAGGAGCATGCTGCTCGTCAGGACGCCACCGATCCGGGCCTGCAGGCCAAGCTCAGCTTCAACCCAGCCGAAGATGTGGCTGCACCTTACATTGCCCGTGGGGTCTCCCCCCGTCTGGCGGTGCTGCGCGAGCAGGGTGTCAACTCCCACGTGGAGATGGCGGCGGCGTTTGACCGTGCCGGCTTTGCGGCAGTGGATGTCCATATGAGCGACATCCTCTCCGGTCGCATCAAGCTGGAGGAGTTCCAGACCCTGGTTGCCTGTGGCGGTTTCTCCTATGGTGACGTGCTGGGGGCGGGCGAAGGCTGGGCCAAGTCCATCCTGTTCAATGACAACGCTCGCGAGCAGTTCCAGCGCTTCTTCGAGCGTGGTGACACCCTCTCCCTGGGCGTATGCAATGGTTGCCAGATGATGTCCAACCTGCGGGATCTTATCCCGGGTGCCGATCTCTGGCCGCGCTTCGTACGCAACCGCTCCGAGCGCTTCGAAGCCCGCTTCAGCCTGGTGCAGGTGCAGGAGTCCCCGTCGGCCTTCTTCGCCGGCATGGCAGGCTCCGTGATGCCCATTGCCGTTTCCCACGGGGAAGGGCGTGTCGAGGTGCGCGATGCCGCTCACCTGAACGCACTGCAAACCAGCGGGCTGGTGGGGCTGCGCTTTGTCGACAACCGCGGCAGCGTGACCGAGCAGTACCCGGCCAACCCGAACGGCTCGCCGGACGGCATCACCGCAGTGACTACCACCGACGGTCGCGCCACCATCATGATGCCGCACCCGGAGCGGGTGTTCCGCACCGTGGCCAACTCCTGGCACCCTGACAACTGGGGCGAGGATGGCGCCTGGATGCGGATGTTCCGCAACGCCCGAGTCCGTCTGGGTTAAGCCTGCAACGCAAACAAAAACCGGCCCCTGTGGCCGGTTTTTTTATGGCATGTGCGACCTCAGGTTTGACCGTGGCCCAGCTCATGGGGGGTAAAGTCCCCGCGGTCGAGAATGCGCAGGCAGGCGTCCACTACTGCTTCATCCAGCTTGGTGCCGCGTAGTTCGATGATGTGGGCTCTGGCCTGAGGAATGCCAAGGGCGGCGCGGTAGGGACGATCGGAGGACATGGACTCCACTATGTCTGCCACCGTAAGAATGCGCGCTTCCAGCAGGATCTGCTCGCCCTTTAACCCTGATGGATAACCGGAGCCGTCGAGATACTCGTGGTGCTGGTGGATCATCTGGGCGATGGGCCAGGGCAGAGCGACATCCTTGAGCACCTGATAGCCGGCGATCGGGTGTTCCTTGACCAGATTAAACTCCTGAGGTGTCAGCCTGCCCGGTTTGGTGAGGATGTCGACCGGTACCTGGATCTTGCCGATATCGTGCACCATGGCTCCCAGATACAGCCCCCTAAGCCGCTTCTCATCGAGCTGCAGCTCGCGGCCGATGGCCAGCGCCAGGGTCGCGACATGCTTCTGGTGGCCAGCGGTGTAGGGATCTCGCTGCTCCAGCACGGCGGCAATGGCTCCGAGGGCATCTTCCAGTGCCAGCTCCAGCTGACGTGCATGCAACACTTTGTCGCGTTGGGCGGCGAGATAGGCCTGCTGGGTGCTACGGGCCTGCAGACCGTAGGCAAGGTAGTCAGCCAGCCGGCTGAAGAGATGCATCTCCTCATCGGTGAAGGCGCGTGCTTGTTCGCTATGAATGAGCAGGCCGCTCCGCAAACTGTCGTGCCACTGCAGCGGCAGCAGCAGGCGAGCGCGCAGGGTCGCGGTATGGTGAACAAACTCGCTGGCCAGTGCCTCGTTGCACACGGATCCCTCGCGGATGGCGTGGTGCAGAGTCCGATCCCGGGTGAGCCACTCATCGTTGGAGAACCAGACCGCATTGCCCGCCTGTGCCAGCACCTGTAGTACGCTCTGGCCAGCTACCTCCTGCAATACGGTAACGAGGGGGAAGCGGCCATCAAAGGTGATGGCGTCGCAGATCTCCTGCAGCAGTTTCTTCTCATCGTCCTGCTCCAGCATCGCATGGTGGGCGCGACCGATGGCCTCCAGGGTCCAGGTGTACTGTTGCAACCGCTCCTGCTGCTGCTTCTTCTCGGTGATGTCATCGAAGAAGACCCCGACGCCGACCACCTGACCCAGCTCGTCAAACAGGGGAAACTTGGTGGTGCTGAGCCAGCGGGCCTCACCTCCCTTGAGATAAGGCTCCTCGTGGCGCTGGGTGGTGCCGCTGGTCATGACCCTGAGATCGTCGTCCCGATAGCGCTGGGCCAGCTCGGCCGGGAAGAAGTCTGCATCGCACTTGCCGACCAGCTCGGCTGGGGTGAGGGCGAGATCGTCTGCCAGCAGCCGGTTGCAGGCGATGAAGAGGGAGCGGGTATCCTTGAGCAGCACCCGGTAGGGCAGCTGATCCATCACCTGGCCAAGCAGGGCGGCCGTGGGCTGCGGGGTAAAGGGCGGTGCGGGTCTTGAACTCATCGTCATCCAGCCTCGGTCAAAGGGGGGAGAAGCGGTAGCCCGCCTGCCAGACGGCGAAGCAGGCGCTGACCACCTGTTCGTCGTAGTGGACACCGGCATAGCGGGTCAGCTCGGCGAAGGCATCGGTGAAGGAGAGGGCCCGCCGAAACGGACGGTGGGCGGTCATGGCCGCCAGGGAGTCGGCCACCCGGATGATGCGCGCCTCCAGGCAGATGGCATCCCCCTGCAATCCCTGCGGATAGCCGCTGCCATCCATGTTTTCATGGTGCTGCAGCACTATGGTGGTGATGGGCCAGGGGAAGTCTATCTGTTGCAGGATCTCGCAACCGGCCTGCGGATGCTGCTTGATAAGTTCGAACTCAACGGGCCTCAGTTCACGGGGACGGGTGAGGATCTCCGCCGGGATCTGCAGCAGGCCGATGTTGTGCACCATGGCAGCGAGACCAAGTCCATCCAGCTGCTCCTGAGAGAGTTGCAGATGCTGGCCGATGGCCAGCGCCAAATCATGTACTCGCCGTTCATGGCCTGCTGTGCTGGGATCCTTGTGGGCAATGGCGGAGGAGAGGGCAGCTATGGTCTGGAACAGCAGGGTGCGTTGCTGCTGCTCACTCTCCTTGATGCGGGTGATATCGACCAGCGCCCCTATGATGCCGGCCACCTCGCCCTGATGGTCATAGAAGAGATCCTTGAAGTTGAGCACCTGATAGCGCCTGCCACAGCGATCCAGCAGAGGGTGCTCGAAATATTGCGGTTGCCTGCTGCGCAATACCTCCAGATCGCGCTGGATGTACTCTTCGGCCAGCTCAGGGGGCAAGATTTCATCCACTCGCTTGCCCAGCAGCTCGGCCTTGCTGATGCCGGTGATTTGGGTGAAGGTCGGGTTGCAGCTGATGAAATGTCCCTCGACATCCTTACAGAACACCGGGATGGGGATGGCCCTTAACAGGGATTCGTTGAAGCGCTGCATATCGACCAGTTCCGCCTGCTGGCGCATTGCCAGCTGCTCGCTGTCCCGGCACAACTGGATGGCGCGGGCCAGGTTGCCAAGGATCGGGCTGAACAGTTGGCAGATCTGTTCACCCTGATGCTCCGGATTGGGGGAGAGCAGCAGCATCAGATACCCCCCCTCGACTTTGAGGCGATAAGCAAAGGGATAGGTGCGAGAGCCGGGCAGGGGGAGCGGGGCGCGCAGGATGCACTGATCGCCTTCGATGACCCAGGAAGGGAGGCTCACGGATTGCCCTTGATGCTGGAGCAACTGCTCGTCCCCGACCGCCTTGACGATCCTCTGCTCCCCTTGCGGCAACTGCTGCAGTACCACCCCGACCGGGCAGGCACAGTGAAACAGGAAGCGTTGCAGCACCTTGGTCAGCAAGGCGTCGAGGGTGACCTCACGCCCGATACAGAGAGAAAGGTCGCAAACAATGGCCATGGCGTGATCGTTGTTCATCGCCGTCCCTCCCCGTTGCAGAGAATGGCTCCGTTGTGAAACAGCGGATAGTCCCCCGGTCGCAGGCTGCCTATTTCACCAAGTGAGAGGGCGCCGACCAGCTCGTGGGCTCCGCTGTGGGTGAAGAGGGTCTCCAGCTCAAGCGCACTCTGTTCACCGAAGTGTTGTTGACGCCCAGCACAGTAGTAGAGCTCGATGCGTTCAGGCACACCGTGCTGGCTGAGTTTCCCGGCCAGCTCGATGGCATGGGCGGTCGGACTTTGCGGCGCCTTGAGCAGAGTGAGGATACTGTGGTCAGGTACCTCTCCGACGCAGAGCAGGGCACCCTCTTCGGTGACGGCGACCGGGATGCGTACGATCACGTCGCCATTGGCTCTGAGTAACCCGAGCGGCAGGTGGACGCCGTACTTGTAGAATTGCTCCGGCGTGAGGCTCTGCTGGAATTGCTGCCGGATCAGAGACTGATAACGGCTGAAGGCTGGTTCCCAGTCGATAAAGGAGATTTTGTTGCCCTCGCTGCTGGTGGCAAGCATGGGTTGGGCAGTGAGTTGGTAGCCGTGCTCGAGCAGTGAGTAACTTTGGTAGGGAAGCAGTGCGCAACTGACTCCGTGTTCCAGCAATGTCTGGTTGTCGAAGAGGCAGGGCATGGACGTGAACTGGCCGCTGCCAGCATTGACGCCGGCATAGTTGACCCTGTCCGCCAGCCGCAGATAGAGCCCTTCGAGAATGGAGGCAATATTGGGGATCATGGCGTCGAAAGTAAGAAAGAGGGTGGGGACTTTCTGTGGAGCTGGCCATTCTGAGAGCCGAGGGGCCAGCTGCTCGCAGATGATGGCGGCCAGCTCATCGGCGCTGGCGGTATAGGAGAGTGGGATCAGCAGAGGGTTGTGAGATGCCGGGCGGGGCAATAGCCAGGCCCCTTGTTCGTGGAAACCATGCTGGCTGACCAGGCTTGGAAAGATGGCCCCGCAAAGCTGAATATCGAGGCGTTGGCACTGCTGCTGCAGTTCGGCAACACGTGCGGCATCCCGCTCGGCCAGCAACACATCGAGTCGTCCCCCTCGGTAGGGAAGCAGTGTGTCGGTCAGTGGATGCGCATCAAATTGATGAAAAGTAGGCTGCATCATCGCTCGGAACTCCATTCCTGCCAGTCATCAATATATCAGCAAGGGGGCTGGGTGAATACCCATCAATATTTAATGTGTCGGTATAAGCCTTTCTAAAGACTGACAAATTTGAGTCGTGGCAGGATGTATCCGGTTAGGTGGCAATAAAAAACCGGCCACAGGAGCCGGTTTTGATTGAGCCGCAGTTTGAGTTACTGCAGTACGACGTTCTGGAAACCCTGTACCAGCGAGATGACCGGTTGTGGGTAGAGGCCGAGCAATACCACCAGAGCGGCCGAGAGCAGCACTACCACTCCACCGGAGGAGAGCGCCCAGTTGGCGCTGGCATCGCGTTGCTGCATGCCCGGCTCACGCAGATAGAGGGTAACCATCACTCGGAGGTAGTAGTAGAGACCCAACGCACTGCCCAGGATTATGGCAGCGGAGAGCCACCAGAGCTGGGCCTCGACAGTCACACCGATGAGGTAGAACTTGCCGATGAAGCCGAGCGTCATCGGGATACCGGCCAGAGAGAGCATCATCACGGTCAGTACGGCGGTCAGGTAGGGACGCTTCCAGAACAGGCCGCGATAGCTGTGCAGAGAGTCCGCATCCTTGCCGCGATAGGGGCTCGACATCATGCTGACGACGCCAAAGGCGCCGAGGCTGGTGAACAGATACATCAGCAGGTAGACCCCGGCCGCTTCCACCGGCATCTGGCCGATACGGCTCGCCACGATCACCGCCAGCAGATAACCAAAGTGGGAGATGGAGGAGTAGCCCAGCATCCGCTTGATGTTGCTTTGTACCAGTGCCAGCAGGTTGCCGATGAGGATGGAGATGAACGCCATGGCGGCCAGCAACCAGTGGATCATGGGATCGGCAGCAGCCGGTACGGCCAGATAGAAGCGCAGCAGTACGGCAAACACGGCGACCTTGCTGACGGTTGCAAGGAAGGTGGCGACCGGTGCCGGTGCACCTTCGTAGACATCCGGTGTCCAGAGGTGGAAGGGGGCCAGCGAGAGCTTGAAGGCAAAACCGACCAGCATCAGACCGAGGCCACCCATCAGCAGCGGATGGTGAGCCGGGCTTTGGGCCATGGTCACCCCGAGGGCATCAAAGCTCAGGCTGCCAGCCTGGGCATAGAGCAGCGCCATGCCAAACAGCAAGAAGGCGGTGGCGGCGGCAGAGAGCACCATGTACTTCACCGCGGCTTCCAGCGAGTGGCGCTCGCGGTAGGCGTACCCGACCAGACCGAACATCGGCAGGGTCAGCATCTCGATCCCGATAAAGAGGGAGGCGAGGTGGCGGGAGCAAGCCAGCACCAGACCACCGGCCGTGGCGATCAGCAGCAGCAGGAAGAACTCTTCCCGGTTATCCGGGTAGGCTTTCAGCCACGATTGACCGAAGGTGCAGGTGGCCAGGGCGCCGATGAGCACAAGTCCCATGTAGAAGACGGCGTAACTGTCAACTTGCAGCAGCGGGGTGACCCCCTGATCCCCTTGCGCCATCACGATGGGCAGCGAGAACAGTGCCAGATTGAGGCCAACAATGGTCACGGTAAAGGCGGTGGTGACACAGCGGCGCCACGCGATGGCCAGCATCAGGGCCGCCATGGCCCCGGTGGTCAACAGCAGGGGAAGCAGTGCCAGCAGTTGGGAAGCGGAGAAAGTCATTGCAGGGCTCCAGCAGTCGGCAGCAGATACCAGTGCAGCACGTTGATAAGGCTGCTGCTGGCGGTGTCAATCACGGGTTGGGGATAGAGGCCAAGCAGAACCAGCAGGCCCGCGATCACCATCATCATGGTCAGCTCGCGGCGATCCAGTCCCTTGAGCATGCTCTCATCCTTGGCGGGGCCAAAGCAGGCGCGCTGCAACATGATGAGGGAGTAGACCGAGGCCAGTACCAGACCGAAGGTGGCGACTGCCGTGATGACAGGGGCAACCTGGAAGCTGCCGACCAGGATCAGGAACTCGCCGACAAAGTTGCCGGTGCCCGGCATGCCGAGCGACGCCACCGAGAAGAAGAGCATCACGCCGGGCAGATAGCGCAGGCGTCCCCACAGGGCGCCCATCTGGCGCAGATCCCGGGTGTGCAACCGCTCGTAGAGCTGACCGCAGAGGATAAAGAGGCCGGCAGCGGAGAGACCGTGGGCGATCATCTGCACCACCGCACCCTGCAGGGCCAGCTCGCTACCCGAGTAGATAGCGATCATCACAAAGCCCATGTGGGAGATGCTGGTGTAGGCTACCAGCCGTTTGATGTCGGTCTGGGCAAAGGCCACGATGGCGCCGTAGACGATCCCGATCAGGCCAAGCACCATGGCGTAGGGAGCAAATTCTGCGGACGCTTCGGGGAAGAGCGGCAAGGCAAAGCGCAGCAGACCGTAGGCGGCGGTTTTGAGCAAAATACCGGCGAGATCCACCGAACCTGCGGTCGGCGCCTGACTGTGGGCATCCGGCAGCCAGCCGTGCAGCGGCACCAGTGGCATCTTGACCGCGAAGGCGATAAAGAAGCCCAGCATCAGCAGCCACTGAACGCCCTTGCTCATCGGGGTATTGAGCAGCTCCAGATAGTTGAAGGTGAAGACTCCGGTGGCATGCTGGTGGGTCAGCACCAGCCCGATGATGGCCACCAGCATGATAAGGCCCGAAACCTGGGTGTAGATGAAGAACTTGGTTGCGGCGTTGATCCGTGATTTGCCGTCAGTGACCGAATGGCCCCAGAGCGCAATCAGGAAGTACATGGGGACCAGCATCATCTCCCAGAAGAAGAAGAAGAGGAACAGGTCCAGCGCCATAAAGACCCCGAGCACGCCGCCCAGGATCCAGAGCAGGTTGAGGTGGAAGAAGCCGATGCGCTGCACGATCTCTTTCCACGAACAGAGAATGGCCAGTATCCCGATAAAGCAGGTGAGGATCACCATCAAGAGCGACAGGCCATCCACCGCCAGATGCAAAGAGATGCCAAAGCGGGGGATCCACGGCAGGCGCCACTCGGCGGCCCAGGCGGAGGCAGCACCGGAGACGCCCGCGCTGTCGAGGCCCGTGGTGGCAAGGGAGAAATCACCACTTAGCCAGATGGCACAGGAGAGCAGCAGGCTGGCGCTCATGGAGAGCAGGGCAACCCAGCGGACAAACTGCCCGCCGAGACGCTCCATCTGCCAGCAGAGCAAGCCCCCGATAAAAGGAATTAGCAAGATCCAGAGTAAGGTCACGGTATCAGCTCTCGTTCAAGTTCATATGAGATTGCGCTCCCTGTTCCATCAGGGAGAGCAAACAGCCCGGCTGTACGATCTTCGTATTGTTCATCGCGTTATCCCAGCAGCAACAGCGCCAGCACCAGCACGGCGCCGATCCCCATGGAGGCGGCATACCAGCGCAACTTGCCGGTCACGGTCCAGGCCAGCAGCTGGTTGCCACGCAGGGCAAGCCAGGCGGGCAGGCCCATCATCCAGTCCAGCGGATCCTGCCCGACCAGACGGGTCGCCAGCAGATAGGGTTTGACCCACAGCTGGTCATAGAGCCAGTCAAAGCCCCAGGCGTTGAACCAGAGGGTGCTGAGCAGCCGGCCTGGCGCGCTGTTGGCAATGGAGGTGGCCAGACGGCGCTCACCAAGGAACAGAAACGCGGCCAGCGCGATGCCAGCAATGGCGATGATGCCGGAGGTGATTTCCAGGGCATGGCGACCCTCTTCGATATGGTCCCCCGGGCCTGCGGGTAGTACACCTGCCAGTGGCGGGGTGATCAGCGCGCCGATGCCGGTAGAAAGCACCAGCAGCACCAGCAGCGGCAGATGGTGAGCCAGACCGTGGCCCGCATGGGCTTTGGTCTGCTCTTTGCCATGGAAGGCGATAAAGATCAGCCGGAAGGTGTAGAGCGAGGTGAGGAATGCCCCTACCAGACCTGCCCACAGCAGCGCGCTTTGGCCAGAGGCTTCTACTTGCCACAGGATGGCGTCCTTACTGTAGAAACCGGAAGTGACCAGCGGCAACGCCGCCAGCGCCGAGCCCCCCACCAGGAAGCAGGCGTAGACCAGCGGCAAACTCTTGCGCAGGCCACCCATCTTGAAGATGTTCTGCTCATGGTGGCAGGCAACGATAACGGCACCGGCGGAGAGGAACAGCAGCGCCTTGAAGAAGGCGTGGGTCATCAGGTGGAAGATGGCCCCTTCCCATGCGCCGACACCCAGTGCCAGAAACATGTAGCCAATCTGGCTCATGGTGGAGTAGGCGAGGATCCGCTTGATATCGGTCTGAACCAGCGCGGCAAAGCCTGCCAGCACTAGGGTGATGGCGCCAACCAGCCCGACCAGATGGAGGATCTCTGGCGCCAGCAGGAACAGGCCGTGGGTACGGGCAATCAGGTAGACACCGGCGGTCACCATGGTGGCAGCGTGGATCAACGCGGAGACCGGCGTAGGGCCAGCCATCGCATCCGCCAGCCAGGTTTGCAGCGGCAGCTGGGCTGATTTGCCGACCGCGCCGCCCAGGAGCATCAGGCAGGCCAGCGACAGGGCAGGGGAGCCCTCGGCAAACAGGGTCGGGGCACGAACCAGCAGCTCGTGGATATTGAGGGTGCCCAGTTCCCGATAAAGGATAAACAGGCCGATGGCGAGGAAGACATCACCCACCCGGGTCACGACAAATGCCTTGAGGGCCGCCGCTCCGTTCTTGCGATCCTTGTAGTAGAAGCCGATCAGCAGATAGCTGCACAGCCCCACCCCTTCCCAGCCGAGGTAGACAAACAGCAGGTCATCGGCCAGCACCAGAAACAGCATGCTGGCGATAAAGAGGTTGGTGTAGGTGAAGAAGCGGGAGTAGCCCTCTTCCCCTCGCATATACCAGGAGGCGAACAGGTGGATAAAGAAACCCACCCCGGTCACCACCCCCAGCATGGTCAGCGACAGGCCATCCAGTGCCAGCGAGAAGCTCGGTGTAAAGTTGCCCACCGCCATCCATTGCCACAGGCGCTGGACATAGACGCCCCCCTCGGGCGGGTTGCCCAGAAAGTCGATGCCCACCCACAGGGTAGTGAGGGCCGACAGGCCAATGGAGCCTACCCCGATCAGCGCCGAGGTACGCTCACCAAACCGGCCGAGGGAGAAGGCCAACACCAGCCATCCCAGCAGCGGAAATAGAAAAGTCAGATATAAGAGGCTCATCCGCGCATCTCGCTCACAGTGTCCACGTTCAGGGTGTGGTAACGACGATAGAGCAGCAGTAACAGGGCAAGGCCGATACTGGCCTCCGCTGCCGCCAGAGAAATCACCAGGATATACATGATCTGGCCATCGGCCTGGGCCCAGCGGCTACCCGCCACCACAAACGCCAGTGCCGAGGCATTCATCATGATCTCGATACTCATCAGGATGTAGAGCAGGTTGCGGCGGATCAGCAGACCGCACAAGCCGATGCAGAAGAGCACCGCGGCCAGCAGGAGGCCGTGCTCCATAGGGATTCCATTCATTGCTGACCTCCTTCTTGTGCAGAGCGGGATGCTGTGCGGGGGACGGAGAGCACTTCACCGCTCTTCTCTTCCCGACCCAGGTGATAGGCGGTTACCAGACCCGCCAGCAGCAGGATGGAGGCAAGCTCCACCGCCAGCACATAGGGGCCAAAGAGCTCGACACCCACCTGCTTGGCGGTCACCTCGGTCACCCCGATCAGGCCCCCGGTCACTCCGAGAATGCCGTGGGCCAGAAAGCCCAGCAGGATCAGCGAGAGCAGGGCAGGGCCCCCCCAGGTCATGGGGGTGAGCCACTTTTTCTCCTGTGCCTGGGCACTCCCCAAGTTCAGCATCATCACCACGAACACGAACAGCACCATGATGGCGCCGGCGTAGACGATCACCTGCAGGGCCCCCGCAAAGGCGGCACCCAGGCAGAAGAAGATCATGGCCACGGCGATGAGGGAGATGATGAGATTGAGCAGCGCATGCATGGGATTGCTGGTGCTGATCACCCGCAGCGTGCTGTAAATGGCCACCAGGGCCGAGGCATAAAATGCCAGTTCCATGATTGACTCCTCAGGGCAGCAGGCTCTTGACATCGATGGGCTTGGCTTCGTTTTCGGCATCCCCTTTCGGCTTGCCGTCGATGGCTATCCCGCTCATGCGATAGAAGTTGTAGTCCGGGTATTTGCCGGGCCCGCTGATCAGCAGATCCTCCTTCTCGTACACCAGATCCTGGCGGCGATACTCACCCATCTCGAAATCCGGTGTCAGCTGTATGGCGGTGGTGGGGCAAGCCTCTTCACACAGGCCGCAGAAGATGCAGCGAGAGAAGTTGATGCGAAAGAACTCCGGATACCAACGACCATCTTCCCGCTCGGATTTTTGCAGCGAGATGCAGCCGACCGGGCAGGCAACTGCGCAGAGGTTGCAGGCCACGCAGCGCTCGTCCCCGTCGGGGTCGCGGGTCAGCACGATGCGACCGCGGTAGCGGGGGGCCGCATAGACTGCCTGCTCCGGATAGTTGAGGGTTTCACGGGGCCGCCAGGCATGGGAGAAGATCATGGCCAGACTGCGTAACTGGGTGCCGACACCCTGAATAATGCTAACAATTTTCATATTGAGTGCCTCACTGCGTACTTATCAGTACAACTGCCGCGGTGACCAGCATATTGATCAGGGTCAGCGGCAAGCAGACTTTCCAGCCAAACGACATCACCTGGTCAAAGCGCGGGCGAGGCAGGGAGGCCCGCAGCAGGATGAAGAACACCATGAAACAGGCGGTCTTCAGGGCAAACCAGATGAAGGGGGGCAGCCAGGGGCCGTGCCAGCCACCGAAGAAGAGGGTCACAATGAGCGAGGAGATCAGCACGATGCCGATATATTCGCCCACGAAGAAGAGACCCCACTTCATCCCCGCATACTCGATGTGATAGCCGTCGGCGAGCTCCTGCTCGGCTTCTGGCTGATCGAATGGGTGACGGTGGGTGACGGCGACACCGGCAAACAGGAAGGTGACAAAGCCCAGGATCTGGGGCACCACGTTCCACAAGTCTGCCTGTGCCTCGACGATATCCCGCAGGTTGAAACTGCCGGTCTGGATCACAATCCCCATCAGGGAGAGCCCGAGAAACACCTCGTAGGAGAGGGTCTGGGCCGAGGCGCGCAAGCTGCCGAGCAATGAGTACTTGTTATTGCTCGACCAGCCGGCGAACAGCACTGCATAGACCGCCAGCCCCGCGATGGCCAAGATGTAGAGCAGCCCCACATTGAGATCCGCCACGCCCCAGGTGGGGGTGATGGGCACCACCGCAAACGCCAGAATAAAGGCAGTGAAGGCGATGATGGGGGCCAGGATAAAGATCCGTCGATCAGCGAACGGCGGGATCCAGTCCTCCTTGAAGAACATCTTGATCATGTCGGCGGCCAGCTGGAACAGACCAAACGGCCCCACCCGGTTGGGGCCGTAGCGATCCTGCCACAGGGCCAGCAGACGGCGCTCGATGAAGCTCATGAAGGCGCCAGCCCCCACGATCCCCACCAGCACGATCAGTGCCTTGCCCACCTCCAGCAACAGATCGATCAGCGACTCGCTCATGCGATCACCTCCTGCAGGTTAGTGATTGAGGCTTGTTGCAGGGCCGTCGGCAGGCCGTTCACCCCAAGGGGGAGCCCCACCAGACCGACGCTCAGCTGCTCGCTAAGCCGCAGACGCAGTTGCCAGTGGCTACCGCCCCAGGAGAAGGAGACCTGACTGCCCCCGTGGAGGGCCAGACGCTGCGCATCAAGGGGATTGAGCACCAGCTCGGGTTCGTTCATCCGGGCCTGAATGACCGGGCTGCGAGCGGAGAGCTCCTCGCCGCCAAACAGCTGGGCATAATTGACCACTTGCAGCGCCTCTGCGGCCTTGAAGGGGGCAGGGATGGTGGTGAACCAGCCGAGCAGCTCCTTGCCTTCTGCCTGCGGGTCTGTTGCTTCCAGCAGACGGCGACCCGGATCGCCAGCACGCAGTTTGCCACCCACTTCATCCTGGAACTTGTTCCAGGCGGAGGGAGAGTTCCAGCCCGGCGCCCAGGCGAACGGTACTTGCGGCAGCGGCTGACGGGCTCCGGCATACCCTTCCATGGAGAAGTTGAAGGGGGAGTCGGGATCTTGCGCTACCCGCGGTTCGCTGACGTTCTGATCCGCCAGCATGGAGGTGCGACCACTGTAGCGGTGTGGCTCACGGGCCAGCCGCATGCCACGGATCCGCAAGCCTGCGTTGGGCGCCGCTTCCAGCATGGTAGCGAGCAGCGGATTGCTGGTGGCGCAGTCATGGTTGACCTGGTCAAAGTTCTGCCAGCGCAGCGGCTTGCGTTCGATCGCCCCTTGCAGCGCCGCCAGCCAGCGCCACCCTTCACGCACCTGAATATCGGCGTTGTAAAAGGCGGGTGCATAGACCTGGAAGAAGCGCTGGGCGCGCCCTTCCATGTTCACCAGGGTGCCATCGGCTTCGGCAAAACTGGCCGCTGGCAGCACCAGATCAGCCTTGTTGGCGGTCGGGGTCGCCTGATGGTCGATGACCAGCAGGTGCTGCAGCCGTACCAGTGCAGCATCCACCCGGTTGCGCGGCGCGCGGCGGTAAAGATCGTTCTCCAGGGCAACCAGCGCCAACCCCTCTTCTGACTCGATACGCGCAAGGGCGGCTTCGAGCGGCTTGTCTGACAAGGTTTGAGCGCCCAGCATGGCCAGACCCAGCGAGTTGGCCTCCTGGCCAACCAGCGCGATGCTGGCTTCCAGTCCTCGGCCTTTCAGGGCGTGGGCAATGTTGCTGGCCGCCTCAAGCAGCGCCACATCGCGGGCACTGGAGCCTGCAATGATGAGCGGCTTCTTGGCGTTGCCGAGCAGCTCGGCCCAGCGAGCCGCTTGTGCCTGCTGTTCGGGGCAGAGGTCGGACACGGCCGGTGCGGCCGGGTCGAGTAGGTTGGCGATGGCAAAGCCAAGGCGCGCCTGATTGGCATAGGGGGCATGCAGCTTGTCGGCCGCCACATCGTCAAGACGGGTGGTGTCGAGGCTGGTGATGAGCAGCGGGTAGCGCTCGTTCTGCCCCAGGGTCTGAACGGCGGCGACTTGCCACAGATCCACCTTCATCTTGCGGGCCAGCTCGCGGGCCTTGCCCTTGACGGCTTGGCGCAGCGCCAACGCGATACGGGCTGCGCTCATGGTGACATCCTCGCCGAGCAGCAGAATGGCGTCGGCCTCTTCCATGTCCCGCAGGCTCGGAGTCGGCACGCCGCCCTGTTGCAGGATCTGCAGCATCTTCAGCTGACAGGCCCACTCGGCCTGCTCGACGCCTGCGTAGAAGTTGTTTTCACCCACCAGCTCGCGCAGGGCAAAGTTGCTCTCCAGCGAGGCGCGGGGCGAGCCGATGCCGATGAGGCCGCGGGCCGTGCGCAGGGCATCGGCGGCTCGGTTGAGGGCACCATCGACCGTGATGGTCAGCTGGTCGTTGCCATCTTTGAGCAGTGGTTGGCGCGGGCGGTCGGCCAGATTGACGTAGCCATAGCCAAAGCGGCCACGGTCACAGAGGAAGTAGTGGTTGACGCTGCCGTGGAAGCGGTTTTCGATGCGGCGCAGCTCGCCATAACGCTCGCCCGGGCTGATGTTGCAACCCACGGAGCATTGCTGGCAGATGCTGGGGGCAAACTGCATGTCCCACTTGCGGTTGTAGCGCTCGGAGTGAGTCTTGTCGGTGAAAACGCCGGTGGGGCAGACCTCCACCAGGTTACCGGAAAATTCGCTCTCCAGGGTGCCATCCTCGACCCGTCCGAAATAGACGTTGTCGTGGGCACCGTAGACGCCAAGATCCTCGCCACCGGCATAATCCTTGTAGTAGCGGACGCAGCGGTAGCAGGCGATGCAGCGGTTCATCTCGTGACCGATGAAGGGGCCCAGCTCCTGATTCTGGTGGGTGCGTTTGGTGAAGCGGTAGCGCCGGCTGTTGTGGCCGGTCATCACCGTCATGTCCTGCAGGTGGCAGGCGCCGCCCTCTTCACACACCGGGCAGTCGTGGGGGTGGTTGGTCATCAGCCACTCCACCACGCTCTTGCGAAATTCTTTAGCCTCTTCATCCTCGATGGCGATGTAGCTGCCATCGGTGGCCGGGGTCATGCAGGACATGACCAGACGGCCGCGCTTGTCATCGGCATTCTGATACTGTTTCACCGCACACTGACGGCAGGCGCCAACGCTACCCAGCGCCGGATGCCAGCAGAAATAGGGGACGTCCAGACCCAGCGACAGACAGGCTTGCAGTAGGTTATCTGCTCCGTCTACCTCGTACTCTTTGCCGTCTACATAAATGGTTGCCATACAACTTCCCTGAAACCTGTTTTGTGAAATCTGTGGTGTCGTTACCAGCGCTCGCCCAGCAGATTGGGCTGGATCCCTTTGACCGGCTTGCGGTTATCACCGCTGCCTTTGATCCCGGCCTCGAATTCGGAGCGGAAATATTTGATGGCGCTGGCCAGCGGCTCGACGGCGCCCGGAGCATGGGCGCAGAATGTCTTGCCCGGGCCAAGGAAACCGCAGAGTTGCTCCAGGGTCGCCAGATCGCCGGATTGCCCTTCGCCACGTTCCAGTGCCCGCAGCAGCTTGACGCTCCAGGGCAGGCCGTCGCGGCAGGGCGTGCACCAGCCACACGACTCGCGGGCGAAGAACTCCTCCATGTTGCGCAGCAGGGAGACCATGCTGATGGAGTCATCCACCGCCATGGCGAGGCCAGTCCCCATCCGGGTACCTACCTTGCCGATACCGGCGGTATACATCTGGGCATCGAGGTGCTCCGGCAGCAGGAAGCCGGTGCCCGCGCCGCCCGGTTGCCAGGCTTTCAGGCGATAGCCGCTCTTCATGCCGCCGGCGTAATTTTCAAACAGCTCGCGGGCGGTGATGCCAAAGGGCAGCTCCCAGACCCCGGGGTTGTTCACCTTGCCGGAGAAGCCCATCAGCTTGGTGCCGTGATCTTCCGAGCCCGGCAGCGCCAGCCCGTGATACCAGGCGACTCCGTTGCCGATAATGGCGGGCACGTTGCAGAGGGTTTCGACGTTGTTGACGCAGGTGGGTTTGCCCCAGACACCTGAGACGGCGGGGAAGGGGGGTTTGGCACGCGGGTTGGCGCGGCGCCCTTCCAGCGAATTGATCAACGCCGTCTCTTCACCACAGATGTAGCGGCCGGCGCCGGTGTGGACGAACAGCTCGAAGTCAAAACCGGATCCCAGAATGTTCTTGCCCAGCAGACCGGCGGCCTTTGCCTCTTCCACCGCGCGGCGCAGGTGGATGGCAGCATCCACATACTCGCCGCGCAGGAAGATATAGCCGCGATAGGCCTTGAGCGCCCGGGCACTGATGATCATCCCCTCGATCAGCAGATGGGGCAGTTGCTCCATCAGCAGGCGATCTTTCCAGGTGTTGGGCTCCATCTCGTCGGCGTTGCAGAGCAGGTAGCGGATGTTCATGCTCTCATCTTTGGGCATCAGCCCCCACTTCACGCCAGTGGGGAAGCCCGCACCGCCGCGCCCCTTGAGACCGGCATCCTTGACGGTGCTGACAATCTCGTCCGGGCTCATCTGGCCGAGCGCCTTGCGGGCGGCTTCATAGCCCTGTTTGGCCTGATACTCCTCCAGCCACACCGGCTGGCCGTCGTCCCGCAGCCGCCAGGTGAGCGGGTGGGTCTCGGCGGTGCGGGCCGTGCGGTTGGCGGTGCCAAGAGAGGCGAGGATCTTGTTCTGCGGCAGGCTCATGGGTAAGCCTCCAGCGTTTTCAGCAAGGTCACCGGATCGAGGCCGCCATAGGTGTCGTCATCGATCATGATGGCTGGCCCCTTGTCGCAGTTGCCAAGGCAGCAGACCGGCAGCAGGGTGAAGCGGCCATCCGGGGTGGTTTGACCGGGGCCGAGGTTCATCACCTCCTTGAGACCGGCCAGCAGATCTTCATGGCCATTGATGTAGCAGACCATGCTGTCGCAGACGCGGATGATGTGACGGCCAACCGGCTGGCGGAAGATCTGGCTGTAGAAGGTGGCGACCCCCTCCACGTCGCTGGCGGGAATGCCGAGCTCGGCCGCGATGGCGTGAATGGCGCCGTCGGGGACCCAGCCTCTGGCCTGCTGCACGATCTTGAGCGCTTCGATGCTGGCGGCGCGGGGATCTTCGTAGTGGTGTTTCTCGTGTTCGATGGCATTGCGTTCAGCCTGGCTCAGAACGAAGTCGTCCCGTTTGCTGCTGCATGCCCCTTGCCCCTGTGGGGTCTGATTATTGTGACACTGACATTGCTGGCTCATGACTTGACCTTTGGTGGCTTGTCCTTTTACTGCTCGTCCGGCGATCCCGATTCCCGGCCATGGCCGGGAGGCGGGATCACTTAACGGTCCACATCCGACATAACGAAATCGATACTGCCCAGATAGACGATGAGATCCGATACCATGCTGCCCTTGATCACCGAGGGGATCTGCTGCAGGTGAGCAAAGCTCGGGGTGCGGATCCGGGTCCGGTAGCTCATGGTGGAGCCGTCACTGGTCAGGTAGTAACTGTTGACCCCCTTGGTCGCCTCAATCATCTGGAACGATTCGGCAGCGGGCATCACCGGGCCCCACGACACTTGCAGGAAGTGGTTGATCAGGGTCTCGATGTGCTGCAGGGTGCGCTCTTTGGGCGGCGGGGTGGTGAGGGGGTGATCCGCCTTGAAGGGGCCCTCCGGCATGTTCTTCATGCACTGCTCGATGATCGACATGCTCTGGCGGATCTCCTCGATCCGCACGGTGGCTCTGTCGTAGGCATCGCCATTGCTGCCGACCGGCACTTCAAAGTCGAACTGATCGTAACCGGAGTAGGGGCGCCACTTGCGCACGTCGAAGTTGAGGCCGGTGGCGCGCAATCCGGCCCCCGTGGTGCCCCAGGACAACGCCTGCTCGGTGGTGTAGGCAGAGACGCCTATGGTTCGACCGCGCAGAATGCTGTTGCGCATCGCCGCTTTTTCGTAATCCATCAAGCGCTTGGGCAACCAGCTCAACAGGTTGTCCTGCACCAGCCGTTGCCATCCCTTCGGCAGGTCGTGGGCCACACCGCCGATACGGAACCAGGCCGGGTGCATGCGGGCACCGGTGATCGCTTCGATGATGGTGTAGATCTTCTGCCGATCGGTGAAGGTGAAGAAGACCGGGGTCATGGCCCCCACGTCCTGAATATAGGTACCGAGGAACAAGAGGTGGCTCTGGATGCGGAACAGCTCCGCCATCATTACCCGGATCATGTCGACCCGCTGCGGCACCTTGATGCCGGCCAGCTTCTCGACCGCCAGCACATAGGGGAGGTTGTTCATCACCCCGCCCAGATACTCGACCCGGTCGGTATAGGGGATGTAACTGTGCCAGGACTGGCGTTCACCCATCTTCTCGGCACCGCGATGGTGGTAGCCGATGTCGGGCACGCAGTTGCGGATCTCCTCGCCATCGAGCTGCAACACCAACCGGAAGGCACCGTGGGCAGAGGGGTGGTTGGGGCCGAGGTTCAAGAACATGTAGTCCTCATTCTCGTTGCCGCGGGCCAGCCCCCACTCTTCCGGTTTGAACAGCAGGTTCTCCTGCTCCATGTCCTGTTTGGCTGCATCGAGCATGAAGGGATCGAATTCGGTAGCGCGCGCCGGGTAATCCTTGCGCAGCGGGTGACCCTGCCAGCTCTTGGGCATCATGATCCGGGTCAGATGGGGATGGCCATCGAAGGTGATTCCCATCAGATCCCACACTTCCCGCTCGTACCAGTTGGCATTGGGGAAGTGGTTGGTGATGGTGGGCAGATGCAGGTCACTCTCGGCCAGCGCAACTTTCAACATCACATCGGCGTTACGGTCGATGGAGATGAGGTGATAGAAGACGGTGAAATCGCTCTGGGGCAGACCGTCGCGATGGCTGCGCAGCCGCTCGTCGGTGGCGCTGAGATCAAACAGCATCACAAACGGGGAGGGCACTTTGCGCAAAAAGCCCATCACATCCTGCAGCAGTTCTCGGGGGAGCCAGACCACCGGCACGCCGGTGCGCGTGGTCTGCACGGTGAAGTGCTCGGCCCCGAAGTGGGCAAACAGTTCGCCAATGACTTTGGCATCCTTGTGGTCGCTGGGCTGCCACTGGGCCATGGCGTAATTGCTGGGAAAATCACGAGTCAGTTTCATGGTCAGATCTCATCCGGCGTGCGCAGGTTGGTCACATTGATCCGTTCGCCGCGCTTGCGCTCTTTTTCGGCCTGCATCTGGGGACGGTAGATCCCCTGATCGCCCACTACCCAGGAGAGGGGGCGGCGCTCTTTGCCGATGGAGTCCTGCAGCAGCATCAGGGCTTGCAAAAAGGCTTCGGGACGTGGCGGGCAACCCGGAATGTAGACGTCGACCGGCAGGAACTTGTCCACCCCCTGCACCACGGAATAGATGTCATACATGCCGCCGGAGTTGGCACAGGCCCCCATGGAGATCACCCACTTGGGTTCGAGCAACTGTTCATACAGGCGCTGGATGACTGGCGCCATCTTGATGAAGGGAGTCCCTGCAATCACCATGAAATCGGCCTGACGGGGCGAGGCACGGATAACTTCGGCGCCGAAGCGGGCCACATCGTGGGGGGAGGTGAAGGCGGTACACATCTCCACGTAGCAGCAGGAGATGCCGAAGTTGTAAGGCCAGAGGGAGTTTTTGCGGCCCCAGTTAACTGTGTCTTGCAGCACCTCCTCGAGACGGCCCATCATGATGCCGCGCGTCGCTTCTTGCGCCAGTGGGTCATCGACGGTCTGGCGCTGCTCCTGGGGGTAGCGCTCAACGGGTGCATCCGGGTCAATCCGGGTCAGGGTGTACTTCATGGTGCAACCTCAAGGAAAGGGTCTGTGGTTCAATCACTGTTTTTGTTGTTCAGCTGCGGTTTGCGCGGTGACCAGTCCAGTGCGCCGATGCGCCAGAGGTAGATCAGGCCGATAAGCAGCAGTCCGATGAAAATGGTGGCTTCAATAAAGCCGACCCAGCCGCTCTCCCGCACGGAGACAGACCAGGCAAACAGGTAGAGCGCCTCGACGTCGAAGATGACGAAGAACATGGCGACCAGATAGAACTTGGCGGAAAAACGCAGGCGGGCACTGCCGACCGAGTCGACACCAGATTCAAATGGCTTGTTCTTGGTGCGGCCGTAGGCGCGACCTCCCAGCAGGGCGGCGAGACCTATCATCACCAGACAGATGGTGATGGCACCGATGACATAAATGGCAAAAGCCCAATGTTGAGCAGAAATATCAGCAAACATAGAGGTTTTTCCTAACCAAATTAATCAAGCGACTTAACAATAATGTTACGCATTATGACACTTTCGCACTGATTTACATGTCATTTTTACGGGTTAATTATTAATCGGTTAACCGGTAATTAAATTTTGTTAAGAAGCGCACTTTTTTGTTGGTTATGGTGGGCGAGAAAGGCCTGGAAAGCGCAGAGAATTGCTCCTCGTCATCACCTGAAAGGGGTATATCGCGTGCGGAGCAGGAGCAGATCGGTATCGCGGGCAGGGGGCACTGGCGGGAGAGGAGCGTGATGGCGAGTGAGGTAGGGGGGCGGCAAGAGCAATAAAAAGAGAGGCTTTCAAGCCTCTCCTGTCATCGCGTTCCGGTTTCGAGCGTGGGGCGGTCAGGGTTTATTGGCGACCAGCAAGACCTGATCCGGGTAGGCGCCAATGGAGCGAAGACCGATATCTCCCGAGGTGATATCCAGATACGCCCGCTGACCATTGGCGGAGGTTACCGTGCTGCTCATCAGATAGACATAACCCTCATTGACCTCTTTACCGCCCCCCGCCATGGCGCGCGGGAAAATGGCTTCATTGAGAGAGGGCTTGTAGCAGGCATGCTCGACCAGGGTCGCCAGCTCCTTGATGTCGGGCAGGCGCCACTGGCTGATACCGCCGAAGTGATAGAGAGCATGGCTGCTGTCACTGCGGATCCGCTCCGCCACTTGCAGCCCCTGCTGCCAGTAGTAAACGGTCGGTTCCCCCAGGCAACTGCTGCCACTCCATGTCTGCCCCAGTTTGCAGCGCATCCAGGTGAGGCCGGTGTGTTGATCCGTGACGGTGCCGTTGCCATGGTCAAGAAAACGGGCAGAGGGGGCGGTGCGATCCATGGTGTCATCACAAATGGCAGCACCGTGGGCCAGGGGGGCCAGCAGTGCCAGCATGGCGAACGAAAAGCGATAAAGGCTCATGATATTCCTCGGGTTATTGGGGAGTGGCGACCAGTCGTACCTGCATCAGCTCGATATAGGTATCTTGCTGCACCAGCGCGGGATAGGTGGTGCCCGCATCTTCTCCCAGGAGCAGGGCTGTGCGTTTGCTGATGGGGCCACCGGAGAAGCGCTGAGCTGTGTTGCTGGTGGCGCTCCAGTAGTAGCCATGGTAGGTGTCATCTTCCGAGGGGGCGATATCCGGGAAGTAACGGGTATCCACGATGATGCGTTGACCCAGCGGGTCCTTGGCCAGGCTGCCGTAGTGCATCAGTGACATCAGCTCACCCATGGTGGGCAGCCGCCACTGGCTGATGCCGCAGCGTTGCTCGCCATTGAGCCACTGCTGATACGCGCGGGTGGTCAGCATGGTGGTCAGCGCCTGTGCCCGGGCTAGGGCCGCCAGATCTCCTTCGGCGGTGAGCTGTTCGATCCTCTTATGAATATGCTGGTAGGCCGCTTGCTGCTCGCCTGCGGTCGCCTTGAACTGCTCATCCTCATAGGCAAAGGGTCTGCTTTTCCAGGCCGGGCTCAAGGGATCGTCCGATTTGACCTCCCACACCAGACCGGTATTGAGATCCTTGACGCACTGCCAGCTCGGCGCGTTGTCGGGGAGCACCTGACCGCGATCATCGAGTTTGCGATAGGCAAGCTGGGGACGAGTGCGATTCCAGCTGGCATCTTGTCCCGGATAGTCGGCGGGTTCCTGCTCCAGTAGCGGGTCGTTGCCATCGCTGAAGGTGGTGACGCCGGTGACGGTTAGCAGGTTGCGTGGCTGCTGCTGCACCAGCAGGGTCAGCAGCTTGCTTTGGGTATCTTCAGCGAACTGGCCGTTGCGTTGCCACTCCTGAGCCAATTGCGCCAGCATCAGGCTGATGGCGCGATAGCTGGTGGTAAGCAACTGGGTCTCCTTGGCGGTGGCAAGGTGTGTGCGGGCCTGTTGTTGCAAGCTGATCGCCACCTGCTGCAGCGCCTGATCAAACTGGCCGAGACCCGCGAGGGCCGCGCGATCGCTGCCCGGTTGCAGCGGCGCGAGATCGGCCAGCAGCTGCGCCAGTGCGCGATCGGCGGCCACCCCTTCGGCAATGCGGCTCTGCCACAGGGTACTGAGCAGGGTCGGTTGCAGCCGTTGTGGATCCCCTTTGGCGGCCGGATGTGCCAGTAGCAGGCCTCCGCTCCTCGGTACGAAAAGCAGGGGCGAGTTGACGATGTTGGCCGAACGGCTGACCAGGGCCACAGCTCCTTCGCCGCTGACGGCAGGATCGGCGGGATCACATTGCCAGTTCTGATCCAGATCGGCGCACAGGGTACCGGCAGTCGGCAGAGCGACATCGACCCGGTAGTCCGGGATCGCCAGTGGTGCGTTATCTTCCCCGCCGCCACAGGCGCTGAGCAGGGCTGAGAGGGTTGCAATAACCAGTACGGATGGTTTCACTTCACATTCCTTGATTCGGTCACAGGTTCACGGGGGCGGTAACCCCCGTGGTACAGGATTCAACGGCGCGGGGTGCTCCGACGCCAGAGGCGGGGCCAGAGGGCCAGCAACAGCAGCAGGGGGGAAGTCGTGCCGCCACCCCCTTCATCCTGCTCAAGGGGAATGATGCCGGTGTTGGGCAGGGCTTCATCCTTGTCGCAGCGGGCGCCGACTTGCTGGGCTACACGCCAGTTGCGCAACTGACCGGTGTCACCGGCGCTGGTGTCGTTGATCTCCAGCAGCCAGCGGCCAGCGAGCGGTTCGCCGTGCAGCTTATCGAGTGATTCGAACGGTACCAGTTCACGGGGGAACTCCCCCTTAAGCCGGGTATGGCTGGCGTAGCCCTTGTTCCACAGGCTGATCCGGGTGCCGTAAGGGGAGGTGAGCCAGATCTCCAGCTGCTCCAGCTTGCTGTGCTCCAGATCGAGGGCGACCACGAATCCGCTGTCGATGCGGGCCTTGCTCTCGGGCAGGGTGAGAGTGAAGCGGGACAGGCCGTGCCGCTCATCGCCCACCGCATCCTTGATCTGGCCACCCTGGCCGATGGCCCGCTGCCAGAGCGGTTCACCGATCGGCAGTTGCAGGTCAAGGCGGGTCTGGCGCTCGGTGGGGCTGGGCAGGGTGAGCTGGAACTGCAGCGGCAAGGTGACTGCCTCGCCACAGGTCAGGTTGCTCGCTGCTTCCAGCGGCAGGGTCCAGCGGGCGGTGCCATCAGCGTTGAGCTCTCCCTGCCAGTGACCGTCACCCATGAGCCCCTTGGTCGGGAACAGGCTGGCGTCAGCCACGGTCAGGGGGCGGCCGCTCTGGTTGGTCAATTCGATGGCGAGGCTCTTTTTCTCCCCGGGCAGCAGGTAGCTGTCATCGGCAAGGCGGGCCGCGATGGGGGTGGGCAGCAGGGCGTGGTGGCGGAAGGCCTGCTCCAGCAGCTTGCCATAGCTGCGGTCCGGATAGAGGCGGTTGGCGGTATCCACGGTGACGCGCGCCAGCTGGGGCATCCGCACCTGCGGGCCGAGGCCGAAGTGGGATTCAATCAGCAGGGTATCGAACTCGTCACGGGCTACCTCGCCATACTGTTCAACGGCCTGGCGCAGCGCGGTGAAGAGCGGAGTGCCCCACAGCTGGTCGCCGTTGCTGCCGTTGATGGTGAGGTGAGCCGGATAGAGGAAGCCCGGATGATAGCGCGCCCGCAGATCATCGAGCTGACGGGGCGTCCGGCCGCTGATCCTGGCATCCCAGTTGAAGACCATGAAAGGCTCGAACTGGCGGGCTTCGGGACTGCGCTGGCGCCAGCTGGCGGCCAGATAGTCGCTAAAGCCCTCGCCGATGGCGCCCCAGTCACCCTCGTCTCCCATGTCGGGCAGGATATGGTGCTGCACCGCATGGCCAAACTCGTGCCAGATCACCATGGGATCTTCCGCATCGGGTACCCCGATCCGGCCAATCTCCAACCGGCGCAAGAAGGGATCATAGAGGGAGTTGTCCTGCTCCCCGGCATCGGTATCGATGGCCAGGGGGCCGCCCATCAGTGTTGGGTAGCCAAGGGATTCCACATGGCGCTGGGCCAGATCCAGATGGTAGTAGCCATTGATATCGAGGAAGGCGGGCTGCTGGTGATCCAGCTGGAAGCCATCGGCATCAGGGCTGCTAAAGGGGGCAGTTTCCGGCGCCGTGCCATCCACGACCCGGGCGCGTGGGCCACTCAGCTGGTAGGTGTCATCCACCTTTTGTACCCTGAGCGGGACGGTGCGATAGGCCCGGTTGTCCAGTACCAGATCGTGGCGCCACAGCAAATTGCCATCTTGCAGCTGAGTGCGTGGGTCGAGGGCAAAGATGCGGGCCTGCACCGTGGCCGCTTCCCCTGCCAGCGGTGCCGCTTCGGCACGGGTGTTGGCCTCTTGCAGCGTGCGCCCCAGCAGGGCGCTGCCATCGCAGGTGACAAACAGTTGCCAGTGGCTGCTTTTGCTGTTGCCCGGCTGGCTTTCCACCGCCAGCAGACGCCAGGCCGCAGTCAGGGTATCGCCATCCTGCCAGTACCAGGGCTGGGCTTCGTCACTGCCAGCGAATTTCCACACCGTACCATCCAGCGTGGCGGTATAGGCATCCACCCCGGCGCGGCTTGCTTCATCACATGGAGCCGCCTGTGCCTGCATCAGCCGGGTATTGTGATAAATGCGCCACGGGCGACCCTGCTCATCGAGACTGACGGCGGCCATCAGGCCTGCGATCGGTGCGCCATTGAGCTGCTGGCGATAATGCAGATAGTGGCCCAGCTTGCCTTGGCGCTGATAGGCCGGGGCATCACTCAGGGTGACGCCGAGCTGCTGTTCGAGCCAGAGGCGGGTATCGGCCGGGGCGTCCTGTTCGACAAAACGCAGTTCGGCGGCCTGAGTGGAAAAGCCAGCCAGCCCCAGCAAGAGGGCGGGCAACAGGGGTTTCATAGTGGTACTCCCAATCAGCGGCAGGGTCATTGATTGATCCCCGCCAGATGCAACAAGAAGGCAAATTCACGAGCCCGATCGCCACCACCGGCGCGGTGGCCTCCCTCCAGTTCGGTCAGCAGCAGGTAGGGGCCGGAACCCGTGCTGTGCTCCCGCAGGCGGGCCAGCCACTTGACCGGCTCCCAGTAGGGCACCTGGCTGTCGTGCAGGGCGGTAGTGACCAGCAGGGGCGGGTAGGGTGCGCGGTGCAGGTTGTCGTAGGGGCTGATGCGGCGCATCGCCTGATACTCTGCGGGCTTGGCCGGGTTGCCCCACTCCTGATACTCCTGACGGGTCAAGGGGAGGGCAGGATCGCTCATGGTGCCGAGCATATCGACGAAGGGGACCTGCAACACGGCGCCGCTAAAGAGTGTCGGTTGCTGGTTTAGGGCCGCAGCAACCAGTGTGCCCCCCGCGCTGCCCCCCATGGCAAACAGGGGCAGGGGAGCAGAGTCGGGCGACCAGTGGCGCAGGGCGTGACTGGCTGCGATAAAGTCGCTGATGCCGTTCTTCTTGTGGATGCCCCGTCCGTCGCGGGTCCACTGCTCCCCCAGCATGCCGCCGCCGCGCACATGGGCGATGGCGTAGACAAAGCCCCGATCCAGCAGGCTTAACAGCTCTTTCTGGTAGTAGGGGCGCATCGGCGTGCCATAGGCGCCATAGCCGTAGAGCAGCACGGCGCGGGGAGCCAGATCTTTGCGCCACACCAGCGAGACAGGCACCCGGGTGCCATCGGCAGAGGTGACCCAGCGCCGCTCGCTCTGATAGGGCAATGCCTTGTCGTCACCGGTGTGCTGGTCGTTGCTCCACTGACCGTTATTCAAATCCAGCCAGCGCTGGCCTGGGGGCTGGCTCAAGCCCTGACTACGCACCAGAATGCGGTCGCTGGCCGGGTCATGTTCTCCTTGCAGCCAGCCGGTACCGGCGCCACTCGCCAGCGGCAGGCGCTGGCGTTCATGGCCGTTGCGATCGAGCAGGGCGAGCCAATCCTCCCCTTGCTGGCGAAACTGCACCACCAGATGGCGATCAAACAGCCGCCACTTCTCGGGATCGCCGAGATCCTCCCCTTTGGCGGGCCACAGGCGCTGCCACTCACCGAGCGGCGTGCTGGCTGAATAGAGGGCAAATGCACCCTCCCGGTTGCTCTTGATCACCCAGCCGGATTGACTGTCCAGATAGTATTCCACCCCGCGCTGGCGGGGTTTGACCCGCTGCGGCTTGCCCGAGTCGAGCAGGTATTGCTCCGAGCTGTCGTGGTTGTTGCCCTGCAACACCAGATGCTGGCCATCCGTGGTGCGATAGAGGCTGAGCAGCCAAGCGGGATCCTGCTCCTCATAGAGAGTCTGCTCCTGGCCATCCTGCCAGCCGCGCAGCTGCCAGGGGCGCAGGGTGTAGCGCTCGTTGGCGATGCTATAGAGGGTGCGACCATCTTGTGACCAGGCGAGATCAGCGCTGCGCTGTGCCAAACTGGCCAGCGCCTTGCCGCTCTGGAGATCGAGCAGGGTGACCTGATAGTCGAGATCGCCGCGCCTGTCTTCGGCGATGGCCAGCGTGCGGTTATCCGGGCTCAGTGCCCAGCCGCCCGCTTCGTAATAGCCCTCACCCGCTCTGGCGGGAAGCCGCTGCTGCACCTTGCCCCCGTGGCGTTGCCAGAGTGAGCCATCCGGGCGCAGCTGCCATGACTGATCGCCGCGGACAAGCCAGTTGTCCGGTACGGGTTCCCCCGCCGGATGACGGGCAAACTCGGCGCGCAAGGTTGCTTCCAGCCGCTGCTGCGCGGCGAGTTGCTGCTCGCTCCAGCGATTTTGCTGCTTGAGCAGGGCGAGAATGGCCGGGTTGCTGCGGCTCTCGTCCCGCAACCAGAAGTAGGGATCCTGGCGTACGGGATTGCCTGAAATCAGGTGCGATTGGGACGGGATTGGCGGTGGCAGGGCCTCTTGCGCCCACGCCAACGGGGCGGCCAACAGGGCCGCCATGATTGCATGATGTTTCATCACATCCCCACGAAACGGTAGCTGAGGCTGGCTGACAGGTAGCGGCCGCTCTGGCTGTAGAGGGAGGTGTCGCTGCCAGCTGGGAGTCCGGCCACATCCTGATAGCGGACATAGCGGGTATCGAGCAGGTTGCCGATGGTGGCATTGACCTTGAGCGCCTCGGTGATCTGCCAGTCGCCGGTGAGGTCCAGGCTGAACCAGCCTGCGCTGCTCTGGCAGGCACCGTTGTAGCCAGTCTGCGCATTGGCACACTGGGGCACCTTGGTCATGGCGGCGGCATAGTTGCCACTGAGCTCAACCCCCCAGTCGAGCTGTTGCCAGCGCAGGGTGGTGTTGCCTTCCAGCGGTGTCTGGGTGCGCAGCGGCTCACCGCGGTGATCCTTGCCATCCATCCAGGCCAGATTGGTCGAAAGCTCCCACTCGTCGCTCAGCCAGAGGCTGGCGGCCAGCTCGGCGCCCCAGGTTTCTGCTTTGGCAACGTTGCGATATTGGCGCAGGAAGACACCGTCATCGAGGCGAAAACCGGTCTGGCGCCAGTCGATGAAGTTGTAGTAGCGGTTGTAGAAAACGGCTGGTTTGACGCTCCAGTTGTCGCTTTGGCCATTCACTCCCCACTCCAGACTGTGGCTGGTCTCCTCCTTGAGGTTGGGGTTGGCAATGATCTCGAACGGCGGCATGGCAAAGTAGTGAGGAATGTTGCCGTAAACCTGATCGTAAGCGGGGGCGCGGAAGCCGTTGGCATAGCTGAGCCAGCTGCGCCATGTCTCGTTGAAGCGGTAACTGGCCGCCACACTGGGGGAGATGTGGTCGCTGTGGTTCTCGGCCAGATTGCTGTCCGGTGCGCGCAGGCGCTGGCGGTCAAAGCGCAGGGTCGGGGTAAACTGCCAGCTGCCCAGATCGATCACATCGCTCAGCCAAATGCCATCGCGGCGGGTCTCGGCCTTGCTGAAGGGGGCTTTCTGTCCCTGGGTGGTGATGCCATCTTCCAGGGTCAGATTGCTGACCGGCCGCTCGTGGTTGGCCTGCTCCAGCTCCACACCGTAGCTGAAGGTGTGATCCAGCGAGCCGGTGCTCAGCTTGCTCTGCAACTCCAGCTCGCTGCCAAGGCGCAGCTCCTCGAACGTGGAGAGGGTGCGCTGGCTGCGATATCTGGGATAGCCGCTCAGGGCATCGTTGCGCAGCAGCTGGCGCTGGTTGGCTTCGTTGCGTGACTGATTGCCAAACAGGCTCCAGTTGAGGGTATCGACCATGCCCAGATCGCTGGCTTCCCAGCTGAACTTGCCGCCCTGGGTGCGCTGATCGCCATCTTCCTGAAAACCGATCACGTCCCAGCTGCCATCGGGTTGGGGCACCGCCTTTGGGCCCATCTGGCGTTTGGCGTGATCCTCGTAGTAGTCCAGCTCCAGCCGCAGAGCGTGATGGGCATTGAGGGGGAGGCGGCTGCTGGTGGAGGCACTCATGCCATCCAGATCCGCCGGAATGCGGCTCTCTTCAAAGTTGGCGGTTTCGTTGCCGCGCCAGCCGGAGAGGCGCAACAGATGTTCGCTCTCCAACGCCCGCACAGCGCCGGTCATGCTGAGCTTCTTCTTGTTGCTGTCGCCACCGTAGAGGGTTTTGGCCGCCAGATAGCTATCTTGCTGTTGCAGATAATCTTCCGGCTGCTTGGTATTCATCACCACGGTGCCGCCGATGGCATCGGAGCCATGCAGGGAGGAACCGGCCCCCTTGGCCACCTCAATCTGCTTGATGTCGTCGAGATCGAAGTTGAAGCGACCCACCTTGTCATTGATGTTGTCGGCGCCAAAGCCGTCGCTGACGCGTACCCCATCCTTGATCAGCAGGATGCGGTTGCCACCGATGCCGCGCACGCTGATGTTTTGCGGTCGCCCGGCAGAGCCGGTGACCGAGACACCGGGGATCTTGCGAAACACATGAGTCAGCTCGCTGGCGACCTGACGGTCCAGCTCTTCCTGGGTGATGACGGTGATGGAGCCGGAAACATCGGAGAGTTTCTGTTGTACCCGTTGCCCGGTGACAATGATGGTGTCGTCGCTGCGAGCCTTCTCCACAGGGGGAAGATCGGCCGCGCCAGCGGAGGCACACAGGAGTGCCGGCCATGCCTGAAGCAGTTTGTTCATAATGATAATTGTTTTTATTTAAGCCTGAGGGGCGGCATTATTGCAGAGGCCTGACCACTTGACAATAAATGGCAATCATTATCATTAAGAACTTATGGTGTTGATATTATTGAGTTATTTGTTTTTAACAAAAGAGGCTCCCGCGCGAAGCGGGAGCGGAGGGGATCAGGGCTTGAGCAGTTGCAGCGACTCTTCTGCGGCCTTGCCTTGGGAGAGGGTGATATCGACCCGGCGGTTCGCCTGGCGATGTTCGGGGGTGTCATTGGCAAAGCGGGGTTGGGTGTCGGCAACACCCTGAGCGATGACTCGTCTGGCATCCAGCTGGGGATTGGTCAGCATGGTCTGCACGATGGAGGAGGCCCGCAGCACCGAGAGCTCCCAGTTGTTGCGATAGAGTTCCACCGGCGCCTGGGAGTTGTCGGTATGACCGGTGACCACTACCTGCCCCGGGATGTTGGCCAAAATGCCGGCGATCTTGTTGACCAGCGGGATGAACTGGGGCTGCAGGAACGCCGAATCGGAGGGGAATAGCGCCTTCTCGCCGATGCGGATCACCAGTTGACTGCCGAGTTGCTCGACCTCGAGATCCTTCGATTCAATCTGGGCCTTGAGCTGTTGCTCAAGCTTCTGCTTGGTCACCTGCACCCACTCCTGCTCCTTGGTCTTATGGGGCCAGGATTCGGTGGCGCTCGGCTTTTCCGAGGCACCTATGGTCTCGTTGAATGGATCCGATGCCGCCATGGGGGCATCTTTCTCCAGCACAGTCTCTTCTTTCGGGCTGCTTGGCGTGGTCTTCGATTCCGGTTCAAGAATCCCTGTGCCCCCCTGCATCAAGGGTGAGCCGGCAGGCGGGGAGATGAGGCCGATTTTACCCAGCGACTCGATAAAGCCCTGGATAAGCACCCGGGTTTCGGACTGCTTGGCCATGGCAAAGGAGTAGAGCACCACAAACAGGGCGAACAGCAATGTCATGAAGTCGGCATAGGAGACCAGCCAGCGTTCGTGGTTCTCCGGCGCTTCAGCCTTTTTCTTTTTGGCCACCATGGCCTCCCAGATAAGGTTCGAGGGTCACTTGCAGGCGTGCTTGGGACTCGCCATCCACGATGCAGAGAATGCCGGTCAGAGTCATCTCCTTGTAGTGGCGGATCTGGTGGGCAAACCCCTTGTAGCGGTTGCCGAACGGCAAGAAGATCAGGTTGGCGGCGGATACCCCGTAGATGGTGGCGATAAAAGCCACCGCGATGGCGCCACCCAGCTTGTCGGGGGCATCCAGCAGACCCATGGCGTGGATCAGGCCAAATACCGCCCCGACGATCCCCATGGTCGGGCAGTAGCCTCCCATGGCTTCATAGAATTTGACCGTCTGTTCGAGATCTTCCTGTTCAAATTCGATCTCGTTCTCCAGCACCTCGTGGATTTTGTTCTTCTCGTAACCATCGACCATCATCTGTACCCCTTTCTTCAGGAAGGGATCCTTGATCTCGTCGATCATCCCTTCCAGCGCCAGCATGCCGCTGCGGCGGGCGTTGCCTGCCAGGGTCTCCAGCAACTGGGCCTGTTCATGCATATCGAGCTTGAGGGGGGAGAGCAGCCATTTGAAACGCTTCATGGTGCTGCCGACGACGGAGAAAGGGAACTGGGTCAGCGCAGCACCTATGGTGCCACCGATCACAATGAGGAATGCGGGCAGATCGAGCAGTGCACTGGGGTGCCCCCCCTCGATCATGTTGCCGCCAAGGATGGCGATCAACGCCAGCACCAAGCCAATCAAGCTCATTTTTTACACGTCCCTGCATGTTGATAATGGCTAGTGTAGCTATTTAAGTATCAGTTTTTCAAAATGAAATCCAATCGCTGAGCAATTAATGGGCGCTGGGTAACGTCCATAAAAGAAGGCGTGTTGCGGCCATAAGATGGCATTGCAATCATCTTGTGGCTCCTGTTGTGACAGGAAGGAACGCTTGTCGGGCGGGGCAATCACATAAAGCAAGGTAGGGGGTGGGTGCTGGCAATACGAAAAGCTGTGATGTTCCATCCGTGTTTTGCAAACCGGAGGGTGAGAGCGTGTATGACCCGCTGCTGCGTGGCTCTGGCTCACTTGTCGACATAGGTGTTTGCCGGAAAGCAAAAAACCGACCCTGAGGTCGGTTTTTTTAAATTTGGCGGTGAGGGAGGGATTCGAACCCTCGATACGTTGCCGTATACACACTTTCCAGGCGTGCTCCTTCAGCCACTCGGACACCTCACCAAATTTTCGTTCGCTGCGCTGTTGCGCTGGAACGGGGCGTAATTTAGGGGAAAGGGCTGTGTGGGTCAACCTCTTTTCCCCTTATTTTTCATAATCTTTTCCGAATGCCTAACGCTTGCGCAGAATGCCTGTTTTTTAAACCGGATCAGGGCTTGTCGAGGATGATCAGGCTGTCCGGCAGCTCGTTTTGATCCCGGGTGGCCGGGAAGGCATCGGTCAGAATGGCGCTAACGCGCTCAACGCACTCCAGAAAACCTTGTTCGATCTCCTTGTTGCGCACTCGCGCCACGAAGTCGTCGATGATCTCCTGCCACTGGCCGTTGTCGATATGCTGGGCGATGCCGTCATCCACCAGTATTTCTACATAGTGCTCGGCGGCCGAGACGAAGATCAGCACCCCGAGCCGGTCGCGGGTGCGGTGCAGCCCCTGCTCGACAAATTGCAGGCGAGCCATCAGGGCCGCCCGGTGCTGGCGAACCTTCTTCGGGATGAGCCGCATCTTGATGGGGGTCCAGTGGAACAGCAGGCTCAGCAGCAGCCAGACCGACCACTGCACCAGCAGGATTTCGTACCAGCCGAGCCAGAAGCCGAGCTGGAACACCAGCAGCGGCGTGAGCATCGCCAGCAGCGCCGCCCAGAGGGTGGGAATGTAGCGATAGCCATCGCTGGCCGGGGCCAGCACGGTGACCAGTTCAGCATCAGTCTCTAGCTCCGCTTCGCGCACCTTGGCCTGAAGCGTGTGGAAGAACTGTTTAGAAATCATGATTTGTCTCTTTACTCCTGTTACCAGCCACCGGAGGCTCCGCCGCCGCCAAAACTGCCGCCGCCACCGCTGAATCCGCCGCCAGAGCGACCACCAAAGGAGCCGGCACCCAATCCACCGGCCATGTAGGTCGACCGACGTCGTCCTCCCGGCCCACCGCCACCACCCCCGCGCAGGTTGTGGAGCACGATCATCGCAATCACCACCAGAATAAACAGCCAGGGGCCGCCACCGTTGTCACTCTTTGGCTGCTCGACCGGCTGATATTCTCCGGCGAGTGCCTTCATGATGCTCTGGCTGCCCGCCATGATCCCGGCCACCATATCGCCGCGCTTGAAGGCGGGCAGGATGCGGCCATGGATGATGTTGGCTGCGATGGCGTCGGGCAGGGCGCCTTCCAATCCATAGCCTACCTCGATCCGCACCTTGCGCTCATCCTGGGCGATCAGCAACAGCACGCCATTGTTTTTACCTTTCTGGCCGATCCCCCAGTGACGACCGAGCTGGTAGCCGTACTCCTCGATAGTCTCCCCATCGAGGCTGTCGACAGAGACCACCACCAGCTGGATACCGCTGCGCTTTTCAAAGGCGGCCAGCTGTTGGGTCAGTTGATGGGCCTGTTTGCGGGACATAAGACTGGCTTCATCCACCACCCGTCCGCTCAGCGTCGGGAAGTCCGGCGCCGCTTGCAGGGCAGTGGCCCAGAGCAGCAGACAGGGAAGAAACCAGCGCAGCATCATCTTCATTGGAAGCTGACCTTGGGCGCCTCATCGGCACCGGGTTTGGCACTGAAACTGGGTTTGGCCTCCAGATCCGAGTAGAGCAGCTTGGACCAGATGACGCCGGGGAAAGTGCGGATCTCGGTATTGAACTGGCGCACCGCCTCGATATAGTCGCGGCGAGCCACTGAGATGCGATTCTCGGTTCCTTCCAGTTGGGCCTGCAGGGCAAGGAACTGCTGATCCGCTTTCAGCTCGGGGTAGCGCTCTACCACCACCATCAGGCGAGAGAGGGCGCTGGAGAGCTGGTTCTGCGCCGCTTCAAACTCCTTGAGCTGGGCAGGATCGCTCACCTGCACGCTGCCGACCCGGGCACGGGCATCGGTGACCGCCTTTAGGGTCTCCTGCTCATGGCTGGCGTAGCCCTTGACGGTGGCGACCAGATTGGGAATGAGGTCGGCGCGGCGCTGATACTGGTTCTCCACCTGCCCCCAGCTCGCCTTGACCTGCTCATCCAGGGTCGGAATGTTGTTCATGCCGCAGCCGGTCAGGCCGAGCAGCAGGGTCAGGGTCAACAGGCTCTGCGTGGTTTTGCGCCAGAGTGATGTGGCCATCTTGTTGTTCTCCTTTGGTATTTCGAGTCGATAGTGCGCCATGGATGGTGTACGACCAAGAGTGCATCACCATACCAGCTTGGGGTCAGTTGCCACAACGCGCAGGTAGCTCAGGTCGCTTGTTGATGCCGGATACCTTGGGCAGCTGGGGCTTGTCTTTTAGCCAGGATGCCAGCTCTTCCCCACAGCCATTGCCGGGCGGAATGGGAGCCTGGGGTTCACAATCGGGGCTGCCCACCGGGCAGCGCAGCCGCACGTGGAAGTGGCTGAAGTGGCCCACCCAGGGGCGTAGCTTGGCGACCCAGGGTTCGTTACCAGCTTGTTGGCAGACCGCGGATTTGATCACCGGATTGACGAAGATGCGGGCCACCTCGGGTTTGCTGGCCGCAAGCCGCAGCAGGGTGAGCTGCTGCGGGCCAAAGCGGCCCGGTAACATCTTGTAGCTGGGTTCGTCGATCAGTGCCCACTCCTTGGGGGCATCCTGCTCCCATTTGCTGATGGGGCGGTTGGCCATGCGAAACCAGATATCGGCATCAAGGCCAGTCTGGTGGCTGCGATGGCCGGAGGTAAAGGGGCCGCCCCGGGCCATCGCCAGATCGGCGATATAGAGATCCGGCAGCCCGGCCATGCGGGTCTGGTTGGCCAGCGCTTGCAGATAGTGGATAAGGTCGGGGTGGCCGTAGTAGCGCAGCCGTTTGGTGCGGATCACCTGATAACCCGGCCCTTCGAGGGGCAGGGATACGCCGTTTTTCAGGCAACCGGCGGCATAACCACCGATGGCTTCCGCTTGCAATACAGTCGCCAGCAACAGGGACGTCAGCATGTGCGTGCTCCTTGTCTTGCTTCGAGTCGGCTCAGCAATACGAACAGACTCAAACATATAAATAAATAGGCCGCGGCTACCAGCAGCCAGATCTCGTAGACCAGTCCGCTGGAGTTGGCCATCTCGGTACCGACGAAGGTGAGCTCCTGCACCGAGATAAGGGAAACAATGGCGGTATCCTTCACCAGCGCGATGAGCTGACCGGTGAGGGGGGGCAACATCAGCAGCATGGCCTGCGGCAGGATCACATGGCGCAGCCGCACCCAGGGGGAGAGTCCGAGGCTCTGCGCCGCCTCCCACTGGCCACGGGGGATGGCGGCAAGCCCGGCACGGACGATCTCGGCGACGAAGGCTGCGCTGATCATGCCAACGCAGAGGGTGCCTGAGATGAGGTTTTCCCAGCGGGCAGGTGGGCCAAACAGCGCCTCTTGCCACGGGAAGAGTGATACGGTGCCGAGCCAGCGGGAGAGGCCGCTCGCAGGCAGCAGCTGGTTGGCGATAAAGAAGTAGAAGATGAAGATAAAGACCAGCGGCGGCAGATTGCGGATCAGCTGGATAAACAGGGTCGCGGGCATCACCAGCCAGGGGCGGCGGCTGAAGGCGGCTACCCCCAGCGCAGTGCCGAGCAGCAGCGCCAGCACCATGCCGAGCAGGGCGATGCGCAAGGTGGTGAGCAGACCGCTGAAAAAGTAGGGCAACTCGCCGTGAGGGCCAGGGGTGAACAGCAGATCGAAGGCCTCATGCCAGCGCCACTGATAGGCCACCCCGATGTGCAAGCGGCTGGCCAGCCAGAGGCCAGCCAGCAGCAGGATCAGGGCGATCGCCCCATCCAGCCAGTTGATGTTCCGACATGCCCCACGGACGATGCGCCGGATGGTCTCTTTTAGAGCAATCAGCATCAGGGGTTGGCGACCTGCGCTTCCCAGGCCAGCGACTTGAACCAGTAGTCATGGCGCGCCTTGAGCCAGCCATCGGCCTGACGGGCGGCGATCCACTCGTTGAACTGTTCAGCCAGGGCATCATCCCCCTTGCGCAGGGCAAACCCTTCACTCCCCTCTGCCAGCGGTTTGGCAAACGGCATAAAGAGGGCATCCGGGTGGCGCAGGGCTTCCTGCTCGGGTTTCGGGGAAGAGGAGAGGGCGCCGTGGGCGCGGCCGTTCAGCACCTCCTGAAATACCTGTGACTCGTCATCAAACTGGCGCAGGGTGGCCTTGGGGAAGTGTTCTTTTGCCACCTGTACCGGTGAGGCGCCACGACGTACCGCCAGGATCACCCCGCGCTGGTTGAAGTCCGCCACGGTTTTCTTCTCTTTGGCCATGGTGCTGGAGGCGGCCAGCTGCACCCCCGAATGGGAGTAGGCCTGGGTGAAGCGCACGCTCTTCTCCCGCTCGGGGGTGATGGTGAGGCCGCCGATGATGACGTCATATTTTTTCGCCAACAGGGAGGGGATGATGCCATCCCAGGCGGTAGGCACGAACTCTACCTGCCAGCCGTTATCTGTGGCGAGGCGACGGGCCACGTCAATCTCGAAACCGATCAGGGCCCCCTGCTTGTCGCGCATCGCCCAGGGGGCGAAGGTGGACATGCCGACCCGCAGGGTACCGCTCTGTTCGATCTGTGCCTGGGTGTCGGAGGGGGCAGTTTGTGCCAGTGCCGGAGTGAGCAGGCTTGTCAGTAGCAGGGCAGCGCCCGACAGGGTGGTCTTGAATGACAGATTCATGGTTAGCGTCCTTGTTGATCCGGATTCAGGTGACGGGCCAGCGCCCTCGAACAGGCTGACAGCGTCAGGGTTAACAGCAAATAGAGGGCAGCTACGGTAAACCACACCTCAAAGGTCAGAAACGTATCGGCAACCAGAGTACGCCCTTCGTTGGTCAGATCGAAGATGGCGATCACACTCACCAGCGCCGAATGTTTGATAAGGGAGACCAGCTCGTTGGTGAGCGGCGGCAAGGTGATGCGCACCAGCTGGGGCAGGATCACCTTGCGCAGGGTGATGGCCCGTGACAAGCCAAGCGACTGGGCTGCCTCCCACTGTCCTTTGGGAATAGCCTGTACACCTGCACGCAGCACTTCGGCGGTGAAGGCCCCCTGATAGAGGGAGAGGCTCAACACGGCGCAGGCAAGGGGGGCCAATCCCAGCATGGGGCCCAGCAAGAAATAGAGAATATAGAGCTGCACCAGCTGGGGCGTGGTGCGCACCAGCGCCAGATAGGCTATGGCGAGCCAGGGGCCGAGCCGGGATGGGAGCAGCCGCAGGCTGACCACGCACACCCCGACCGCCATCGTGCCCAACAGACTGAGCAGCGCCACCTGCAAAGTGACCAGCAGGCCGTTTAGCAGGGGGCCGGCATAAAAGGTTCCCTCGTCCCATTCGCCGAGAAAGGGCAACACCCGCGGCCACTGCCACTCATAGCCCATCTGGCGAGCACCGCTATAGAGCGCCCAGCCGAGCAACACAGAGAGCATCACAGTGCCTGACAACCAGCCGAGCAGGCGGGGGCGATTGAGCCTAGCCATGATAGCTGAGCACCTGTTCGAGGAAGGCCCGGGTGCGCGGGTGCTGGGGGGCGTTGAACAGCTGGGCGGGCGGGGCCGACTCGATGATCTTCCCCTCATCCATAAAGAGCACCCGATCCGCCACCTGACGGGCAAAGCCCATCTCGTGGGTAACGCAGATCAGGGTCATCCCCTCGTCAGCCAGCTCGCGGATCACATCGAGCACTTCGCGGATCATCTCGGGGTCGAGGGCGGAGGTGGGCTCGTCAAACAGCATCAGCTCGGGTTGCATGCAGAGGGAGCGGGCGATGGCGACCCGCTGCTGCTGGCCGCCGGATAGCTGGTGGGGGTACTTGTCAGCCTGTGCCTGAATGCGCACCCGCTCGAGCAGTCCGAGCGCTCGGGCTCTGGCCTCCTCAGGGCGCAACCCCAGGGTATGCACCGGCGCCACCATCAGGTTCTCCAGCACCGTCATATGGGGGAAGAGGTTGAACTGCTGAAACACCATGCCGACCCGACCTTGCAGGCGGCGCAGGTAGGAAGGGGTCACCGGTTCGCCAAACAGGAACAGTTGGCCGTCGTCGATCCCCTCCAGCCCGTTGATGGTGCGGATCAGGGTCGATTTCCCCGAGCCTGACGGGCCACAGATGACCCACTTCTCTCCCCGTTCAATGGTGAGATCGATGTGATGAAGAGCCTGAAAGTCGCCATAGAATTTGTCGACGCCACAAAAGCGCACACAGGGTTGCGAGCTGGTCAAGAAGCGGGTTCCACTGAGAATCATTTACGCCATGGTATTGATTTTATAGGGGGATGACAAAGAAAACCCCCTTGTCAGCATCCTGATGCCTATTCACAATGGCGCCATTTCGTGATGACAGGAGCTTTTCATGCGTATTACATCCTTGCTTGCCGGTTCCCAGGTGCAGCTGTTGATGCCGCCAGCGGTTCGCTATCGCTGCGTCATTTTTCTGCTGTTGCTGGTGAGTTGGGGCGTGGTGGCGGCCTCCTTGTGGGATGGTTGGGGCGCCATGGCGCTGCTCAACTGGGTGGGCGTGGTCTTTGGTGGCATCACCGGGATCATGGTGTCGCTGCCCCGCAGCTGGCAGCCCTGGCGCCTGGCGGAGCTGGGGTGGGATGAACAGCATATCTATCTGCTCAATGGCAACAAGGATGAGGCGCTGGCGCTGCCCCGCAGCCAGCTGGTGGCGCTCGAACGGGAGCGGCGAGTGGGTCACGACGGCCAGTGGCTCGACTTCAGCCTCGATCTGCAACTGAGTGAAGAGGAGCTGGCAGCGGCTATGGCCTTGCTGGATCTCAAGGCGGGGGAGCTGCATCTGGTGAGCCCGTCTGTCTATCGCTTCGGCTTTAAACGGGCTTGGCACGATCGCCGGATGCTGGCGCGACGGCTGTCAGATCTGCAATCGGCCTGAGTCGACTATTTTCTCGACAATTCCCGGCAAAGCTCAGATACTGCCAGTGACTCGAATTGATCTTGTCTGCACTGTTAACCCAAGAGATCAATCACTTGACGACAGTGTGGAGAAGGCCACGGCATGAAGCCATGGCAGGTCCGGCATAGGGGTTGTGCCCTTACCGTTATGCTGGGAATTGCATAGAGAAGGCACCTTGAATCGAGAGTGGATGGCATGAAGATTTACGTAGGAAATCTGTCGTACCGGATGACGGCCGACGAACTGAAAACCCTGTTCAGCCAGTTTGGACAGGTCGACAAGGTTGATATCATCATCGACCGCGATACCGGCCAGTCAAAGGGGTTTGGTTTTATTGAAATGCCGGTCAATGGTGATGCCGAAAAGGCCATCGCTGGTCTGCATGGCACTGAAGTCGGTGGCCGTACCATCACCGTCAACCAGGCCAAACCGAAGACAGATGCTCCCCGTGGTCGCCCGCAACAGCGCCACCGCTAAGGTGCCTCGGCAATGAAAAACGGCATGGGTTTCCCCCATGCCGTTTTTGTTTCTGGACGTTTTGCTGTTATCAGGGGACGTCGTAACCGAGCGCCGCCTTGCGGATGCGGAACCACTGCTGGCGGTTCAGCTCGACAGATTCGGCGGCTACGGCGGCAGCAATCCGCTCCCGCTTGCCGGAGCCAATCAATGGCAGCGGCTGGCTTGGCAGCATCATTACCCAGGCGTAGACCACCTGCTCGATAGTCTGGGCGCCCACTTCCTGACGGATCTGCTCCAGTTCGGCACGCAGCGGGGCATAGGCCTCATCGCTGAACAGTCGGCCGCCGCCTAGACATGACCAGGCCATCGGCTTGATGCCAAGCTGCTGGCACTGATCCAGGGTACCATCGAGGGTCCCTTCCTGATGAAGCGGCGAGATCTCCAGCTGGTTGGTGACCAGCGGGAAGGGGAGGCGCGATTGCAGTAGCTCGAACTGACGGGCGGTGAAGTTGGATACCCCGGCGTGCTTGATCTTGCCCGCCTGTTTCAGGGTGATAAAGGCGTCGGCCACTTCATCGGCGTTCATCAGGGGATCCGGGCGGTGGATCAGCAGCAGGTCCAGATGGTCGGTGCCGAGCTTGCGCAGCGAGGCCTCGGCGCTGGCGATGATATGGTCCTTGCCGGTGTTGTAGTGGTTGAGAGCATGCTCCGGCTTGGCGGTGAGGGCGATACCGCACTTGGTGACGATCTCCATCCGGCTGCGCATAGAAGGCTCGAGGCGCAGGGCGTGACCAAAGGCCTCTTCGCACTGGTAGCCACCATAGATATCGGCGTGATCGATGGTGGTGACCCCCAGATCCAGATGATATTTCATCAGATCGAGTAGAGCGGCCGGAGAGAGCTGCCACTCCATCAGGCGCCAGTAACCCATGATGAGGCGAGAGAAGGTGGGGCCTTGCGGATGCAGGGCGACACGGGATACAGACATGGTTGACTCCTTGAAAAACACGATGCGAAAACGATGTGCAACATAGATGACTGCGGGCATCTTGGCCTCATGTGGCTGGCAAAGCAATAATGGGCAGTGGCATGATTCGAACTTTGGTTCTGATCGCAGAGTAGGAGAGAGAGTTGGATGGAAGGATTTGCCGAGCGCTTGCAGAGCCTGATCGGGGAGATGAGCGTGAGCGCCTTTGCCCGCAAGGTGGGGCTCAGTGAAGCGCTGATCCGCAAATATTTGAAGGGAGCCGAGCCTGGCCTGGCGCGGGCCAACCAGATCGCCATGGGGGCCAACTGCTCGCTGGAGTGGCTGGCAACCGGCTGCGGTTATCTCTACCGTCAGGCGGAAGTGGTAGACAGGGAGGCGCTGGCAGCGGCGCAGCTACTGCTGGGCGAGCAGCAACCCGGGGTGGGGCTGCCCGATGAGGAGGCACTGGTCACCCTGCTTGCCTATTACCAGTTTTTGCGCACCCACAAGAAAGCGGACGGTTTTCTCGACTTGGCGCTGGCGCGGGAGTTTGGTCGCCATCTGGGGGAAGCGTGATGAGGGGCATATTACCCTTTGGTCGTGTCACGGCCGGTTGATTATTCTGATACGCTCTAAGCAAGATAAGTCTCCATGGAATGGGCGATGAGCTACTTGATCCTCGGAAGCGGTGCGCTGGGCTCGGCGCTGGCAAGAGAGCTGATGGCAAGGGGGGAGTCCTTCCTTCTGGCCGGGCGCACCTATCCAAAAGGGATCGAGATGGGGGCTTTCTTCCCGCTGCAAGAGGTGGACGCCATCTCGTTCGACGCCCTGTTTACCCTCTACGACACCGATCCTCTTCCCACTGTGGTGATCAACACCATCGGCCTGTTGCACGATGTCAGCTTTATGCCAGAGCGGCGGGTCGAAGAGGTGCACCCCAAGTGGCTGTGCGACAGCCTGCTGGCCAATGCCTGGCCAACGCTGGCGCTGGCTGCCCGTTTCAGTCGGTTGATGGGCAATGACCATCCGCTGTGGCTCTGTGCCATCTCTGATCTGGCGGGCTCCATCACCTCCAATCTGGAGGGGGGCCGTTACAGCTACCGGATGAGCAAGGCGGCCCTCGACATGGGGGTGAAAACTCTGGCCCTTGAGTGGGCGCAGCGTTTCCCGCAAGCAGGGGTGGTGGCAGTAGCGCCCGGCTTGATGGACTCCCCGATGAACGCTCCCTTTCTGAGCGAGTTGCCTTTGGAACAATTACAGGATCCTGCCGAGGTGGCGGTGAAACTACTCAATCTCATCAAGGGGTTATCGTTGACCCAATCGGGTCAGCTACTGGATCTCAATGGTCAGCCGCTGCCTTGGTAAATCCCGCCTGCGGGTTCTATGGACGTCTATTGGCTTCACATTCTGCTCATGCGCCCCTTGCCAAGCGAGGGGCGCATAGCTAACGTCACTCTCCTGTTTCAGGAGGGATCTCATGCGCTATATCGATTTACGAAGTGACACCGTCACCCAGCCTACTGACGCCATGCGTCAAGCCATGCTCCACGCCGAAGTCGGTGACGATGTCTATGGTGAAGATCCGGGCGTCAACGCGCTGGAGGCCTTTGGGGCCAGATTGCTGGGCAAACAGGCGGCGCTGTTTGTGCCGTCCGGCACCATGTCCAATCTGTTGGCGGTGATGAGCCACTGTCAGCGCGGTGAGGGGGCCATCCTCGGCAACGCCGCTCACATCTATCGCTATGAAGCGCAGGGGAGTGCCGTGCTGGGCTCCGTAGCCCTGCAACCCTTGCCGATGCAGCGCGATGGCACGCTGGCATTCGATGATATCAAGGCTGCGCTGGCCCCTGATGATGCCCACTTCGTCCAGACTCGCCTGATCTGCCTTGAGAACACCCACAACGGCAAGGTGCTGCCGCTCTCCTATCTGCAGGAGATGGGGGCATTCGTTGCCGAGCGCGGCTTGAAGCTTCATCTCGATGGCGCCCGGCTCTTTAACGCCGCCGTGGCCAGCGAGACCCCGGTCGAGGTGATCGCTGCACCGTTTGATAGCATCTCGATTTGTCTCTCCAAGGGGTTAGGGGCACCGGTGGGCTCGCTGCTGGTGGGCAGCCACGATTTCATCGCCCGTGCGCGCCGCCTACGCAAGATGCTGGGAGGTGGCATGCGTCAGGCGGGCATTCTGGCGCAAGCCGGTCTGTTTGCCCTCGAGCAGCATGTGAGCCGCCTGGCCGATGATCACCGCCGTGCCAAACGGCTGGCCGAAGGGTTGGCTGCACTGCCGGGCATCGAGCTCGACCTCTCGCTGGTGCAGAGCAACATGGTGTTCCTGCGGCTGCGTGAGGGGGAATCGGCCCCTCTGCTGGCCTTTATGAAGGAGCGGGGGATCCTCTTCTCCGGTTACGGCGAGCTGCGGCTGGTGACCCATCTGCAAATCAACGATGACGATATTGAAGAGGTGATCGACGCCTTCACCGAGTATCTCGGAGCGCGTTGAGACGGCTGGTGAGGAAGAGGTTATACCAAGACCTGTTCATACCGAAATAACAGAGGGCGCCGCGGCGCCCTCTGTTATTTGCAGCAAGCTCAAGCCTGCCGCTGGCCGCTCATCAGCATGGCCTCATCGGTGGCATCGTAGATCATCACCGCGATGTGGGTCACCTGACCGCCGAAATCGGCCAGTGGCACCAGCGTCAGGTTCTGGAACATGTGGGGGGCTGAGCCGGTAATGGGGCGGTAGTTGGAGAAACGCAGCAGATAGGGCTTCTGCTCCCAGGTGCTGAAGGCGCGGTTGTTGAGTTTGAAGACCATGTTGGCCTTGCGTTCGAACCAGGCTCTGTCCACATCGGGGAAGAGCTCGAACAGTACGCCATCGCGCACGTCACTGGCCAGTCGGCCGCTGTGGCTCTCCATAAAGCCGTTCCACACCTGAACCTTGTACTCCTTGTCGAGCACCACCAGGCCTACGTCCAGGTTCTGGACTATGTTCATCAACCAATGAAATTCACGGATTTCCATAGTCACTCCTAGAGCATGTGCATGATTTTGTTGTTCATGGTGGCGATGGAATCTTCGGTAAACAGCAGCAGCAGATCACACTGCACCGCGTAATCCTGGATCCGGTAGTTGATCTCGATGGCGAGCGTGCGGCGCCAGCGACTCTTGTTGGTGTTGATCAGCTCGTTGATGGGTCTGTGCTGGCCGAGCACCACCGGGTGCCCCTGACTGAAGGGGGTGTCGAGCTGGTTGGCGTAGCCGCGCAGGAAGGCGCCGATCAGCACGTTGGCGGTATCCATCAACAGCTCCAGTTCGGCGGTGCGATCCAGCGTCCCCTGATGGTTCATCAGCTTGGCCAAATCTTTGAAACTGGAGTCATGGAACAGGATCAGCGCTTCACCGGCGATCCCCGCTCCGATAAACCCCTGACAGACGGCGGAGAGGGTATCTGAATCCGCAGCGGCCGAGAGGGCCATATGCAACTCTGATACTTCCAGCACGTTGACGTTGGGGATAGGCAGTACCACGAAGGCGTTGAGCAGACGAGCCAGCAAGTCGGCGGCCTGACCCATGGAGACGTTGGCCAGCTCCTGATAGACATCGCGGATTTCGGGGGTGATCTTGACGCCTGCATCGGCTACCACGCCGTTTGGCTGCTGCTCGGGGGCGCTTGGTTGACAGCTCGGGGCGGCGCTCCAGAAATCATGCTTTTTGAGCAGGGCGAGCAGGGTCTCGGGGGCGGCGGGTTTCTTGATGAAATCGAGCGCCCCCAGCCCCATGACCCGTTGATAGGCCTCTGGCTGGATATCCCCGGAGACCACGATCACCTTGTTGCGTAGACCCTCCCGTTGGAGGGTCTCCAGCACGCCGTAACCGTCCATTTCCGGCATGGTCAGATCGAGGAAGATGAGATCGCCATGACCCATCAGCACCTGTTCGATCCCTTCGAGACCATTGGCTGCGTAGTGCAAATCGACTTTCCAGTCGGCCGGGAGCGCCCGCGCCAGCTGTTTGCGGGCGAACCCGGAGTCATCACATATCAATACATTCATGGCGTTAGGCAGGCTCTGTTGGCAAGGGATGCTATAAGTGTGGCCCGCTAACGGTCAGATGCAATGGGTGAGGCTATCACCTTGTGAAAATTGGTTGTCCCACTGCCGATTGCGATAGCGTGCTGAGTATTTTTCAACAAATTCAACGAACATCTTAACACGCAACGGAGCGAACTGGTGCTGGCAACACAACATGTAGAAGGGGCGATTGCCGGTTTGCCAGTCGGTCAGTACCGGCACCAGCTGCTCGTCATGGAGGAAGCTGCTCAGATAGTGCAGCGGGGCGTTGACGATCCCCAGATGACGTCGGGCTGCGCGTACCGCGGCCTGGGTCTGGTTGACGGTCAGTTTGGCGCTGCGTTTGATGCAGACGCTCTGGCCATCCTTGTCGGTCAGCTGCCAGTGCTGGTGAGGCCAGCAGTAGATGAGATCGTGCTCTTCCAGCTGGTTGGGATGGGAGGGGGTGCCCTTTTTGGTCAAATAGAGTGGTGAGGCAAACAGGCCGTACTCGATATGGCCGAGACAGATCGCATTTGGCAGCGACTGGGGCAGCTCACCGTTGAAGAACACCAGATCCCGATCATTGTCGAACAGGTGCTGGTGATCATTAGTCTGGGTGATATCGAACTGTACCTCGGGATAGTGCAGCCCGAATTCGGCCAGCATATCGATGAGGATGGTGTTGGAGAGTGCGATGGGCGCAGCTATCCGGATAAGCCCGGTGATATCGGCCTCTTGCCCCTGGATCTCGCTGGTGGCCTGCTCGATTTGCGCGAGTGGCGTGCAGAGACGTTCGTAGTATCTGAGGCCATCATCGGTAAGGCGGAGCTTGCGGGTAGAGCGATGTAGCAGGGAGCAACCCAGTTGCTCTTCCAGCTGGGAAATGCGTCGACTGATGGTGCCTGTTGGCATGCCCAGTGCGGCTGCAGCGTGGGAGAATCCTCCCTCTTGCACCACCTTGACGAACAGGTAGAACTCTTCGATGTGCTTCATAAACGCTGTTCTGGGTGTAACAAGGGGGCAACCATAAAAAGAGCGTTCCGGGTTGGCAAGGGTAATTCAGCGTTTAATTGATCTGGATTCGATTTCTGTTGATACCAGTTATCCACCCGCCCGTCATCTCAGTTTCCCCGAGCTGGTGATTATTTCGGCACGATGCCAAATGGTGCTGCGGCAGAGATGTTTGCCATATTTCCTGATTTGTTCCGCTATAACCGCGGGCGAAGGCCGATATTGCAATCTGATGGAAGGAATCTGGGTTGCTCTGCGTACTCAGCCGGGGTGGTTTGCCATCCACTGCCAATGTGATGCAGATCATATATTCGGGTTTTGCTCATTGTCTGTTGAAAAATGAATTTGGGGTATATCAATTCCGCCTTAGTGAACTATTTTTGTCCGTTTTGGCGTTTTTTTGGCTGTTTATCCATCCGCTTGGTTAATTAATGAAAGCTTTGTGACAGAGAGTGATGACTATTTCCACCATTGATTTAAATGTTAATAACAAATTTGTCGCAGCAAATATGCAATTGCTCTTTCAAGGTCTCGAGTGGATAGCTCTTAGTGCTTGTTTTTACTGGGGAAAAAAGTTAAAAATCGACTATATGATTTGCTTGGATTAACAGGGTCCTTGGCTGAGTCCTTTGTAGTATTGCCGTACAGGCTGCCCTGTTGTTGATATCTGAAATAGTTTTGTCCGCTCTTGGCTATGTGAAAAGGGATAATGGCCGAGAGGTATTTGCACCTTGCATTCTGCAGCTAGCGGTTTGCCAGATCTGTTTTCCGGTTAACCAGTGACCATCCAGCATGAATGACCTTGACCAGATGAATACGCTTGACGAACGGTTACTGAAGACGATGGATGTTCTGCATACCCCGATCTGGGTTTATGACATCGAGCATCACCATATTTTCTGGGCAAACAGCGCCGCGCTCTCCGTGTGGGAGGCGACGTCTCTCGACGAACTCTGCTCCCGCGACTTCTCTGCCGATATGGCAACCGCCATCGATCTGCTGCTGCAGCGCTATCTGGGTGATTTTCAGCAGGGGCGCAGTTACAACGAGTGGTGGACCCTCTCCCCAAAGGGGGTCAAGAAGCAGATCTATCTGCGCCTCTCCGGTATTCAACTGGCTGGCCGGCTGATGATGATGACCGAAGCGGTGCTCGACTCCGATACCCTCTATCAGGAGTCCTCGCTGGCAACCGGTGATACCCTTGCCTGCCTGTTCGATAGCCACGGTGTGTTCGAGAGTGGCAACTATCACTTCGAGATGTGTTTCGGTCATCAGATCGCCAAGCTCTCCCAGGTTTTCTCCGGCAATGATGACAGCTTCTACCAGAAGCTCTCCCGTCTCGATGAAGTGGTGACCGAGGGGGAGTGCCGTACCCTCAAGGGGATGCGCTGGTTCCAGTATCAGTTCCGCTATATCCAGCAGGGGGCCCGCATTCTGCTCACCATGCGGGATATTACCGATCGCAAGCTTGAGGAGCTGGAGCATCGCCACCTCGCCTGGCACGACTCCCTGACCGGCCTGCTCAATCGGTATGGCTTGATGAAATCCCTCGAGGCCTATTGCGGGCTGGGGGAGCGTTTCGCGCTGGTGTTCATGGATCTGGACAACTTCAAGCTGGTCAACGACAACTACGGCCACAAGGCGGGAGATCGCCTGCTGGAGCGGGTCGCCGGTCGCCTCAAACAGATTTGCCCGCGGGATGTGGAGCTGGCTCGCCTCGGTGGCGATGAATTCACAGCACTGGTGCCGCTGGGCAATCAGGGGGATCGGGCGCAAGAGGTGGCCGATCAGATGCTCTCCCAGATGACCAAGCCGCTGCAACTGAGCGGGCTGCCGGAGGTGACCATCGGTGGCAGTATCGGTATCGCCATCTATCCCGATGATGCGGATGACGGGGACAACCTTATCACCCGTGCCGATATGGCCATGTATCAGGCAAAGCAGATGGGGCGGCTGCGCTGGCAGCGTTTCACCCCCAGCATGCAGCAGACCCTGCAGCGCAAGCTCAATCTCAAGCAGTTTCTGGCCAAGGCCATCGGCCGTCAGGAGCTGAGCCTCTGTTACCAGCCGCAGGTCGATGCCGCCAAACGGCGTCTGATCGGTTACGAGGCACTGCTGCGCTGGTACAACCCGGTGCTCGGCCATGTGTCGCCGGTGGAATTTATCCCGCTGGCCGAAGAGATGGGGCTGATCCGCGAGATCGGCAGCTGGGTGCTTTCCACTGCGCTGGCACAGGTAGCCAGCTGGCAGAAGCGCTTCCATCAGCGAGTGCCGGTCTCCGTCAACCTCTCCGGTTTCCAGCTATCGTCGGCGTTGCCCGGGCAAGTTCGCCAGCAGCTGGAGCTGCACGGGGTGGATGCCTCCCTGTTGACGCTGGAGCTGACCGAAACCGTGCTGATGCTCGATATGAAGGGGTGCCTCGGCATTCTCGACGATTTGAGCGAGCAGGGGATCAAGATTGCCATCGACGATTTCGGTACCGGCTACTCCTCGCTGGCCTATCTCAACCGGTTGCCGATCAACAACATCAAGCTGGATCGCTCCTTCGTGGTCGGCCTCAACTTGCCGGTGATCCGGGCGACTGCGGCCATGGCCACCAATCTGGGATTGGGGATCATGGCGGAAGGGGTAGAGGAGCCTCACGAGCTGGCCGCCCTGCAGACCCAGGGGTGCCATGTGTTCCAGGGATATCTGTTCAGCAAGCCGCTGACTGTGGCGCAAGTTGAGGCGAGCGGTTTCGTGGTGGAGTGCCAGGTTGGGCGTTATCCACTGCTAGATGCTGTGATGGCAGAGTAAAAAGTGTGCGTTAGGCCACAACTTGGGATTTTATTCCACAACATTTAATCAAAATTAATCATTCTTTTGCGATCGGTCATGAGACGGATTGGCTGGAATTGCTAGCATGCGACCTCGTTTCTAGGGAAAGGAGTATCGCAATAATGAGTCATGCTGCTGTCAATGACCGTCCGGCCAGCCCTCCCAAAGGTTGGCTGAACCGTTTCCTCAATGGCGTCGAGAAAGCCGGGAACAAATTACCCGACCCCGCCATGCTGTTCCTCTACGCCTTGCTGATCGTCTGGGTCGGCTCCTGGGTGTTGTCACAATTCCAGTTTGATCTGGTCAATCCCCGTACCGGGGAGGCCGTAGTGGTCAACAACCTACTGACCGGTGCCGGTCTGGCCGAGTTTCTCTCCACCATGGTGACCACTTTCACCGGCTTTGCCCCGCTGGGGATCGTGCTGGTGGCCATGCTCGGGGTCGGGGTGGCCGAGCAGTCCGGTTTTATCAATACCGGTCTGAAAAAGTTGCTGAAAGTGACGCCTGCCCGTTTTCTCACTCCCATGCTGATCCTGGTGGCGATCGTCAGCCACACCGCCGCAGATGCGGGTTATGTGCTGGTGATCCCCATCGGTGGCATCATCTTCCACGCTGCCGGACGCCATCCGCTGGCGGGGATCGCAGCTGCCTTTGCCGGTGTCTCCGGCGGTTTTGCCGCCAACTTCCTGCCCTCCGGCGGGGATGCGCTGCTGCAGGGTTTTACCCAGTCCGCCGCTCAGTTGCTCGATCCTGACTACATGGTCAACACCCTGTGCAACATCATCTTTACCGGTGCCTCTTCGTTGCTGATCATCTGCGTCGGCTGGTTCGTCACCGAAAAGGTGGTGGAGCCGCGCCTCAAGCATGTGGCGCTCAACGAGGATCTGGAGAGTGCCGACGAGATGGGGCGCTACAGCGCGCAAGAGAGCCGGGCCTTCAACTGGGCCGGGTTTGCCATGCTGGCGGCTATCGTGCTGCTGGCGCTGGCGCTCTCCCCGAGCGATTCACCGCTGCGTGCTGCCGATGGCTCCCTGACCACCTTCGCCGCACCGGTGATGAAGTCCATAGTGCCGCTCATTTTCCTGCTCTTTATCCTGCCCGGGATTGTCTACGGCTTTGTCGCAGGCAGCTTCAAGAGTGGCAAGGATGTGATCGATGCCATGTCGGCCACCATGAACAAGATGGGCTCCTACATGGTGATGGCCTTCTTCTGCGCGCTCTTTATCAAGGCGTTTGGCGACTCCAACCTGGGCACCCTGCTGGCCCTCTCCGGTGCCGAAGTGCTCCATGCGCTGGCGCTGCCCGGTGAGGTGACTATCGTCGGGATGATCCTGCTCACCGCCAGCGTCAATCTGGTGGTGGGGTCGGCTTCGGCCAAGTGGGCGCTGATCAGCCCGATCCTGGTGCCCATGTTGATGGCGGTGGGGATCTCCCCCGAGCTGACCCAGGCAGCCTATCGGGTCGGGGATTCTGCTTCCAATATCATCACCCCGCTGATGGTCTTCTTCCCGCTGGTGGTGGTCTATTGCCAGCAGTATGTGAAGAGCACCGGGATCGGTACTCTGGTCTCCATGATGCTGCCGTACTCGCTTGCCTTCCTGGTGAGCTGGACGATTTTCCTGCTGCTCTACTGGGCGCTCGGCTTCCCGCTCGGGTTGCAAGCCCCTTACGTCTATCCGGCCCCTTAAGCTGGGTGTGCGAGGGAGCCTTGGGCTCCCTCGTTTTTTTCGCTATGGTGTTACCTCATTTTGGAGGTGCCATGAATCAGACCATCGATCTTATCCTTTCCCATCGCTCCATTCGTCAGTTCACTGCCGAGCCGATTGCCCCGCAGCAGCTGGATGCCATTCTCGCCGCCGCCCAGTCCGCCTCAACCTCGAGCTTTTTGCAGGTGACCAGTATTGTGCGAGTCTGCGAGCCCGAGGCGCGTCAGCAGTTGGCAATGCTGGCGGGCAATCAACCCTATGTGGTGCAGGCGGCCGAGTTTCTGGTGTTCTGCGCCGATTACCACCGCCACACCCAGATCGTGCCCGAGGCCCAGACCGGCTATGCGGAGCAGTTGCTGATCGGAGCCATCGACGGCGCCCTGATGGCGCAAAATGCCCTGCTGGCGGCCCAGTCGCATCCGGCCGAGGTGAGCGAACTGCTCGGCTTACCCCATCAGGTGATCCCGCTGTTTGGCCTCTGCCTTGGTCATCCTGCCCAGCAGCCGGAACAGAAACCCCGTCTGCCCAGGGGATTGGTGGTGCATCAGGAGCGCTACCAGCACGAGCTGGATCGCGACCTGCTGGCCCAGTACGATCAGCAGATCGCGGACTACTATCAGGCCCGCAGCAGCAACAACAAGCAGCAGACCTGGAGCGGCCAGATCCGCGCCATTCTGGGCAAGGAGTCCCGCCCTTTCATGCTGGGCTTCCTGCAATCGCGGGGCTTTAACCTCAAGTAATGGCGCTGATGGGCGATACTATGGGGAGGTGACCGTCATGGTCATCATCCCCTGATCCTGCAATCTCTCCCTGAGACCGGGGGCACAGCTTGGTGACAAATCGTGGGCAAGGGGGGATCTGCAGGCTACCTTAAGTGGGTAAGCTGTTGTAGGATCACGCAATTGGATAGGAACAGGGGTTTGGACATCCTATGATTTTAACTTTGGTATTGCTGTCTATTGGCGCACTCCTGTTTTTGGTTATCGCCTATAACGTGGTGCAGCAATATAAGCAGAAGGCAGAGGCGGACAAGCGTCACGCCGTTGCCAGACATAAGACGGTGGCTGACGAGACCGAAGAGGTGTTGCTGAACGTCAATCTGGTGCCTTTCTCCAAGAACATGGTGTTACTGTTGCAGCACCGGATCCTCGATGCCTATCGCGCCATCGCCCAGGTGATGCCGAACAATCAGATCAAGCAGCGCATCGTTGATGTGCAGACCCAAATCAAGAATGTACAGGAGAACTACAGCGTGCAGGATGAGGGTCAGTTCAAGACCCCGGAGTCCGATCGTCAGGCGATCCAGATGCTGCAGTTGGTCAAGAAGATGCGGGCCGTGCTGCGGGTCGAGCACAACAAGGGCAAGATTGACCCTCAGGGGTTTGCCCAAGAAGAGCGCCGCCTCGAGCTGATGCAGCTCAAGATCAACATCTCCAATCTGGTCAAGCGGGCGATGGATGCCCGCATTCAGGGCCAATATGGCACTTGCCGCCAGCTCTATACCAAGGGACTCTCTGCCATGGCGAGCGTGGGCGACAAGGATCCCTATCTGCTGGCCCGTGAAGAAGATATGCGTCAGGGGCTCAAGGAGCTGGAAGAGCTGCAGCAGCAGAACAGCGCGCAGGATCTGCAAAACATCAAGGACAAGGAAGCTGACGAGCTCGATGTCCTGTTTCAACCCAAGAAGAAATGGTAAGCATGTCCCACCCACTCGATTCCACACTGGGGCCAATGGCCCCATTTGTTTCTCAGCTGCTGGCCGAACTGGCCGCCACTGGCGTCATAATTTCACAGCCAACGGTCGATCACCTCTGTTATCGGGCGGCTACCCTGCAGGAGTACCGCGCGCTATGTGCTGTGCTGGCTGAGGCGGGTACCTTGCTGGTGGAGGGGATGATTGGCGGACGTCCCATCGCCACTTATCAGTTGCATCAGCCGCTGTTGGCTGGTGAGGTACAGGTACCCTGTATCGAGTTGGCTGCACCGAAACCGGGTCGCGTCCATCAGGCGGGGCTGGAACATATCGAGCTGGTGGTCACTTCACTGCAAGATCTGGTAGCGCGCTATCCCGAGTTGCCATTCAAAACAGGCAACATGCAGGATACCCGCAACCCCGATATTGGCCTGATGTTGCCCTCCGGACAGATCAAGTTTCATCTGTGCTCGCTGGCTGAGGTGATTGCCGAAGAGGTGGCGACCGGTGCTGTGGTCGCGGTGCCTGCGGATTATTTCGATCAGGAGTGACCCTGTTTGCGCTGAGCCTGTTACCCGTGTCGGTGGGGTTGCTGGGCGGGCAGTGGCGATTGGCTTCGCTGCTTGAGACGGCCGAGCCAGAGGCTCAAGCCTGCCGTCAGGATGAGGACCAGTTCAATTCCCATGACCAGACCGCCCAGCTCGCCTTGCTCCCAGAAGGGGTGCAGGTAAAGTCCCCCCAGACTCGCCCCCAGATAGTAGGCCACCAGATAGAGGGAGGAGGCGAGGGCCCGGTTGTGTTCGACATGATGACCCACCCAGGCACTGGCGCATGCGTGTGCCAGGAAAAAACCGAAGCTGGAGACCAGCAAGCCACTCAGGATCCCGAGCAGGCTAGCTTGCAGCAGCCACAGACTGCCGAGGGCCATCAGGGCGATCCCGACCAGCAGCATCCGTTGTGCCCCCCAGCGGTTGGCAAAGCGGCCGCTCAGTGAGGAGGCCACCGTCCCCGAGAGATAGGTGAGAAACAGCATGCCGAGCCACTGGGTGGGCAAGGAGAAAGGAGGCTTTGCCAGCAGGAAGGTGAGATAACTGAACTGGTTCAGAAACACCATAAAGTTGAGCCCGCCGATAAGGTAAGCCCCTACCAGCAAGGGATTGGTCAGGTGTTGTTGCAAGGCGCGGGCAAATTGGCCGCGAACGGGGGCGCTCGCCACAAAGCGGGTCTGATGGGGCAGCAGCCAGAAGACCAGCGGCAGCAGTAACAGGCTGATTACACCAATCCCCAGAAAGGTATGCTGCCAGTCGCCAAACCAGCCCGCCAACAGACCGCCGACCACCCGACCGGCAATGCCACCGAGGGAGTTGGCGGCAATATAGACCCCCACCGCCGAGAGCAGCGCCCGTTTGCTGAACTCTTCCCCCATATAGGCAATCGCGGTCGCGGGCAGCCCTGCCAGCAGCGCGCCCTGCAGGATGCGTAGCAGCAGCAGGGTGCCAAACTGCTCAACCAGCGGGATTAACAGTGAGAGCAGGATCGCCAGGGTGAGTGTCCCCAGCATGACTTGCCGACGGCCATGGCGATCCGCCAGTCTGGCGCAGATCAGCAGGGAGGCGGCGAGGCCTGCAGTGCATCCTGCCAGGGTCCAGCTGGCCGAGAGGGAGTTGACCGAGAAGACCTCGGCAATCAGGGGTAACAGGGGATGGGTCTGGTAGAGGTTCAGAAACACCAGAAAAGAGCCCAGGCTGAGGGCCAGGGTTGCACGTATCCACTCGCGACTTCCAACTTCAATCATTGCGTATTGTCCTGACTACTTTTGGTCAGGGTAGAGTCCTTGCGGTTATAAATATAATATATTTAAGTTATCCATCTCATAAGATGAATTGATACATGGATCTGAAACAGCTCACCTATCTGCTGGCGGTCAGGGATGCCGGCTCATTTACCAAGGCAGCCAACAGTCTGCATGTGGCACAGCCGGCCATCAGCATGGCCATCGCCAAGCTGGAGCAGCAGCTCGAATTGCGGCTGTTTGATCGACAGGACCGGGCGGTACGGCTCACCCCGGAGGGAGAGGTGCTCTGTCGCCATGCCGAGCGCTTGTTGTTGCAGATGCATCAGGCCGAGGCCGAGATGGCCGAGCTCAAGGGGCTGGAGCGGGGGGAGGTGCGGATCGGGATCCCCTATATGATGGGCTCCTACTATTTTCCCCCTCGACTGATGGCCTTCAAGCATCGCTATCCCGGCCTCAAGATCCGGGTCGAAGAGGCCGGCACCCGTGAGCTGCTCAGCCGGATGGTGGATGGCTCCCTCGATCTGGCCATTCTCATCACCAGTGATCTCCCCCCCGCCATCGAGGGAGCACATCTGCTGAGCGAAGAGATGTTGATGGTGGTGGGCGACGATCACCCCTTGCGCGGCGAACCGGCCGTCACCCTCTCGCAGTTTTTCGCTCAGGAGTTGGCGCTGTTTCGCCGTGGTTTCTACCACCGAGAGCATATGGAGGCGCTGGCCCAGAGCCTGGGCGTCGAACCCGATATCGCCTTCGAGAGCAATCTTATCCCTCTGCTCAAGGCGGTGGTGCGGCAAGGTTTTGCGGTGACCACCTTCTTGCGGATGGTGCTGGAAGAGGAGCCGGATCTGAGTGGCGTGCCCTTCGCCCCGCCCATCTACCTCGACCTCTGTGTGGCGTGGCGGCGTGGCGATCCGCTCTCCATGGCCAACCGTGCCTTGCGTGATTTCCTACTCAAGGAGCGCCCGGCCTGATGGCGGCGGGTCATTGCTGAAAGTTTGTTACTATTAACGGTGGGTTCGCTTGAGGGCTACACCATGAAACTGCAGCAATTGCGCTATATCGTCGAGGTGGCGAACCACAGGCTGAATCTGTCGGCCACCGCCGAGAGCCTCTTTACCTCCCAGCCCGGGATCAGCAAACAGGTGCGGATGCTGGAGGATGAGCTGGGGATCCAGATCTTCGAGCGCAGCGGCAAACACTTGACCCAAATCACTCCCATCGGTCGGGATGTGATCAAAGTGGCCGCGGAGGTGCTGGACAAGGTCGCCACCATCAAGGTAATGGCCAGGCAGCATGTGCATCCGGAGCAGGGAACCCTCACCATTGCCGCCACTCATCTGCAAGCTCGCTATATTCTGCCCACCATCCTCAAGGGATTCATGGCCCGCTTCCCCAAAGTTGCCGTGACGGTGATGCAAGGGAGTGCGGCGCAGTGCCGCGCAGCCGTGCATGATGGCGCTGCCGATCTGCTGCTGGCGGATGAACCGGAGGAGGGGAGCGATCTGCTGATGCTCCCCTCTTTTCAGTGGCAACGGGGCTTGGTGCTGCCAAAGGAGCATCTGTTGGCCAAAGCAACATCGCTGACCCCGGCCGAGCTGGTGGAGTTTGCGCTGGTGACCGATGGAAGGGCTCTCTCCACAGCTCATGGCACTGATTGCGCTCATGCCGAGAGCCGGATCGCCTGCTGTGCGAGCGACAGCGATGTGCTCAAGACCTATGTCAGACAAGGGATGGGCATCGGGGTGATGGCAACTTTTGCTTGGGAGCCCCAGCGCGATGGCGATCTGGTGCTCAAAACGGCGCCCTGGCTACCAGGCGGTGTGGCCGCTATCGGGTTGCGCAGAGGGGCATTTTTATGCGGCTATCTCTACGATCTGATTGAACGTCTCGCGCCGCAATTGACCCGCGAGCGGGTCGAACAATACTGTGCTGCCCGCACTGGCGAAGAGCTTGAAGCTCTGCTGGCCAATCTGACCGTACCACAGCGATAGCTAGGGTCGTCCCAAGAAAAACGCCTCCGTTCGGGAGGCGTTTGACTATCTGACATTCGTCAATGCAGGCTCACTTCTTCAGCATATGATCCAGCTTGTTGGCCTTGGTCGACAGATAGAACTCGTTGTGGGGATTGCGCCCTTCCTGCAACGGTACCCGTTCGGCCACCGGAATACCGAAGGATTCCATCGCTTTCATCTTGCGCGGGTTGTTGGTCATCAGTTTGAGAGACTTGACCTCAAGCTGCTTGAGCATATCGGCGCAGATGGTGTAGTCGCGCATATCGGCGGCGAAACCAAGGGCCACGTTGGCTTCCACGGTATCGGCCCCCTGATCCTGCAGGTGATAGGCGCGGATCTTGTTGAGCAAGCCGATGCCACGGCCCTCTTGACGCACATACAACAACACGCCACGACCGGCTTTGGCGATATTCTCCATGGCCGCCTGCAACTGGAAACCGCAGTCACAACGCAGGCTGAACAGGGCGTCGCCGGTCAGGCACTCTGAGTGGATCCGGCCCAGCACGGGCTCTTCACCGGTAATGTCGCCCATTACCAGTGCGGCGTGATCTTTGCCTGTGCCGGTTTCCTGAAAACCTACCAGCGTGAAGGTGCCCCAAGGGGTTGGCAATTTGGATTGGGCCACGAGGGTAACGCTGCTCATAGGTTGCTCCTTACTACTAACGGCTCAAAAAAGGGGGCCAGTTTAGCGCGCCTTGTCAGGAACGACCATAAGAACAAGTCCCTGCATTGCTTAATGAAATCTCCAAATGAGATACAAGCACAGCTGTCCGTCGGGGTTTTGGCCCTTTGTGCGGATTGATGACTGCCAGGCTCACCACATTCGGGTATAATCGGCGCCCATTAACCCACCCCTTCGGGATGGGAGCAACACAGTGCAGGAGAGAAGTTATGCCTCAGATGGCCCCCGTAATGACAATTGATGGCCCCAGTGGTGCAGGTAAAGGCACCTTGTGTCAGCTGCTTGCTGAGAAGCTGGGTTGGCACTTGCTGGACTCGGGCGCCATCTATCGGGTGTTGTCCCTGGCCGCCCTGCATCACGATGTAGAGCTGGACAGTGAAGCCTCACTGGTGCCGCTGGCTGCCAATCTGGATGTGCAATTTCAGGTAGAAGGCGATCTGGTCAAGGTGATCCTGGAAGGGGAAGATGTCTCCCGCACCATCCGCACCGAAGAAGTGGGTAATGCTGCCAGTAAAATCGCCGCCTTCCCCCGGGTGCGCGAAGCCTTGCTGCGCCGTCAGCGGGCATTTCGTCAGGCCCCGGGTCTGATTGCCGATGGTCGTGACATGGGCACAGTTGTTTTCCCCGAGGCCGAGGTGAAGATTTTCCTCGACGCCAGTGCCGAAGAACGGGCCCAGCGTCGCTATAAGCAGTTGCAAGATAAGGGCTTTGATGTTAACTTTGAGCGTCTTTTAACCGAGATTCGGGAACGTGACGATCGCGACAGAAATCGCGCTACTGCACCCCTGAAACCGGCAGAAGATGCTCTGGTGGTAGACTCTACCGCCATGACCATAGATGAAGTGCTGGCAACAGTACTCGCCTATGCAGAGCAACAACTTGGTGATGCCAGCGCAAGCTGACATCCGGTCGTCTGCACCAAGGATGGCGCAGATTATTTAAAACAGCCCCGCTTGTGCCGGATTGCAAGTGGATGTTTCATTTGTGACATAAACAATGATCGAATCTTTTGCTCAACTCTTTGAAGAGTCCCTGAACGCCGTTGAAACCCGTCAAGGTTCCATCGTCAAGGGTACTGTCGTTGCTATCGAGAACGGTTTCGTACTGGTTGACGCCGGTCTGAAATCCGAGTCCGCTATCCCGGCTGAAGAATTCAAGAACGCCATGGGCGAGCTGGAAATCAACGTCGGCGACACCGTTGACGTGGCTCTGGACTCTATCGAAGATGGTTTCGGCGAAACCAAGCTGTCCCGCGAAAAAGCCAAGCGCCACGAAGCCTGGCTGCAGCTTGAGAAGGCTTACGAAGAGCAAGCTACCGTTATCGGTATCATCAACGGCAAGGTCAAGGGTGGTTTCACCGTTGAACTGAACGGCATCCGTGCCTTCCTGCCGGGTTCTCTGGTTGACGTGCGTCCGATCCGTGACACCGCTCACCTGGAAAACAAAGAACTCGAGTTCAAAGTCATCAAGCTGGACCAGAAGCGCAACAACGTTGTTGTTTCCCGTCGTGCCGTGATCGAGACCGAGAACACCTCCGAGCGCGAAAGCCTGCTGGCTAACCTGCAAGAAGGTCAAGAAGTTAAGGGTATCGTCAAGAACCTGACCGACTACGGTGCATTCGTAGATCTGGGCGGTGTTGACGGCCTGCTGCACATCACCGACATGGCGTGGAAGCGCGTTAAGCATCCTTCCGAAATCGTCAACGTTGGCGACGAGATCGCTGTCAAGGTTCTGAAGTTCGACCGCGAGCGTACCCGTGTATCCCTGGGTCTGAAGCAGCTGGGCGAAGATCCCTGGGTTGCTATCGCCAAGCGTTACCCGGAGACCACCCGTCTGTCTGGCCGCGTGACCAACCTGACCGACTACGGCTGCTTCGTTGAAATCGAAGAAGGCGTTGAAGGCCTGGTACACGTATCCGAGATGGATTGGACCAACAAGAACATCCACCCGTCCAAAGTTGTTAACGTTGGCGACGTGGTTGACGTGATGGTTCTGGACATCGACGAAGAGCGTCGTCGTATTTCCCTGGGTCTGAAGCAGTGCAAATCCAACCCGTGGCAGCTGTTTGCCGAAACTCACGCCAAAGGCGACCGTGTTTCCGGCAAGATCAAGTCCATCACTGACTTCGGTATCTTCATCGGTCTGGATGGCGGCATCGACGGCCTGGTTCACCTGTCTGACATCTCCTGGAACAACCAGGGCGAAGAAGCCGTGCGTGAATTCAAGAAAGGCGACGAGATCGAAGCCGTTGTTCTGCAAGTGGATCCGGAGCGTGAGCGCATCTCCCTGGGTGTCAAGCAGATCGAAGAAGACCCGTTCAACAAGTACCTGGCTGACAACAAGAAAGGTGCTATCGTGAAGGGTAAGGTTACCGAGGTTGATGCCAAAGGTGCCGTTATCGAACTGGCTGATGGCGTAGAAGGCTACCTGCGTGCCTCCGACGCTGCTCGTGACCGTGTAGAAGACGCCACTCTGGTGCTGTCTGTTGGTGACGAAGTTGAAGCTAAATTCATGGGCGTTGATCGTAAGAACCGCACCGTAAGCCTGTCTGTCCGTGCTAAGGACGAGGCTGATGAGCGTGTTGCTATCGATAACCTGAACCAACAAGAAGAAGTTGTGTTCAGCAATGCTATGATGGAAGCGTTCAAAGCCGCCAAGGGTGAGTAATCCTTGATGCAAGAAAAGGGCGGCATTGCGCCGCCCTTTTTTATCCTGGCAAAATGAATATTGCATGTGATCGGGGAAGGAGATTTAACGTTATGACCAAATCAGATCTCATCGAACAACTGGCAGCCAGCCGCATGCATATGCCGGCCAAGGATGTCGAAGCCGCCATCAAGGAGATCCTTGAGCAGATGGCGTCGACCTTGCAAAACGGCGACCGGATTGAAATCCGCGGATTTGGCAGTTTTTCACTGCACTATCGTGCGCCCCGTGTGGGCCGCAACCCCAAGACTGGGGACAAGGTTGAACTGACCGGGAAATATGTCCCGCACTTCAAACCTGGTAAAGAGTTGCGCGAGCGCGTCAACATCATTGAATAATGCAGAAATGGGCATACCTCGGGTATGCCTTTTTTCTTTTTGGCACCGATTCCTGTGCCAATCGTCTTGTTTCTTAAACTCTTTTCCCATTCACTCTAGAGTCTGCCTGCGATTTTAAGGATAATCAGCCTCTCATTAGATACTGACAGGGAGCTCTTATGAAGCGTATTTTGGCCCTCATTCCGCTGGTGCTGGTGTTTGTTCTGACCCTGGCGCTGGGCTCACAAAATGGCCAGCTGGTTCAGTTCAATTACCTGATCGCTCAGGGTGAGTTTTCACTTGCCATGCTGTTGGGCTTCTTCTTTGCTGGCGGCTTTTTGCTGGGCTGGCTGGTATTCGGCCTGCTGTTCCTGCGCCTGAAAATGCAAAACCGCACCCTCAACCGCACCATGCGTCGTCAATCCCGCGAGTTGGAGCTGGCCCGCTCACCGGGTAAGGAATAATGTTCCTCAATGCTTGAACTGCTTTTCCTGCTGTTACCCATCGCCGCCGGTTATGGCTGGTACATGGGTCGCAGGAGTGTTCGCCAGGACACCCAAAAACAGAGTAACCAGTTTTCCCGCCAGTATGTGGCGGGCCTCAACTATTTGCTGTCCGATGAATCCGACAAGGCGGTGGATCTCTTTATCCAGCTGCTTGAGGTGGACAGTGAAACCATCGAAACACACCTCTCCCTCGGCAACCTGTTTCGCCAGCGTGGGGAGGTCGATCGTGCCATCAAGATCCACCAGAACCTGGTAACCCGCCAACTGACCCGGGAGCAGCGACAGCTTGCCCTGCAGGAGCTTGCGCGCGACTTTTTGGCTGCTGGTCTGCTGGACCGAGCGGAAGCGCTCTGGAATGAGCTGTGTGACGACAGCGACTATGAAGAGACGGCGCTGGCACAGCTGTTGATCATCCATCAGCAGTTGCGGGATTGGGATAAGGCCATCGATGTGGCGGTTCGTCTGCAAAAATTCCAGGGCAAGAAGCTGGCCGACCCCATCTCCCATTTCTATTGCGAACAAGCCGAGATCGCGCTGCGTGAGGGCAATAAAGGGGAGGGGCTGGCCAAGCTCAAACGGGCGCTCAGTATCAATCCGGCATGTGCCCGGGCCAGTTTGCGCCTCGCTGAGCTCGCCATGGCAGAGGGGGAGTATGAGCAGGCCAGCAAGGAGCTGCTGCGGGTGTTCGAGCAGGATATCGACTTTGCCTCCGAGGCAATGCCCAAATTGCTCGAGTGCTATCAGCAGTTGGGGCGCACGCCTGCGTTGATCCCGCTGCTTGAGAAGGCAGTGGAAGATCACGCCGGTGTCAGCGTGACCCTGGCCCTTGCCAAGCTGGTTGAAGAGCGTGATGGCCTGAGCCAGGCCCGTTCGCTGGTGTTGCGTCAGCTGCGTCGTCATCCCTCGATGAAAGGTTTTTACCAGCTGGTGGGTTTTCAGCTGGCCAGTGCGGAAGAGGGACCTGCCAAGGAGAGCCTCGAACTGCTGCAACAGCTGGTCGGCGAGCAGATCAAAATCAAGTCAACCCACAAGTGTCGGCAGTGCGGCTTTGCCACTCACTCGCTGTTCTGGCAGTGCCCGTCTTGTCGCCAGTGGGGTTCCATCAAGCCGATCCGTGGTCTGGACGGTGAATAACAAGCAATAGGATGTGAGATGCAAGATCCCAAAGTACTGGTAGCGCTGGATTATCAGCACGAGGCAGATGCCTTAGCGTTCGTTGAACGTATCTCTCCGGCCCAGTGCCGTCTCAAGGTAGGCAAGGAGATGTTTACCCTGTTTGGCCCGCAGTTTGTACGCCAGCTGGTGGCCAAGGGATTCGATGTCTTTCTGGATCTGAAATTTCACGATATTCCCAATACCGTTGCCAAAGCCGTGGCAGCCAGTGCCGAGCTCGGTGTCTGGATGGTCAACGTGCATGCCAGTGGTGGTGAGCGGATGATGCGTGCCGCCAAAGAGGCGCTGCTGCCTTATGGCGACAAGGCGCCATTGTTGATCGGGGTGACCGTACTGACCAGCATGGAGCAGTCCGACATGATCCCTCTTGGTCTAGATGTGAGCCCTGCCGAGCAGGTGATCCGGCTGGCTACCTTAACCAAGGCATCCGGCTTGGATGGGGTTGTCTGCTCTGCCAACGAGGCCCATGAGTTGAAAGCCTTGCTGGGTGATGAGTTCAAGCTGGTGACCCCAGGTATTCGCCCGACCGGTTCAGCGGCCGGGGATCAGCGCCGGGTGATGACACCGAAAGCGGCGGTCGAGGCGGGGTCCGATTATCTGGTTATCGGTCGCCCCATTACGCAGGCTGCCGATCCGGCCGCCATGCTGGCCAGCATCAATGCCGAGCTGGTTGGTGCGTAACAGGCTCACTCAGTGATACACGGTGCAGGCCGAGCAACAGGCCTGCACCGGCCCCGATAAGATGAGAGCCGATGTGTACCCTGGCATTAATCAGGGTGGAGATCGGGCTCTCTCCTGCGTTGTAGAAGTCCATCGCCAGCTTGAGCCCCATCCCTGCCAACAGTAGCCAGCCCGACGTGCGGCGTCCGTGGCGGATATCCTGCATTGCCCCCCAGACAAACAGACCATGCAGCGAGCCGGATAGCCCCATGTACCACTGGGTCTGCGGGCACCACCACCAGATCCCCAAGCCCACAGCCAACCAGAGCAGCAACATCAGCAGCGGCAGGCGAGCCCCACCCAGATAGTCGCGAAACAGGCTATAGAGGATGGCGAGGCCGCCCAGATTGAGCAGCAGGTGCCACAGATTGGTATGAGCCAGATTGCCTGTTATGATCCGCCACCCTTCGCCCCCGGCGATCAAGGGCCGATCGAAGGAGAGCTGAAGATTGGGAACGGTAAAGAAGAGTAGCAAGCTGGTGAGAGAGAGCGTGATAACCCAGAGCAATCCAGATTTGTCTGACAACATGAAACAGTCCAACGACAAGAACAGTCGATACTGTACACGTTGCACCCGAGCCCTCAAAGCCTGCCTGTGCGATTATATTGTGCCGGTTGACAATCACACGCCCCTCTACATCTTGCAGCACCCCAACGAGGTGGCACATCCCAAGGGGACCGCGGCACTGCTGGCGGCCTCTTTGCAACAGTGCGAGATCCATGTGGGGGAGGACTTTTCCCGCGATGAGTGGCTCAATGGGTTGCTTGCAGATCCTTCCCGTCGCTGCTATCTACTCTGGCCGGATGAGGATGCCATTTCGCTGACCGATCTTCGCCAACAGCGGGAGAGTGAACCCTCTGGCTCCGCATCCGTCGCCTTTATCTTGCTTGACGGCACCTGGCGCAAAGCCTATCGCATGTTGCAGAGCAACCCGGCACTGGCCCGCTTGCCCCGCATTGGTATTGGTGCCATTGCCGGTCAATATGCCATTCGCAAGAAACCCTTTCCCGATGCCCTCTCTACCATAGAGGCGGGCTATCACCTCTTGTCCCGGTGGGAGGGGAGGCCGGAGCACTATGCGCCCTTGCTGACTCTGTTTAACCGGTTGAATACCCAGTGGCAGGACTTTGCCGAAGGCCGCCGCGCGTGACATTTGAAGGAGTTATCAAGATGAAAAAAGCAGTCGTGGTTTTCAGTGGCGGTCAGGACAGCACCACCTGTCTGGTACAGGCATTGGCTCAGTATGATGAAGTGCACGCCATCACCTTCGACTATGGCCAGCGCCATCGGGAAGAGATCGACACCGCGCGCCGTCTGGGCAGTGCTCTGGGGATCGCCGCCCACAAGGTGATGGATGTGACGCTGCTCAATGAGCTGGCGGTCTCTGCCCTGACCCGTGACGACATCCCGGTCAGCTGTGAGCTGCAGGATAATGGCCTGCCCAACACCTTCGTGCCGGGTCGCAATATCCTGTTCCTGACTCTGGCTTCCATCTATGCCTATCAGGTGGGCGCCGAAGCTGTGATCACCGGTGTCTGCGAGACCGACTTCTCCGGCTATCCCGATTGCCGTGACGAGTTCGTCAAGGCCCTCAATCAGGCGGTGTCGCTGGGGTTGGATCGCGGCATCCGTTTTGAAACTCCCTTGATGTGGCTCGACAAGGCCGAGACCTGGGCTCTGGCGGATCACTATGGTCACCTCGACACGGTGCGCCAGCAGACCCTGACCTGCTACAACGGCATTGCCGGTGACGGTTGCGGCACGTGTCCTGCGTGTGAGCTGCGCAGTCGCGGCCTGAACAACTATCTGGCCGACAAGGCGGGCATCATGGCCAGACTGTTTGAGAAAACCGGCCTGGGCGAGAAAAGCGCAGAGTGAGCCTGCGTCTTGCCGTGGCTTGGGGTATAATCCGCGACTTTTGCAACAAGCCGTGATCGAGATGCACTACCCAATCAACGAGATTTTCCAGACCATCCAGGGGGAGGGCATCTTTACCGGCCTGCCCGCCATCTTTGTTCGCCTGCAGGGTTGCCCGGTGGGCTGCCCCTGGTGCGATACCCGTCATACCTGGGTTGTTGATCCGGCTCGTGAAGTGGGTAAGGCGGCGGTGCTGGATCGCTCCAACGAATCCGATTGCTGGAGCCAACTCAGCACCGCGCAGATTATCAAGAGCTTTACCGATCTGGGTTATCAGGCGCGCCATGTGGTGATCACCGGTGGCGAGCCCTGCCTCTACGATCTGCACGAACTCTCGTCAGCTCTGCTGGCGGCGGGTTATCAGGTGCAGATTGAAACCAGTGGCACCAGCGAGATCAAGACCCATGAGCAGACCTGGGTGACCGTCTCCCCCAAAATTGGCATGAAAGGGGGGCTGCCTGTGCTGGTCTCGGCGCTGGAGCGGGCCAACGAGATCAAGCATCCGGTGGCCACCGAGCACCATATTGAAGAGCTGGATACGCTGCTCGCTACTGCTACCCTGCGCCCTGATGTGGTCATTGCCTTGCAGCCGATCAGCCAGAAGCCAAGGGCCACCCAATTGGCGATGGATACCTGTATCGTGCGTAACTGGCGACTCTCAATCCAGACTCATAAATATCTGGATATCGATTAATATGGATTGGCTATCCGACGAACAGGTACTGCTGACCCTGACCAACAAGATGCCTTACGGTAAATATCAGGGGCGGCGTATCATCGATATTCCAGAGCCCTATCTGGTGTGGATGGCGCGCAGCGGTTTTCCGGCGGGTAAATTGGGCCAGACGCTGGCGTTGGCTTACGAAATAAAACTCAATGGACTTGAGTCCATGATTATTCCCATTATTAACAGGATGTCGGTATGAGAATATATACGAGGCAGGGTGATAAGGGCATGACCCGGCTGGCCGATGGTATCCAGTTGCCAAAGGATCATTTGCGGGTCGAGACCTACGGTTATATCGATGAGCTCAACTCCCATATTGGCTTGCTGATTTGTGATGTGCCGTCGCAAGAGATCGGTTTATTGGCTGATTTACAGCTGTTGCAACAGGAGTTGTTTGATCTGGGGGGGGAGTTGGCATTCTCCAGTGACGCCCAGAATGAATCGATTTGGCAGGTTAATGCCGCTTGGACAACTCGCCTTGAACAGCAGATAGATCGTTATAGTGAGCCATTGCCACCGCTGCGCCAATTTATATTGCCCGGTGGTTCCCGTGCCGCGGCGCAAGCACATGTGGTGCGTACTCTGGTGCGTCATTGCGAGCGCTTGCTGCTGACATTGAGCCGGGAAGAGCGGGTCAATCCCGAGGTGCTGCCCTATCTGAACCGGATGAGTGACTGGTTCTTTACCGTTGCCCGCTATCTCATCTGCGTGGCAGGGGATCGTGAAGTGCTGTGGGTCAAGGCAGCAGATCGCCCGCAATCGGCTATCTGATATGTCACATTTAAGCAGCAATAAAAAACCTCGCCTTGGCGAGGTTTTTTATTCGCAACGCAAGAGCTGTCAGATAGCAAAATCTTCCAGTGATTTGCCTGCTGCCACTGCGCTGGCAATGACCGAAGGCATACGGCCCTGGCCGGTCCAGGTTTTCTCTACGCCATTATCCTGATAGCGATATTTGGCAGGACGTGGCGCCCGCTTGGCTTTTTCTGATTTGCCGGGGTTGGTAGCGACAGCGCTTACCAATTCTGCCGGGTCAATACCGGCGGCTTTCAGCATTTCGCTATATTCGTTAATTTTCCGCAGATGCTCTTCACGGGCCTGACGCTCGGCAGCTTCATCCTGTTGACGCTCAGCAACGATCGCAGAGAGTTTTTCCAGTGCCTCTTCCAGCTGTTCCAGAGAAAGTTCGCGGCAGGTCGCACGCAGACTGCGGATATTAAGCAGTACCTTTAAAAATTCATTCATAGGAGTTACCACGTCGAGTCAGAGAAAAATATTATGTTCTAGCTGATTCTTGCTTGGCGATTTAAATAAGTCAAGCCGGGTTAAATATAATATCCGTGGGGAACATCAATACAGATATTTAATATGGCCTGCAATAGGCTTGGAGATTGGATGCCAATGAAACCGCAGTAGGTGAAAATAGCGTCAAAACAGGCGTTGTTGCATCATTTGACTACCATTTTTCGACCTTGATATGTTTATCGTGACTATTTAATCAAAAAACTTGCTATAAGCTGCCATCTCGATAAAATGTGCGGCGAATACCTTTAAGTAGAGGCGCGCTGCCTATGAGTATTTGTGCGGAGGGTGATGCCTGTGATGCACAAGGAAAGGAGTCAGCGCCGAAGTGGCCAGGCCATCATACCGGGCTGCTGGTTCTGCATCTAATAGGTGCAGGACTGCCATAGTCATCCACTATGGAGCGCTACCTGAAGGGGCTGAGGAGTATGACCTCCCCATAGGTTTTGTTTCTTTAGATCCTCTCGGTAGATCTCCACCTGTAATCTTTAGGTGCAAAGAGATCATGGACATTAGTCATTTCGCCGACTCCGGTTGGTCCGTTCTTCCCCCCCTGTTGGCTGTCGCGCTGGCGATCATGACCCGCCGCGTGCTGTTGTCCCTTGGTGTGGGCATCGTCACCGGCAGTTTGCTGCTCAATCAGTTTTCGCCCCTCGAATCCCTGCATTACATGTTGAATACCGTGCTCAAGATCTTCTGGGTCGATGGCGCGCTCAATCGTGACAACGTCAACATGATCCTGTTTATGCTGCTGCTGGGTGGCCTCATCAGCCTGATGAGCGTCTCAGGGGCGACCCGTGCCTTTGCCGAGTGGGCCGAGCGTCGTGCCAAGACCCGCAAGGGCGCCAAAGCGCTGACCGGCATGATGGTGTTTGCCTTCTTTATCGATGACTTCTTCCACAGCCTGTCGGTGGGGGCCATCTGCCGTCCGGTCACCGACCGCTTCCAGATCTCCCGTGCCAAACTGGCCTATCTGCTGGACTCCACCGCGGCGCCGGTCTGCGTGCTGATGCCCATCTCCTCCTGGGGGGCTTATATCATCGCCCTGGTTGGCGGCATCATGGCGGCCCACGGTCTGACCGAGCAGAGCCCCATCGCGGCATTTGTCGAGATGATCCCGATGAACCTCTACGCCGTCTTCACCCTGATCATGGTGCTGGTGGTGATTGCATTCCAACTCGATATCGGCCCGATGCGTCAACACGAAGCGTGGGCACTGGAAGGCAAGCTGTGGGATGAGTCCAAGGGCCGCCCCATCGGTCTGGATATGGAGAGCCCGGAGGAGAGCAACGGCGGCATGATCGACATGGTACTGCCGATCCTGACCCTGACTGCGGCCACCATCTATTTCATGATCGATTCCGGTGCTGCGGTGCTGAGCGAGAAAGGGCTGCCCTTCAGCGTGCTCGGCTCGTTCGAAAATACCAACGTCGGCTCTTCGCTGGTCTACGGTGCCCTGTGCAGTCTGGTGGTCTCCATCGGTCTGGCAATGCGCCTGAAGCTGGGTGCCAAGAACTGGATCAAGGCCGCGCCGCAAGGTGTCATGGCCATGCTGCCAGCCATCAACATCCTGCTGTTTGCCTGGACCATAGGTGCCGTGGTGCGCGACGTGGAGACCGGCAAGTACCTGGCGTCGCTGGCTAACGGCAACCTGCCGATCGAAGTGCTACCTGCCGTGGTCTTTATCCTCTCCTGTGCCATGGCGTTTGCCACCGGCACCAGCTGGGGTACCTTCGGCATCATGCTGCCGCTGGCCGGTGACATGGCCGCCGCCAGCGATATCAGCCTGATGTTGCCGATGCTGGCTGCGGTACTGGCTGGCTCGGTGTTCGGGGATCACAGCTCGCCCATCTCCAGCACCAGCATCCTCTCTGCTACCGGTGCCGGTTGCCATCACATCGATCACGTGATGACCCAGCTGCCCTATGCACTGGCCATCGCCTTCGGTGCGGCCATCGGTTACCTGGCGATGGGCTTGATGCACTCCAGCCTGGCCGGTTTCAGTGTCAGCGCACTCTGGTTCGTGCTCTTTACCGGTTATCACCTGAAAAAGGCCAAAGCGCGGCCAGTGCTGGCCACCGCGTAACATTTATAGAGCAAGGGGCCCGCGGGCCCCTTGGTTTTGTCAGGGGCTTTGGTTAGCATGCGCCCCATAAATTCAGTTTCGGAACAGTATCATGGCTTCACTGCACTACAAATTTGCCACCATGAATTCAGGCAAATCCACCCAGCTCATTCAGGCGCACTTCAACTATCTGGAGCGGGGCATGCATCCTCTGGCGATGACGCCAGCCATCGATGACCGTTTCGGGGTCGGGGTGATCAGTGCCCGGGTTGGCCTTGAACTGAAGGTGGACGTGTTCAGCGACAGCTGCGATCTGTTTGAAATGGTGAAAGCGCGCCATGCGAAGAAACATATCGATGTCTTTATCGTGGACGAGGCCCAGTTCCTGACCCGTGAGCAGGTCTACCAGTTGGCCCGCATCGTCGATGAGCAGGATATTCCGGTGATGGCCTATGGCCTCAAGACCGATTTTCGCGGCGAGCTGTTCCCGGGCTCCTACCATCTGCTCTGTCTGGCCGACAAGTTTGAAGAGCTGAAGAGCATCTGCTGGTGTGGCAACAAGGCTCACATGAACTCCCGGGTCAATGAAGCGGGGCAGGTGATGCGTGATGGCGAACAGGTGGAGATCGGTGGCAACGATCGCTATGTGTCACTCTGTCGCAAACACTATCTCGAAGGTCGGGCTTACAAGTAAGTCGGCTGCGATATTTGAATCGTCGAGCAGGGCGCCAATCTGGCGCCCTTTTTATTTTCCCCAACTTCTATCGCTGTGGTTCAGTCGATCTCGATATCCACCGGCGCAATGATGGGGTCGGCCACCGGCAGGCGTTGAAACAGCTGGCGAAAATGGTGCTGTACCCGACCGATATCCACTAGCGACATGCCGGAGGCAAAACCGAACCAGACATAGAGGCCGGTGAGATCGCGAAACATCGGCGGCAAATAGCGGGGTGCGGCAATCAGCCCCTCCAGATAGTGCTGATAGAGCACCGGAATGTCATCCAGTGTCACCTTGCCGACAAACAGCATCGGCAGGATTTCGGGCACCCCTTCCAGTACGGCGCTGCGGATGAAGTTGACCGTCTCCACATAGCCACGCACGTAGGAGAGATCCTTGGTAAAGCAGGCTCCGCCGCCCACCATGCCGCCACGAAAGACCCGCTGGGTGATCTTGTAGGCGTCGTGCTCGCTGGTGCCCTGCTGCACGAAATGCTGAAACACCTCGATAAAATCGGCGCCGCGCTCGGCCATGTCGATGGCCATCACCCGATCGGAAATGCGCTTGGCCCGATCCGGAAAGGAGCTGAAGGTGAGGGTCTCTATCAGAACGGCCAGCCCCTCCTGACAGGCGGTGATCCGCGGTGAACCGGCGCTCAGCCAGGTGGCATAAGGCTGCTGGCGACCGTTGAGGGTGGTGCCGACATGGACCCACCCCTCGTGTACCTCCAGTACCTGCAAATCCAGCTCGGAGAAACGGGCGTGGGAGTTGAGCTTGATGTAGTCGCCACCGGCAGCGGCATCGGAGACGATGCCATCGCTCAGCTTCACCTGCACAGTGCCGTCACTGAAGTAGCTCGACAGCTTGCCCTGCAGTTTGGCGACCGCGGCTTCTCCTTCGAACTCCTTGGGGTAGGGGCGCACCAGATGGCGCGCGCCGGGCAGGGAGAATATATCGCACAGGCGGGCGCCCAGCTCCTTGAGGGTCTTGCGATCCCCACGCAGGTGATCGCTGGCAGAGCCATAAAGCAGCTGGCTGTAACGCTGAAAATCGGGTTGGCCGCGCTGGCGCAGCATTTCGATCACCACCATGTACTGATCGACCGTCTCTTGCAGGATCCGGCCAAGATCGTCCTGTGGCCCCAGTTTTCTGCGGATCCGGTCCCGCAGCTCCTTGAGCTCCAGATACTTGTTGCGCGGATCGAAGCCGAGGGGGAGGGCATCATAGAAGTGCCTGTCGATAGCGGGCAGCTCCCTGCCACCGCTTGCCAGAAAGCGATCCTGTAGATGGCGTGGCCATTTGATGGCATCCAGAATGCGGATGGGTTTTTGCAGGGTGAGCAGCTCATCCGAGAGTGATTTCAGATGAAGGCGATACTTTTCTTGGATAGTCATGGGGCCCCCTGTGGGGCAAGCGTCATCGTGGATTTGGCTGAGTATATGCATAGCGTTTGCCAAAAAGAAGCGAGCCGCAGGGATATCGGGTTGGCGTGCTTTTTGTTGATAGCAAATTGGTTTAGACTGCGCCCCTTGATCCCAATCTTGTCGTGGAAATGATGAATATCCCCAGCTCCGAAATGATAATGCGTTGGTTGCAACAGGCTCGTATCGAGCACTATGTCTGCGACCAGTGTCACGGTATCCACATTGTCTCTTTGCAGTCGGTCGATGGTATTCAGGAGAGCCGGATCTTCGTGGAAGAGGAAGGCCTGCTGTTCTCCTCTGAGCTGGAAGTGCGCCCCTCCGCAATGCTGCCGCTGGTTGCCGAACTGGGCCGACTCAATATGCAGTACCCCTCCCTCAAGGTGTTCCTCGATATCATCGATGACAACCTGCCGCGGCTGGTGGTCGGCCACACTGTCTTTACCAAGGCCGGACTCAGCGTCGAGCAGTTCCTGTTGTTCGTGCAAAGCACCATCGCCGCAACCCACGAACTGGTTGCCGAATGCGAACGTTCCGGCTTCCTCAACCTGCCGGAAATCCAGGTTGCTCCGGAATCTGTGCATTAAGTGTTCGAACGATTCGCCAGGTGAAAAAAGCCGTTGACGCGGGCGGGGCTTTCCCCTAAATTACGCCCCGTTCCAGCGCAACAGCGTAACGAACACCGTGTTGGCTGAACACGTTAAACCACAGACCAAAATTTGGTGAGGTGTCCGAGTGGCTGAAGGAGCACGCCTGGAAAGTGTGTATACGGCAACGTATCGAGGGTTCGAATCCCTCCCTCACCGCCAACTTGCAAAGCCCTGATGGAAACATCAGGGCTTTTTGCTATCCGCGTTTTTGCGAGCGCTGTGGGCAAGCCGATGGCGATGGGCGGCGGGCTCGGGTATAGTCCTGCGCCAATGGCGTTATCCTGTTTTGCTGACCCGTCGTGGCCCTGGTGGTGGCGAGGGGCAGGCCCGTGTAAGGAGTGTTATGAAGTTCAGTCCCCTGCTCGATGAGATGATGAAAGCCCTGCAGGTATTGCCGGGAGTGGGGCCCAAGTCTGCCCAGCGGATGGCCTTTACCCTGCTCGAGCGTGAGCGCAGCGGCGGTTTGCGGTTGGCCCAGCTGCTCTCTCGCGCCCTGACCGAGATTGGCCACTGCAGCCACTGCCGCACCTTTACCGAGAACGACCGCTGCGATATCTGCGCCAATCCCAAGCGGGAAGAGAATGGCCTGCTCTGCGTGGTGGAGAGCCCGGCGGACGTGGCGGCCATCGAGCAGACCGGTCAGTTTTCCGGTCGTTACTTTGTGCTGATGGGCCATCTGTCGCCGCTGGACGGCATCGGCCCGGAGGAGCTGGGGCTCGATATTCTCGAGCGCCGTCTAAAGGAAGAGCACATCAGTGAGCTGATCCTCGCTACCAATCCCACCATCGAGGGGGATGCCACCGCCTGGTATATCGCCGACATGGCCCGTGCTGCCGGGGTAGAGGTGAGCCGCATCGCCCACGGGGTGCCGGTAGGGGGTGAGCTGGAGCTGGTGGATGGCACTACGCTCTCCCACTCCCTGATGGGGCGCCAACGCTTGAAATAGCAAGGCGAGCCAGTTGCCCCGCATTAATAGCGGTCGCGCTGGGCAATAAATAGCCGTTTTAGTGTATTTAAAGGGGCGAGTGAGCGGGATTGCACACTCGCCCCTTGATATTTGATTGGCCGTCCCCATCTAGGTTGGGCATATGTTCAACCCGATGTTTCTGAGGATTGGTCCATGACCCAAAGTGTTCATGCCGAAACCCACGGCTTTCAGACTGAAGTCAAACAACTGCTGAGCCTGATGGCTCACAGCCTCTACTCCAACAAAGAAGTATTCCTGCGCGAGCTGATCTCCAACGCATCCGATGCGGCGGACAAGCTGCGCTTCAAGGCGCTTTCCGATGCCTCTTTGTTCGAAAACGACGGCCAGTTGCGTGTGCGTCTAGTGGTGGACAAAGAGAAGCGTACCCTGACCATCTCCGATAACGGGATCGGTATGACCCGTGATCAGGTGATCGAGCACCTGGGTACCATCGCCAAGTCCGGCACCGCAGAATTCTTCAAAAACCTCTCCGGCGATCAGGGACGTGACTCCCAGCTGATCGGTCAGTTCGGGGTCGGCTTCTACTCCGCCTTTATCGTGGCCGACAAGGTGACCGTGGTCTCCCGCGCCGCCGGTACTGCTCCGGAGCAGGGCGTACAGTGGGAATCTGAAGGGGAAGGCTCCTTCACCGTCGCTGACGTAACCAAAGAGGGTCGCGGTACCGACGTCATCCTGCACCTGCGTGCCGAAGAGGACGAGTTCCTCGACGACTGGCGCCTGCGCTCCGTGGTGGGCAAGTATTCCGATCATATCAGCGTGCCGGTCGAAATGTTCAAAGAGGGCACCCCGGATCGCGAAGAGGATGGTGAGACCATCGTCGGCACCCCGGGCGAGTGGGAGCAGGTCAACCGCGCCACGGCACTGTGGACCCGCAACCCGAAAGATATCAAGGACGAGGAGTATCAGGAGTTCTACAAGCACGTCGCCCACGACTTTGAAGATCCGCTGCTGTGGGGTCACAACCGGGTGGAAGGGGCACAGGAGTACACCAGCCTGCTCTACGTACCGGCCCGCGCACCGTTCGACCTCTACAACCGCGAGCAGAAGCACGGTCTGAAGCTCTATGTGCAGCGCGTCTTCATCATGGATGACGCCGAGCAGTTTATGCCGACCTACCTGCGCTTCGTCAAAGGGGTGCTGGACTCCAACGATCTGCCGCTCAACGTCAGCCGTGAGATCCTGCAGGACAACAAGGTGACCGCCTCGCTGCGCAAGGCTTGCTCCAAGCGGGTTCTGACCATGCTCTCCAAGCTGGCGAAAGACGATGCCGAGAAGTACGCCAAATTCTGGAAAGAGTTCGGTAACGTGCTCAAAGAGGGCCCGGCCGAGGATTACGCCAACCGCGAAGAGATCGCCAAGCTCCTGCGCTTTGCCAGCACCGCTGGCGAGGGCGAAGCCCAGACTGTCTCTCTTGAGGATTACGTTGGCCGCATGAAGGAAGGCCAGCAGAAGATCTACTACATCACTGCTGACTCCTATGCCGCTGCCAAGAACAGCCCGCACCTCGAGATCTTCCGCAAGAAGGGCGTCGAAGTGCTGCTGATGTGGGAGCGCGTGGACGAGTGGCTGATGAGCCACCTGACCGAGTTCGACGGCAAGCAGCTTATCTCCGTCACCCGTGGCGAACTGGATCTCGGCGATCTGGAAGACGAAGCCTCCAAGCAGGCCCAGGAAGAGGCCGAGAAGGCCAACGCCGGTCTGGTTGAGCGGGTCAAGAAGAGCCTGGGTGATGCAGTGAAAGAGGTGCGTGTCACTCACCGTCTGACCGACTCCCCCTCCTGCATCGTCACTGACGCTTATGGCATGAGCACCCAGATGATCAAGCTGATGCGTGCGGCCGGCCAGCCGGTACCGGAGCAGAAGTACATTCTGGAGCTCAACCCTGATCACGCGCTGGTGAAGAAACTCGACACCATTGAAGACGAGGCACTGTTCGGTGAGTGGGTCACCCTGCTGCACGAACAGGCCCAGCTGGCCGAGCAGGGCGGGCTGAACGATCCGGCGAGCTTCGTCTCCCGCATCAACCGTCTGCTGCTGCAAGCCTAAGCAGCAACGCCGGTAACAGAAAGCCCACTGCATGCAGTGGGCTTTTTTGATCCCGCCGAGTGAGCTCGGCGAAACACAGCGGCAAGGGAGGCGGCCAGCGCCTCTCTATTTGCGGTATTCGTTGTTGTAGTTCTGGATGAGACGGCGAGTCACCTCATGCTGGGGATCGGCAAACACCTTGAGGGTCTTGCCGCGCTCCACCACCCGACCTTCGTGCATCACCAGCACTTCGTCGCTGATATGGCTGACGATGCCCAGATCGTTGGCTACCAGCACATAGCTCAGTCCCATGGTCTCCTGCATCTCCAGCAGCAGATTGATGATCTGGGAGCGTACCGAGATATCCAGGGTGGAGAGCGCCTCATCGGCCACCACTATCTTGGGGTTGAGGATCAGCGCCCGCGCCAGTGCCACCCGCTGCTGCTGACCGGAGGAGAGCATCTGCGGATAGAACAGGGCGTGATCCGGCAGCATCCCCACCATACGCAGGGTCTGCACCACCTTCTCGCGGCGCTCCTCCTCGGTCATCTCGGTGTTGAGACGCAGCGGCGTCTCCAGGATCTGGCCGACCCGGATCTTGCGGTTCAGCGAGGTGTTGGGATCCTGAAAAATCATCCGCAGCAGTTTGCAGCGTGTCTGGTAATCGCCATGCACCATCAGCTGGCCGTCGATGGCGATGTCGCCGCTGGTGGGCTCGATCATGCCAGCCAGAATGCGGGCGAGGGTACTCTTGCCGGAGCCCGCCTCGCCGACGATGGCGAGGGTCTGGCCCACTTCGAGATCGAACGACAGGGGCTTGATCGCCTCCACCGCCTGACGACGGAATAGGCCGGTGCGGTTCTGGTAGGTTTTGCTAAGGCCTCTGACCTGCAACAGGGACGGCTCGATCACAAGCGGGGCTCCTTCATGGGGGCATTAACGGTCATCATTTTTTTGGCTCCTCCATGTTCAGCGGGAAGTGGCAGCTGAACTGATGGCCCTTGATCTTGTTCATCAACGGAGTCTGCACGCACTGCTTCTGGGCGTAGGGGCAGCGCGGCCCCAGACGGCAGCCGATGGGCAGGTGTTGCAGCGGCGGGATGACGCCGGGCAGGGTCTCGAGGCGCGACTTGTGGCGCACCAGCTTGTCAAAGTCGGGGATCGATTTGAGCAGGGCATCGGTATAGGGGTGGTGCGGGGTCTCGAGGATCTGCTCCCGGGTGCCCACTTCCACCATCTGGCCGCAGTACATCACGTTGATGGTATCGGTCAGGTTGGCGATGGCGGCGATATCGTTACTGATGATCAGGATGGTGGTATTGCCCAGCTTGTTCATCTTGTCCAGCAGTCGCAGGATCTGGGAGTGGGTGGTGGACTCCATGGCGCTGGTGGGCTCGTCGGCTACCAGCAGACGCGGCTGGTTGGCAATGGCCATGGCGATCATCACCTTCTGGCACATGCCATCCGACAGCTCGTGGGGATAGGCGCGCATCACCTTGCGGTGATCCTTGACGCCGACCCGGTGCAGCAGGGCGATGGCCTTCTTCTTGCGCCACTGGAAGCGCTGCCAGAATTGTCCCTCGAACGAATCGGTCGGGATCGCCTCTTCCAGCTGGGTGCCGATCTCCTCGGAGGGATCGAGACAGCTGATGGGGTCCTGGAAGATCATGGCGATCTCGCGACCCATGATGCGACGGCGCTCCTTGGGAGCCATGGTCAGCAGATCCATGTCGTTGAAGCGCATCCGGTCGGCACGTACCGTCCAGTTGTCCTTCTCGATGCCGACGATCACCTTGGCGATCAGACTTTTACCGGAGCCGGATTCACCCACCAGACCGCGGATCTCCCCCTCGGTCAGGGTCAGGCTCACCTTGTCCACCGCCTTGACCTTGCCTTGCGGGGTGTCGATCTCGATGGTGAGATTGCGAATGTCGAGCAGCGGCATCAGTCATTCCCCTCTTTGAGTGCTTCACGAATGCCTTCACCAACTAAATTGGTCACCAGCACGCTGAACAGGATGGCGATGCCGGGCAGGGTGACGGTCCAGGGGGCGAGATAGATAAGGTCGCTCGAATCGGCCAGCATGGTGCCCCACTCCGGTTGGGGAGATTGGGCGCCGAGGCCGAGAAAACCGACCGCCGAGATATCGAGAATGGCCGCCGACAAGGTGCGGGTGGTCTGGGCCACCAGGGTTTCGACAATGTTGGGCAAAATAGCCAGACGCATAATCCGGAAGGGGGGCGAGCCATCGAGGCGGCTGGCGGTGATGTACTCCTTCTGCATCTCGGCATGCACTGCGTTATAGGTGGCCCGGATAAAGGGCGGGATCAAGGCGAGCGTAATGGCAATCAGGGTATTGCCAAAACCCGGCCCCATGATGGCGACCATGATGATGGCCATCAGCAGGGAGGGGATGGAGAGCAGGGTATCGAGCAGGTGGTGCAGCACGCTCGATTTAAGCCCCTTGCTCATGCCGCCGAGGATACCGATGGCGGAGCCCACCACCATGGCGATCACCACCACGACCAGCGCATAGCCGAAAGTGAGACGCGCCCCCACCACCAGCCGGGAGAGCATGTCGCGCCCCAGATCGTCGGTGCCGAGGAAGTAGTCGATGTTGCCGGTCGCCGCCCACGAGGGGGCGAGCAGCAGCTTGTCGGTGTGCTGTTCATCGATGCCGTAGGGAACGACCAGCGGCCCCACCAGCGTGATGAGCAGCAACAGCAAAAAGCACCAGAGCCCCGCCATCGCCAACGGATTGCGGCTGTAGGAGGCCCACGTCTGCTCAAGGGGCGAGAGGATCTTGAGCTCGGGATAGATGTTCGATTTATCTTGCATAGGATACCTGGCTCCTGGTCACGCCATGAGCGCGTTCAATCTTGTTTGGCATACAACTCTTTGCGCCGTGCCGGATAGATAAGGGTGGTCAGCAACTCGGTGCTGACGCTGGTCAGGATCACGAAACTGGCCACCACTAGGGTCGCGCCGCGAATGGCGGCGTAATCCTGCAGGGCGATGCTGCTGATAAGCCAGCGGCCGATCCCGTGCCACTCGAACACCACCTCGGTGATCATGGCGGAGGTGAGCACGCTACCCAGTTGCAGACCCAGCAGCGGCAGTACCGGCGGCAGGGCGTTCTTCAGACCATGGCGCCAGACGATCTGCGCCTTGGAAAGGCCCCGGCTCGCCGCCGCCTTGATGTAGTTCTGCTTCATCACGTCGATGAGGGAGCTGCGCACATGGCGGATCACCTCGGTGGTGGGCACCACCGCCAGCACCAGTGATGGGAGAATGAGGTGGCGCAGGGCATCGTGCAGCGCCGCTTGCCGCCAGGGCTCGTTGCTGAGCAGCACATCGATCACCGCGATGCCGGTAATGGGGGGCACGTCGTAGAGCAGGCTGATCTGGCCCGACGCCGGCAGCCAGCCGAGATCCAGCGAAAAGAGCATTACCACAAGCAGCGCCAGCCAGAACACCGGCACCGCATAGCCGATAAGACCGGCAGTCATGATGGAGAGATCCAGCGTCTTGCCCTGTGACAGGGCCGCCAGGGTGCCGAGAGGAATGCCCACCAGCAGCGAGATGGCGAACGCCGCCAGACAGAGGATCAGGGTCGCCGGGAAGTAGTGGCGGATCTCGTCCAGCACCGGCAGCCCGGAGACGCTGGAGAGCCCCAGGTCGCCTGCGAAAATGCGGCGCAGGAAGTCGGGATAGCCGCTCCAGAAGCTGAGCTGATTGCCGATCAGCCGATAGTCCAGCAGGTAGGCGACAAAGGTCAGCGCCAGTAGAGTGATAAGCAGCAGGTTGATGCGGCGCAAGGTGTATAGAAGCATGCTTACTCCCTGTGAGCCTGGTTGAAGGAGGTGCCGCCAAAGGGCATCAGCGTCAGCCCCTCGATGTCGCTGCGGCTGACCTGGGTACGCAAGGCGTGCGCCAGCGGGATCAGCGGCAGCTGTTCGTTAAGCAGGGTCTGGGCATAGTAGTAGTTACGCAGCCGGAACGAGAGCTGGGGCGTGGTGACAGCATCATCCAGCAACTGATCGAAGGCCGGGCTACACCAGCGGCTGTAGTTGTTGCCGCGCTCCACTGCCGAGCAGCTCAGCAGCTGGCGGAAGAAGTTGTCCGGATCGGCGTTATCGGCAATCCAGCCGGAGAGCAGACTGTCGTACTGCCCCTTGGTGAGACGGCCTTCGATCACCGGCCACTCCCGTTGCACGATCTTGAGCTTGATCCCGACCTTGGCCAGATCGCTGCGGATCAGCTGGGCGGTCTTGACCGCATCCGGGTTGTAGGGGCGGGCGTCCGGCTGTACCAGTACCTGCATCTCGAACCCTTTCTCCAGTCCCGCCTCCTTGAGCAGCTGGCGCGCCCGTTTCAGGTCGGGTTTGCGCTCGGGCAGGCTGGGGTTGTACCCCCATGAGAGGGTCGGCAGCAGGCTGTTGGCGGGCAGACCGGTATCGAAATAGACCGCCTGCAGCAGGTTGTCGATATTGATGGCGCTGGCAATGGCCTGCCGCACCTTGACGTTGTTGAATGGCGGCTTGCGGGTATTGAGGGCCAAAAAGGCGACGTTCATCCCCGACTGGACCGAGAGACTGAGCGCCGGATTTTGCTTGATCACCGAGAGCTGGCTGGCGGAAGGGGTGCTCATAACGTCGCACTCGCCGGTCAGCAGCTTGGCCAGCCGTTTGGCGGATTTGGGGGTGATGTCGTAGACAAGCTGTTCAATCTTGGCATCGCCGCCCCAGTAGCCGGGATGGCGCAGATAGCGGATGAACTCGTTGTGGCGATACTCCTTGAAGCTGAACGGCCCGGTGCCGATGGGGCGGCTATCCAGCAGGGCTGGTGTGCCCGCCTGCAACATCTGCTCGGCGTATTCGGCGGAGAGGATCACCGCATAGTCGCTGGCCAGGGTGGCGAGGAAGGAGGCGTTCGGCTGGTTCAGCTCGAATACTACCGTCTGCGGCCCTTTCTTGCTCACCCGCTTGATCAGCAGATCTTGCCCCAGGCTGTAGAAGTAGGGGTAATCGCCGCCGGAGACATTGTGATAGGGGTGCTGCTCGTCAAGCTGGCGGGCATAGGTAAAGACCACATCATCGGCATTGAAAGTGCGGGTGGGCTTGAACCAGGGAGTATGGTGAAACGTCACCCCCTTGCGCAGGGTCAGGGTATAGGTGAGGCCATCCTCGCTGACATGCCAGTTGGTGGCGAGCGCCGGCTCCAGCGCCAGGGTGTTGGGGTTCACCTCCAGCAGGCGGTCGTAGAGCGGACGGGCACTGGCATCCAGTGTCACCCCGGAGTTGGAAACATGGGGATTGAAGGAGAGGGGGGAGCCCTCAGCACAATAGATGAGTCCGGTTTTGGAGGCCTCGGGTTGCTTCTGGCAGCCGGTGACCAGCACCAGCAGACCCAGCAGCAAGGGTGTGAGTATTCTCATTGTTGAACCATGTTCTTATAGGGGTTTTGTACGCACGTTTTGATACAAATGTGCCAGCGCGAAGGCTGGCGTGTTGCTGGAGTCGGCATCAACCGCACTCCTTCACTCTTGTTCTGCATCGTTATCGCCATCCAGCAGCTGATATTTGCGTAGCATGCCACGGAACTGGTGATAGCTTAAGGCCAGCAGTTGAGCGGCTTTGCGCTGATTATACTGGGATTGCTGCATCGCTTGCTTGAGTAAATTAATCTCGTACTCCGCCACCGCCTGCTTGAGATCGAGCGGCAAGGCGAGGGGGGATGCAGATTGTACCTCGCTTCGGTCCTCTTGCGCAGGTTGCGTGACCTGTGGTCGCCAGGGGGAATCAAACGGGTTGAGCACCAGGGTCGAGAGCGGCAACTGGGGATTGCCCTGACGATAGATACTGCGCTCCACCACGTTCTTCAGCTCCCGCACGTTGCCCGGCCAGTGGTAATCCAGCAGCAGCTGGGTTGCCTTGCGCGAGAAACCGGCAAACAGCGGATAGCCCAGCTCCCGGGTCATGCTGTGGGCGAAGTGCTCCGCCAGCATCAGGATATCTTCCCGCCGCTCCCGCAAGGGGGGGAGGGTGATCACATCAAACGCGAGCCGATCGAGCAGATCGTGGCGAAACTGCCCCTTGTCGGCCAGCGCAGGGAGATCCTCGTTGGTGGCGCAGACCAGCCGCACATCCACCTTGAGGGGCTTGGCCCCACCCACCCGCTCGAACTCGCCATACTCGATGACCCGCAGCAACTTCTCCTGCACCCGGGCGCTGGTGGTGGCCAGCTCGTCGAGGAAGAGGGTGCCGCCATCGGCCCGCTCGAAGCGACCCTGATGGCGCTTGGCTGCGCCGGTAAACGACCCCGCTTCGTGACCGAACAGCTCGGTCTCCAGCAGGCTCTCACTCAGGGTGGCGCAGTTGATGGTGACAAAGCTTTGATCCCAGCGCGCCGAGAGATAATGTAGGCGGTGGGCGATCAGCTCCTTGCCCGTCCCCCGCTCACCGATGATCAGCACGGGTTTGCGCAGCGGGGCGAGCCGTGAGGCCTGCTCAATGATCTCGAGAAATGCGTTGGATTCCCCCAGCAGGCTTTCCGTGGCCGTGGTCATAGTGATCCCTGTCAGTTGTAAAAGCTGGTCAATCTTACCAAAAGTTGGTGATTTTAATCATCTCTTGCGCGAGACATCTTGCAATTCGGCTATTCTGCCCCATATAAATCAACAAGTTAAATTTTGTTCCAGATTGGCACACAAGTTGCCATTGTCAATGGAGAAACAACGCCATGCCAATAACAGGAGTGCAATCATGAGTATTTTTTCCCGTCTGGCCGACATCATCAATTCCAACCTGACGGCCCTGCTCGACAAGGCAGAAGATCCCCAGAAGATGGTGCGCCTGATCATCCAGGAGATGGAGGACGAGTTGGTCAAGGAGCGTTCCAATCTGGCTCGCTTCCTCGCCAGCCAGAAAGAGATTGGCCGTCAGGTCGCCCGCCATCAGGAGCGGGTCGACGAGTGGCAAGCCAAGGCTGAGCTGGCCCTGACCAAGGGACGTGAAGATCTGGCCCGCGCCGCCCTTATCGAGAAGAAGAAACAGACCGAGTTGTCAGAGACCCTCTACCGCGAGCAGCAGGCGGTCGACAGCGGCATCGAGAAGCTGGGTGAAGAGATCCGTCAGCTCGAAGCCAAGCTGGAAGATGCCCGCGCCCGTCAAAAGGCGATGGCCATTCGCACCGAAGCGGCCAGCAGCCGTCTCAATGTGCAAAGCCAGGTAGCCCGTGGCGAGAGCCAGGCGGTGGTGAGCAAGTTCGAGCGGATGGAGCGTCGCATCGACGAAATGGAAGCGCGCGCCGATCTGGGTCAGTCCGACAAGGCGCTGGCGCAGCAGTTTGCCGAGCTGGAAGTTGACGATCAGATAAGCCGCGAGCTGGAAGCGATGCGCCAGAAACTGGGTCAGGGCGACAGCAAAAGCGAAGGCAAACAGGGGGAGTAACAGATGGAAGATCTGCTGGGCGTATTGATGGTTCCCATGGTGGTCTTCATGGTGGTGGTGGCTCCCATCTGGCTGGTGCTGCACTATCGTGCCAAGGGGCGCATTGGCGCCGGTCTTGCCGATAGCGAGCGGGAACAGCTGCAAGGGCTGCTGGCTCGCACCGAGAAGATGCAGGAGCGAGTGGGCGCGCTGGAGTCGATTCTGGATGCGGAAGTACCCGGTTGGAGGAACAAGGTATGAGCAGTGTCAGTCGTGAAGGGCGTAACCTCTATCGCGATCCCCAGCGTGGCAAGATAGCCGGGATCTGTGCCGGTTTGGCTGAGTATTTCGGGGTGGAGACCTGGATCGTGCGGCTGCTCGCCATCAGTGGCCTTATCTTCGCCGGTTTCATCACCTTCACCGCCTATATCGCCGCCTGGTTCCTGCTGGACAAAAAGCCGGTCACCCTCTACTCGCAAGAGGATGCCGACTTTGCCGAGGTGCGGATGAAGGCGCGCAGCTGGCAGGCGGGGATCACCCCTCATCAGGCGTTGGGCCGCATCGCGCAGGAACTTGACGCGCTGGAGCCCAGAGTTCAGCGGATCGAGAAGCTGGTGACCTCCAGGGAGTTCACCCTGCAGCGGGAATTTCGCAAGCTGTAGTGCTTGCTGAAGCCCCCATGTCGATGGCGGCGCCTCCCGTGATGCGCCACCATCGACACCAGCTATCCAGATGCAACCACCAAGAGAGAACGGGTCAAGCCTTGATACTCAATAAACTGGAACAGAAGTTGACTCGCCTGCAGAGCAAGGCGAACGACGTGGTGAACCGGGTGCGGGATCGCCATATCCGGCTGGCGGTTACCGGCCTCTCTCGCAGCGGCAAGACGGCGTTTATCACGGCGCTGGTTAACCAGCTGGAACACGCGGCCATCGATGGCCGCCTGCCCCTGTGGGATGCCCTGCGTCAGGGGCGCATCCTCGGTGCCCGCCGGGTACCGCAGCAAAATGCCCACATCCCCACCTTTGCCTACGAGCGTGGCCTCGACTCCCTGTTTGGCGATCCGCCGGCCTGGCCCGAGCCCACCCGCGGCGTGGCCGAGGTGCGCCTCGAAATTCGCTATCGCACCCGTCACCCCCTGCGCAAGCATCTGGGGGAGATCTCGACCCTCTACGTGGATCTGGTGGACTACCCCGGGGAGTGGCTGCTCGACTTGCCGCTCCTTGAGATGAGCTACGAGCAGTGGAGCGAACAGGTGCGCGATCAGCTGCGCCGCCCCGAGCTGCAGGCGCTTGCCGCCGGTTGGCTGGCTCCCGAGTGGCAGGCTGAGCAGCGCTTCGAAGAACGACCGGTGGCTGAGCTGGCCGAGCGCTACACCGCCTATCTGCACGCCTGCAAACAGGAGCTGGGACTGCACCTGATTCAACCCGGCCGCTTCGTCTTGCCGGGGGAGTATGCCGGTGCCCCCATGCTGCAATTTGTCCCCTGGGTGTGGGAGATGCCCGCCGGCGAGCCCGCCGATGGCAGCCTCTACGCCACCCTCAAGCAGCGCTTTGAGCAGTACAAGCAGCATCTGGTGCAGGGTTTTTATGAGCAGCACTTTGCCGGCTTCGATCGCCAAATCGTGCTGGTGGACTGCCTGCAGCCCCTCAACGCCGGGGCGGCCAGCTTTGGCGACATGCAGCAGGCCATCGCCCGCATCATGGAGAGCTTTGCCTACGGCAAAAGCAACTGGTGGCGGCGACTCTTCTCGCCCCGTATCGACAAGCTGCTGTTTGTGGCGAGCAAGGCTGATCACGTTACCCCCGAGCAGCATGGGCCCATGGTCTCCCTGCTCCAGCATTTGGTGCGCAGCGGCCGCGGTCAGGCCCGTTTCGAGGGGATCACCACCGAGTGTCTGGCGCTCGCCGCCATCAAGGCGACCGAGGTGGGCAAGGGAGTGGCCAATGGCCGCGAGTTTCCCGCCATCCGCGGCACCAGCCTAAGCGGTGAGCCGCTGCTGCTCTTTCCGGGGGAGGTGCCGCCCCATATTCCGCCCGCGCAGTGGTGGAACAATCAGGGCTTTGATTTTCAGGCGTTTCGCCCCATGCCCATGAGCCCCCATCAGGCGCTGCCCCATATCCGGCTCGATGCGGCGCTGGAGTTTCTGCTCGGGGATCACCTCGAATAACGGTGTGCGGTCTTGGCACCTGAGCCGAAGGCTGCGCACAGGAGAACAATGCGATGAACGATCAGATAAAAGAGCGGCCACCGCTGCAGGGCAAGGTGATCCTTGAGCCTGCCTTGACGGTGGCCAGTGACGAGCGCCCGCCCGCGCCGGCCCAGCGACTGGAGGAGGCGAGTTTCGAGCGCCTCGACGAGCTGGACGAGCTCACCGAGGTGGAGAGTGCCCTCGTCATCAAACCGCGTCGCCGCCATCGGCTGTTGGCGTGGGGGCTGGGGGCGGTCGGTCTGCTCTCGTTGGGCCAATATGGCGCATTCCTTTACGATCAGTTTCTCACCACCCCGCTCTGGGGCAGCGCCTGGCTGGCGGCCTCGGCGCTGGTGGCGGCGGGTACCGCCAGCGTGGTGGGGCGCGAGTGGCTGCGCCTGCGCACCCTCAAGCGGCGCCAGGATGTGCGCTCGCGGGCAGAAGATCTGCTGGCCCATCAGGGGGTCGGACAGGGCCAGGCATTCTGTGAAGGGTTGGCGGTCAAAAGTGGCGACAAGGGGCGCGAGGGGTATCAGACCTGGCTGGCCCAGCTCGACGAGAGCCACAGCGATCGGGAGGTGCTGACCCTCTACAGCCAGCTGGTACTCGGCGAGCGCGACAAGCTGGCGCAGGCGCGGGTGGCCAAGTGGTCGGGGGAGGCCGCCGTGCTGGTGGCCCTGAGCCCGCTCGCCACCGTCGACATGATGCTGATGCTGTGGCGCAACCTGCGGATGATCGAGGACATCGCCGATGTCTATGCCATCGAACTTGGCTACTGGAGCCGCATACGCCTAATCCGTCAGGTGTTTCGCAACATGCTCTACGCCGGTGCCACCGAGCTGGTGACCGAGGTGGGGATGGACTTGCTGGGGGCCGAGCTGACCGCCAAGCTCTCTGCCCGCGCGGCGCAAGGGGTGGGGGCGGGCCTGCTCACCGCTCGCCTTGGCCTGCGCACCATAGAGGCGTGCCGCCCGCTGCCCTGGTGTGCGGACGAGAAACCGAAACTCGGCGAGCTGCGCAAGCGGCTGATCGGCCAGCTGGCGGGGTATCTCAACAAATCCTGATAGCCCTGTCTGCACCTTGCTGCGATGACCCATGCCCCTGTTGTGCTCGCCAAGCCGCAGGGGCATGGTTTTAATCGGCAGATCATTGAGTTGGCAGCAGTGTCCGGTTTTGGCGAGGCGCCCGTTTACGGTTAAGCTGGCAGCCAATCTTACCAATCTTACCAATCTTACCAATCTTACCAATCTTACCAATCTTACCAATCACACCAATAGTACCAATCGGCAAGGATGCCTGATGAACTTTACCTTTCGCCAGATCCGTTATTTTGTGGCCGTGGCCGATAGCTTTTCAGTGAGTCGCGCCGCCGCCGAGCTGCATATCTCCCAGTCGGCGGTCACCAGCGCCATTCGCGAGCTGGAGACCGAGCTCGGCGCCCCGCTATTCGAGCGCAATCCGCGCGGCGTCACCCTCACCACCCAGGGCCACCAGTTTTTGCTCCACGCCCGCCGCATTCTCGGCGCCATGACCGAGGCGAGCCACTCCCTCAAAGCAGTAGCCCAGCAGGATCAGGGACGGCTCACTATCGGCGTGACCACCTTGGTGGCGGGTTACTACCTCTCAGAGGCGCTCGGCCGTTTTCGCCGCGCCTTTCCGGCGGTACAGATCGAGGTGAAGGAGGATGAACAGCCTTTTCTGGAGCACCAGATCGTCAACGGCGAGGTGGATGTGGGGATCCTGATGACCAACCGCACCATCCGGCAAGAGGCGTTTGATACCGAGTTGCTGACCCGCTCGCCGCTGCGGCTCTGGCTGGCCGCCAACCACCCGCTCTGCGCCGAGTCGACCCTCTCGCTCACCGCGCTGGGGGAGGAGCCGATGATCTCGCTGACTGCCGATCAACTGGATCAGATCATCGGTGGCGGCCTGCGCCGCTACGGCATCTCCCCCCGCATCGTGCTGCGCACCGCGTCGGTGGAGGCGGTGCGCAGTCTGGTGGCGAGCCAGCTCGGGGTCGCCCTGTTGCCCGATTTTGCCTATCGCCCCTGGTCGCTGGAGCAGGAGCGGGTCGAGGCGCGCCCCATCAAGGAGCCCATTCCCGCCATCGATATCGGGCTGGTGTGGCGCCGTGGTTCTCGGCTGGATTGGACGGCGCGGGAATTTATCGATATCGCACGGGGTCAGAGCCGGTTGCGGGCCCGTCAGGCGCTCCCTCGCTAGCCATCTCTTGCGGGGTAGCCACCAAAAACCAGATTCATCTGCACTCGATATCGATTTAGCTGATACCTGAGCCACCAAAAATTGAAATATTCATCGTATTGCCACTCCCCTAAGCTCATTGCTGGTTAACAGGATGTTAACGCCCATGGTGGCGTTCCTTCACCTGATGCAAGTCAACACAATGCAAGGAGTGCATGATGAAATTGACCCCTCTGATGCTGGCTCTTGTTCCGGCGCTGCTGGCAGGCCAGACCCAGGCTGCCCCGACCGAGCTCGGCAAGGGTGAAGGCCAGCTCAATATCGTGGCCTGGGCTGGCTACGTTGAGCGTGGCGAGACCGACAAGAACTACGACTGGGTGACCGGATTCGAGAAAGAGACCGGCTGCAAGGTGAACGTCAAAACGGCGGCCACCTCGGACGAGATGGTGGCGTTGATGAACGAGGGGGGCTTCGATCTGGTGACCGCCTCCGGCGATGCCAGTCTGCGTCTGATTGCCGGTGGCAAGGTGCAGCCGCTCAATCTGGCGCTCATCCCGAGTTACAGCAAGATTGATCCCCGGCTGCAAAATGCCCCCTGGCACACGGTGGATGGCAAGCACTACGGCGTGCCCTACCAGTGGGGCGGCAATATCCTGATGTACAACACCAAGGTGTTCCCCAAGGCACCGGACTCCTGGAACGTGGTGTTCGAGGAGCAGACTCTGGCGGATGGCAAATCCAACAAGGGGCGGGTGCAGGCCTTTGACGGCCCGATCCACATCGCCGATGCCGCCCTCTATCTGATGACCCATCAGCCTGCCCTGGGTATCAAGGATCCTTACGAGCTGAACGAGGATCAGTACAAGGCCTCCCTCGATCTGCTGCGCAAGCAGCGCCAGCTGGTGGGACGCTACTGGCATGATGCTTTCGTTCAAATCGACGACTTCAAGAACGAAGGGGTGGTTGCCTCAGGCTCCTGGCCGTTCCAGGCCAACGCCCTGATCGCCGACAAGCAGCCCATCGCCACCACTGTGCCGAAAGAGGGAGTGACCGGTTGGGCCGATACCAGCATGGTGCACAGCGATGCCAAGAACCTCACCTGCGCTTACAAGTGGCTGGAGCACTCCCTGAGCAACAAGCTGCAGGGAGATCTCGCCGCCTGGTTTGGCTCGGTGCCTGTAGTGCCTGCCGCCTGCGAAGGCAATGCCCTGCTGGGCCCGACCGGGTGCAAAACCAACGGTATCGACAACTTCGATCGGGTTCGCTTCTGGCGCACTCCGGTTTCCCAGTGCAAGAGCCAGGGAACTTGCGTGCCCTATTACCGCTGGGTCTCCGACTATATCGCCATTCTGGGCGGTCGCTAAGGCGGGGTGAGCAAGGTGGTCGGAACCGCTGCCACCTTGCCAACGGCAGGGGCGCTGCGCCTCCTCTGCACGACTGCCGAGAGCGGATAATCAAGCGGGCCGGACAGGAGTCCGGCCCATCCCAGTACAGACAAGGACGCCCCATGAACGCCGTACAATTTGACCGAGTCAGTCGCCACTATGGCGATGTGAAGGCGGTCGACGACATCTCTTTCCAGATCCCCTCCGGGGAATTCTTTACCCTGCTGGGGCCGAGCGGTTCCGGCAAGACTACTTGCCTGCGGATGATCGCGGGCTTCGAGTACCCGAGCGACGGGGAGATCCGCCTGTTTGGCGAACCCTGCTCCACCGTGCCCCCCTACGATCGCAACCTCAATACCGTGTTTCAGGACTATGCCCTGTTTCCCAACATGGATGTGCGCGACAACATCGGCTATGGCCTGATGCTCAAGGGGGTCGCCAAGGCACAGCGTTACCGCAAGGTGGACGAGATGCTGGAGCTGGTGCGACTGCCCGGGGTCGGCAAGCGCCGCCCGAGCCAGCTCTCCGGCGGCCAGCGCCAGCGCATCGCCATTGCCCGGGCGCTTATCAACCAGCCACGCATCCTGCTGCTGGATGAGCCGCTGGGGGCCCTCGATCTTAAACTGCGCGAGCAGATGCAGCTTGAGCTCAAGGCGTTGCAACGCCAGCTGGGCATCACCTTTATCTTCGTCACCCACGATCAGCAGGAGGCGCTCTCCATGAGCGACCGGATCTGCATCTTCAGTCAGGGCAAGATCGAGCAGATCGCTGCGCCCGATACTATCTACGACGCTCCGGCGACGCCGTTTGTGGCCCGCTTCGTCGGTACCGTCAATCTGTTCGAAGGGGAGCAGGCCAGACGGCTGTGCGGCGACGGCAGCCAGATGATGGTGCGCCCGGAGCGGATCCGGCTCGCTGAGGCGGGCGCGCCGGGCTGGTCGGGGGAGATCCGCGAGGTGGAGTATCTGGGTCCCTTCGTCCGTTATCGGGTTGATCTCGGGGAGCAGCTCGAGATCATCGTCAACCACCCCAATGAGGGGCAGGCCCGTCTGGCCCGTGGCAGCAGGGTCAGCCTCAGCTGGCCGGAGCAGGCCATCCATCGCCTGAGCGCCGCCCATCAAGGGGCTCTGCCATGAGTGCCCCTCACAGTGCGAGTCTTGCCATGAACCATCAGCCCGAACCTGCCCGTTTCAGGCCGCTGCGGCGCCTCTCGACCCTGCTCTATGGTCGGCCCGGCCTGCTGCTGGCGATCCTGCTGGGGCCGCCGCTGCTGTGGCTCGGCATCATCTATGTCGGCTCCTTGCTGATGCTGCTCTCCAACTCTCTGTTCGGGCTGGACGAGTTCAGCGGTCAGGTGCGCCACGAGCTGGGGCTGCAAAACTTCGTCGCCCTGCTGCGACCGGAGAATCTGGATGTGATCGGCCGCACCGTCGGCATGTCGCTGCTGGTGACCCTGGCCTGCGCCCTGCTCGGTTTTCCGGTTGCCTACTACATGGCACGCTACACCAGTGGCAAGACCCGGGCGCTGTTCTATGTGGGGATCATGCTGCCGCTCTGGTCCAGCTATCTGGTGCGGGTCTACGCCTGGAAGCTGATCTTGGCCAAGGAGGGGGTAGTGAGCTGGCTGGCAGACAGCATGGGGCTGGAGTTGCTGCTCGATGCCATCCTCTCCTTGCCGGTGATAGGTGGCCCGTCGCTCTCCTTCTCGCGGCTCGGCACCTTGATCGTGTTTGTCTATGTCTGGCTGCCCTTCATGATCCTGCCCATTCAGGCGGCGGTGGAGCGTATACCGCGCTCCCTCTTGGAGGCGAGCAGCGATCTGGGGGCGACACCCGCCCAGACCTTTCGCAACCTGATCCTGCCGCTGGCGTTGCCCGGTGTGGTGGCGGGCTCCATTTTCACCTTCTCGCTGACCCTAGGTGATTACATCATCCCCGGCATCATCGGCAACTCGACCATGTATATCGGTCAGGTGGTCTACATGCAGCAGGGTACGGCGGGCAACTTGCCCTTTGCCGCCGCCTTCTCGCTGGTGCCGATCCTTATCATCGCCATCTATCTGGCGATTGCGAAACGACTGGGGGCTTTTGATGCGCTTTGACCATCTCGCTCTGAACCGGCAGCAAGGAGGCCGTCATGTCAGCTAGCTCAGTGAGCCGTCAGGGAGAGCGCCCTTCGGGCCTGCTCAAGTACGCCGCCATCGGCGGGCTCTTGTTCCTGCACTTTCCCATTCTGTTTATCTTCCTCTACGCCTTCACCAGCGAGAGCAAGAGTTACCAGTTTCCGCCCCCCGGACTCACCCTCAAGTGGTTCGAGGTGACCCTCAATCGCCCCGATGTGTGGCGTGCCATCCAGCTGTCACTGGAGGTCGCGGGGCTGGCGACACTGGCGGCCATGATCCTCGGCACCTTGGCGGCAGGGGCCATTGCCCGCAGCCGCTTCTTCGGTCAGGAGGTGGTGTCGCTCTTGCTGGTGCTGCCCATCGCGCTGCCCGGCATTGTCACCGGTATCGCGCTGCGCTCGGCCTACGGCCTGATGGAGATCCCGTTCAGCTTCTGGACCATCGTTATCGGCCACGCCACCTTCTGTGTGGTGGTGGTCTACAACAATGCGCTGGCCCGTTTTCGCCGCGCCAACCAGAGCCTCATCGAGGCGTCGATGGATCTCGGGGCCGACGGCTTCCAGACCCTGCGCTACGTGATCCTGCCCAATCTGGCCACGGCGCTGCTGGCGGGGGGCATGCTGGCCTTTGCCCTGAGCTTTGACGAAGTGATTGTCACTACCTTCACGGCGGGCCAGCAGACCACCCTGCCCATCTGGATGTATCAGGAGCTGATCCGTCCCCGAGACAGGCCGGTCACCAACGTGGTGGCCCTCATCATAGTGGCCTTCACCACTATCCCTATTTTGCTTGCCTACTACCTCACTCGCGACACCCATGATGTCGCTGGCAGTGGCAAATGATGACTCAACGCGTGCGCAAGGATGCAACCATGAAACTCTCTACCCAACTCTTGATTGATGGCCAGTTTGTGACCGGCGAGGGGCAGGCCGAACCCATTCTCAACCCGGCCAACGGCGAACAGATCGCCGCCGTGCCCGAAGCCTCGTTCGAACAGGTGAACCGGGCGGTGAACGGTGCCCAGCGCGCCTTCGCCCAGTGGAGCCGCACTACCCCTGCCCAGCGCAGCAACCTGCTGCTGCGTCTGGCAGATCTCGTCGAGCGCCACGCCGAGGAGTTCGCGGCGCTCGAATCCCTCAACTGCGGCAAACCCTATCTGGCAGTGCTCAACGACGAGCTGCCCGCGGTGGTGGATTGCTTCCGCTTCTTTGCTGGGGCGGCCCGCTGCCTGCAAGGGCCGCTGGCGGGGGAGTATCTCGAGGGGCATACCAGCATGATCCGCCGCGACCCCATAGGTGTTGTGGGCAGTATCGCCCCCTGGAACTACCCGCTGATGATGGCGGCCTGGAAGATGGCGCCGGTGCTGGCGGCGGGCAATACGGTGGTGCTCAAACCCTCCGAACAGACCCCGCTCACCGCCTTGCGGCTTGCCGAACTGGCCAGCGAGATCTTCCCCCGTGGCGTTATCAACGTCATCTGCGGGCGGGGGGAAAGCGTGGGGGCGCCGCTGGTGGAGCACCCGCTGGTGCGGATGGTATCGCTCACCGGCGATATCGCCACCGGCCAGAAGATCCTGCAGAGTGCCGCCCGCACCATGAAGCGCACCCACCTTGAGCTGGGGGGCAAGGCGCCGGTGATCATCTTCGACGATGCGGATCTGGAGGCGGTGGTGGCGGGCATTCGCACCTTCGGTTTCTATAACGCCGGCCAGGACTGCACCGCCGCCTGCCGTATCTATGCCCAGGGCAAGATCTACGATAAGTTCGTCGCCGCCATGACCGATGCGGTGGCCTCCATCAAGGTGGGCAGCCAGTACGAGGAGGGGGTCGAGATGGGGCCGCTTATCTCGGACAGACAGCGCAACCGGGTCGCCAGCTTTGTCGAGCGGGCCCAGAGCAGCGGTCATGTGGAGGTGACGGCGGGGGGCAAGATCCGCCCAGGCAACGGCTTCTTCTTCGAGCCGACCCTGATTGTCGGGGCACGGCAGGAGGATGAGATCGTGCGGCGCGAGGTGTTTGGCCCCGTGGTGTCGGTGACCCGTTTCAACGATGCCGAGCAGGTGGTGCAGTGGGCCAACGACTCGGACTATGGCCTCGCCTCGTCGGTCTGGACCAAGGATCTGAGCCTCGCCAGCAAGGTGGCCAGCCACCTGCAATATGGCTGCACCTGGATCAACACCCACTTCATGCTCACCTCCGAGATGCCCCACGGCGGCATGAAGATGTCGGGTTACGGCAAGGATCTCTCCCTCTATGCGCTGGAGGATTACACGGTGCCGCGCCATATCATGGTCAAGCTGTAGTGGGGACTGGTTAGCGGGTTGTCACAATTTATTTACAACTATTTCAGGCAGCCGACTCATGGGTCGGCTGCTTTTTTTGTTGCCATTTCGTTACAGTGAAGCCGTGATGAAACGGCAAGGCGCCTTGATATGGCGCCAGAGGATGGAACCGCTATGGCAACCTTTTACACCGCCCACCAGCCGGATGCTGACGGGGTGATCCACTACAGCAACGAGGAGCACGGTACCTGGCAGATCCTGATCGAACGTCAGTTCGCCGCTCTTGCGGGCAAGGGGTGTAACGAGTATCTGGCCGGTCTCGACAGGCTGGGGCTGCCCCGTGATCGTATTCCCCAGCTGGCTGAGATCAACGCCGTCTTGCAGCCTGCGACCGGCTGGTCGGTGGCGGCGGTGCCTGCGCTTATCTCGTTCGATCGCTTCTTCGCCCTGCTGGCCAACCGCCAGTTTCCGGTAGCGACCTTTATCCGGCGCCGGGACGAGCTCGACTACCTGCAAGAGCCGGATATCTTTCACGAGATCTTCGGCCACTGCGCCATGCTGACCAATCCGGCCTTTGCCCACTTCACCCACCTATACGGTCAGTTGGGGCAGCAGGCGAGCAAGGAGCAGCGGGTCTTTCTGGCGCGGCTCTACTGGTTCACCGTGGAGTTTGGCCTCTTGGCAACGCCGGACGGGCTGCGTATCTACGGTGGCGGCATTCTCTCCTCCATCGGCGAGACCGCCTATGCCCTCTGTGGCAAACCGCAGCTGCAACCCTTCGATCTACTGACTGTGCTGCGCACCCCGTATCGCATCGACATCATGCAGCCCACCTATTTTGTGCTGCCAAGTCTCGATCATCTCTATCAGCTGACCGGGGAGGAGATCATGGCTGCTCTGGCCGAGGCCAGTCGGCTTGGCCTCTATCCGCCGCGCTTTGAGGTTGCCGCTGGCAAACAGGCGAGCTGACCAAAAGCAAACAACCCTATTTCATTTTCATTAATTCAAGCAGGAGTAACCCATGTCCGAACTGGCCAGCCAGCAGTGTGAAGCGTGCCGCGCCGATGCCCCCAAGGTGAGCGATGAGGAGCTGCGCGAGCTGATGCAGCTTATTCCCGACTGGCAGCCGCTGGTGGAGGAGGGGGCGCTGCAACTGCGGCGGGAATTTACGTTTCGCAACTTCAAGGAGGCGTTGGCGTTTACCAACCGCCTGGGGGAGCTGGCGGAAGCGGAGTTCCATCATCCCGCCATCCTGACCGAGTGGGGCAAGGTGACCGTCAGCTGGTGGACCCACAAGATCGGCGGCTTGCACCGCAACGACTTCATCATGGCTGCGCGTACAGATCAATTGCCCAGATAATCTGAGAACAGGTTGAGGCGGAGTATCCCCCTTCCTGCATTTCTGACCGAATGGGGGAAGGTGACCGTCAGCTGGTGGACCCACAAGATCGGCGGTTTGCATCGCAACGACTTCATCATGGCGGCGCGTACCGATCAGTTGCTCCGGTAATCGCACCCCACACCAGCATCATCGGTTGACCCGGGCCTGCCTGCGAAAGCGGGGCGGGCCCGCATTTTTATGGGCTGGCGCTCGCACTGGGGGGATCGAGACTGTATTATCCGCTCATTCATAGAGTTAGCTAGGAAGTGTGTCCCGAATGCGTCTTGAAGTCAGCTGTGAAGACCGCCTGGGCCTGACCCGGGAACTGCTCGACCGCCTGGTGGAGCACAATATCGATCTGCGCGGCATCGAAATCGATACCTCAGGCATCATCTATCTCAACTTTCCCGAGCTGGAGTTCAGTGATTTTCAGCACCTGATGCCGGAGATCCGCCGAATTCCCGGCGTCTACGACGTCAAGACCATCCCCTACATGCCTTCCGAGCGAGAGCACCACGAGATCGAGGCGCTGCTCAAGGCGCTGCCGGATCTGGTCTTCTCCCTCGACAGCAAGGGTAAGGTGACCCAGGCCAACCAGTCGGCCCTCACCACCCTCGGCTTGCCGGTGGAGGAGGTGCGCGGCGTGGCGCTCGGTTCGCTGGTCAAGGGTTTCTCCTTCACCCGCTGGCTGGAGGCGAGCGAGATCAAGCCGCAGACCTGCAAGCTCAGTTTCAATGGCGAAGAGTATCTGGCAGATCTGATGCCGCTGTTCGTGGCAGAAGCCCGCGGCAAGCAGGCGCTGGCTGGGGCCGTGGTGGTGCTCAAATCTGCCCGCCGGGTCGGCCTGCACTTCAGCGCGCTTCATGCGGTGGAAGTGGGGGGCTTCGAGCATCTGCAGGCCGAGAGCCCCAAGATGAAAGAGGTGCTGTCGCAAGCGCGCAAACTGGCGATGCAGGACGCGCCGCTGCTGATTGTCGGTGAGACCGGTACCGGCAAGGAGCTGCTGGCCCGTGCCTGTCACGGGGCCAGCCTGCGCTCCAGCCACCCCTTTATGGCCCTCAACTGCGCCGCCATGCCCGATAACGTGGCCGAGAGCGAGCTGTTTGGTTATGCCCCCGGTGCCTTTGGCAACAACACCGAGGGCAAGCGCGGCGTGCTGGAGCTGGCGAGCGGCGGCACCCTGATGCTGGACGAGATCGGCGATATGTCTCCCCATCTGCAGACCAAGTTCCTGCGGGTGTTGCAGGATGGGGTGTTCCGCCGGGTCGGTGACGAGCAGGAGGTGAAGGTCAACGTGCGTTTCATCTGCACCACCCAGAAGCAGTTGCTGGATCTGGTGCACGAAGGAACCTTCCGCGAGGATCTCTACTATCGCCTCAACGTGCTCAGTCTGGCGCTGCCCCCCCTGCGCGAGCGCAAGGCAGACATCATGGTGCTGGCCCAGCAGTTTGTCTCCCGCTTTGCCAGCGAGTTGCAGCGACCCCGTCCGCGCTTTACCCGCAACATGGCCGACTACCTGATCGCCTACCGCTGGCCGGGCAACGTGCGTCAGCTGCGCAACTGTCTCTACCGTGCCATGACCCTGCTGGAAGGGGATGAGCTGGGGCCCGAGCAGATCGACCTGCCGGTGGCGGCCGATACCATGCCGCTGATCGACGAGTGGTTTGAGGGGAATCTTGACGATGCGGTGAAGCGCTTCGAGAGCCAGCTGCTGGCCCGGCTCTATCCCGCCTTCCCGTCGACGCGCCAGCTGGCCAAACGCCTGGGCGTGTCGCATACCGCCATCGCCAACAAGCTGCGAGAATACGGCATCAGCAAGAAGTGATTGCCGTCTTGTTGCCTGCCACCAGAGAGCCCGTTACCAGACGGGCTCTCCGTTTTCTTTACACGAACTCGGTAGATGATGGCGGGGTGAGACTTGTCAGGCCAGTGTCAGCCAACTTACTATCTGGGTTCATGTACCCGAACCGCAATGCCATAGCAGCGGTATTGTCAAGGCGACCACCTCCCGATCATGCTGTTACTCTTTTCCCCCCGCTTAACTGCCCGTCTGGCGCTCCTGTTGGTTGCGTTTGGCCTGCTGTTGCCCCGCGCGCTGGCGGAAACGGCCGCAGAGAGCCGGGCGACGGCGGTCAGGGAGCTGGTGCTCGATATCATGAGTTATACCCGCTGGCCCACCGAGCCTGCGGTGCTGCGCATGTGTGTGGCGGCGCCGACCGAATATGCCGGCGCTCTCTTTACCATCGATCGTCAGGCCAATGGCCGTACCGTGCAGGTCCATCGTTACGAGGCGAGCGATCCGGCCATCAGCGATCACTGCGATGTGCTCTATCTGGGGGTACTCGACGAGCCGACCCGGATTGCGCTGTTTGCCCGCCTGCAGGGACACCCAGTGCTTAGCATCAGCGAATACAACCACGACTGTTCCACCAGCTCGGTGTTCTGCCTGCAGACCTCGCCGGACAGCGTGCGGGTGCGGTTTAAAGTGAACCTCGATGCCTTGGCCCTGAGCGGCGTGCGGGTGCATCCCGCCGTGCTCAAGCTGGCCCATGCCGACAAGGGGGTCCCATGAGACGACAGGTGAGCGCGGCTCCCCGCCGTCTGACCCTGCGTCAGAGCCTGGGGCGAACCCATCTGGTGGCCGCCATTACAGCCGTCAGCGTGGCAGGACTCTTTTTTACTCTGGTGGCCCTGCTGGTAGTGCGTTTTTACGCCGACCACAATCTGGAGCTGGTAGCCCGCGCCATCAGCTACAGCGCCGAGGCGGCGGTGGTGTTCCACGATGAGGAGGCGGCGAGCGAGGCGCTCAGTGGCATCGTTGCCAAGGAAGAGGTGGCCGAAGCCACTATCGTGCTGACCAATGGTCAGCTGCTTGCCAGTTGGGAGCGCCCCAGAAGCAACCCGCTGGTGACGCTCGAAGACTATCTGGCCCAACTGCTGATGCCGGGGCCAGTCAAACTCCCCATGCTGCGGGGTGGTGAGCAGATCGCCACCATCGAACTGCGCGGCCACGGTGAATACCTGCTGCTGTTTTTGCTCTCGGCGCTGCTGGTGATGGTGGTTTGCCTGATGCTGAGCGCCATGGTGGCACTCTATGTGGCTGACCGGATGCAGGTCTCCATCACCGCACCGCTGCGCAAACTGGCACTTGTCGCCCACTCGGTACGCCGACAGCGCACCCTGGGGATGCGGGCACCACCGGCCGATATCGTCGAGATTAACGAGCTGGGGGATGACTTCAACTCCCTGCTGGACGAGCTGCAAGCCTGGCAGGCCCAGCAGGCACGCGAAAATGCCAGCCTGCTCCATCAGGCGACCCACGATGCCCTCACCGGGCTGCCCAATCGCGCCCTGTTTGAAGCGCGGCTCGCGCAGGCCATCTCCCTCGGCGAGCAAGAGGGGTTTGCGCTGCTCTATCTCGACTGTGATCGTTTCAAGCAAATTAATGACACGCTGGGGCACAACGCCGGTGACGATGTGCTGATCGCGCTCTCAAGACGGGTGCAGCATCAGCTGCGTCCGGATGATCTGGTGTTTCGCCTCGGTGGTGACGAGTTTGCGGTGCTGGTTGGCCCACTCCAGCGACAGCATGAGGTGGAAGAGGTGATTGGCCGCATCCAGCAGGCGATGAGCGAACCGGTGGCGCTGCGTGACGGTCGTCAGCTGGTGGCCGAGGTGAGTGTCGGCTTCGCCGTCTATCAGGCGGGCATGAGTGCCAGCGTGCTGTGTGATCAGGCCGATGCAGCCATGTATCTGGCGAAACGGGCGCGCCGCAGCGAACAGCAAACCATCGCCTGACTGGCAAGAATAACAACATAAACAAGGAGCAAACCATGAAGATCACCCACCTGTTGAAAGTGACCCTGCTGGGGTTGATTTTGTCGCTGCTGGCCGGTTGCCAGAGCGCGCCCAAGGGGTTGACCCCGGAGCAAATCGCCGTGCTCAAGGAGCAGGGCTTTTATCTGACCGATGAGGGGTGGACGCTGGATCTGGCCAACCGGGTGCTGTTTGCCAACAACGTGGGGGCGCTCAATCCCCAGACTCGCCAATCCGTTGAAAAACTGGGTAAAACACTGCTTGGCGTAGGGTTGGACAAGGCGCGGGTGGATGGTCACACCGATAATACCGGCGAGAGCAGCTACAACCAGCAACTCTCCCTGAAGCGGGCCCAGTCGGTGGCCGATGTGCTGGTCTCGGTCGGCATGAAGCCAGCCAATCTGGAGATCCATGGCCGTGGCGAGACCATGCCGCTGGCGGATAACAAGACCAGAGAGGGCCGGGCCGCCAACCGCCGGGTTGCCATCGTCATCAGCGATCAATAACCCTTTTATCGTGTCGTTACCCATAAAAAAAGAGCGCCCGACCGGCGCTCTTTTTGATCGCGACAGCGGGGTCGCGAGGGCATGTGCGGGCAGGGTTACTGCGCGCTATTTTGCCCGTTATTGTCGTGATGGCTGCGCAGGCGGATGTTGATCATCTCCACCACCAGCGAGAAGGCCATGGCGAAGTAGATGTAGCCCTTCGGAATATGCAGGTCCATCCCCTCGGCCATCAGGGCGAAGCCCACCAGGGTGAGGAAGGAGAGGGCCAGCATCTTGATGGTGGGGTGGGCATCGACGAAATCACCGATGGATTTGGCGGCAAACATCATGATGAAGACGGCGATCATGATGGCCAGCACCATCACCGGCACGTGATCGGCCATGCCGACCGCGGTGATCACCGAGTCGAGGCTGAAGACGATATCGAGGATGGCGATCTGGATCAGGGTGCTGATAAAGCCCGAGGCCGCTTTGCTGACGCTTTCCGGCTCGGCCGCCCCTTCCAGGGTGACGTGGATCTCGTGGGCACTCTTGCCGATGAGGAACAGGCCCCCCAGCAGCAGGATCAGGTCGCGGCCGGAGATGGCTTCACCCAGCACGGTGAAGAGCGGATCGGTGAGGCGCATCACCCAAGCCAGCGAGAGCAGCAGCAGGATCCGGGTACCCATGGCGAGCCCCAGACCCAGAATACGCGCTTTTTGACGCTGCGCCTCCGGCAGGCGACCTACCAGGATGGAGATAAAGATGATGTTGTCGATGCCCAGCACGATCTCGAGCAGGGTAAGGGTGGCGAGTGCGACCCAGGCAGAGGGATCAAGAACCCATTCCAGCATGATTGAACCTTGGTTGAAAATTGGTTGGAAAATTGAAGCAGCGCATTCTAGCAGGGGCGCCACTGCTTGTCCCAGAGGGGGGAAAAGATAAAAATGGTGGCCATCGCAAGGGAGGCAGGCATGTTTCGATTAGGGGTCATTATTAATCCGGTCGCCGGGATTGGCGGTGCAGTGGGGCTCAAGGGCAGTGACGGTGTGGTTGCCGAGGCGCTGGCCCGAGGCGCTGTGCCCAAAGCGCAGGAGCGGGCGCGGCAAGCTCTGTTGCCACTGTGCGAGCTGAATGTCCCGTTCGAACTGCTGACGGTGGCGGGAGAGATGGGGGAGACGGTAGCCCGATCTCTGGGACTACCCTGTCGGGTCATCTATCAACCGGTCGGGGAGAGCACCTCGGCCGATGATACCCGCCACGCCGCCGGGCTGATGCGCGAAGCCGGGGTCGATCTGCTGCTGTTTGCCGGTGGCGATGGCACGGCGCGGGATATCTGCGCCGCGGTGGGGGAGTCTTGCCATGTGCTCGGCATTCCCGCGGGGTGCAAGATCCACTCCGGCGTCTACGGGGTGACGCCTGCCGCCAGCGGGCGGGTGGTGGCGCGGATGATCGCAGGGGAACTGCTCAGCCTGATCGATGCCGAGGTGCGCGACATCGACGAGGAGGCGTTTCGCGCGGGCAAGGTGCGGGCCCGCCACTACGGCCAGCTGAAGGTGCCCGGCGATCTGCGTTACGTACAGGCGGTAAAACAGGGGGGCAAGGAGTCCGAAGAGCTGGTGTTGGCGGATCTCGCCGCCGGTGTGGTGGAGCAGATGGAGCCCGATACCCTCTATCTGATGGGCTCCGGCAGCACGGTGGCAGCCTGTATGGCAGAGCTCGGTCTGGAAAATACTTTGCTCGGTGTGGATCTGGTGGAAAATGGCCGACTTATCGGGCAGGATCTCAGCGCCGCCGAGATCCTGACCCGGATCCGCGGCCGTCGCTGCCGACTGATCATTACCCTGATAGGCGGACAGGGACATCTGTTCGGGCGCGGAAATCAGCAATTGAGTCCTGAGGTGATTCGGTGTGTCGGGCTGGACAATATCCAGGTGCTGGCAACCAAAGCCAAGCTTGCCGCCCTTGCGGGCAGGCCGCTGCTGGTGGACACCGATGATCCGCAATTAAACCGGGCGTTGCGTGGTTATCTGCGAATAACCACGGGATACAAGGATCAGGTCATCTACCCGGTGGCCAACCCGGAATAGGACGCCAAGGACGCTGCTGGCCTGGCGCCAGAGAGCCGCAATCAACCGGATTGCGGTTCCATACCCCCGAATTTTTTGCCGCAAATGAGGCTGCGTTACATGACGATTCACGATTTTGAGCACAAGTTGTTGGGACTGATCGACAGCATGGTTGCCACCGCCACCGACGATGAGCTGTTTGCGGGGGGTTACCTGCGAGGTCATATCTCATTGGCCGTTGCCCGGGCCGAGCTGGAAGGCAAGACCCTGGTGCGGGACGTTAAGAGCTATGTGCTGCGCAGCCTCAATGAGGCGATCTTGCAAGGTGAGCTTTCTGAAGAGGATGAAAAACTGGTGCAGGCGATGTGGAGTCGTTTGCAACAAGACGCAGAAGCTTGATCGGATACACAATTCAAACTGAAGTTTGAGTTTATCCTTCCCCTGAAGTTAGTGAAAGGTTAATAATAAGTTTCGCCTTTTGTTTCAGGGATTAAACTATGGCCTCCTCCTCACGCATTGCCAATAAACTGCCGCTCGAGATGCTCTATCACTGGGAGCGGCAGTGTCCTGATCGAACCTACCTGCGTCAAACCATCAACCGCGAATATGTCGATTTCACCTGGGGTGAAGTGGCCGATGAAGCGCGGCGGATGGTGACGGCCTTGCGTCACCTCGGTCTGGTGGCCGGTGACAAGGTGGCGCTGCTCTCCAAGAACTGCGCCCAGTGGTTTATCGCCGATCTGGCGATGCAGATGGGGCAGTATGTGAGCGTGCCCATCTACCCGACCGCCAACGTCGACACCATCGAATATGTGCTGCGCCATAGCGAGGCCAAAGCGATCTTCGTCGGCAAGCTGGATGACTGGAAGAGTCAGGAGGCTGGCGTACCCACCGATCTGCTGCGCATCGCCTTCCCCTATGACACCATGCCAGCCAGCCACCAGTGGGACGATCTGCTGGAGGCGCATGAGCCGATCCCTGACAGCCCGGTGCAGGCCCCTGACTCCCTGCTGAGTCTGGTCTACACCTCCGGCAGTACCGGCAAGCCGAAAGGGGCTATGCTGAGCGTCGAGCGTTACGCCTGGTCGTGCGAGAAGCTGGTGGAGACGGTGAGCCTGAGCCAGGCCGATCGGGGTTTCTCCTACCTGCCGCTGGCCCACATTACCGAGCGGGTCTACATCTACGGCGGCAGTCTCTATGGCGGCGCTACTATCGCGTTCCCTGAATCCCTCGACACCTTTATCGAGGACGTCAAACGCTGCCGTCCCACCGTTTTTATCTCGGTGCCGCGGCTGTGGGCCATGTTCCGCATCAAGATCCACGAGAAGCTGCCCCAGAACAAACTGGCGTTGCTGCTCAAGATCCCGCTTATCTCAGGCCTTATCAAACGCAAGCTGCAAAAGGGGTTGGGACTGGATCAGGCCCGAGTACTCGGCTGCGGCTCCGCGCCTGTCTCTCCTGCGCTGCTTGAGTGGTATCTGAGCATCGGCCTCAAGGTGACTGAAGCTTGGGGCATGACCGAGAACCACGCCTACTCCACCATCAACTACCCGTTCCGCGCCGACAAGATCGGCACCGTCGGCAAGGCGGGGATCGGAGTGACCATCAAGATCTCTGACGAGGGGGAGATCCTCTGCCGCTGCGAAGGGATGATGCTGGGTTACTACAAGGATCCCGAGCACAGCGCCGAGGCCATCGATGCCGAGGGGTGGCTGCACACCGGTGACATGGGCAAGCTGGACAAGGAGGGTTATCTCACCATCACCGGCCGGATGAAGGATGTGTTCAAGACCGCCAAGGGCAAGTATGTGGCGCCGGTGCCCATCGAGGGACTGCTGGGGCAGGAGCCCATCATCGAACAGCTCTGCGTGATTGGTTACGGCATGCCCCAGCCCATTGCGCTGGTGCAGCTGGCCGAGAGTGCCATGAAGGGCAATCGGGAGGAGGTCAACGCCAGACTGGAAGCGGCGCGGGTACGGGTCAACGATCAGCTGGAATCCCACGCCAAGATCCGCGGTATTCTGGTGGTGAAAACCCCTTGGAATATCGAAAACGGCGTGCTGACCCCCACCATGAAGATCAAGCGTCACCTGCTGGAGCAAAAGTACGCCCAGGTCGGGGATCGCTGGCCCTCATCCCAGGTGGTGGTGTGGGAGGAGTAAATCCCGTCTTTCCATAGCGCAACAAACAACAACGGCCCTTGATGGGCCGTTGTTGTGTTTGAGGCATATCACTCGCCGCTGTTTTGTCGGCGAGTAAAAGCGCGCCCGGTTAGATCTGCGCCAGCGCGGCGGCAAGATCGGCGATCAGATCGTCTGCATCTTCCACCCCGATGCTGAAGCGGATGAGGTCGTCATTGACTCCGGCAGCGAGGCGGCTCGCCTCGTCCATGGCGGCGTGGGTGGTACTGGCTGGATGGCAAGCGAGACTCTCGAGATCCCCCAGACTCACCGCCTGCACGAACAGCTGCAGGTTATCGAGCAGGGTGGCACAGCGCTCAAACCCGCCTTCAAGTTCAATACTCACCATGCCGCCAAAGCCGCTGGCGAAGGCGCCGAGGGCATCGTGGCCCGGATGATTGGCAAGCCCCGGGTAGATCACCTTCTTCACTGCTGGGTGATCAGCCAGGAACTCGGCCACTTTCTGGGCATTGTGCAGGTGGGCATCCATCCGCAGCGGCAGGGTCTTGACCCCACGCTGCAGCAGGTAAGCCTCCTGCGGGCCGATGGGGGAGCCGATATGCTTGAGGGCCACGGTGCGGATCGACTTCATCAGGGCGTGGGAGCCCGCCACCACCCCGGCGATGATGTCGCCGTGGCCGCCCAGATATTTGGTGCCGCTGTGCATCACTACATCGACCCCGAGTTCCAGCGGACGCAGCAGGTAGGGGGTGAGGAAGGTGTTGTCACATACCGTAATGGCGCCCACCTTGCGGGCCGCTTCCACCACCAGCCGCGGATCCACCACCTTGAGGGTGGGGTTGGTCAGGGTTTCGAACAGTACCACCTTGGTGGCGGGGCGGATATTGGCCAGCAGATCCCGGTCGCTCTCGTAGGCGGTGACCTTGATGCCGGCGCGGCTGAAGGTCTGCTTGAGGAACGCATCAGTGCCGCCGTAGAGCGGGCCGATATAGGCCACCTCATCGCCGCTGTCGGCCAGGGCATACATGATGGCGCTCACCGCCGCCATGCCGCTCGCCACCACCAGCGCTTCATCGGCACCTTCAAGCGCCGCCAGTTTCTGCTCCAGCTCGGCAGTGGTGGGGTTGCCAAAGCGACTGTAGATAAAGCCGGGGGCCTGACCTGCAAAGCGCTCCTTGCCTGCCTGGGCGTTGAAGTAGCTGAAGGTGCTGCTCTGGTAGAGCGGGGTGGTGAGGGCGCCGGTCTGGGGGTCGATCCGCTGGCCGCTGTGTACGCTCATGGTCTTGAATTTCATCGTGTTGCTCCGTGATGGCCAGGCTCTGACCATGACTGGTTGTGTTTTGTTGTTCGTTACATGTTGTGTTTTGTCTGGGCGGGTATATCCATGCTGCTTGTGGCTTATGCATATACCCGCCGGCGGATCTCTGCGCTGCTTAGGCCGTTATCGCTTCGCTCTCTGTGCGCGGGAGGCGAGCGGGTTCCACCGGCCCATAGTGCCGCGCCGCCACATCCGGGTGGGAGCGCAGCCGCCCTTTCAGCACGTTCTCCCCCACCTGATAGAAGAGCGGATTGGTCGGGTCACTCTCCGGCCCTTGCGCCTGTGCTGCCAGCTCGGGGGAGAGGCTGAGCAGTGGCACGGTGGCATCGAGCCGCGCCGCCATAAAGAAGGCGCAGGAGAGGCGCGATACGCCGGGCGGCGGGCTTACCACCCGATGCAGGGTCGCCTTGAGATAGCCGTTGGAGGCCAGCTCCAACAGCTCGCCGATATTGACCACCAGCGCTCCCGGCAGGGGCGGTGCGGAGATCCAGCCGTCGGCCGTCTCGACCTCAAGCCCCGAGTGATTGTCCTGCATCACCAGCGTCAGGTAGCCAGGATCCTTGTGGGTGCCGACCCCCTGACTGTTGCCACCCGCCTCTTGCCCCGGGTAGTGAATCAGCTTCATGTGCTGGTAGGGGGCGCCGCGAATACTGTCGTCAAACACGTTGGCCGGTTGCTCCAACACCTCGGCAAAAGCGGCCAGCAGGGTGAGGGTGATATCGCTCAGCCGCTCCTGCCACGCCAGCAGATGGCCTTTCATCTCGGGCAGGGCGGTTGGCCACTGGTTGGGGCCGATCAGCCGCTGCCAGGGTGCACGGGTCAGGGCCGCAGGCAGGGCTTGCGCCTCATTCATGATATCGAACTGCTCTCGCAGATCCGGCCGCTGGCGGGTCAGCTCGGCACCGACCCGGTTGTAGCCGCGAAAGTGGGGGCTGTTGACCATCTGCACCGTCAGCTTCTCCTGCTCCGGCAGGGCAAAGAAGCGCTCTGCCAGCGCCAGAGTCTCTAGCATCTCAATCTTGCTCAAGCCGTGGCCGACCAGATAGAAAAAGCCCACATCGCGGGCGGCCGCGGCCAGCCGGGCCAGCATAGGGCGACGCACCTCGGGTGCCCCGTTGAGGGCAGCCAGATCGATGATCGGCAGTGGTGAATGTTCCATGTGCACCTCCTCACTCTTTCGTTATCTCTGGTGCCATCTCTTGCACTGCCTCCGCTGTTGGCAGAGCTGATAAGCGGCAAACGGGATGGCGCGACAGTGTGGCGCCATCTGGGATAAAGGAGATGCTACTGTTCGGTGTTACAAGACGGAAACAACAAATTATTCTTAGTTATATACAAAATTCGAAATGGAATTCGGCGCCTGATGGGCTGAAGGTTTTTTGCGCAGCCATTGCGGGGTAAAGGGGCAACGATGAGGGGGAGAGTGATAACCAGAGGTAAGTTACCAGCGGCAAAAATGACCAAAACAGAAAATGGCCAAAACAGAAGGGAGGCGGATGCCTCCCTTCTGGTTGAGCGGGTGTTCACCTGACCGGGTGCGTAGGTGAGTGACCGTGCATTCTGGCCTTAACCGATTGCTGGCTCTCAGTAACCCAGGGTAAAGCGCTGGCGCTGGTGAGCCGGTTTTTCCACCTCGTTCAGCACGCCATCGGCCAGATCACCGGCGGTGATCCCGGCAGGCTGTTCGCCGCTGAACAGCACCTGATCGCCACCAATCCGATAGCCGCCGCGCTTCTCGCCCGGTTCGAAGAACACCGGGGGAGAGACAAAGCGCCAGTCGAGGGTGGTTTCACGACGCAGGGCGGTGAGACCGTCGCGGGCCGCCAGTGCCCCCTGTTTCCACTCAGCCGGGAACTCAGGGGTATCCACCAGTTGCACGCCGGGGGCTACCTCCAGACTGCCGGCGCCACCTACTACCAGCAGCCAGCTGTTGGCCGCTTTGGCTGCTGCGACGATCGCGTTGGCGCCCTTGAGGTACTGGTCGTAGATATCCGGTGTGGTCCAGCCCGGGTTGTAGGCGCTGATCACCCGATCGTGCCCCTTGAGCACCTCGGCCAATGCCTGCGGGTTTTGGGCATCCACCACCACGGCGGTGACCTGCGGATGGGCGGCCACCTTGCTGACATCGCGGACGATGGCGGTGACGTGATGGCCGCGGCTGACGGCCTCGTTCAGGACGGCTGAACCGACAAAACCGCTGGCACCGATCAGGGCAATCTTCATGGGGAACTCTCCTTCACTGTTGGAATGGGGCTATCCTACGCCGCCATTTATGATTTAATAATCACCTCAAAAATGCATTCACTTATAAGCTGGATTTAATAATGGAACAGCTCAGACGTTACGCCATCTTCGCCGCCGTGGTGGAAGCGGGCAGCATGACAGGGGCGGCCAAATCTCTTGGCATGACCCCCTCCGCCGTCAGTCAGCATATCAGTCAGCTGGAGAGCCTGCTCGGACTGCCCCTGCTCCATCGCTCCACCCGTCGTCTCAGTCTGACCGAGGCGGGAGAGGTGGTGTGGCAAGGGTGCCGGGTGTTGCAGCAGACTCTGAGCGAGACCGAGCTGCGCCTCTCTGAGGTGCGCGACGCCCTGCTCGGGGAAGTGCGGATCACTGCCCCGGTGGGGATGGCGGGCCAGCCGCTGGCGCTGGCCCTCTCACCGCTGCTACAGGCCCACCCCGGCCTCACCATCCAGATCATTGCCGACGACGAGAAACGGGATCTCATTGCCGAGCGGATCGACGTGGCATTGCGGGTCGGCACTTTGCCCGATTCGACTCTGGTGGCCCGCAAACTGGGGCAAACCCGGATGCTGCTCTGCGCCGCCCCCGCCTATCTGGCGCGCAAGGGGACGCCGCGCACGCCCGCCGATCTGGCCACTCACGACTGGCTCTGTGGCGACATGCTGGGCAACGGTTTGCTGCTGCTCGATGAGAAGGGGGGCGAGCACAGGGTGAGGTTCAAGGCCAAGGTGCTCTGCAATAACGTGTTGCCCCTGCGCCAGTTTGCGCTGGCGGGGCAGGGGATCTCGCTACAACCGGAGGGGGAGATTGGCGAGGATCTGGCGCAGGGGCGTCTGCTCGAACTGTTGCCCGGTTTTCGGGTGGCACCGATGGAGATCCACGCCATCACGCCGCAGCGGGAGATCCCGGAGAAGGTGCGGCGGGTGGTGGAGGCGCTGCGCAGCTATTTCGGCACGACGATGTCGTCATGAGCTGTGCCTTAATGCTTGAGAAAAGGCCCCCGATTATCCTGAAGGGGAATTATCCATAAGGCGGTTTGTCGAGAAGATCGATAGCCCGGATGAGGAGATGGGCATGCTTGACTGTTAAGCATACTTAAAACGAACTGACGGCCCGCACCTGATCTTTGAGCCAATTAAGCCCGGTATCCTGACCGGAGCTCTTGTGCCAACTCATGTAGACGGGGCAATCCTCCGAGAGCCAGGGGAGGGGATAGCTGGCCAGATCCAGCGCTTGCCCCAGCTTCTCCATATGCCACTGGCTGGCGACGCAGAGCCAGTCGGTACGACTCACCAGATGAAGGGCGGTGAGCAGGGAGTCGCTCTCGTAGGCAATCTGGCGCGGCGGCAGCGGCGCCTTGGTCAGGGTGTTGAGCAGCAAGCTGTCGAGCCGCCTGGTTTGCAATACCACGTGCTTTTCGTTGAAGAAGGTGGCCATGTCGGGGGCCTGGCGGATCCTGGGGTGATCCTTGCGGCAGGCGATGCGCAGGGCCTGGGACATGATCTGCTCGTTTTCGATCCCCTGCTCCGCCATCGGCTTGGTGGCCAGCACCAGATCCACGCTGTGCAGATAGAGGCTGTTCTGGCGCAGGGCTTCGTCCTGCACCTGGGTGTTCCACTCCAACTGACAGTTGGGGGCTTGGGTCTGAAGCAGGTTGTTGAGCTCCGGCAGGAAGAAGATATCGATATCGGGCACCCCCGCGATGCGAAAGGTGCGCCGACTGGTCTGGGGATCAAAGAGATCGGTGCGCTGCAGGCTGCGCTCCATGTCGTGCAGCGGCACCATGATCTCGTGGTGCAGACTGAGCGCTCGCGCCGTGGAGGTGATGCCGCGTCCCTGGCGGACAAACAGCGGCTCGCCCACCAGGGTGGTCAGGCGGCTGATGGCCTGGCTGATGGCCGAGGGGGTCATCTCCATCATCTCGGCGGCCGTGGTGACACCACCATAGCGGATCACCGCATCGAGGACGCGAAAGAGATTGAGATCGACTTGAGACATGGTGGCTACCGTTAAGCAAGATTAAACAGTTAACATACTGAACAGCCTCTTGTCCGGCCAGCATTCCTTGCGATAACTGTGATGTTTCCCTCTCTATTCGTCATCTTCCATCTTGCCGCGAACGCGATCGAGCCTGTTTTGCAGCCATGCTTGAGCCCGGCAGGTGGCCCGCGGCATAGAGCAGCGCGACCAGCAGCAAGCTGCCCAGAAAGAGCCAGCGAGCGCTTCCCCAATGGCCGCTGTCCGTCATCAGGGCCGCCAGCAACAGGGGGCCAAGCAGCTGACCGAAGTTGGCGAGCTGGACAAAAAATCCCTGCACGATGGCCAGTTGCACCGGCCCCTGACTCACTCCCTGCGCAGACGAGAGGATCGCCGGCGGCGCCATGCCACCCGAAAGGGAGAGGACGAGGCACAATCCATAGGCCCACCACGGCGACAGGCCGGGCCAGAAGGCGAGCATGCCGCACAGCGCCATCAGGCCCAGTGCCCAGCTGATGAGCCGATCTCGTGCCACGCCCCGGCGCAGCAGCCATGCCCCCATCAGGTTGCCGGGAATATTGGCGACCACCGCCAGCGCCGAAAGCAGGGCAATCTGGCTTTGGCCAATCCCGGGGCTGCCTTGCAACATGGTTGGCAGCCAGACAAAGAGCGCCCAGAGCATCAGGCTGTAGAGCGTGAACGCCAACCCGTAGCGCCAGAGTGCCTTCTGCCGGAACACCGTGAGCTGGCGCAGCGGGTGGCCCGAGTTGATCGAGTTTTGGGGTGCCCAGACCCGCAGTTTATCTGCCGAGCGACTGGCGAGCAGAAGCAGCAGGGCAGAGAGTTGCGGGATCATCAGGATCAGCCAGGCCAGTCGCCAGCCACCTTGCGCCGTGAGCCAGGGGGTGAGCAGCATACCCGCCGCCGCCCCGAGGGGCAGGTTGACTGCCCACAGGCTTATGGCCAGCCGTTTATCCTCCTCCCGGGTCACCGCCACGATAAAGGCGGGCATGGCCACCGAGACCAGCAAAAAACCAATCCCCTCGACAATCCGCGACAGCAGCATCATGGCCAGCCCGGTGGCGGGCAGCGCCAACGCACCGCCTGTGACGATAACCAAAAGCCCGACAACCCCGGTTTGCCGCCCACTCCAGCGGGTTAGCAACAGGCCGAGAAAGAGGCTGAATAGGATCGCCAGCGTATTGAAAGCTGAGGCGAGATAGCTGGCTTTGACCAGTGTCAGCCCCAGCTCGCTGCGCAGTATGCCGAGTACGGCGGGCACTTTGCCAAGGCAGAGGGCGCCGCTGGCACCGGCAAAAATGGCGAGGAAGACCAGAGGCCAGCGCGTGCTTTGTGGCTGGTGGCCAGCGAGCGTGCTCATGGCCGATATTGGCCGTTGCGCAGCCACTCATCGTTGAGCTGACCAAATTCGCCGCGCTGATAGGCATGCAACCGATCTGCAATGGCGTCGTGGCTGTTCATCACGAAGGGGCCATGTTTGACCAGGGGTTCATTGAGTGCCTGGCCTGAGAGCACCACGAAGTGGCAGGGCTCGGTGGCCTCAAGCTGCAGAGCCTCCGCCTCGCCGCCATCGGCAGAGAGGCTGACACCCATCCCGTGACCTGCCGGGATGAGGTGCCGCTCTCCCTCCGCCTGCAGGGTCAGCGATCCGGTCAGGGGATAGATCATGGCATTCCAGCCTGCCGCCAGCAGATGGGTGAAGCGGCTGCCGGGCGCGCAATGGCCATCGAGCAGGGTGAAGGGTTGGGGCAGTTCTACCGAGTGTGGTGCCGTTATCCCGTTGCTGTGGCCTGCGACCACCCGTACTCGCACCCCTTCGCCATGAAACTCGGGGATGGTGGCAGCGGCTGCGTGGACGGCAAAAGGCGACATCATCTTTTGACGGGCAGGCAGGTTGACGAAGATCTGCAGGGCGTGGACATAGGGGGATGCCCCTTCCGGCTGCTCGGTATGTACGGCCCCGCGCCCAGCCGCCAGCCAGTGGAGCGCCCCCGGTTCGATGGGGCCCTGATTGCCGAGGGAGTCGTAGTTGACGTGGGGGCTCGTCGAATCCTCGAACAGATAGGTGACGGCAGAGATCCCGGCGTGGGGATGGGGCTCGAAGGTGGGGGCGGTCATCTGGAAGTGATCCACCATCACCACGGGGTCTATCAGACCGTTGAAAAAGTGTTCGCCAAAATGATGTGCTTCAAAGCCGCTGCCAATGTGCAGCGGTTGGCCCTTGACGGGGGCAGAGAGATTCAGGCGTCTGGTCATCGATATAACCTCTTGAAGACAAAAGAAGCCTTCTGTCATCTGACCGAAGGCGAGGCGAGTTACGACTTCTTGGCACCCTCTTGCATCTGCCACACCAGGGTGGCGAAAGGCATGTCGAGGGCGCTGTAGACATCGTGCGCCTTGGGGTCGACGTTGCTGCGCAGCATCTCGACTGAGGCGGACGCGTAGTCGGTGACCGGGATACCGGCCCCCAGCAAGCGTTGCAGCCCAGTGGTGCGCTTGGCTTCGTTGAAGGTGCCGGAGGCATCGAGCACCACCCGGGCATCATAGCCGGCAGCCTTGGCAGAGAGGGCCGGGAAGCTGGCGCAGATCTCGAGGGATACCCCGGCGATGAGCAGTTGTTTGCGGCCGGTCTTCTCAATGGCGGCGCGCACGGCGGGATCGTCCCAGGCGTTGATGACGGTGCGGTTGATCACCTTCACATCCGGCAGGGCACTGGTCAGTTCGGGCATGGTGGGGCCCCACATGCCATCAGGCATGGTAGCGGTCACGATCACCGGCACGCCGAGGGCGCGGGCGGCTTTGGCCAGCGCCACCACGTTGTGTTTGAGCTCGCCCACCGTGGTGTCGCGCACGCCGCTCAGCAAGCCGACCTGATGGTCGACCAGCAGCAGTACCGCATTGTCTCGGGAGAGCATCTCCAGATAGCGGTTGGGTGATACAGTCGGATGGCTGGCAGCCTCGGCGGCCATGGCCGGTGTCGCTGTGGTGGCCAGCGTGGCGGTCAGGGTCGCCAGACCGAGCAGGGTGGCAGAGCAGATTTGTCGCAGTTTCATGGTGAACTCCTTGTGATATCGGAACAGTCAAACGGCCCTTGCTGGTGGGGCGGATTGCCCGCGCAGCAACCGTCTGATGGGGACAGGGCCATTATGATGGCTGCAAAAATGGCGACAATCTGGTGAAATAGGTTCTTATTGTTCTATTGATGGAACGATACGAATGCACCTCACCCTGACCAAGGCTGCCCGATGACACCACTGGAACTTGATTTGAATGATCTCTATCTCTTCACCCATGTGGTGCAGCGACAGGGATTCACTGCCGCTGCGCGGGCGCTTGGCGTGCCCAAGTCGCGGATCTCGCGCCGGATCCGGCTGCTGGAGGAGCGGCTGGATACCCGGCTGCTGCAACGTACCTCACGCCAGCTCAGCCTGACCGATGCCGGTGAGGTGCTCTATCGCCACTGTCAGGCGATGCTGGCCGAAGCGCAGGCCGGAGAGGCGGCTGTGCGGCAACGGCAGCAGGAGCCGAGCGGTCTGGTGCGGATCAGCGTGCCCATTACCATGGCCGATGCGCTGCTTGCCCGCTTGCTGCCCGCTTTCATGGCCCAATACCCCAAGGTGAGGCTCGCCGTGCAAGCCAGCAATCGGCAGGTGGATCTGCTGGAGGAGGGGCTGGATGTGGTGATCCGCGGGGTGGCCTTCGAGCAGCCCCCCTCCAGCTTGGTGCAGGTGCCGCTCTGTACGGTGCAGTGGGGCGTGCTGGCGACCCCGGCGTGGCTCTCGCGCCACAATGCGCTGGCGCATCCACGCCAGCTGGAAGGAGAGGATGCCCTGCTCTTCAGCTCGCTGGAGCGTCAGGCCGATCTGTTGCGGCTGCGGCACGATAATGGGGAGAGTGAGGAGGTGGCGGTCAATGTGCTGTTGCGCAGCGACAATATGCAAACCCTCAAGCAGGCGGCGCTGGCGGGGCTAGGAATGGTGGGCTTGCCACTTTACGCCTGCGTGAATGAGCTGGCGGATGGGCGGCTGCAACAACTGTTGCCCGAGTGGCGTCCCAAAGATGGCAAGCTGGTGATGCTCTACCCAGCGCGGCGCGGCCTGTCACCGGCGGTCAGAGCCCTCATCGACTTTATCAAGGCAAAGTTGCCTGCACTGCTCGCAGAGGTCGGCCAGCCCCGCTGAGGAGGGTTATCCCTCCATCTTGGTGCGAATGCGCTCGAACAGGCTCTGCAGGCAGGCTTGATCCCGATCGGCGGCCCGTACCGCGCCATACATATGGCGGCGAATACCGCTGCCGAGGGGGCGGGAGCAGAGCATCCCCTGTCTGACAAACTCGTCGCTGGCCCAGCGCGGCAGGGCGGCGACCCCGAGTCCTGCTGCGGCCATCTGCAGCATCACCGAGGTGTTGTCCACCGGCTTGCAGCGGGCGGGCTCCACCCCGGCGGGTTGCAAAAAGCGGCTGAAGATATCCATGCGGCTGCGCTCCACCGGGTAGACCAGCAGCACCTCCGGCACCAGATCGCCCGGCTCGATGCGGCTCTGGTGGCAGAGGGGGTGATCCGGCGCCATCACCAGAGTCAGATCGAAGGCAAACAGCGGCTCGAAGTGGAGATCGCCGCGGGCCTGCACATCGGAGGTGAGCAGCAGATCGAGTTGACCGCCGAGCAGGGCATTGATGGCATCAAAACCCGGCACCGACTCCACCTCCAGGTCCACCCCAGGCCACTGGCGGCGAAAATCGGGCAACAGCGGCAGCAGCCACTGGATGCAGCTGTGGCAATCGAGCGCCAGATGCAGCCTGCCCGCATCGCCGCTCTGCAGGGCCTGCAACTGCTTCTCGGTCTGGGCTAGGGCGGGCAGTACCTGACGGGCGAGGACGAGCAGCTGGCTGCCGGCTGCGGTCAGTACCAGCGGGCGGCTTTTGCGCAGGTAGAGCTCCAGATTGAGGCGGGTCTCCAGCTCTTTGAGCTGGTGGGAGAGGGCGGACTGGGTAAGGTTGAGGGTCAGCGCCGCACCGGCCAGCGAGCCCTGCTCGGCCAGCGCGGTCAATGTTTTCAAGTGTTTGATCTCTATCCCTGCATTGCTTGGCACTGCCATAAGATGGCTCCTTGTGAGATTGCGTATGGCGCTGAGGTTACGGTCGGCGGTGGCCTGCTGCGCTTCTTGACTCCGGCACCTCTTGCACTTGTAAACATCGGCCTCTGTATCCTCGCGGTGAACCTGACTGGCGGTCAGTTGAGGATTATTTGAGAGCCACTTGAAGAGGATTCAATAGCCAGCGTCACCTTATCTTGTCATTTTGGATGTGTAAACATCTGGATGGCTAAATCATCCAGTTTCCCATCAGATGAATGAGCATAAGGAAATGAACCTATGACACGAGCACACACCCTGGGCTTCCCCCGTATCGGCGCCAAGCGCGAGCTGAAATTTGCCCTCGAATCCTACTGGCGTGGCGAGACCACTCAGGCCGAACTCGTTGCCGTGGGCAAGACGCTGCGTGAGCGCCACTGGCAGGCCCAGCACGGCGCCGGGGTCAATCTGCTGCCGGTGGGCGACTTTGCCTGGTACGATCAGGTGCTCGGTACCAGCCTGCTGGTGGATGCGGTGCCTGCCCGTCACCGTCATGGCGAGACCGATCTCGATACCCTGTTCCGGGTGGCCCGCGGCCGTGCGCCGACCGGCCCGGCGGCGGCGGCGGCCGAGATGACCAAATGGTTCAACACCAACTATCACTATCTGGTGCCGGAGTTCAGCCGTGATCAGCGTTTCAAAATGGGCTGGAGCCAGTTGTTTGACGAGGTGGAAGAGGCCAAAGCGCTGGGGCTGCCGGTCAAGGCGGTGCTGCTGGGACCGGTCTCATATCTGTGGCTCGGCAAGGAGAAAGAGAGCGGCTTCTCCCGCCTTGAACTGCTCGATCGCCTGCTGATTGTCTATCAGGAGATCCTGGCCAAGTTGGCCGCCCAAGGGGTGGAGTGGGTGCAGATCGACGAACCGGCGCTGACGCTGGACCTGCCGGACGAGTGGCGGCTGGCCTACCTCAACGCTTACGAGCGCCTCGCGGGCCCCTGCAAGCTGCTGCTCACCACCTATTTCGGTTCGGTGGCTCATCAGCGCGACATCATCACCAGCCTCAAGGTAGATGGCCTGCATCTGGATCTGGTGGCCGCCCCCGAGCAGCTGGATACGCTGGTGCCGCATCTGCCCGCCCAGTGGGTCATCTCAGCCGGGGTGATCAACGGCCGCAACGTCTGGCGTGCCAATCTGGCCAAGCTGGCACCGACCCTGAATGCACTGAAAGCCAAACTCGGCGAGCGCCTCTGGGTGGCCTCATCCTGCTCATTGCTGCACAGCCCGGTGGATTTGACCCTGGAGCAGGAGCTGGATCCCCAGACCCGCAGCTGGTTCGCATTCGCCCTGCAAAAATGCTTCGAGCTGGGACTGCTCAGAGAGTATCTGGATGGGGGCGAGCTCGACAAAATCACCGCCTACAGCCAGCCCATCGTCGATCGGGAGTCCGACAGCCGGGTGCACAAAAAAGCGGTGCAGTCACGGCTC